>Ga0075421_100007241_pt1 | contig 13584 bp, 10 predicted proteins | sample SoiMetdeltSBSDD5_FD_75292 | JGI IMG/M metagenome (GOLD analysis project Ga0075421, IMG submission 75292) | Bulk soil microbial communities from a Populus tree surrounding site in Tennessee, USA - Soil MetaG P. deltoides SBSDD5 | ecosystem: Environmental > Terrestrial > Soil > Tree plantation...
AGGATTAGCGTCAGCGCACCATTGCCAGCTCAGATTCGAGTCCGTCATCGCCGACGATCGCCCGCACGACGACAGTCTAGCCGGCTGAGCTTTTCAATCCGACCCTGCGGCGGCGGCAGCGCGGAATTGCGAAAACATTAGGATTTCGGCCCGCTTGCACTGATTCTCGAACAGTGTATACTGTGCATATTCGACATGCACAGTGGCCTGTTGATCTCGCACGCCGATCCCCGCCCGATGTATCTGCAGATCATCGAGCAGATCCGACACCGCATCGCGATCGGCGACTGGCAGGCGGGCCAGGAGCTGCCGTCGATTCGTGCGCTCGCGGCGTCCACCCAGGTCAGCGTCATCACGGTCAAACGTGCCTACCTCGAGCTCGAGCGCGACGGCGTGATCGTCACGCGTCAGGGGAAGGGATCGTTCGTGGCGGAGCACGCGGATCTCGGCCTGCAGCTCCATCGCCGGCAACTCGACCAGCATCTCGCCGAAGCGGCGCGGCTCGGTCACGTGCTTGGTCTGGCGACGCCGCAGATGGTGGAGCGGCTCGAGGCGGCCATCGGCGCACATCAGAGACGCGGTTCCTCCGAGGAGATCGAGGATGAGTGATGCGGTGATTGACCTCGACGGCGTCGACAAGAAGTACCGCTTCTTTCAGCTCTCGGACGTCACGCTGCGCGTGGTGCCGGGACAGATCGCCGGCTTCGTCGGGCCGAACGGCGCGGGCAAGTCGACGACCATCCGGATCCTGATGGGGATGATCCGCGCCGACCGCGGCTCGGTCCGCGTGCTCGGCCGCAGCATGCCGCGCGAACAGGCCGCGGCGAAATGGGATATCGGCTTCGTGTCCGAGGATATGCGGCTCCATACCAGTGCGACGGTCGGCTGGCACATGCGGTTCATCGCCTCGATCTATCCGGGCTGGGACGCTGCCTACGCCGATACGCTGCTGCGGCGCTTCAACCTCCACGCCGAGCAGCCGGTCAAAGTGCTCTCACACGGCGAGCGCGTCAAGGCGGCGCTGCTGCTGGTGCTGGCCCGCCGCCCGCGGCTGCTGCTGCTCGACGAGCCGACCACCGGCCTGGATCCGGTCGCGCGGCACGAGATTCTCGGCGAGTTGATGGAGGTGGTGACCGACGAGCGTCGCGCGATCCTGTTCTCGTCGCACAACACCCAGGACGTCGAGCAGATCTCCGATCAGATCACCTTCATCGATCGCGGCCGGATCATCGACTCGAGCGACAAGGAAACCTTCCTCGATCGCTGGCGCCGCCTGCACCTCGAGGTCGCGTCCGGCTCCCTGCCGCCGACGTTCCCCGGCGTGGTCGACACGGTGGTCAGCGGACGGACGGCCATCGCCACGACCCGCGCCTTTACCGCGGAGCTGCCGGCGGCCTACCAGCGCGCCGGCGTGACCGTCCGCCAGATCCAGCGCCTGACGCTCGAGGAGATCTTCGTCGCCAACGTCATGAACAACCGAGGACCGCAATGAACCGCTCGATCGTCTGGCAGGTGGTGGCCAAGGATCTGTTCTTCATGCGCTGGATGATCGTCGGCGCGATCGTCGCCGGCGCCGGCGCGCTGGCGGTGATGCCGCAAGGACGCGTGCCCGGCTACGTCGGCGCGGTATCGCTGATTTGCACGCTGATCGTGCTGCTCATCTTCCTGGTGATGGGACCGATCGTGCAGGAACGCAAGGACAAGGTCGTGCTGTTCGTGCTCAGCCTGCCGATCTCGACCACGCAGTACACGGCGGCGAAGGTGATTGCCAACCTGATCGCGTTCGGCGTGCCGTGGCTGGCGCTGACCATCGGGACGTTCGCGGTGGTGGCGATGTCGCAGATTCCCGACGGCGTGCTGCCGTTCTGGACCGCGGTCATGGGCTACATGTTCTTCTACTACTGCGCGCTGCTCGCGGTTGGCTTGTTGTCGGACTCGGCTGGCTGGCACGCGGCGTCGATCGTCACCGGCAACATCTCGGTGAACTTCCTGATCCCGTTCCTCCTGGCGCGGCCGTCCCTCAAAGGGAACATGGAGGGGCCGGCCGCCATCTGGTCGTCGGACATCCTTGCCATCGTCGCGCTCGAGTTTGCCCTCGGCATCATCGCGCTCGGCGCTGCGTTCCACGTTCGCACGCGCAAGCCGGATTTCGTGTAAGGAGCTGTCATGTCCAGTCAGGATCGTCTGCACGCCCTGGATTTCGTTCGCGCGTTCGCGCTGCTGCTCGGCGTCGGGTTCCACGCCAGCCTGTCGTTCGTGCCGGGCATGCCGCCCGGGGTGTGGGCGATGGTCGACAACTCGCCGAGCGGGGCGCTCGGGATGTTGTCGTTCGTGGCGCACATCTTCCGGATGTCGTTGTTCTTCATGATTGCCGGCTTCTTCGCCCGCATGCTCCATCACCGGAAGGGGGCGCGCGGCTTCTGGGCGGATCGCGCGAAGCGCATCCTGGTGCCGTTGGTGGTGGGGTGGATCGTGCTGTTCCCGACCATCGCCGTCATCTGGGTGTGGGGCCTGACGAAGATGTTCGCCGGCGCGGCCCTGCAGGCGCCGGCCCTGCCGCCTCCGCCGCCCGGTGCCTTTCCGCTGACGCACTTGTGGTTCCTCTACTACTTGCTCGTGCTCTACGTCGCGTTGCTGGCGTGCCGCGGCCTGCTGATCGCGATCGATCGACACGACGTCATCAGGCGGTCGATCGATGGGATGGTCCGCGGCGCGGTGCGTTGGTCATGGGCCGCGGTCGCCCTCGCGGTGCCGGTGGCCGTGGCGCTCTACGCCCGGCCCGGCCTGATCGCCTGGTCTGGCATCCCAACGCCTGACCATTCGCTCTTCCCGGAGGCGACGTCGTTCGTCGCATTCGGCACCGCGTTGACGTTCGGATGGCTGCTGCACCGCCAACTGGATCTGCTGTCCGCGTTTCGCGCGCAATGGCCGCTGCATCTCGCCGGCGCCATCGCCGCGACCGTCATCTGCATCACGCTCGCGAGCGCCGAGATCGGCATCCTCGCCCCGGGACGCAGCAAATGGATCTACGCGGGATCGTATGCACTCGCGATCTGGTGCTGGAGCTTCGCGATTCTCGGCCTCGCGCTCCGGTTCATGTCGGAGCCGAACCGATCGGTGCGATACGTGTCGGACGCTTCGTACTGGATCTACCTCGTGCACCTGCCAATCGTGGTGGCGATGCAGGTCCTGGTCGGACGCGCGCCCTGGCACTGGAGCGTCAAGTTCCCGCTGGTGTTGACCGTGAGCTTCACGCTGCTGTTCCTGAGCTATCACTACCTCGTGCGCTCGACCTTCATCGGTCAGCTGCTGAACAACCGCAGATACCCGCGGCACAGCGAGAGCGGCGCCGCATCTCCGACCGCCGCGGCCGCCGCGGTTGCGCCGGCGTCGACGGTCGTGACGCTTCGCAACGTGCAGAAGCGCTATGGCAACGTCGTGGCGCTCGCCGGGCTCGATCTCGATGTCCATCGCGGCGAGCTGCTCGCGGTGCTGGGTCCGAACGGCGCGGGCAAGTCGACGGCCATCTCGCTCTGTCTTGGTCTGATCGAGCCCGACCAGGGATCGATCGCGCTGCTCGGGCAATCCCCGTTCGACATCGACGGCCGCCGACACGTTGGCGTGATGATGCAGGAGGTCGGCCTGACCCCCGAGCTTCGTGTCCGCGAGCTGGTCGCGCTCACCGCCAGCTACTACCCGAATCCGCTCGCCACCGACGAGGCGCTGCGCTCGTCGGGGACGACCGCGCTCGCCGATCGCCTGTACGCCAAACTGTCCGGCGGTCAGAAGCGGCAGGTGCAGTTCGCGCTCGCGATCTGCGGCCGGCCCTCGATCCTCTTCCTCGACGAGCCGACCGTCGGTCTGGACGTCGACGCGCGCCACACGATGTGGCGGACGATTCGGACCATGATCGCCGGGGGATGTTCGATCGTCCTCACCACCCACTATCTCGAGGAAGCCGAGGCGCTCGCCGATCGCGTCGCCGTCCTCGCCAACGGACGGCTGGTCGCGCTGGGCACGGTCGACGAGATTCGATCGGTCGTATCGCGCAAGCGGATCGTCTGCACGACCAGGGTCACCGAGCAGGAGGCCGCCGGCTGGCCGACCGTCGTGTCGGCGACGCGCGAGACGCATCGCTTGCAGATCACCGCGATCGACGCCGAGGGCGTGCTGCGCCGGCTGCTCGCGGCTGACGAGCAGGTTCGTGATCTCGAGGTCCGGCAGGCCGGACTAGCCGAGGCGTTTGCCGATCTGACGAAGGAGGCTGCGTGATGGAGACCACCTTGATGCCGACTGGGCGTATCCTGCAGGCCTACGCCACCGAGGCGAGGTACGAGACGCTGCGGATGCTGCGATCGCCCGGTGCCGCGATCCCGTTCCTGCTGTTGCCGGTGCCGATCTACTTGTTCTTCGGCGTCATGCTCGCGGCGCCGGCGACGGTCAAGAATCCGGCGGTCGCCAATTACCTGTTCTCGGGCTTCCTGGTCTTCTCGGTGATGACGCCGGCGCTCTTCGGCGTCGGCTGCACGCTGGCCGTCGAGCGCGACGCAGGCTTCCTGAAATTGAAGCGCGCGCTGCCCGCGCCCGGCGGTGCCTATCTGCTCGCCAAGATGCTGACGGCCGTTGCCTTCGCAGCGCTCGCCACCCTCTCGGTGTTGGCCGCGGGCCTGCTCGCCGGCAAGCTCACGCTGTCCGCAGTCCAGCTGGCCGTCATCATGGCGATCATGATTCTCGGAGCGATCCCGTTTGCCGCCATCGGTCTGCTGGTCGGTACTTACGCGTCGGGATCGGCCGCACCGGCGTTCGTCAACATCGTGTTCCTGCCGATGTTGTACCTCTCTGGCCTGTTCATCCCGCTGCCGAAGTCGCTGGAGAAGTTCACGGTGATCTGGCCGGCGTTTCATCTCAACCAGACCGCGCTCGGCGCCGCGGGCGTCACGGAGTTCTCGTTCATCCCGCCCTTGATGTCCGCAGCCGCGCTGGTCGGCGTCACGGTGCTGTTCGCCGGTCTGGCGGTTCGGCGCTTGGCGCGAGTCGGCTAGTTACTGCACGGTTCCGGTCGAGATGCGGATCGTGGCCGAGGCGCTGAGCTTCAGCGAGGTTGCCGTCGCCGTGACTTGCATCGGCGTGATCGTGAACCCCGCAGGTAGCGGTTTGGTGAACGACTTGCCGCCGCCGAGCGGCTGCGGTCCAAGCCCAGTAGTCACCTGCCACCGTACGGCCGCCTTCGGCAGGGCGTTGCCGTAGCGGTCGACGACATCCGCGCTGAAGGTGATGGGCGCCGTGAGCGCGCGGTCTCGCTGGGCGAGATCGAAATGGGCGCCATCGGCCGGCGAGGTGATGCGGATGTGGATGAAGGGAATGTCGGGCGGCTCGTAGCAAGCCGCAACCACGACTCCGCTGAGGCAGTCGCTGACGTTCGGATCGCACGGCCGGAACGAATAATTGGTCGTCTGCCACGCGCCAAAGAATCGCGTGGTCCAGGTCCGCAAGTTGGGCGTGGCGCGAACCGAGAAGACCGGGTGTGGAATCAGGAAGTCGCCGATGTATTCGTGACCGCCTCCGGTCGAGATGCCGCCCTCCGCGCAATCGGTCTTGAGATCGTATTCGCGCGCCGCCGCTACCGAGTTGACGAGATTCTTGGAGAGCACCGCGGCCTTCTGGCCGCGGACGCGCTCGGTCGCGCAACGGGCGAACGCCTGCGTCGGCCGTTTCAGATCGGCGCGGAGCAGATGCACGGCGACGCGCCATCCGGTGGTCGTTCCGTCGCTCGTGATCTCGGGCCGCGAGGTGATGATGTCCGAGTTGGTGGAGCCGTCGGTGGCCGACGAGGGCGCGTTGATCGCGAACCCGCCTCCGGTCAGCACGCTTCCCGCCGGGCACGACGCCACCATCGTCTGCTCGACGCCGCTGTGCGCTGAATTATCCGAGACGATCGTGACCAATCCGAGCGGGAAGTTGGCGGGGCGGAAGCAATAGGCGTAGGCGGCCACCGGTACGTCGACGTTGGCCGGGTTCTGATTGTTGAATACGACGCGCCAGCCCGACTCTCCCGACGGATGGTTCGCGCGCACGCTCAACTGGTAGCCCACCAGATCGCCGATGTAGTAGCCGCCACCCAGGAGCTGCTCGCCAGCGCCGCATTGCGCCACCTGCTCGAAATCGCCGACGCGATCGACCATCACGACCGAGGTCCTGGTCAGGATGAAGCTTTCCGGTGGCGGAACTGGAGGAAGCTCCTGGATGTGACCGCTTCGTCCGGCGATGGGCGCGGCGGTTGCGAGCAGGGCAGCGGCGAGCGCCGATTTCAGGACGAACCGGCGGCTGGAATTCATGACCGTCTCCTATCGTGACCGGCATTTGCGCGCGTCACCTGCAGCAGCTTACTAACGCCGTTGCGCCCAGTCGTTTGGATTCCGTGGGGTTTCGGTGGAGAGTTCGTCGCCTCGCGGTTGAGAGCGCGAGGGTGGTTCGAGGTGACCGATCAACGCGGCCAGCCGCCCGTTGCGGCGTCCTTCTTGATGGTGTCGGTATAGAGGGTCGTGCCGGTGCCGTCCACGAGGCTGACCGTCATCTGCGTGAGGTCCGCGTCGATGACCGCGAAGCCGTTCGAACGGCTCGAGAACACCGAGCGCTCGTAGGCGCGCAGATCGTAGAGCCCGGCCCCGCCCCCGCCGGCGATGTAGAAACGCACGTTGCCGTCGGGTTGGATCGCCTGCAGATTGTGATCGTGTCCGCAGATATAGGCGTCGGCGCGGTTGCGAAGCAACGGCAGGAGCTTGCTGATCAGATCCGGGCGGTCTTCGTAATTGCCGCCCGAGTAGATCGGATGATGTCCGTAGACGATCTTCCAGCGGGCCTGGCTGCGCGTCAGCTCGGCGTCCAGCCAGCGGAGCTGCCGCTCTGACAGCGCGACGCTCTGCGTGTCGAGCGCGAAGAACTGCACGGGCCCGGCGGCAAACGTGTAGTACGAGCTCGGCATGCGCCAGGTCGTGGTGGCCGCGGAGTACATGATCTCGGCCGCGGGGCTGTCGGGATGTCCCCAGTCGTGGTTGCCGAGCGCGGCGTAGAAGGTGATGCCCATCGGACCGTAGACCTGTTCCCACTGGGTCTGCCATCGTGGATCCGATGGATTCTCCATGCCGACGCTGTAGAAGTTGTCGCCGAGCGTGATGCCGAGATCGAAGCGGCGGGTTGCGTGATAGGCCGCGAGCGTCTTGCCGAGCGCCATCTGCGCCGCCGAGCCGGTACCGAAATCGCCGAAGGCGACGACGCGAACCGGCCGATCCGGCGGCGCCACGGTGAACATCGGCGGCGGCGTGCGCAGGAACTTCGGAAGCATCGTTCCGCGCTCGAGGCTGATCCATCGCTCCTGCTCGTCGCGCAGCCGGTTGAGGAGATCGGCGTCGCCACTACCCGCCGCCGACAGACGCTCGTTGAGCATGCCGTTGAGACGCCGCATCCGCGCGCGCCGCAGCGCCTCGAGCGCCGCCAACGACACCGTAGCATCCGGATCGGACGCCACCACTTTCTCGAGCGTGCCGGCGGTTTCGGGATGTGCCATCCAGCGAGCGTCCGTGGCAATCGTCTGCGCGATCGTCGTCCGCACGCGGGGTGATGGGTCCTCGACCAGCTGGGTCCTCAGGAACACATCCGCCGCCGGCACCCGCGCCAGGAACCGCGCGAGCGTTTGCCGGAGCACTTCCTCGGGCACGGTGAGAAACCGCTGTTGCTCGAAGCCGGCGGCCTTCACGTGCCTCGAGGCCAGCTCCCGCCACTCGGCCGGCAAACGGTTCAGCACGGCGTCCGACAGCGGGAGGGTCGTCGTGTCTTTGACGGTTCCAGCCTGATTGGCGGCTCGCCCGTGAGTTTGTGTGAGCAGCAGCGCTGCCCCGATTGCCAGCGCCGTGAGCCTGGACGGAACGCGGGTTGTCATCGCAGAAACTATACTCTCGCCGCTGTAACAAGGCCGTAACGGATCTTCGGGACTTTGCGCAGGAATTCGCCCTAAGTCGCTGCAGACGGTGTGTAACGAGACGCGGATCTCGCGGATCTCGCGGATGCCCCGTGATTCGTCGATGGTCCCCTCGCCACACGCGCCTGCGGCGCGGCCGGGCCCCGCCCGTGTCCGCGTGATCCGCGAGATCCGCGTCTCGTCCCTCAAAACCGGAGCCGAATCCCGGCATTGAGCGTGCGTCCCTCGAGCGGCGCCCAGGCGTCAACCGTCCACCGGCCATCTTCGCCTCGACTCGGTCGCACCAGCGGATCTTCGCGCGTCTGACGCACGTCACCAAGGTTCTCGACGTTGACGTAGACCCGTGATCGTCCGATGGCGAGATCCACCAGCCCTCCGAACAGGACGTGTCCGAATCCTCGAGTGCGATACGGGTTGTCCTCGAGCGCCTGGCGGCCGGTATAGAACACCTCGAAGCCGATCCTTGCCGGGCCAATCTGGCGCAGCAGGTCGAACGTTGCCGAGTGACGCGGATTGAGCGGTGTCTCTCGGCGTCTCCCCGTGCCGTCGGCGGACGCAGACGGTTCCGTCGACCACAAGTACATATGCGTGACGATGAGATCGAATTCTTCGACGTGCCGTCGTGCGATCAGCTCCGTCCCGCGCACGCGCGTGAAGCCATCCGCGTTGACGATCGCCTGCGGAAAGTCGGCACGGCCCGTGTCTCGCACGGTCAGTGCGTCACGAATCCGCGAGGCGAATGCCGTCAGCGTGACCTCGAACGGCGCCCGCGCCCAGGTGACATCGGCTGAAAAACTGTCGGCGCGCTCTGCCCGCAGCGCCCCGAGCGGCGCAATTCTCGACAGGCCGGTGGCTTCTGTCTCTTCGGTGAACGGCGTCGGCGCGAAATAGCCTCGACCGCCGGAAAGACGAATCGTCCACGGCTCCGACAGCCGCGCCAATGCCGACACCCGCGGGCTGAGGAACGTCCCGAACTTGCTGTGTCGGTCGAGGCGCACGCTGCCCGACAGCGTGAGCCGCCCCATCGGCGTGACTTCACTCTGCGCGAATACGCCGGGCACGACGTAGGTGTAGTCGAACCGCGGCACATCCTGCGACCGGAAGCTTTCACGTTGCACCGCTGCCCCCGCCACCCAGGTGTGCCGTCCTCTGGTTTGCGTCGCCGAGACTTCGCCGAAGATCGTGCTGCGGTCGTCGCGCTCGACGTCGCTGCCAAACGTCTGCGTGTGGTCCAGCGCCGTGGCGCTGCCGCGGGCCACGAAGACAACCCCCGACGACGTCGTGGTGCGGGCGAGGGCGCCGGCGTCGAACCGCGTCGTGTCGAGGTCTTCGGCGAACGGCGCGGCATCGGGCGCCTGCTTCCCAGGCATGGTGCCGCCTCGTCGTTCCTCGACCATCGCGCCCGCCGTCACCAGCAGCGACCGTCCCTCGCCATCGTCCCAAAAGAGCCTGGGCCGCGCGACGACGCGCCGGTACTCCGGCAGATCCGTCCAGCCGTCGTCGTCGAGGTCGGATCGATCCTGAAAATGCGCGCCGCCGACGAACGTATAGCCCCAACGTTTGCTGAGCGGCGCGGCCAGCCACGCGACCGCATCCGTGCCGGCGTGGCTCGTGCGATTGACGAGCAGCTCGGTCTCGCGACCGCTCGCGGGCGGCCGGCGCGAGACGAGATTGACGACGCCGCCAATCGCCGACATGCCATACAACGCCGAGGCGACGCCCTTGATGACTTCGACCTGACCGAGATCCATCGGCGGGATCTGCAGCAAGCCAATCGACCCGGTCTGACCGCCGTAGAGCGGCAGTCCATCGGCAAGGATCTGTGTGTAGCGGCCGCGCAAACCCTGGATTCGGACGTTGGCCCCACCGAGCGACGGTGACGTCGTCTGCACCCGCAGACCGTTGGTCTCGTTCAACAGCATCGAGACGTCGCCGGGCGTCATCATGATCTTCTCCTGCACCTCCTCGCCCGGTACGACTTCGACGCGCATCGGCTGATCCTCGACGCGCTTGTTGGTGCGCGTCGCCGAGACGATCACTTCTTCCTCGAGCGTGGGTTGGCGATCGAGCGTGACGATGATTGGCTGCGTCTGCTCCGGTGAAATCGTGACGGCGGCAGTTGCCGGCAGGTAGCCTGGTTTGACGACCGTGATCTCGATCCGGCCAGCCGTTACCGTCGCGGTGGCAACCCCGTTGGCAGCCGTCGTGAAGGTCTTGCCGGCGATGACGACCTCGGCGCCCGCGACCGGAGCGCCGTCGCTGCGCACTTCGATTCGAACGGTCGTGGTCTGATCGAGCGCGGCACCGTCGGCCCGCGGCAGAACGAGCGCGAGGATCAGAACCGAGAGGCCCGTGACCACGCTAGCGGGCCGCGACGCGAATCACATCCAACCGCAGCATCTGGCCGGCGAGTGGGCTGTCGGAGAGGCCCTTGATGATCTGCAATCGATCGGCTCGTCCTGGTTCGGCGTTGTCAATCTGTCGATCGTTGCCGTCGACCACACGCACGATCGCGGCGGCCCCGGCGGCCATCGGAATCGTGGCCTCGAAGTCCTCCTTGTAAATCGTGTGCGAGACCTTCGGGTAATGATTCAGCCAGTAGGTCTGCTTGGGGTTCGAGACCTCGATGTGCCAGGCGGACCAGTCGCGCGCGCGAATCGAGCCGCCGACCTTGTAGTACGGATGATCCGCGTAGGGAGTCTCGCCTCCTTCGATGGTCGTGGGCTCGAAAATCCCCTGGATCCGCAGCGTCACGTCGTGGACGACGCCGTTCCTGCCGCCGACGGTGACCGTGCGTTCGAGCAGCTGCTGATGCAGGCAGGTATCGGGCTGCGGCGGATAGTCGCCGGTGCATTGATCGTGGAGCGACAGCCCGTGCAGCCCGGCCGCGACTGCCTTCAAGTCGGCGTCCGACCGCGATTGGGACGCGTCGAATCGAGCGGCGTACAGCACGATCGCGCCCGCCACGGCGAGCACGGAAATGCAACGTTCGGCAAACATGACGAATACGTCCTCGTCGCGTACTAGGAGTCACGCAACGCGATCGACGGGTCGAGTCGCGAGGCGCGCCGCGCCGGCACCAGCGCCGCCACGGTGACGACGAACACTACCACGAGGACGCCGGCGATGAAGCTCAGCGCGTCGAGCGGCGTCACGCCGAACAGGAGCGAGCCGGTATAGCGCGTCAGCACGACGGCCGAGGCCGCACCCACGCCGACGCCAATCGTCAGCGGCCAGGCGGCCTCCCCGAGAAAGTGCCTGGCGATCGCGTGCGGCCGCGCGCCGAGCGCAAGGCGGATGCCGATCTCGCGGCGACGAGTGGCGAGGATGAAGGCGAGCATGCCGTAGACGCCGAGCGCGGCCAGCGCGGCTCCCGCCGATCCGAAGCCGGTCGCGAGCGTGGCGATCGTGCGCTCGACCGCAAGCAGGGCATCGAGCTGCGCGTCGACCGACCGCACCTCGAACAGGGCCACGTCGCGATCCTCGGCGGCAATCGCCGCCCGGACGCTGGCGATCGTGCGCTCGACATCGCCGGTGGTGCGAACCAAGAGGTTCAGGTACTTGACGTTCGGTTGCTGCTCGTAGGGCACGAACCAGACCGGCGGAACCGGCTCGCGGACGTGCGCGTATTTCGCGTCCTTGGCGATGCCGACGATCGTGTACTCGGGCCGCGTCACGCCGATGCGCGCGCCGATAACCGTTCGGCCTTTTCCGTACACGCGGGCGAAGGTCTCGTTGACGATCGCGACCTTCGGCGCGTTGGCGTTGTCGCTGGCCGCGAAATCCCTTCCCTCCGCGATCGGATTCCCCATCGTCTCGAAGTACGACGCCCCGACCGCGTTGCGATACGGACGCGCGGCCACCTCGGCGCAACAGCCGGCGATCGTGAGATCGGTCTGCCACGACGCGTTCGACAGCGGGCGCACCCACGCATAGGTCACGGCTGTGACACCGGGGATTGCGGCCACGCGCTCGCGTACCGCGGCGAAGAAGGGCAGCGTCTGATCCGCGCTCCTGCCCGCGTTCTGCGGACTGAGCGCCAGGGCGAGCAGACGATCCGTGTGCACTCCGAGGTCGGTGGCACGAAGCGCGGAGAGGGTTCTGACAAAGAGCAGTGCGCCGACCAGCACGACCACGGCCAGAGCTACCTGCGCGCCCAGGAACCATCGGCGCGCCGCCACCGAACTACTGCCACCCACGCCAGTGCGGAGAAGAGAGAAGCGAACGTGTCGTGACGCGAGCGCCGGCAGCGTGCCGAACAGGCTCACGGACAGCGCCGCGGTCGCGCCGTGAAAGAGCAGGACGGCCGCGTTGACATCGGCGGTCAACGCCGTCGCTGGCGCACCCGACCCCGAGAGCACGCGCACCAGGGCAGTCGAGACCGGGTAGAGAAGGGCGGCGCCGCAGACGCCGCCCGCCAGCGACAGCACGAAGCTTTCGGCCAGCAGTTGGCGGGCGAGATGTTTCGCGTCGGCGCCGATGGCGACGCGCACGGCGAGCTCGCGTGCGCGCATCGACGATCGAACCAGCATCAGGTTGGCGAGGTTGAGGCACGCGATCCCGAGCACGACCAGCGTTACCGCCATCATGATCCGGAGCGAGATTTCGTACTGTCCGCGCATCAGGCCGATGCCCGTCGCGGCCGATGCGAGATGGATGCGATCGTACCGACCGTCGTCAGCGGTTCGCGCCACCGCGCCCCCTGCTTCGAGATATCGTTGCAGCGCCGCGTCGAGTACCTGTTCCGCCTGTTCGACGCTCACGCCTCGATGGAGCCGGCCGACCACGATCATGTCGGATGCGCGCCGATCGGTCAGCGTCGTGGTTCGCGGCCCGGCGCCGGCTCGCGCCGGTCCTCCCCGAACTTCCGCCTGCATCGCGAGCGGAAAGCGCAGGTCGATCGTCTGGCCGGGATCGAGCCCCTCGAAGCCGGGCGGCGATACGCCGATGACGGTCATGGGCACGCCGGTAATTCGCAGCGTCCTGCCGACGACGGCGGGATCAGCGTTGAACGAGCGCCGCCAATAGCCATGGCTCAACACGACAACCGGATGTGCCCCCGGCGTCACATCGTCGGCGGCGGCGAAGAGGCGGCCGACGTGCGGTTGCACGCCGAGCACGTCGAAGAAGTTGCCCGACACCAGCTCGCCCAAGGCGGCCTGGCCACCGGCGTCGGTGCCAACGGTCACTCGCTCGGCGCCGACGGCGCGGCTCACCACACCGTCGAGGACGTCGGGACCGGCGGTCGACTGGATGTGACGAACGAAGAGGTGCGGGAATCTGATGTCGACGGGACGATCGACGCTGACGTGCGAGAGGAGCATCAGACGGTCAGGCGCGCGGACCGGCAGATTGGCGATCAGGACCCGATGCACGAGCCCGTACATCGCCGAGTTGACGGCCAGCGCGATCGCAAGTGTGCCAATCGCCACGGTCGCGAATGCCGGCTGCCGTCCGAGCGTGCGCCCCGCGTAGCGGACGTCACGCAGGAGATCGTCGATGATGTGCATGTTTGCGCCTCTTGCGTTACTTTGCCGCCGTACCGGCATTCGTAACAAGGGCGGTCGCCGACGCCGCTGTAGCCCATCGCCTCGCTGAACCGGTTCAGC
>Ga0075421_100007242_pt1 | contig 13583 bp, 9 predicted proteins | sample SoiMetdeltSBSDD5_FD_75292 | JGI IMG/M metagenome (GOLD analysis project Ga0075421, IMG submission 75292) | Bulk soil microbial communities from a Populus tree surrounding site in Tennessee, USA - Soil MetaG P. deltoides SBSDD5 | ecosystem: Environmental > Terrestrial > Soil > Tree plantation...
GGGCCAGGATGGCCAGCGCGGCGAAGGCGGGCTGCTTGCGGAGACCCCGGGCGGCGTAGCGGAGGTCCGACCAGATGGAGTGCATGCCGTTGAGACGCGCGAGGCGCCGCGCGGGTTTGGAAAATTCGTATCCGCCGCTCCCGGGTAGAATCCCGCTCGCCATGGCCGTCCAGCGCTACCGTTCGGAGGTCGACCGCACGCGCCGTGCCGTCGGCGGGTTCCTCGTTCCTTTCGCGCTCCTGCTCCTGGTCTGGCTGGTGCGCGTCGAGATCCGCGCCGGGCGGGTCAGCGTGACCGCCGCCGTCTTCTTCCTGTTGTTCGCCGGGCTCTTCTACCTGGGCCTGCGGCTCTTCCGCCCGAAGGACCTGTTCGAGATCGACGTGGAACGGCGGACGTACACGGTCATCCGGGACGGGGCGAAAGCGGGGTCCGGCCCTCTCGACGACCTCGGGCCGCTCGAGGTGAAGACGTCCATCTACCGGCCCGCGGGCCGCCGCTCGGGGACGCCGTTGATCCAGTACATGGTGTGCGCCGCCGTCCACTCGCAGATCGACCTCTGCATGGTGCGCTCGCCCGGCAAGGCGCGCCGGAAGATGGAGGCGCTGGCCCGGGCCTGGGGCGTCCCTTCGCGGTCGCTGGGCGGCACGGTGCGCGCCCCCGGCGATCTGGACGTGCCGCTCCACCAGCGCTTGCGCGACGATGCCGACGCGCGCAGGGAGTCGCCGCTGCCGCCCGACTCGGGCATCCGCATCGAGCCGCTGTCGCTCGGATACGCGATGCATTCCACCGTGCGCTCCTGGGCGCCGCTGCACACGAGCATCGTGATGGTCGCCATCGCGGTCTTTCTCTCCGCCCGCTCCTCGCCGTTGCCTTTCTTGCGCGAGGTCCGCGCGTCGGAGGACCTGATCCCGCAGATCCTCCTCGGCGGGATCGGGGCCGTGGTCCTCGCCTTCGTGTGGTTCACGGCGATGGGTGTGCGCGACGCGTTCTTCCCGGGCACGGTGCGCATCACGGACCGCGGGGTGTCGTACCGGTTCTCCCGCATGGCCTTCCGCGAGATCGAGGAGCTGATCGCGAGCCACCCGATCGAGCTCATCGGCGACCGGCGCACGCTCAAGCTCGGCGAGACCTTCTGCCGGCCGGGCGCGGTCAAGACCGTCGCCCACGAGCTGCAGCGGCTGATCATCGAGGTGGCGGAGGCCAACCCGCACGCGCGTTCGTGAGCGGCCTGCCCGTCTTTCTTGCCCTCGTCGTCGCGGCCGCACCGCCCGCCTCGCCGTCGCGGCTGCGTTTCGAGGGGCTCGACCGCCTGTACTTCGCACGCGTCGGCGGGGCCGGACGCCTGACCGCGCCGGCCGAAGTGTCGGCCTTCCTGCCGGTCGCGATCGCCCGCTCTCCCCGGCTCCCGGATCCGGCGAAGCTCGAGGGACTTTCCGTCCGCGACATCCCGCTGCCCGTTCCCCTCTGGCCGCGGCCCGCCCGGCTGCGTCAGGTGGTGCGTTCCGGCGCGCGCATCGACGGGCTGTGGCTCGCCCTCTACGACGGAGGCCGGCGCAGCGACGTCTGGCACTTCCAGGCCCGGCCCGATCTCACCGACGGCAAGCTCCTTCCGAACTACTGGGTCGGCGGCGCCCGCGCCGGAGCCGGCGACACGGTCCGGCTCGATCTCGGCGGATCGATGTACCGGCCCCAGGGAGGCTGGTGGGTCCACCAGAAGGAGGTCACCCTGGCCGTCCGCGGCGGCGCGCTCGCCCTCCAGCACGTTCGCGGCACCTACGGTTTCATCCACGACTACGACCGCGGGGCCGACGCGAACCCGCCGGCGTTCACCGTCACCGTCGAGCGCGAGGTCGACGGCCGCTTCGAGCGCCGCGAGCTCTACCCGGTGTCGGTGGCGGCGATCAAGGCGTGCGGCGCGGACGTGGAGGACGACTACGTCGAGCCGGGCACGGCCGATCTGGAGACGGTCGCTCTCTGTGTGACCCGCGATCCTCGGAGCGAGGTCACGTGGCGCCGCTTCGACGAGCCGTCCTTCGCGGAGCGCGGGTACAAGGCTCCGCCGGAGTGAACTCGATGGGCGGCCCCGCGCACCAAGGCGACCGCTCGTGGCCTAGGGCCCCGCTCCGGCCCCGCGGCCACTTGCTGGCGGCCTCGGGCAGCGGGTCTTTTCGAGGCCCTTGACTGTACTCAAAATGCGTACGATGTCGCCGTGGTCCGTGATGCGTCCTGGAACCCATGCTCCGCGGCCAGAATCGCCGCCTGGGGCTCGAGCGGACCTCCGGGAAGGTCCGCCGACGTCTCGGAGGTCCGGCGCCCCTTGGCGGGCCTGGATGTCGTACTCAAATTGAGTACAGTAAAATGCTCGCGAAGCCGACCTAGGGCACGACCTTCGCGGTCACGACCACGATCTGGTCCTTGCCGGACTCGGTTGCTCCGAGCCGCCCGAGCACGACCTTCTGCCCGTCCCGCACTTCGATGTCCCCGCCCAGGCGGCTTCGCGCCGCACCGAGGAAGTTCGCGAGGTCGAGCCCACGCAAGCGAACGACCGGCGGCTGGCTCGCGTCTACCTCCACCCTGCGGCTGCTGAGGTGGTACGTACCCGCGGCGCGCTCGTTGAACTCCGCCGCCAATTGGCTGTCATCCGTCCCTCGGGCGAAGAGGGTCCGCGCCAGTCCGCAGCCGGAATAGCTGAAGGTCCGCTTGAGCTGGACCAAGACGCTCTGCAAGTCCTGGGGAAGGGTTCCCGCATCTCCAGAGACGGAGCATTCGAGGACGTGGAGCGTCACCTCTACACTCCGGGTCGGGGGCGGCGCCACGTCGAGCCGCTTGATCGTCTCCTCGATCGCGGCCACGACCGCGGGCGCGGCGGAGACGGAGAGGACGCGCGTGGTCTCGCGCTCCATGCCGCTGATCTCCGCGGGAAATACGGAAAGGACGCGGGCGAGGTCGTTGACGTGCACGTACTTGAGGACGAACACCTTCTGCACGTCTCCGGGCCGGATGCCGCGCCGGGCTTCGGGGGAAGCCGCGGGCGAGGGCGAGGCGGCGGCTTTGGCCTTGGCCTCGGGCGTGGGTTCCTGGGCGGCGATCGCCGGCGCGGACAGGACCAGCGCCGTGACGACATTGACGACCGGACGCCACGCGTGCGGGATGCGCATCACTCTCCTCCGTTCGGATCGAGCGGCCAGTAGATGACGACGTCGGGATCGGCGGTGGCCAGGCGCATCAGGGGCGTCGGCTCAGGCGAGGGCTCGGCGTCGGCCGCGGTCTCCTCCACCCTTTGGATCCGCGCGATGGCGACCACTGCGCGCGCGAGCTGGTCCGCGTCGTCGGGGCTCAGCGCAGGTACGACCGAAGGCCGATCCACGCGGCCGCGCCGCCCGTGAGCATGTTCCATACGAAGAGATACGGCCGCAGGCCCCGGAAGCGTTGACCGCGCGGACCCGGACGCGATCACCGGCGGCGCGATGACGGGCGTCGCCAGCGCGCGCGGTGCGCTCGACGACGGCGACGATGACACGGCCACGGCACGCGTGCGATCGGTCCGAGAGACGACGGCAACCCAAACGGCCGTCCCGAGGGCAAGGATGACCGAGGCGGCAAGCGCCCATGCCCGCACCGTTCCGGGAGGGCCCGATCGCCGGGCGCGCGCCGCGGCGACGATGGTCCGCACGCGCATCGCCGCCAGCGCTTCGGAGTCGATCTCTTCCGACGCCAGGTCCTTGACCCACGCCTGGCTCGCGCGCAGCTCGGCCAGGAACGGCGGACACGTGACGCACTCGCGGAGGTGCGCCTCGACCGCCGCGGCGTCGGTGTCCGCCAGGTCGTGCTCGACGTAGAGGGCCAGGTCGTTCTCGTAGCGCGTGCACGTCATCGGCGTGTTCCCCCCTGGGCTTCGACGTATCTCTTGATTTTCAGCCGCGCCGTCGACACCTGCGATCGGACCGTCCCCGCGGACGATCCGAGGATGCGCGCGACCTCGTCCGTGGCCAGGCCCTCGATGTCGCGGAGGACGATCGCCTCCCGCTCGCGCGCGGGCAGGGTGAGGAGCGCGGCCTGGACCAGCCGCCGCTGCTCGTCCCGGGTGACCGCGTCCTCGCGCTCGCGCGCGCCCTCGTGGGGGCTGGGCAGGGCGGCCGCGTCCTCCAGCGCGACCAGCCGCGCCCCGCGGCCGCGCCGCGCCACGTCCCGGCAGACGTTGACGACGACGCGGTACAGCCAGGGCCCGAGCTCGCGCGTCTCGTCGAAGCGGCCGAGGTGGCGGTGGAGGCGGAGGAAGGCGTCCTGGGCGGCGTCCTGGGCCAGGTCCAGGTGGCCGAGCAGCCGGAAGGCCGTGCGTAGGACCATGCGCTCGTGCCTCTCGACCAGGACGGCGAAGGCCTGCGGGTCGCCGGCCCGCGCGCGCCGCACCCACTCGGCGGCTTCCGCGGCGACGGGACGGTCGGGCAGGTCGGCGGGCGCCAAGCTCAGGTCTCGCGTCGAAGCCTCCGGGCGTCTAAAGGAGATACGCGGCATCGGGCCGGACCGTTGACTGCTGGAAGCAGGGTATTACCGGCTGGCCGCCTCCGACCCCTACGATGGATGCATGAGCGGCCAACGAACCCCCGGACCCAGCCTCGCCGTCTTCGCGGCCTTGATCCTCGCCTCGCTGACCTCGACGCTGCTGGTGGCCGCGCGCGTGGTGCATACGCGACGCCTGGCCTACCTATTCCTCGTCTACAACCTCGTCCTGGCCTGGATTCCGCTGGGGCTGTCCGTCGTGGTCCATGCGCTCGAAGGCGTGCGGTCGCGCACCGCACGCGTCGCCTTCGGCCTCTGCCTCGCCGCCTGGCTCGCGTTCTTCCCGAACGCGCCGTACCTGATGACGGATCTTCTGCACCTCAAGGTCCAGGGGAACCGGCTCCTGTGGCTCGACCTGATCGCGCTCCAGGCCTTTGCCTGGACCGGCCTGGCCCTGGGCTTCGTCTCGCTGGACGTGGTGCAGCGCGTCGTCGCGCGGCGCGCGGGACGCGTGGCGTCATGGATCTTCGCGGCCGCGGTGATGGGCCTGAGCGCGTTCGGGATCTACCTGGGCCGGTTCCGGCGCTGGAACAGCTGGGACGTCGCGCGCGATCCGCTCGGCCTTTTCTCCGACGTCGCGCACATGGTGCTGCACCCGTTCGCGCACGCGCACGTGGTGGCCTTCTCGGTCGTGCTCGCAGCGTTCCTGCTGACGGCGTACCTCGTCGTGCAGAGCCTGACGTATCACCCGTCCCGGAACGGGTAAGCGCACGCGAGCGGTGGGAAGAGACCAAATCGCCGCGGTCTGCGTCCAACCCACTGTGTCGTCGAACGGGAACGCAGGTCCGACCTGGGCCGGCCGGTGCGGGATGGGCCTGCTCGTCCTGTCTCTGTCGGTTCCGGGGAATCCCGCGCCAACCGCCCAAGCCTCCGAGCGCGGCTTCGTGGTCCGTCAGGCGCGGATCTTCGATGGCCGGCGGCTGCGTTCCGCCCAGGACGTCTGGGTCGAAGCCGGCCGGATCCGGGCGGTCGGCAAGCGCCTGCGCACGCCGCCGGGGACCGCGGAGACCGATGCCGCGGGTGACACGCTCCTCCCCGGGCTGATCGACTCCCACACCCACGATTGGGGCGACTCCACGAAACAAGCGCTCCTCTTCGGGGTGACGACGGAGCTGAACCAGGCCGCTCCGCCTGCCTTCCTCGCCGAGCGCAGGCGTGCGGAAGCCGCAGGCGAGGCCTTCGATTCGGCCGCCCTGCTCTCCGCCGGCAACGTCGTGACGCCGCCGAAGGGGCACGGCACCGAATATGGCCTTGCCGTTCCCACCCTGGCCGGCCCCCGCGAAGCGCAGGCCTTCGTCGACGCGCGGATCGCCGAAGGAAGCGACTACATCAAGATCATCCTCGAGGACGGCCGCGCGTGCGGCCGGCAGTTCGCTCGGCTGTCGAACGAGGAGCTGGCGGCCGCGGTGACGGCGGCGCATGCGCGCGGCAAGCTGGCGATCGTCCACATCACCACGCAGGAAGACGCCCGCATCGCCGTCGCGGCCGGGGCGGACGGCATCGCGCACCTCTTCGCCGACGTGCCTCCGCGCCCGGAGGTGATCGCGCTCCTCGCCCGGCGCCACGCATTCGCGATCACGACGCTGACCGTCGTCCAATCGGTCCTGGGCACGCTCAGCGGCCCTCTCCTGCTGGCGGACCCGCGCGTGGCCGCGGCCGCGTCGAAGGACGCGGAGGCTCAGATGAGGAAGCCGATGTCCATGCGGTGTGCGGGGTCCCTGGCCCACGCCTTCGCCGCGGTCAGGGAGATGCGGAAGGCCGGGATCCCGATCCTCGCCGGGACGGACGCTCCCGCCCCGGGAAGCTGGAACGGCGCGAGCCTGCACCAGGAGCTCGAACTCCTCGTGAAGGCCGGCCTTTCCCCGTCCGAAGCGCTGGCCGCCGCGACCTCCGTGCCCGCGAGGACGTTCGGTCTCAAGGACCGCGGTCGCATTGCCCCTGGCCTGCGAGCCGACCTGCTCCTCGTCCGCGGCGACCCCACGCGCGACATCACTTCGACGAGAGACATCGTGGCCATATGGAAGGCCGGCGTGCTCCTCTCACGCCCGACGTTTCGGTAGCGAATCTTCTGAACTCCCGGGGCTCCGGGTGCGTTCCCCCCATCGAGTCCAGCCACCCGAAGGGAGCCTCGATGTCCCAGCTCGTCGCCGACGTCCGTTTCGCGCTTCGCTCGATGGCCAAGGCCCCCGGGGTCAGCTTCCTCATGATCGGGACCCTGGCCGTGGGGCTGGCCGCCAACGGCGTCATCTTCAACTTCCTCGACTCCATGGTCTTGCGGCCGTTCGAGTTTCCCAACATGTCGCGTCTCGTCCGTCTCTGGGAGACGGGTCCCGGCACCGACGACATCGACCGCGAGAACGTGTCGCCGGCCAACCTCCTCGACTGGCAGGCCCAGGCGAAGGGCGCGCTGGCGGAGATGATCGCCATCGGCGGGTGGGAGACGAGCCTTCGCACCGATGCCGCCACGGAGCACCTGGAGGCCGCGGTCGTCTCTCCCGGCTTCTTCGAGGCGCTCGGCGTCGCCCCCGCCGCCGGACGCGCGTTCCTCCCGGAAGAGGCGCAGAAGGGTCAGGACCGCCGCGTGATCCTCAGCGATGCGCTGTGGCGGCGCAGCTTCGGCGGCCAGCCGATGGTGGGCCGGACGGTGACCCTGAACATGGAGCCGTACGAGGTCGTCGGCATCGCGCCGCCGCGGTTCCAGTTCCCCGACGGCGCGCAGGCCTGGGTCCCGGCGGTGCTGCCCGCGGCCGGCGCCGCCCGGCGCGACCAGCACTACCTGACGGTCCTGGGCCGCCTGGCCGACGGCGGCACGATCGACCAGGCGCGGGCGGAGCTGGCCGTCGTCGCGGGCCGGATCGAGAAGGACCACCCGCAGACCAACACCGGCCGCGGCGTCGCCGTGGCGTCCTTCAACCTCGGATTCGGCGACCCGATCACGACCGACATCCTGCTCATCTGGCAGGCGGCGGCCATCCTCGTGATGCTGATCGCCTGCGTCAACGTCGCGAACCTCATCCTCGCGCGCGGCGCCGAGCGGCAGCGCGAGCTGGCGCTGCGCCTGGCCCTCGGGGCCGGCCGCGGCCGCATCGTCCGCCAGCTCCTGACCGAAGGCATCGTGACGGCCATGGCCGCGGTCGCGCTGTCCACGCCCCTCATCGCGCTGGGCGCGCGCGCGATGCGCGACCCCATGCCGGCGGAGCTGCTGCGCTACCTGCCGGGCTGGGAGCACCTCGGCGCCGACTGGCGCACGCTCGCCTTCAGCGGCGTCCTCGCGATCCTGGCCGCCGCCGTCTTCAGCACGATTCCCGCGCGCCGCGCCTGGGCCGCGTCGCTGACCGACGTGCTGCACGACGGAGGGCGCGGCACCACCGTGGGCGGCGCTCGCCAACGCGGGCGCAACGCGCTCGTCGTCTTCCAGATGGCGGCGGCGCTCGTGCTGATGGCGACGGCGGGCCTGGCCGTGCGCTCGGCCCGGGATCTGCTCCACGGGCCGCAGGGGTACGACCCGGACCGGCTGCTGACCTTCGAGGTCCGGCTCACCGGCCACACGTACGACGATCCCGCGCGGCGCCTCACGTTCGTGCGCGACGTGCGCGAGCGCCTCGCCCGCCTGCACGGCGTCACCGAGGTGACCACGGCCAACCTGCTGCCCGCGCGCCAGGGGAACAACTGGCAGGGCGTCGAGATCGAGGGCCAGCCCCTGGCCAAGGATGCCGATCCGCCCTCGGTGGACGCGCGGTACGTCGAGCCGAACTATTTCGCGACCATGCGCATTCCCGTCTTCCAGGGACGCAGCATCGAGGAGAGCGACGACGCGAAGTCGCAGCCGGTCGTGGTGGTCAGCCGGTCGTTCGCGCAGCGCTTCTGGCCCGGCCAGGACGCGATCGGTCGGCGCTTCCGCGCCGTGGACCCCGCGCGCGAGACGCCGTGGCTGACCGTGGTCGGGATCTCGGGAGACGTCGTGCACCAGTGGGTCATGCGGCGCAACTATCCGACGATGTACCGTCCCATGCGCCAGGAGCCGCGCACGCGGCTGGCCTTCGCCATGCGCAGCACGGGAGATCCGGATGCCCTCATCCCGGCGATCGGTCGCACGCTTCGGGACGTGGATCCCGACCAGCCCGCCGACGACATCATGAGCATGCGCCGCGCGATCGCGCGCGGCACGATCGGGATCCAATACGTGGCCGGGATCATGTCTGCTTTCGGCGTCCTCGCCCTGGTGCTGGCCCTGAGCGGCGTTTACGGCATCCTGTCGTACCGGGTCAGCCTGCGCACGACCGAGATCGGCGTGCGCATGGCCCTGGGCGCGACGCGGCGCGACGTGCTGGCGCTCACGCTCGGCCAGGCGGCGCGGCTGTCCGCGATCGGCCTGGCCGCGGGCGCCGCTTTGGCGTTCGGGACGGGACGCGTGCTGTCGTCGGCCCTGCGGGGGGCGGTCGCGTCGGACCCGGTGATGGTCGGCCTGACGACCGTGGTCCTCGCGTTAGCGGCGCTGGTCGCGGCCTGGATCCCGTCGCGGCGCGCGATGGCCATCGAGCCCGCGATGGCGCTGCGCGCGGAGTAGGCCGCGCCGGCACCCGTTCCGGAACGGGTAACATGCGGCGGCCAAGGAGCGCGCGATGACCGATTTCGCCGGCCTGAGCCAGGACCTGCGGCGCGGACTGCGCCAGCTGGCCCACTCCCCCGCCTTCACCGCCGTGGCCGTCCTCTCCCTGGCCCTCGGCATCGGCGCGAACACGGCCGTGTTCAGCCTGGTCAACGACGTCCTCCTGCGCTCGCTCCCGGTCAAGGACCCCGACCGCCTGGTCCTCCTCCGCCACACCCAGGGCCCCAGCGGCCGCATGTCGCGGGCCGGCGAGAACAACGGCTCCGTCGATCCGGTCACCGGGCGCGATTCGAGCACGTCGTTCCCGCTGCTCGCGTTCGAGCGTTTCCGCGAGCACCACCCGGGAATGACCGATGTCTTCGCGTTCGCGCCCTTCAACCAGATCCACCTGCTCGTGGACGGCGTGCCCGATGCGGAGGTCCTGGGCCAGCTCGTATCCGGGGGCTATCACGCCGGCCTGGGTGTGACGACCGCCATCGGCCGGCCCCTGACGGAAGACGACGACCGGCTCGCGGCCACGCCTGCCGCCGTCATCTCCTGGCGCTACTGGCAGCGGCGCTTCGGCGGCGACCCGTCCGTCGTCGGCAAGACGGTGCAGGTCAACCGCGTGCCCACCGTCATCGTGGGCGTCACGCGAGAAGGGTTCGCGGGCGCGATGCAGATCGGCGAGTCCGCGGACATCTCGGTGCCGCTGGCCCTGCACGCGCGTTTCCAGCCGGATCGCGGGGCCAACCGTGCGCAGCCCTGGTATTGGTGGGTCCGGGTGATGGGACGGCTCGCGCCCGGCGCGACGCCGGCGCAGGTCCGCGCCGGCCTGGAGCCGATCCTGCAGGAGACGGCCGTCGAGGGCTGGCGCCGGGGGCCGGCCGTCCCCGGCGCGGACGCGCGCGCGATGCCGGAGCCGCCGACGCTCGCCGCCGACCCCGGCGGCCGGGGCGAGAACGAGAGCCGCACGCGCTATCGCCAGTCGCTGGCCATCCTGATGGGACTGGTGGGGCTCGTGCTCCTCGCCGCCTGCGCGAACGTGGCCACGCTAATGGTCGCCCGCGCCGCCGCGCGCCGGCCGGAGGTGGCGCTGCGCCTCGCGCTGGGCGCGAGCCGTGGCCGCATCGTGCGCCAGCTCCTCGCGGAGAGCCTGCTCCTGTCCGGCCTGGCCGCGCTGCTCGGCACGACGCTCGCGTATTGGGGCCGCGGCCTGCTCGTCGCGCTGAGGCAGTGGAGCCTCTCCCCCGTCGTCCTCGACCAGACGATCGACGCGCGCGTGCTCGTTTTCACGATCGCGGTGTCGGTGGGCACCGCCATCCTGTTCGGCCTGGGCCCGGCCGTGCGCGCGAGCCGCGTGGATCTCGCCCCCGAGTTCCAGGGTGGCACGCGGTCCGTCGGCCGCCGGTCGCGCTCCATGGGCGGCCGTTCCCTGGTGGTGGTGCAGGTGGCGCTGTCGCTTGTCCTGCTCGTGGGCACCGGGCTCTTCATCCGCACCCTGCGCAACCTGCAGAACGTGGACCCCGGATTCAACACGCGCGCGCTCGCCCTGTTCCGCATCCGCGCGCACACCTCCGGTTACCAGCCGGAGCAGTTCGCCGCGCTGCACGCGCGGATCCAGGAGCGGCTGGCCGCCCTCCCCGGAGTGCGCGCGGCGACGTACTCGAACGTCCCCCTGCTCGCGGGCGTGCGCAGCAACCGCGGCATGTCCGTCGTCGGCGCCTCGGCGCTCACCGACGCCCGGCCGGCCTTCCACACGAACGGCCTGGCCCCGAATTTCCTGGAGGCCATGGAGATTCCGCTGCTCATCGGCCGGCCGTTCACCGCGCGCGACGCCGCGGGCGCGCCTGCGGTCGCCATCGTCAACGAGAGGTTCGCCCGGGAGGTCTTCGGCCGCGAGAGCCCCCTCGGCCGCCACCTGAAGTACCGGGGCGCCCCGATGCCCGGGGCGCCGGAGAGCGTCGAGATCGTCGGCGTGGCGCGGGATGCGAAATACACGAGCCTCCGCCAGGACGCGCCCGCCACCGTGTACCTGCCCGCGGCCCAGCAGCGGGACGGCGAGGCCAACTACTACGTTCGCGCCGCCGGCAATCCCGCGGCCCTGTTCGGCGCCATCCGCGCCGCCGTGCGCGAGATCGATCCCACCCTGGCCGTGACCGATCTGCGCACGCAGGACGATCAGATCGCGCGGATGAGCGGGCAGGAGATCCTCTTCGCGCGCCTCTCCGGGTTCTTCGGGGTCGTGGCCCTGGCCCTCGCGGGCGTGGGCCTCTACGGCCTGACCGCGTTCATGGTCGTCCGCCGCACCGGCGAGTTCGGCGTGCGGATGGCGCTCGGGGCCTTGCCGCGCCAGGTGCTGTCGCTCGTCCTGCGCGAGTCGCTCGCGCTGGTGACGGCGGGGATCGCGCTCGGCCTGGCCATCGCGTACGGCGCGAGCGGCGTCGTGGCCTCGATGCTGTTCGGCGTGTCGGCCGCGGATCCGGTCACGTACGCGGCGGTACCCCTGATCCTCGTGATGGTCGCCGTGCTGGCGTCACTCTTCCCCGCGCGGCGCGCGACGCGGGTCAATCCGGTCGTGGCGCTGCGGGCGCAGTAAGGCCGCGGCGCAAGTCCAGCGCATAATCCCGGTCCATGGCCCTGGGCGACGTACGCCGGCCCGACGAGCTCGTCACCGCCTTCGACGAGCGCGGGCGCGAGGTGCAGATCAAGCGCCGCGACTGGGTGACCGGCGTGCTCGCGCCCGGCCTCGAGAAGGCCGGGAACGACCCGGAGGCGCTGTACGCGGCGATCGTCCAGGCCCTGCAGGACGACTTCGCCCCGCAGGTCGCGGCCGCGGCCGAGCGCCTCCTCGAAGTGGACGCGCGCAGCACGCGCGCCTGCATCATCGCCGGCATCGTCCGCTCGGAGCTCGGCGACCTGGCGGGCGCGGAGCAGATCCTCCAGCTCTCCGTGGACACGCACGGTCCGACCGGCGTCGTGCTGACCAACCTCGCGAAGGTGCTCGACCGGCGCGGCGAGACCGACCGCGCCTTCGCCACCCTGCGCCGGTCGGTCAAGCTGGACCCGAATCAGGACAACGGCCTCGCCTGGTGGGCGGCCCTCGAGAAGGAGAAGCGCGGCGAGGCGTCGGCGACGGCGGGGCTGGAGCAGCTGGCCAAGGTGCCCGGAGCGTGGCGGCCGCAGCTCTGGCTCGCGCGCGCGAAGCTCGCGAAGGGCGAGCTCGCCCCCGCCCTGGCCCTGTACGACCACGTGCTGTCCCTGGCCGCGGACGCGCCCGACGTGCTGGGCTCGGTGACGGGTGAGCTCGGGCAGGCGGGCGCGCTCGAGGACCTCGTGCGGCTGGCCGCGCCCCGCTACAAGCCGGAGGTGCACGGACCGCCGGCCGGGATGAACATCGTCGAAGCGCTCCGGCTGCTCGGCCGCTTCGACGAGGCGCTGGCGGCCCTGCGCCGCCTGCAGGCGATGCCGTGGCCGCCGCTCGCGGCCGCCCTCGCCGAGAAGGAGAAGGAGATCGTGGCCGCCCGGCTGCCGCGAACGGACGTCGCGCCGCCGACCCTCGACGTGCTGACCTTCGACCGGCCCCTCTGGACCCGCTCGCTGTTCAACCCCGACTGGCTGCTGCCCGCCCGCGGCGAGGAGACCCCGGCCGTGGTCTTCTTCACGCTCGCGGACGAGACGCGCACGGGCACGACCGCGCAAGTGCAGATGGCGGACGATTCCGGACGCCTGACGCGAGGGATCCCGCTCTACCTCTTCGAGGCCGTGCGCCTGCGCTTCCGCGCTCGCGCCCTGTGCTCGCTGCTGGTCGCGGAGGGACAGGGCCCCGCCGTCTTCCGCGAGCCGCCTCCGCGCGACTACCTCGAGTCCAGCCTTGCTCCCCCCTCCGGTCCGGCTCCGACCGTGCTCGTGTCCGGCAGCCTCGTGGCCGGCGGCCTGCGTCTCCAGGTGTGGAAGGCGGGCGAGAGCGCGGCCGCCACCGTCCTCGACATCGCGGGCCCGTGGACGGACGTGGGCGGCCTGGTGGGACAGGCGGAGACGGCCCTCGCCTCCGAGCTGACCGCGCGCGGTTTGGCCGCGGACACGACGCCGCGGACGTTCTATCGGCCGCCGCCTCCGGACCTGCGGGGCGCGTACGTCTCCGCGCTGGAGCAGCTCCTGTATCAGCTGCTGGCGGCGAACGGCGTGGTCGGCGCGGACTCGCTCTGGAACGAGCGCGGGTTCTTCGAGACCTACCTCGGGATGGTGGATGCCTGGCCGAACGCGCCGGACTCGGCGCGGCTCTTCGCGGTCTGCGGCGTGGTAGCCGCGCACCGGTACCAGTCGGCGGCGGTCGAGCCGTACCGCAAGGTCGTTCTTCAATGGCTCGACGAGGCCCCGCCCGGCGGTGTCCTCCGCCGCCTCGCGCCTGCCGTCTTCCAGCAGCTGGGCGATC
>Ga0075421_100007247_pt1 | contig 13576 bp, 10 predicted proteins | sample SoiMetdeltSBSDD5_FD_75292 | JGI IMG/M metagenome (GOLD analysis project Ga0075421, IMG submission 75292) | Bulk soil microbial communities from a Populus tree surrounding site in Tennessee, USA - Soil MetaG P. deltoides SBSDD5 | ecosystem: Environmental > Terrestrial > Soil > Tree plantation...
AGGATCACCGCGTAGGGATAGAGCGAATATTCGACCAGCCGCGACTGGCTGAACAGCACCGCCAGCCCGATCCCACCGACCAGCGCCAGCACGAAGCCCTCGATCGTGATGGTGAGGGTGACCATGAGCGAGGTCGACAGCAGATCCCAGTCGGAGATGAGGGTGGCGAACACGAGCCGCGGGCCGGGCAGCACATAGGGCGGGATCTGGTAGCGATGCACCAGCCAGTCCCACAGCACGATGCCGCCGGCCAGCACCGCGATCGGCAGCAGTACGCGCAGGACACGGTGCGCGAACCGGCCTGCGCTGCTCTCCTCCGGCGCCGCCTGCCGCACGTCGCTCATCAGGCGTCCCCGGCCGTCATGGCGCCGGCGAGCGCCTCCGAGGCCTTGCGGCATAGGCCGGCATATTCGGCGGAGGTGCGGAAGCGCTCGTCGCGCGGATAGGGCGCGTCGATCAGGAGTTCGGTGAACACCCGCCCCGGCCGCGGCGTCATGACGACGATGCGCTGGGAGAGATAGACCGATTCGAACACCGAATGGGTGACGAACACCACGGTCTTGCCGAGCGCCTGCCAGAGCGACAGCAAATCGGCGTTGAGCTTGAAGCGGGTGATCTCATCGAGCGCCGCGAACGGCTCGTCCATCAGCAGCAGCTTCGGCTCGGTCACGAGCGCGCGCGCGATCGAGGTGCGCATCTTCATGCCGCCGGAAAGCTCGCGCGGATAGGCGCCGGCGCAGTCCGCGAGCCCGACCCGCTCGAGCGCCGCCTGGACGCGCGGCTGTGCCCCGTCCGCCATCCGCTTGATCTTCAACGGCAGGCGCACATTGGCGGCCACCGTCGCCCAGGGCATCAGGGTCGGCTCCTGGAACACGAAGCCGATCTGGCCGGCGTCGCGCGCCCCTTCGGCGGCGCCCGCCCACTCGATGGTGCCGCGGGTGGGCTCGCTCAGGCCGGCGATCAGCCGCAGCGCGGTCGACTTGCCGCAGCCGGATGGGCCCAGCAGCGACACGAATTCGCCCGGCCATACATCGAGGTTGAGCCGGTCGAGCGCCACCACGCCGTTGCTGAAGGTCTTGCCGACGCCGCGCAGCGCGACCACGAAGGCGCCGGACATCACGGACAATGGGGCGGAGGGGTCAGACACGTCGCAATTTCGCGGCTCGGGTGCTCAATCCGTCATCTTACAACGTGTGGCGCCGATGCGCGCTACTGGAGCGAACCCCGCCGGTCGCGAGGCAGCCCGCCCGCCCGTCCTCACCCACCGAGCAGGATCGCGACCGCGACCAGCGCCAGCCCGAGACCCAGGAGCCCGAGACCCGCCAGCCAGCGATTCGCATCGACATATTTCGCCCAGTGGTAACCAACGACGAACATCAGGCCGACGACAAGCAGATTGGAGACGCGCAGCGCAAGCCAGGGCTGGTCGATGAGCAAGAGTGGCAACACCGCCGGCAGCGCGGCGACGAGCGCGATGCAGAATATCGAAATTGCGCCCATGACGTCGTCGCGCAGCAAACCCGTTCGCTGCGGCAGCTGTCCGTGGGCCAGCGAATTGCGGATGCTCCGATAGAACTGCTCGCGGTCCTCGACCCCTGTCACCGATCCCAGATACGGGTCCAGCTCGTTTCGAATCGCGGCCAGCGCCGCCGCCTCGTCCGGGGCCGACGCGATGGCACGGGCGAAACGGATACGCCGGTTGCGGTCGAACGTACTGTTCATCATGTAGAGCACGCCGTCGATGATGCCCCATGCGGCATTGCACCCGATCGCCCCGAGCAACGCTGCCCGGGCTCCGTCCTGACCGCCGCCGCTCAACACGCTGGCGGCCAGCGTGAAGGTCAGCACCATGATCAGCCCCGCGACGATCTCGGTCAGGCTCTCGCTCGGCTTGAGATAGCTCAGGAACACGTCGCTTCTTCTCGCTGGATGCCTGCCGGCGTCGAGAGCTGGTCGCTTTTTCGTTTATCGCATTTCCGGAGGGAAAACCGGTTGCCGCCCCGGATCAAGCGTGGGCAGGCTCTTCCTGAAAATGCTCTATTCCAACGCAAACCAGAACTTCGCGACGAACGTGGCGCTGCACCAGCGTGACATGAGACCTTGCGGGTTTGTCACCGGGTCGATCTGCCCTCCGGGCGTGGCGTTGGGATCGCCGGTGAAGACGAAGCAGTTCTCCTTCGACAGATTGGTGTCGTAATAGCGCAGGTCGAGGTTGAGGTTCTTGCGGGCGAAGGTCATGCCCGCGTTCCAATTGAGATAGGCGGGCAGCGGGAAGCCGCCCAGTGACGCCGACTGATTGCCGAACCAGAAGTAGCCGGCGCCGCCGGTCAGCGACGCAGTGACGTCCTGCGGCAAAGCGTTGCTTGGCAGGTCGACGCCCAGACCGAATGCCGCGTATTTGCTCCAGGCGCCGGTATTCGAAACGTTCGGCGAATAGGCGAAGCCGCCAGCCACGCGCAGCAGCTCGCCGATCTTGGTGTCGGCGCGGGCGACGGCTTCCCAGTACTCGATGCCGGCGTTGGTGCCGATCGGCACCGTCTCGCCGGGGTAATAAAAGTAGGTCCAGCCGAAGTCGAATGCGATCTCTCCCAGCTTCGGACGGACCCCGCCCCCCATCGTGATTTCGGCGGCCGGTTGGCTCGGCAGCTTGACGCTGGTGACGGTGGCGCCGGCGTAGAAGATGCCGAGCGCCGCTTCGAACGCGGCGCCAACCGCCGGCCTGCGGTCGGAAAGCGTGGTGCCGCGATAGATGTAGTCGGATGCAAATCCGGCGCGGAAACTGTACTCGAGGGGGCTCGTCGCGCCCTCCTGCGATGGGGCGGTGCGGGCCGGAGCCTCGGCGGCAACCCCGCGGGCGCCGAGACTGATCGCACCAACCGCATTGTTGTCGCGCGGCTGCGCGTGCGCTGATCCGACGCTCGCGGGCGCAAGCCACAGCAGGGCGATTCCAACGATCGCGGCGGCACGCGCACCTGCGCCACCGAATTCCGCCGGAACGTCTGAACGCAATGCCCCCTCCTTCGGCCTCCCTGGAGGCCCCCGCGGCCACTGCATTTTCTGCAGCTCTAATGGGTCATAGTTTGCTCGATTGGTGCGATGGGTCCCGTCGGCAGATGAGACGCCGAGATTAGGGTCGATAAATGGCGGTCGGGTCTCGGGTTGCCGGCAAAGCGGACGAAGGCACTATTTCGGCCGCAGATCGAGCCCGACCTTCCTGTTCACGAACCGCAGCGTATAGGAATTGCCGACGTCGAGCGACCGCTTGACCACGCCCGCGCGCACCATCTGGTCGTAGAAGCCCTTCATGCGCGCGTCGGTCATGGCGCCAATGCCGAGGGTGGCGGCGTCGCCGGAATCGACAATGCCGTAGTCCTTCATCTTGGCGATCGAATAAGCGAGCAAGTCGTCGGTCATTTCCGGATTGTGCCGCTTGATCAGCGCGTTCGCCGCTTTGTTGTCGCCGTAGAGGTAGTTGTACCAGCCGATGATCGAGGCATCGACGAAGCGTTGCACCAGGTCGGGCCGCTTCTCGACCAGTTCGCGGCGGGTCTCGATTAAGGTCGAATAGCTGTCGAAGCCGTGGTCGGCGAGGAGAAAGATCTTCGGCTTGAAGCCGCCCGCCTTCTCGACTGCGTAGGGTTCCGACGTCACATAGCCCTGCATCGCGCTTCGCTTGTCGGCGAGAAACGGCTGCGGGTTGAAGTTGTAGGGCTTGAGCTTCGTATCGCTGAAGCCGAAATTCGCCTTGAGCCATTGAAAGTAGCTGGTGACCACCCCGGTGGACATGAACAGCGTGAGCTGCTTCAGGTCCTCGATCTTCTCGATCCCCTGGTCCGGATGCGCAAGCACGCTCTGCGGATCCTTCTGGAACATGGCGGCGACCTGGACGGTCGGGATGTTCTGCTCGAGCGCATCGAAAGCCTGCAGGGTGGTGGCGATCATGTAGAAGTCGAGCTTGCCGACCGGGAGCAGGATGCGGTTGTTCACGTTCGGGCCGCCCGGCGCGATGGTGACGTCGAGCCCGTATTTGCGATAGGTGCCATCGGCGACCGCCTGGTAGTGGCCGCCGTGCTCCGCCTCCGCCACCCAGTTGGTGCCGAACGAGACCTTGTCGAAGTTTTGCTGGGCGGCAGCCGGCGTGCAAAGGAGAGCGGCGACGGCCGCCGCCAGCGCGCCGCGCCGCAATCCTGGGTCGATCATGGCGGACTGATGGATGCGCATGGCCCCAACATAGGGGACCGCCGCCGCCTTGCCCAGGCGCAGACGATCGAAACCGCGCGGCGCGTATGAGGCGCCACTTCAACCAAGGCGGCGAGTTCCGCTAGAATTCCTGCTTTGAAGTCGGGGGAGGTGGCATGGACACAGACGTCAAGACCGAAGGCGACAACCGGCGCCTCAACAATCTGGTCGCCATCACGGTGGTCATTCTCAGCGTGTTCATGGCGGTGTCGAAGATCAAGGACGACAATATCAACCAGGCGATGCAGAAGGCGAAAGCCGAATCGGTCGATGCCTGGACCGAGTACCAGGCCTCGCGCATCAAGCTGCACGTGGACGAGAACGGGCTCTCCACGCTCCGCCTGCTGGAGACGAACGGACAGATCGACAAGACGCTGGCGGCCAGGCAGGCGGCCGAATATGAAGCGGACATCAAGAAATACCAGGAACGCTCGAAGGAGACGCGGGCGAAGGCCGAGCGGCTGGAGGCCGAGTACGAAAAGCTCAACTACCGCGACGACCAGTTCGACATGTCGGACGCCTTCCTGTCGATTGCGATCGCGCTCTCCGCCGTCGCCGCGCTGGTCAGCCTGTATTGGCTGCTGTACGTCGCCTGGGCTTTCGGCGCGTTCGGCATCATCATTGGCGTTGCCGGCTTCGTCGGCCTGGCCTTGCGGCCGGCCTGGCTGGCGGCGCTGCTGGGGACTTGACGGCGGCCGCTACTGCTCGAAGCGCTCGATGAACCAGCGCAGCAGCCGGATCCAGATCTCGTCCTTGCCGACCTGGTCCTCGATGCCGTGCTCGAGATTGGGGTTGTCGTTGACCTCCATGACGATGAAGCCATGGTCGGTCTGCTTGATGTCGACCCCATAGAAGCCGGCGCCGATCGGCGCCGCCGCCCGCACCGCGATGTCGATCAGCGCGCGCGGCGCCTGGTCGAGCTCGAAGGTGCGGAAGCCGCCCTCGTGGGAGGAGCCGTCGGGGCGGTACTTCACGACCTGCCAATGGCCGCGCGCCATGCGGTACTGGCAGACGAACAGCGGCTCGCCGGCGAGCACGCCGACGCGCCAGTCGAACTCGGTCGGCAGGAATTTCTGCGCCAGCAGCAGGTCGGTCTCCTCGAACAGCTCCTCGGCGATGCGGCGGAGTTCCTCCGGCGTGTTGACCTTGTGGACGCCGCGCGAGAACGAGCCGTCCGGGATCTTCACCACCAGCGGCAGGCCGAGCTCGTCCATGGCCCGCGGCATGTCGCCGGTTTCCGCCAGCAGCACGGTGGGCGGCGTCGCCACCTGGTTCTGGCCGAGCAGCTCCATCAGGAACACCTTGTTGGTGCAGCGGATCATCGAGATTGGATCGTCGATGACCGGCATGCCCTCCTGCCAGGCCCGCCGCGCGAAACGGTAGGTGTGGTTGTCGATCGAGGTGGTCTCGCGGATGAACAGCCCGTCATACTCCGCGAGCTCTGCAAGTTGCCGGCGGGTGATCGGCTCGACGTCGACCGACAGCCGCTCGGCGATGCGCGCCATGTGCTTGATGCTGGCGGCCGAGGATGGCGGCATCTTCTCGTTGGGGTCGTAGAGCACCGCCAGGTCGTATTTCGGAACCGTGCGGGCCTTGGGATCGCGCCACTCCCGCTTGGTGTGCGCATGCAGCGATTCGCGCAGGAACGCGGCTTCGCCGTTGGCGAGGCGGGTGATGTTGCGCGGACGGATGCGGTCGATCGAGAGCCATGTGCCCGGCTCGACGATGACTTCAAGCGCCGGGCAGCGGAACCAGTCGAACAACAGCCGCCCGAACGATTCGAAACGCTCGTCGCGGGCGATGCCGAAGCAGACCAGGAGCTTGATCTCGCCCTCGGGCTGGAAGTCGGCCCGCCGGGCGCAGCGGTTGAGCTCGTCCTCGAGCTCGGGCAGCGCGTGCTCGTAGAGCTTGGATTCGCGCAGCTCCAGCATGGTCTCGACGGTGGGCATCACGCGGTGACCCCGAGCCTCCGCCAGCAGCGAGGCGTAGTAGCCTTTCGATTGGTAGGCGTAGGAGCGCGCCAGATTGACGAGCTTGGGCCGCCCCATGTCGAACAAGCGTGGACGGGCGAGGTATTCGCTCGTCGTGATCACCTTGTGCGGGGTGTCGGCGTTGGGAAGGTCCTTGGGCTGGTCGACGAGAATGACCCAGCCGGTCATGAAGTTCCTTTCCGGATGACGATCGCCGCGCTCAGCCGCTCGCGACCCAAACGGGTCATCGGCTCGAACGCGGTCCACGGAACCGCGTAGGTCTCGGGCGCGCGCGCCATCCCTTGATCATCTCTGATGGCCGCCGGGTCGTGCATGAGGACATGCCGTCCGTCGCGGCCGAAGGCAAAGACCCAGTGCGGTCTCCCCCTGGGAACCATGTGATAGCCCGAAACGAGGACGATGGCCACGCTTCCGGCGTCGAACGCCCGCATCAAAACCGATTCGTTCACAGGAGTCAGGTGGCTGGGGATACCCAGCGTCTCGGCCTCGCGGCGGAACGCGCGTTGTGTCACCTGCATGACGCGGCGCTTGTCCGCCGACCGTGCGGTATCGAGGAAATAGGGCCCTGCCCGGCTCACATAGACCTCCGGCTCGAGGCCATGGCGCTTGAGCGCCACCGCCAGGCCGTAGGGCTCGCAGCCGCCCGGGCCTGAGGTCATGAAGATGGTGGTGGCCTCGCGCCAGAGCTGGAACTCGAAGGCCGGCGCCGGCTTGAACGACCGGTCGGCCCAGGCCAGCGCCATCATGATGCAGGCCGGCCCGCAGGTGAACTCGGTGGTCTGGTGGAAATAGACCGGCGCCGCCTTGAGCGCGGGGCTGCGCGGCACGAGCCGCTTCTCGAAACGCAACGCATCGCCGCCGTCCTGGTAGTAGCGCGCGTGCCGGCCGACTTCCCGGTAGCCGCTCTTGCGGTAGCGGGAAATGGCGGCGTGGTTGGTCTCGTGCACTTCGAGACGAATGGCGCGGCAGTCGCGAGCGAGCGCGGCCGCCTCGGCGGCTTCGAGCAACATCGGGCCCACCCCACGCCCGCCCATCGGCGGGGCGACCGCGATCGAATAGAGCCGCGCCACCCGAGACCGCGGCCGGAACAGCACGATCGCGGTGCCGGCGAGACGGCCGTGCTCCGCCGCCGCCACGATCACCTCCGCGGTCGGCGATTTGAGAAAGTGCCGCAGGCTGCGGCGCGAGAGCCGGTCGGTGGCGAAGACCCGATGCTCGAGCTCCATGAGCGCGTCGAGATCGCCGCGCGCGGCGTTGCGGACGCGGAGTTGCGGCTCCGGCTGACGGGCAAGGTTGGAGGGCATCGTCACCAACGGAAGTGCGTCCAGACTATCATTTCGGCGTCCGGCTCGCACCTCAAGTCTTGCCTCCCGGCCGACCCGGCCGAGGGAAACCCCACTATCACGGCCTTTTTCGACCTTTGAACCCGCTCGCGACCTGCCGCGACCAACGATGCGCGGCCACAAAGAGCCGCCCGGGTCAAGACAACAACAATCGTTCCTTTGGGAGGACTCACCCGCGAAAAAAACAAAAAAGGGCTTGTGATCGGCGCGTGCGCCCCCATCCACCCCCGCGTCGGTCAAGGCAGCCCGCCGGATAGACAACTATCCGGGCGGGCTTGCCTTGTCGGCTCGCGACCGCCCGGCGCACAAGTCGTCCATCGACCTCGCGACGGCATCGGCACAACACCATGGCGGCGGCGATCAGAACTCGGATCGGCGCGAGCCGCGCGCGGCTTGCGGCACCGCGACCCGCTTGATATGCAATTTTTCTCGATCTTCGTACGCGCCGACAGGAAACCGCCATGCGCCGTTGTCTTGCTGCGATCGCCGCCGCCCTCGCGCTCGTCCCGACCGCCGCCTTGGCGCATAGCGGCCTCGGCCATGCCCACGGCTTCGTGCAGGGCTTCGCGCATCCGCTCGGCGGCATAGACCACGTGCTGGCGATGGTCACGGTCGGCGTCTTCGCCTGGCAGCTCGGCGGACGCGCGCTCTGGCTCCTGCCGGCGACGTTCGTGCTGGTGATGGCGGCTGGCGGCGCGCTGGGCATCGCCGGGGTCGAGCTGCCGTCAGTCGAATTCGGGATCGCCGCCTCGGTGATCGTGCTCGGCGCGATCGTCGCGCTCAAGCTCAAGGCGCCGCTCGCGGTCGCCATCGGCCTCGTCGGCACGTTCGCGGTGTTCCACGGTCACGCCCACGGCACCGAGATGCCGCCCGACACGCTGGGGGCCGCCTATGCAGCCGGCTTCCTGCTGGCGACCGCGCTGCTGCATGCCGGCGGCATCGCGCTCGGCTTCGGCATCGGCCGGATCGGCGAAAGCTTTGGCCGCCACGCCTTCCGGCTCGGCGGCGCACTGGTGACACTGGCCGGCCTTGCCCTTCTCGCCTCGGCGGCGTGATCGCGGGCACCATCACGCAACGTCACTTCAACGGCGTGTCAAACTTGACCCGGAACTGGTGGCGTTCGAAGTTGTCCAGGTCGAATGGTCCCGGCGCACTCGCCGGATATGCGCGACCGGCTATCTGTGGCGTCCAGGTGAAGTTCAGCATCCGCCCGCCCTTGAACGCGATGGCGAGGGTCGGCCCCGCAAAGAATGCGTTGCCGATGTTTTGATTTAAGGCAAGGCCATCGAACAGCGACAGCAAGTGTCCCTCAACACCCAGGAACACGCCTTCGACGAGGGCTTTCTCGGCAGCGTGGATGCGACCCGTCAGCGCCAGCGAGACAGCGGTCCCTGAAGTGTGGACCCAGTTCGCGCCGGGAATATCGTACCTTTGGGTGGCGAGCACATAGATGATGTTCATCGCGGCGAACAGGCGCTCGGTGAGCGCCACGTCGAGGAACAGCTTGAACTCGCTGGCGTAGAATTCTGCGGGGTAGCCGGTGGCGCCCAAATCGGTCCGCGACCAGCGCGGCTCCATCGCAAGCGTCAATGCAAAAGGCTGGCCGGGAGAGCGCTTGACCAGGCGCAACAAGACCTCGCCCGAGAGGCCGTCGAACACAAGCTTGTCCCACTCGGTCACCGTGACGCCCGCGCCCGCGGACGCCAGCGCATCTTGCAGGACGGTCACATTCGACCATTTGTGGTAGCTGGTGAACGCCGAGAACGCAAAGGCCAGATTTTCGGAGTAGGTGCAAGAGACCTCCGATTTCGAAACGAGCGCGAGAAAGTTTCCGTCCCGCTTGCCGGCGAGTCCGGTATTCTCGCTCGCAAAATACCACTCGCAGGGATCGCCGATGTCGGTGGGGTTGGTGAAGCCGAAAATGTCGCCGCCGGGAACCTCCGGCGTACCCTTCGGCGGTTCGATTTTGGCGCAACGATCGGCGACGTTAGCCGGCCTGACCGGGGCCTTGCGCGGCAAATCGGCGGCGACGACGGGCGCAGTCAAGCCCGCGATCAACAGGGCTGAAAAGATCGTCCTGGCTGCAACGGTCATCGTGCCGCTGTGCGGTCCGCAGACGTGACCGGGAGCGACTGGCCTGCACGCGCCCACCCTCACGACTTTCGACCGACATCCCCCCAAAAGCATACTTTCCCAGCATCAGGATGCCTCCCCACCCGTACAGTGGCAATGCGAACCGCGGATACGCCGGCGGACGAGGGGCTGATTTTCCCACGGGTGTAGCGAATTTGGTACAATCCGACCCGCAAATCTCAGCCGGAGCGTGCCCCGAGCTCGCGGCGCACGATCTTGGCGCCTTCCACCATCGCCTGGATCTTGCCGAGCGCCACCTCGCGCGGGAGGTATTTGAGCCCGCAATCGGGAGCGACCACGATCCGCTCGGCCGGCACGTGCGGCAGCGCGCGGCGGATGCGCGCCGCCACCGTCGCCGGCGCCTCGACGCCCATGTCGGAGAGATCGAGCACGCCGAGGATGATGGTCTTCGACGGCAGCTGCCGCAGCACCGAGCAGTCGAGGCCCGATTGCGCGGTCTCGATCGAGACCTGCTTGACCGGCGAGCCTTCGAGCTCCGGCAGGAACGAATAGCCCGGCGGCCGCACGTGGATGATCGCCGCATAGCCGAAGCAGATGTGGACCGCGGTCGTGCCGGTGACGCCGTCGAGCGCGCGGTCGAGCGCCTTGAGGCCGTATTTGCGCGCCTTCTCGGGCCGCGCCTGCATGTAGGGCTCGTCGATCTGCACCACGTCCGCGCCGGCCGCGAACAGGTCCTTGATCTCGGCGTTGACGGCCGCCGCGTAGTCAAGCGCCATCTCCTCCTCGTCGGCGTAGAAGTTGTTCTGCGCCTGTTGCGACATGGTGAACGGGCCGGGCACCGTCATCTTGATCATGCGGTCGGTGTTGGCGCGCAGAAATTTCACGTCGGCGACCTCGACCGGATGCTTGCGCCGCACCTTGCCGGTGACGCGCGGCACCGGGTTGGGGTGACCGGAGCGGTCGAGCGCGGTGCCGGGATTGTCGATGTCGACGCCTTCGAGGGCGGTCGCGAAGCGGTTGGAATAGCTCTCGCGGCGCATCTCGCCGTCGGTGATGATGTCGAGGCCGGCGCGCTCCTGGTCGCGGATCGCCAATAGCGTGGCGTCGTCCTGCGCCGCATCGAGCCATTCGGGCGCCACTCGCCACAGCTCGCGCGCGCGCACCCGCGGCGGAAACCGGCCGGCCAGCTTCTTGCGGTCGATCAGCCATTCGGGCTGGGCGTAGGAGCCGACCAGCGAGGTCGGAAGCAGCGGCAGCGGCATGGCTTTGCTCACATTGGGTCTGTTGACCCCGTTGCCTCGGGAAGGGCCATCGCCAACACGCGCGCCACATGGAGCGCCTCGCGGCCGGCGCCGTCCTTGATCTGATGCCGGCAGGAGGTGCCGTCGGCGACCACGAGGGTGTCGGCCTCGGCCTGGCGCACGGCCGGGAGCAGCGACAGCTCGGCCATCTTGAGCGACACGTCGATGGTGTCGGCGTGATAGCCGAAGGCGCCGGCCATGCCGCAGCAGCTCGACTCGACGGTTTCCGCCGCCAGGTCGGGTACCAGCTTGAGCGTCGCCTCGACCGCCCCCATCACGCCGAAGGATTTTTGGTGACAATGGCCGTGCAGCAGCACACGCTGGGCGACCGGCTTGAGCGGCAATTTGAGCCGGCCTGCCGCCGCCTCGCGCGCCAGATATTCCTCGAACAGCAGCACGTGCTCCGCCATCCCGCGCGCCGCCGCGGTCTTGAGCAGTGCCGGGATCTCGTCGCGGAAGCCGAGCACGCAGCTCGGCTCGAGACCCACCACCGGAATTCCTCGCTCGGCGAGCGGGGCGAGCGCCGCGACGCAGCGCTCGGCCTCGCGCCGCGCCTCGTCGACCAAGCCGACCGCCAGGAAGGTGCGTCCGCAGCAGAGCGGCCGCTCCGCCGGCTGCGGGAGATGGATGCCGCGGCCGGCCGCCGCCAGCACGGCGAGCGCGGCGTCGATGTTCTCCGGCTCGAAATAGCGGTTGAAGGTGTCGGCGAAGAGCACGACCTGCGGCGCGTCCGGCGCGCCGATAAAGGGCGCCGTTTCCCGGAAGCAGTCGGTCCGCCAACGCGGCAGGCTGCGCCGCGTGCTCAACCCGGCAAGCCTCTCCGACCATCGCGCCAGGCGCGGCTTGTCGTTGCGCAGGTTGGCGAGCCGCGGCCATTTCGCCGCCAGCGGCGCATAGCGCGGCAGATAGCCGACGATCCGGTCGTGCAGCGACAGGCCGCGCCTCGCCGCGCGCGCCGCCTGCACCTCGATCTTCATCCGCGCCATGTCGACGCCGGTCGGGCATTCGCGCCGGCAAGCCTTGCAGGAGACGCAGAGCTTGAGCGTCTCGGCCATCGCGTCGGAGGCGAGCGCCTTCGGGCCAAGCTGGCCAGTGATGGCGAGGCGGAGCGTGTTGGCGCGGCCGCGGGTGACGTCGCGCTCGTCGCGGGTGACGCGATAGCTCGGGCACATCACGCCGCCCGCGAGCGCGCGGCAGGCGCCGTTGTTGTTGCACATCTCGACCGCGCCCTGGAAACCGCCGCCGGCGCCCGGATAGGCCGACCAGTCGAGATGAGTGCGCATCTCCACCCCGTAGTAGCCCCGCGGGTAGCGGAAATAGCGGCGGTCGTCGAATTTCGGCGCCCGCACGATCTTGCCGGGGTTGAGCAGGCCCTTGGGATCGAAGCGGTCCTTGACCTCCTCGAACGCCCGCACGAGCCGCGTGCCGAACATCGGTTCGTGGAACTCGGAGCGCACGATGCCGTCGCCGTGCTCGCCGGAATGGGAGCCCTTGTAGTCGCGCACCAGCGCGAACGCCTCCTCGGCGATCGCGCGCATGGCGGCGACGTCCTTGTCGAGGCGCAGGTTGAGCACCGGCCGCACGTGCAGGCAGCCGACCGAAGCATGCGCGTACCAGGTGCCGCGGGTGCCGTGCCGTTCGAAAATCTCGGTGAGCTTCGACGTGTATTCCCCGAGATGCGCCAGCGGCACCGCGCAGTCCTCGACAAAGGACACCGGTTTGCCCTCCTCCTTCATCGACATCATGATGTTGAGGCCGGCGGTGCGCATCTCGGTGATCGCCGACTGCAGCTTGGGATCGAGCACCTCGACCACGCCGCCCCACCTGGTGCCGGTCTTGTCCCAGCCGGTGCCGAGATCGCCGATCACCTCGTTGAGCCGCAGCAGCTGGCGGAAGTTTTCCTTGGGGTCGTCCTCGGCGAACTCGACGAACAGGATGGCCTCGGGGTCGCCGCGCACCACGGCGTCGACGGTCGGCTGGAACATGGCGATCTCGCGCGCCAGGCCGAGCATGGTGCGGTCGATCAGCTCGACCGCGATCGGCCCGAGCTTGACGATGTGCTGGGCGGCGTCCATCGCCCGACGGAAACTGCCGAAGTGGCAGGCGCCGACCGCGCGGCGGCCGATGAGCGGCGCAAGCTTGAGCTCGATCCGGGTCGAGAAGCCGAGCGTGCCTTCCGAGCCGACCAGAATATGCGCGAGGTTGAGCTCGTTGCGGCCGGGAACCAGCGCATCGATGTTGTAGCCGCCGACCCGGCGCTGCACGCGCGGGAAGCGGGCCTGGATGGCGTCGGCCTCGCGGGCGCCGAGCGCGAGCAGGTCGCGCGCCAGCGGCTTGAGCGGCGAGGTTTCGGGCAGGTCGGAGAGGTCGGGCGCCATCGGACCGAAATGCGCGCTCGCGCCGTCCGCCAGCACGGCGTCGACCGAGATCACGTTCTCGCGCGTGTTGCCGTAGCGCAGCGAACGCGCGCCGCAGGAATTGTTGCCGACCATGCCCCCGATGGTGGCGCGCGAGGAGGTCGAGATGTCGACCGGGAACCACAGCCCGTGCGGCTTGAGCCGGCGGTTGAGCTCGTCGAGCACGATGCCGGGCTCGACCACGCAGCGGC
>Ga0075421_100007250_pt1 | contig 13574 bp, 19 predicted proteins | sample SoiMetdeltSBSDD5_FD_75292 | JGI IMG/M metagenome (GOLD analysis project Ga0075421, IMG submission 75292) | Bulk soil microbial communities from a Populus tree surrounding site in Tennessee, USA - Soil MetaG P. deltoides SBSDD5 | ecosystem: Environmental > Terrestrial > Soil > Tree plantation...
GCGGACATCATGTCCGCGGCCCGTTCGACCCCGATCACATCCTGAGCGGCCAGCCACGTTGCCGCCGCAGCCACACTTCTGTGGGCTCGTCGTAATAGGGAACACGGTCGTAGTATCGAGCCGTCTAGAATTGTTGCGGCTGCCAAGCAGGCCGGTAATCCTGCCGCTATGCTCGTCGGGCTATTTGCAATTATGCACCTTGAAACTAGGCAGCCTTGCTTTGATGCGAACGGCATGGTATTGGAAGTTCTTGACGCTCTCCTCAAGGTCGGAGAAGTCGAACGAGTAAAGGCACCCAGGGTATCGCGTCTGCGACTCCTATTGTTGCCTATGGGATATGTAGGTCGTGTCGAGCGGAGGATGGGTTCGGCGAAGGACAGCCTCGTCGTGGGTCGGGTGATGAGTCGATGGCAACCCACGGGCACTGTTGGCCGTCCATTCGTAATTCCAGCTACAGAGAATCAGGTCGAAATCCGTTGGATCCCGCCAATCGTTCTTGAATTGGTCCGCAAAATTCAGGTTCTCCAGGACGGCCGAGTACTTGAGCTACGGGGCCTGAGGCCGCTTTTCGTCCTCTTTCTACAAGACGTAGCATTCGTAGAGGATTGGGTCGCAGGTGAGTCGCTCGCGAGAGAAGTCACGTCTATAGATAAGATTGAGACTCCAGGCCTCTCTGATCCGGTAGTTTCGGTCATCCGAGCTATCCAGAGAGCTGTTTCAGTCCTAACGGACGAACAAAGACCAATGAAACTTGGTGCGCCATTTATTGACCTTGACGATCGCGACTTGCGCTCCGCCTTCCGTGCAGGATCTTGGAAGGACATAGAGGAGACCTGACTTCAATGCGACATGGCGCTCGCAAGTAGTGCGCTCGGCCGGCCCTACCTCGCCCTGCAACGGCTAACTCGACGACGGCACAGTCGCTGCCGACCGCACGCCGGCGACCGCGGGCGACCGCGCATCTGGCTAATCGAAGAAGCCGAGCTCATAGAGCACAACCCGCTGATCACGCTGTGTAGCTGGTCGTAAACGGTACGTGGTCTCGGCGACACAGCTAGCAAACGACCGTCGACGTCGATAGCGGATCTATCCTCGATGTTCGCCTTCGGCGGGCGGCTACCGAGGAGCGGATACATCAAGTTGCCGCGTCGGACGGGAGCTGGCGATGTGGGCGGACAACGAAACCGAGGTTGATCTTCTCGGCTTCGACTTTCTGGTGGATACCCTGTTCGTGGCGCTCACCGAGCCGCGGCTGCTCCCGCTGACGGTGGGCCTGCTCGGCGACTGGGGCTCCGGAAAAAGCAGCCTGATGCGGATCACCCGGCAGGAACTGCTGAAGATCCGAGATGACGAGGAGTCGCCCCAACTTCGCCAACAGCGACGGCGACAGGTCCTTGATCTGACGCTCAATCGCATAGAAATTCTTCGCACCCGCCAATACGGCCACGAACGCAGCCGCCAGTAGAAACGACAGACTATAAATCCGCCCACGCGAACCCCGTGGATCGGTGACAGTGTTCAACATCTCCAACAAGCCGGAAATGTCACACTCATCACCCGCTGTTCCTGTCGTGGTGGACAACGGACCGGACGTATGCGAGACTGACAATCGACGACCTTCTGTGTTGAGAATTGTTTGTGTGGTAACTGCATATTCTCAAACAGAAGGTCGTCCCCGGGAGCCACCCCCACCAGCCACCGCATGCACACAGAGTTACAACTACCTCACAGTAAGCGATCATGACTGGGCCGTGTGGTACAGGGTGCTCAACGAATTCGAGTTCCTAAGACGCTTCTACGCCTCGACACGCTGCCCCACGGATCCCGGTCCAGCATTTCCCCACGCGGCGCGCGAGGACATCATCGAGCACTGCATCGCCAACTTGGACATGTCCGACGACCGGATTTCCACGACGAGTCGTTCGGCCTTGTCGACAGCGACGACGCGCCAGAGGGTCTCGCCAAGATGCAGCACCCAGCGGGCCGGGAGACCCCGACCTGGTCGCGGCCAACAGGCCGTCGGTACGCAACGGGCGATACCTCACATCAAGACCCTGATCAACAGCAACGACGCGGCTTGGGATAACCATGACGACATCGCCCAGATGGGGCAGACGATGGAGAGTGTGTGGCGCCTGACTACCGCACGCTGTGGATAACCAGCTCCAACTCACCGCCGACTACCTTTCAGGTCCAAAAGGGCGAGATGCCGCACGGGAAGAGCGGCGGCGGCTTCCGAAGAAGGCTGTCAGGACACTCGGTGGATAGTATACGATGCACCGATGACTGACTCCGAGGACACGGATTCCGCCAATTACCAACCTTACAGTGTGTCACGGAGAGGTACCGAGCGTTCAGACGTTGTCAACTATCGTGTCTCTGACGTAGCTCTGCAGCGACGAATCGTCGAGGACCTCCTAGGGCGACTTCCGCGAGGCACGGATTTTGTCGTCGATGTGGCCACCTTTACCGATACGGACGTCGAAATCAAACTCGATCGCGGTACATATCTCGTGACTTTCAACCTGGCGATTGGCCCAAGGAATGAGCTCTACGAGCGCGCTATTCGCTATTGCGTTGATCTGATCGTGGATCACCAACGGGGTCGCCAACCGCCCACTCATGATCCGACAGAAGCATTAACACGATTTCCTGTAGATTCAGGGCTTGAACGTCCGCGCCTGGCCGCGATTGGCGCTACAGCAGATGTATATCAAGCGATGGATTCCGCCCTTGAACGCCATGTAGCAGTGAAGGTCTTCCGAGACACAGATACGGGGACTGTTGAACGCGCGGTAGCCGAAGCGCGTAGACTCGGGTCAGTCGCCCACCACTGCATTCCTAAGCTGTTTCGCTTAAGCACCCCCGATCATTCGAGGCAACAGTTGCCCTATTTGGTCCAGGAGTGGCGCGTCGGCAAGCCCCTATCGAATCCGACCGTCCTAGAATCCTTCCTACGACTGAGTTATGGTCGACGTATCGACCACTTCGCATCCATATGCAACGCAGTGTCCTCACTTCACCGATCTGGGCACGCGCACGGTGACATTCATGGTGGTAACGTCATCTACGACGAGGTGACCGACACAATTACTCTTATTGACCTTGGCGCCACTCCACCGGTAGATTCCATCTCTGAGTTCGGGCGCACTGACGCGCAATCGCTAGGCCGCCTTTTCCTTGCGACAGTCTGCGTCCCTCCCCTACCCATCTACTCGGATCTGGTCACGCGCGTAGGTTCGGTCGGCGAGCTTCTAACATTATTGACCGAATTTCCACTAGATATGATCTCGGAATCTCCCACGTCGAACGAATTGTCGTCCCATGCTGAGCAGCGCTACGTGCGGATGTCCGAGTGGCTGCATCGTTTTCGACAAGTATTTGAGATCAGCGCACGAGTGAGCTTTCACTACAATCGAGATCTCGACGAACCTCTCAACCTTACGTTCGACCATTCCTCGCATCGGGCAATTATAGAGTGCGGAAAATCTTATGACCTCTACGATGAATTCAGATCATTCGCACTCGTGCTGCTGCGAATCTTTCTGCGCGACTGGGCACGTCGACAGCGGTCGACACTAGACAGTGTGGAGGAAGGGCGACCCGCAGGTCATGAGTTGCCACCCGGGGACAGATCGCAGAAGCTGCGCGCCGGCGTGGGCCTCAAGCTTGAAGAGTTGTTCTTGGGGATAGCCAATCTAGTTCGTCCGAATCCTGGTCCAGTAGCCAGACTAGCGACCACCGAGCCCGCTGTCCGCTCCCGCATCGAGTTCTTCTCCTATGCGCAGCTTTTCCACGAAGCTGCAGTAGTCGACTGGCTGCGCACCACAGCCAGAGTTGGCACATTCGGCGGGCTGAATAACCAGCAACTGGCGGCCCTAGATCGGCTCGTTGATGATCGATCATCGTTTGACGCTTGCACACTCATCCCGCGGATCAGGCAGACAGCCGAACTTTGTCAGAGATCGCTGTCCACCACGGAGGTCGAAGCACTGGCCGAGCTGGAGCATCGCTGCTCCCGTTTCACCACGTGGTCGAATGCGGCCTTTGCGGTACTTGCCGAAGGTGTGAGCATGCACCTGAGTTCGTGTGCGACTGGATATATTGCGACTGCTATCGACTCGAGGTCTCGCGAACTCAAGATTCACCGATACGGCACATGGCAACTCGACGGGACGTGGACGAGTAGTGCCGTCAAAATACTGCGATACGCGGACGAAGACGGACTTGTTTCTGTCGAAGTGGGAGGCGAGGCCATGCTCGACATGGCCGCAGTCATGGCATTTGAGGGCTGCGCGCGTGGCTCGAGCAGCGAGAGTTTCTTCTGCGGCTGGGCTTCAGTTCACGGTCGGTTCGGTATTGGAAATATCTTGGGCCTAGGTCATCGTCTAGGTCTCGTAGAAGATGGCTGGGAGGCGTTGGCCGCTAGTGCACTGAAGTTTGCTACTGCATCTGAGAGGGATCGCGCAAGGTTCGGCGTTAGAATGCGAGACCTGCACGAAGGATTCACCACAGACATGCGTCGAGCAGCGAGCGATGGCCGCATCGCGATAAATTCCGGCCTCTCACATGACTGCGTGACTTTGCTACGAAAATTCGGCCTAGTTACCATTGAGAAATTTTCCAGTGGAGACCATGTTGTTATTGTGGGAGACCCGACCCCACAGGACGATGAAGAGGTCTTGAATCAGTGGGTCAACGCTGAGATAGATAAGACGTGGAGTCGCATTATCGATTTGCTTGAGGGATTGTGAAGGTGGTGTGCGCGGGGTGGTAAAGTTTTACGTCTATATCTCAGATGATAAGCTTAGTATGCTTGGCGCCCAAGTTCGCGACGGTAAACTTCGGCGGATCGGCCGGAAGCTCGATGTCAACATCGACGTCCTTGGAATCGGTGCCTCCGTGAAAGCTGGCGACCCACGGCCATCGGATGCATTGCGTTTTGACCGTCTTCGACTAATCGAGCGATCAATTGACGTTCAGGAGATCGGCCCAATCAGCTCAGGTCGACCGTGGATTCGTGAATCACTGAGGCTGCGCTGGGGGTTTGTCGACTCGGCCCAGCAAGCGGTATGTTTCACCGAATGCACCACGAGTCGAGTCTTTGTAATGGGTGGCTCCGCCAAACATTTGGTCGGCGGCATGAAGGTTGATCAACAATCACATCATGCCTACTCCATATTGCCCGTGCTCATCTCGACCCTTTTGGAGCACGCGCACACATCCATTCCCTTTTCGAGCCCTCCCGATGAGCCGATTGAAGCCGCCGGCATCCTGGCAGCAACTATAGCTGGACATGCCCAAAACTTTGAGTTTCTTGCGAAGCGCCTATTGTCGACTACCGACCGACAGGGACGCCAGGTAATCTTAGCATCGCCGTTGTTTGTAGCCATGGAAAGCTAACTTGACGAATGATTTATGCTTATTAGAGGCTTGTCTGCCGCACGACAAGCGCTGCGACATCGATGCCTACCGCAGTCTTGAGGTTTTGGCGGACGCCCGCACCGCGGGAGTTCGCAATCGCCGTAACCGAAGATCCCGTAGCGACATGATCGTCCGCCCCACTGACGGGCAATGTCCGGAATGTGCAGCACCCTCCGATAGCATCATTCCATGCGATAGGCGTCAGCCGGACACTGAGCTCGCCACAGGTTTTATCCGTGGTCTCGTTACAGTGTCGATTATTGGCCGGGATCACCAGTCAATCACCACGCGATAGGACAAGTCTTCTTAGTTTATGTGGAAATACTAGCCGCGAAAATGTATGATGCTCTCGTATCGGTACTGTTGACCTTCCCGCCGCAGCAGCACTAGAGCCACGGACGCCACGCCGGTCTCGACAGGCGCGAGCCGCCGGAGACGCTCGAGCGTAGGCATTAGTGAAGCTACAGGCAGGTTTGAGTTGGCGTACGCAACACTCAGATGCGGCCGGAAAGCGTTGCGATCCATCGCGGCTGGCATACCGAGTACCGTGCCGGTCGTCACGGCGAGCTGGTCATACAGATCAAAGAGCGGCGTCCACGGCGTCACGCTGAACCGCAGGGCTCCATGCGAACCTGCGAGCGGCCCGACGTGGAGCTGGAACGGCGTCCGTCCGATGGAGGCAAGTACCGCTTCCTGAGCTACCGCCAGCACTGTCGCCTGTGGCAGTTCATCAGCAAATCCGATCCGTCCGATCGTCACATGCAGTGAGTCCAGCGGTGCAAAGTCGAAAGCCTTGTCGCCGAGCTGTGCCTGGCATCGCTCGGCAAGGTCACGCACTGCGTCGACATGAGCGAAGTCCAGTAGCCAGTGATATGAGCGTCGCCCATCGGTCCAGCCTGGCCGGTTCCAGTGACTTGACATGTGGGTGAGTGCGCGAAATGCCCGCCAGTCGTGTTCGCGGATGATGTCAGGGTCGTCGAGGTCGGCCGGTAGCGTGGGCGGGAAAGCAGTCATGTGAGCGCCTTGGGGCCGTGCTGGCTCCATTGTTGGAGGGCAGCGGAAAATTCGACGCTGGCGCGGTGTGGGCCGCGGCGCCGGAGGCCGTGCGCTAGTTCGGTGGCGCGTTTGCCGACCGAGGCGATTGGTTTGTCGGCGGAGGCGGCCAGTGCCTGGATGCCGACGGTGGCGGCATGGTCGAAGTCGGCGTGCTGGCCAAGGGTGAGGGCTGTGGCTTCATCGAGGGTGATGAGTGAGCGGCTCCAGTCGGAGTCCGATGCGTTGACGATGGCGCGCAGCTCGCCCGTGAGTTGGAGGACCTTGGTGTAGTCGCCGAGGGACAGGTAGGCGGTCGCCGCGTTGGCGGCGGTTCGAGCCCAGCCGTATGGGCCGAAGTCGATGCACGACGTCATATGCGTCGGATCGGTTTGCGGTCCTGCCAGTTCTAGGGCTTGACCGACGGCGCGGGCGACGGTCTGGCGCTCGCCTAGCTTGCCGGCGGCTCGGGCGATGCCGTTGGACAGTAGGCGGATGCGTTGACCGTGGTCGCCGGCGAACTGTAGCCCGACGCGGGCCAGATTGAGGGCATCGTGGTAGCGCTGCTGGTAGTAGGCGGCGTAGCTCTGGGTCGCTTTGATCCAGGCCAGGAGTGGGCGGTCATCGATGGCTGTGGCCAATAGTGAGGCTTCTAGGGCGTAGTCCTCGGCCGCCGGGAATTGTCCGAGGCTGGCGGCCATGTAGGCGAGCAGGGCGGCGTGTTGGGCCGCCAGCTTGGTTACGCGCGATCGCTCCGTGGGGCTTGAGACTTGGTCACTGAGTTCGCGATCGATCTGCCGTAGGGCGCGGACTTCATGTGTGAGCCGGTGTGGGCCTTCGAGTTCGTAGCGCTGTACTACGGAGATCGTGTAGGTCTCCAGCAGGTTCAAGGTCGCGGTGGGGCCGAGCATGGCGAGCGTCTCCATGATCGTGTTAGCCCTGTGGCTGCGCCAGGCGTCGGCTCGTGCGCGCGCTTCGGCTTGATCTACCTGGCGTGTCTGGCGTTCGTGCGCCTGACGGGCGGCCTCGAGCTCACGGAAGGTCCGCAGCAGCGTCCCGCTGGCGTTGACGGCGTGGTCGGCGTCGCGCCAGAACTGTTCGTCACCGCGGGCGCGACCCTTTTCGATGTGGTTGACGGTGGTGCGGTCGCGGAACACCAGGCGGGCCAGCTCGCCTTGGCGGAGGTCAGCGGCCTCGCGGAAGACTGCCAGTCGCTCGCCTAGCGCCTGTCGCCGAGCAGTGATGTCGGCGGGCTCCCGAGCCACTTCGCGGCCACCTACCTGCTGGGTCGACGGACGACTGGACTCAGCCAGGGTAATGGCGGTGGCGGTTGGTGTGGCTGCACGCACACGGTTACGCACACCCCTGGCCGAGCGCTTTGGTGATCTCACGGCACCTGGCGGCCAGTGCGCAGCGTTCGGGCTGCTTCCCGCCAACCGGCCCGGAGGCTGCATGGTCCCGGCCGCCAGGTGCCACCCCAGAACCCGAGGCACGTGGAGCTGATACCGCCGTGGTCAGTTGGGTCGGCATGGACGAGGCGACGCAGCCGATCAGCCAGGGGCGGCATGCTTTGGAACCGGATGCCGGTGCTTGCCCGGCTGCTGTTCTGGTGACGGAGCAGGAGCGCGGCGGCTTCATCGTGCAGGGCTATCCGACCGGTCCGGCGGTGCATGTGAGTGCAAAGGACGGCTGGATGCTGCGACAAGCGCTCGACGCCGCGTTCGAGGTGAATGGCATCGGGCTGGATGTGCCGCCGATTGTGAAGCCGCGGATCTGAGTCAAGCATGTTCCGTGAGGACCGCGAACTGCTGGCTGATCTCAAACGTGTCTGCAATGACGCCGGCCTATTCGCCCTGGAATACATGGCCGGCGATCTCTCCATCGAAGCCGAGGACGCCTACGCCCGAAGATTGATCGACATTTGCCGAACGCCTGCTCGATCATGCCAAGTGCCGCAAGGGACTGGTACTGGACGGTGAACCGACGCAATTGATCGTTGATGCCCCGTTCGTGCGCTTCGAGGCCGAGCGTCGTGAATTGCCACCGGGAAGTCAGCCGAATGATTCTGGCTTGGTTGATCCGCGGTTCGACGGAACCAACAGCGCAGCAAGTTAGGCCGGAGAGTAACTCTCCGGGCAGGGTGGTGCCACGGGGCGTGGGACCGTCGTGGCGCGAGCGGGCGGGACAGTTGGCCTCGGGCCGGCGGGCCGGAATCGGGGGACGGCATGGGCGGGACGAGCTATCGGCGGAGATGTGGGGCGGGTCGGCGTGAGCCTCGGGGGCTGTTACGCTATTCGGACGAGGAGTGGGCGCGGATCGTTCAGGTCGCTGCAGGGCTGGGGATGCGGCCGGGAGCGTGGGCACAGCTGGCTGCGCATGACGCTGCGATCCGACAGTTGCGGGGCGCGGCCAGCGATCCATCCGCAGTAGATGAGTTGGTCGCCGAGTTACGCCAACAGCGGCGGGTGTTGACGAACATCGGCGGCAATCTGAATCAGCTCGCCCGGGCGGCGAATGCGACCGGGGTGATCGAGAATCCGGCCGCAATGGCAGCCGTACTGCGGTTGGTGCGGAATGTTGTGCACGCGACCGACGAGCTGATCGACCGGGTGCGGGCCGAGTTGTTGCGGTGATCGCGAAGGTGGTGCGGGGGTGGCGGCCCGCTGGGTTGGTGGCGTATCTGTTCGGGCCGGGGCGGCATGAGGAGCACCGGAATCCGCGGGTGGTGGCGGCCTGGGATGGGGCGCCGTGGCTGCACCAGCCGGATCAGTTGCACTCGGTGGCGTTGGACGGCGAAGTGCTGCCGGCAGGCGAGTTCGATCTCGATCTACGTCAGTTGATCCGGACCATACAGGGACCGCTGAAGGCCGCCGGGTTGCCGACTGGCGGGCTTCGGGCAGTGGACGCGCGGCCGGGCGCGGCAGCGGCGCGGCAGGGGCCGGTGTGGCACTGCGCGGTGCGGCTGCACCCGGACGACCCGGTGCTGAGCGATGAGCAGTGGGAGCACATCGCCGGGCGGCTGATGCGCGCGACGGGCATCCACCAGGCCGGCTGCCGGTGGATCGCGGTGCGCCACGCCGATGACCACATCCACCTGATGGCGGTGCTGGTGTCGGAGGACACCGGGAAGCGGTTCCATCCGTATCGGGACTTTCCGAAGCTGCGGGCGGAGTGCCAGCGCCTGGAGCGCGAGCTCGGTCTGACGCCAACGGCGAGTCCGGATAAGACCGCGGCGCCGGCGCCGACCCGCGCCGAGTTGGAGACGGCGCGGCGGCTGGGGCGGGAGCGCACGTTGCGCGAGGAGCTGCGGCAGGTGGTGGCGCAGTGCGCGGCGACCAGCAGCGACAGCAGCCAGTTCCTCGCCCGGCTCACCGAGAAGGGCCTGGACCCGAAGGCCGTGCGGGACAAGACCGGTCGGATCTGCGGCTACACCGTGACGCCGTACGGGTACCGGACCCGCACCGGCGACGTCGTGCGCTTCGCCGGCCGGTCGCTGGCACCCGACCTGAGCTGGCCCAAGCTGCAAGCCCGCTGGACGGCCGTTCCCGCAGTACCGCTCCCCCGCGCCAGCGACCGCCTCGCAGGAGCGGAGAGGGCCACAGTGTTGGGAGAGGTCGCGGCCACGGTCGAGCGGGCCACTGGGTTGCTGCGCGACGGCGCCGGGCGGGATCTGGACGGGGTCGCGCATGCGACTGGTGAGGTGCTGGCGGCGTTGAGCCACGGCCGTGAAGGCAGCCGAGACGGACCGCTGAGCCGCCTGGAGCGGCGCTACGACCGGGCTGCCCGCACGCCCTATCGGGTGCTGCCGGCTCCCAGCACCGGCCTCGTGGCGGCGGAGCTGCGGCACGCTGCTCGGCAGCTCGGCGCCTTGGGCGTGTTAACCCGGGCGCTTACACGAGCGACTCGCGATGACCGCGTTACTGCTGGCGCTGGCCGGGCTGGTCGCTGAGATCGCCGCCTGGCAGCAGCAACTCAACCGAACTCACCAAGCTGCGGCCGCACGGGATACCGCCCGTGAACTGCCGGAGCTGGCTCGGGCCGCCGCTGGACCGTTGCAGAGGGGCCGCTTGCCGCGGGCCGCGTCCGATCCTGCCGCGACCCCCGCGCCACCAACCCAGGTGGAGCCGGATTGGGCGAGACCGGCACGGCTTGGGTTGCCGATTAGTGATCTGTTGTCGCGTGGCCAGCGTCGTTGATCATCGCATCGACCCGGTTGGTCACGGAGTCGCTCGTGGAACGTTGCGGTAACCCGTTGATCAGGCTGCATGCTCGAGGGCGGCCCGCCGTTGGGGGACGGCGTTGCCATCTGGGGGATTCGGATGAGGGATAGGAACTCGTGGCATCAGCGCGCGGCGTGCCGGGGCCGGTACGACGTCGACTGGATCGAGCCGACGCCGGATGAGGACGCGATCTGCCGGCAGGTGTGCGCGGGCTGCCCGGTGCGGTTGGAGTGCCTCGGCGCGGCGGTGCTGGTCGGTGAGCCGTGGGGCATCTGGGGCGGTCTCGATGCGGATGAGCGGCGTCAGCTCGCCGATGCGTATGGGCTCGTGATCCCCAGGGTGCTGCCGGCGCATGGCACGAACTCGCGCTATGCCAAGCATGGGTGCCGGTGCCTGCTGTGCCGGGCCGCGCATACCGACTACGAGCGGCGGCGCCGGCTCCAGCAGCGGTGCGCCAGAGCCGGCCAGCCCGCCGGTTCGGATCAGGCCTCGGCCTGAACCAGGGCGTCGCCTGCGCGGACGAGGTGGCGTAGCGCCGCACCACAGCCGAGGACTACGACCGGCAGGCAGGACACCAGGGTGGTGATCGGCCAGGGCGCCGCGGTCACGCCGGCGGCAGTCATGATGTGGAACACGACCTGGCCCAGCGCGCCGATGCCGAGGGCGGTCAGGGCGCTGTACTTGGCGAAGCGGCGTGCTCGGGCGGTCAGGTGGTGCCCGGCGAGCCAGACGTTGAGGGCGTAGGCGGCATAGGTCTCGACGCCGATCGGCAGGGTGATCGCGGTGTTCAGCGTGACGCGGTCGGCGATGCCGGGCAGCGGGTGGATGGTGCCGAACCCGGTGAGGCCGCCGAGGCCGACCCAGCCGCTCCAGATGGCGACGAACGCCGGCAGCGCCAGCAGGATCAGCGGCCACGATCGCACCTGCCGAACCTGGCCGGAACCCGGGTCCACGACCGTCCTGGCCTGCTCCGTCGCCCCGCCCGGCACTGTCGAAGCGTGCCCGTTGCTGGACCCGGGTTCGGGTAGGTCGGTACCGGGGTCGGCGGAGGTGGCGGTGACTTGAGCAAGGGCTTCGGCGGCCTTGCGGGCGCCGACCCTGAACTCACGAACGATCCGGTTGCGCGACGGCAACGCACCCTCGCGCTCGGCCAGCTCGCGGATCTGCTCGACCAACGTGACGACCGACTTCGGATACGCGGAGGAGGTCACCGGCGTCCTCCACGCGTCGGCACACCGGCTGCCGGAAGAGCACCGGTGACCCGGTAAGCGGGCCGCTCCCCCAAGCTGGCTGCCGAGGTGGGTAGCGGATCGTCGAGCACCGCCCGGTACGGCGTGGTGTCCGTCAGACCGTGGCCGTGGACCTCAGCCCGGCGGATGTGGTACGCGTAGTCGGCGCGGGCCTCCTCGGCCGTCATGCCGACGGCGTGGCCGATGTCGGCCCATGTCGCCCCGGTCTCGCGGGCTGCGCGAATGGCGTGCTACTGCCAGCCGCGCAGCAGCCTGGTCAGTTCGTGATTGGCGGCCAGGGCGTCCAGCGGGCCTACGTCGGGCTCGAGAGTGAGCGCGCGGCGTAGCCGGTCCGCGCGCTCGCCGTCACCGGCGGCGTCGGCTTCCGCCGCGCTTCGGGTGATCAGGTCGCGGTAGCTCCAGGACTGCCACGTCTGCAGCAGTTCCGTCAAGGATGGGGTAGTCATCAGGGTTCTCCTGTACGAGGTGATGGGATGGCACGGCGCACCCGACGGGCCTGGGCGCTGCGCAGCGCCATGCGGATGAAGTGGGCTTGGCGCGCGTGCGCCGCGCGGTGAGCGCGCTCCTCGGGCGGCAACAGGCCGTCCGGGTCAACCAGGCGCTCGAGAGCTGACAAGGAGAAGGAGGTCCGTCGACGTTCCTGTCCACCGTTCGGCTCCGGGCGGAGGTGGGGCCACATCAAGCCGTCACAGTGGGGCCGAATGAACCTGTCGGAGCCACACCGACGAGCTCAGGTTGATCGACGCCACCCCGCTGCCGTGTGGCACCTCGCGGGAGACGGTGAAACGTTCCCGGCTGGCCGGGATCGCCGGCTACGGCTACTGCGCCTCTCATTCCCGCTACTACTGGGGGTTGAAGCTCTACCTGGTCACCACCCTGGACGGCATGCCCATGGTGTGGTGCCTGGCAGACCCCAAGCTCGGCGAACGCGAGGTCGCGCCACCGAACTCCTCGGCCACGCCCGCGACCTGACCGCCCTGCCCACCTCGGTAGTGGTGATCGGCGACAAGGGCTTCGCCGGCCGCGAGTTCGACCGCGACATGACCGAACTGGGCGTGACGTTCCTGCACCCCGACCGCCGCGACGAACCCCACCGCCACGGCAACCTCGCGATCATCCGCCAACGCATCGAGTCGATCATCAACACGGCCAAGACCCAGCTCTCCCTGGAACGCCACGGCGGGCGCACCCCGGCCGGGGTCATGGCCCGCGTCGCCCAACGCCTGCTGGCCCTGGCAGCCGCCATCTGGCACAACTGGACCATCAACGCCCCAGTCAAACGATCCCTGATCGCCTACGACCACTAAGAACCCAGGAATCAACCATCTAGCTGCGCTGCTGCGCCCCGCCGGTTAGGGCGGTGCCTCGGAGGGGTGACCCGGTGGGTGCTCGCCGGTGGCTGAGACCGGCGGCACGATGCTCGACGGTGCGCCGTCGGTGACTGGCTCTGGCCGCGTGTCATAGGTCCGACCTGTCGGTGAGGTCCACACGACGCGGCCACTTTCGCCGTGCTGTACCGACCAGTTCGTTTCGTGCTTCAGCCGGTGATGGTGGCGGCACAGGCAGCACAGGTTCTCAGCATCGGTACCGCCTTGGGGGAATGGCTCAACATGGTCGATGTCGCAGCGTCGTGCCGGCTGCCGGCACC
>Ga0075421_100007252_pt1 | contig 13572 bp, 8 predicted proteins | sample SoiMetdeltSBSDD5_FD_75292 | JGI IMG/M metagenome (GOLD analysis project Ga0075421, IMG submission 75292) | Bulk soil microbial communities from a Populus tree surrounding site in Tennessee, USA - Soil MetaG P. deltoides SBSDD5 | ecosystem: Environmental > Terrestrial > Soil > Tree plantation...
CCTGCTCCTCCTCGAGCGGTGGAGTGAAGGCAGGCACGGCGAGTAACGCCAGCGCGATGGCGGCCAGGATGACTCTCTGGATCACTGCGGAATCTCTCGGGGCGGCACCAGGAAGAGCGCTCCCGAGCGGATGAACTGCCTCACCCTGTCGGCAGCCGGAGGGTAGGGAACCTCCTGCCGCAGGTCCTCCCCGCCGCGAAGGAAGAGCTTCGGGTTCCAGGTGAGGCTCATGGCTGCTGGCAGGACTTTCCCCCCCTTCTCGAGCACGAGGAAGGCCTTCCGGGTCCCTCGATCAAGGATCCTTCGTAGCCGCAGATCCGGCCACCGCGTCTGGATGGCATGAAGCACGTTGATGTCCTGCGTGGAGTGATAATGCTCGAGGAGCTCGAGGACCTGGGCGGGGGCAGGGCCCGTCTCCTCGGGCGATACGGACTCGAGGACTCGATGGAGATCGTCCTCCGCGGTCTCGATCCCGAGCGCGAAGAGCTGCGCGGACTGGATGGAGGTCTCCGCGGACTGGCGATAACCGAGCCGGATGAAGGGCGCGAGCCACAGGGCCGCGAACTCCTTGTTCCGCGTCTGTATGAGGTACCGCGACTGCGCGGAGCCCCGAGCCTCGTAGCCGGTGCTTATCGGGCTGCCATCCACGAACTTCCAGAGGAGGCGCTCCGCGTCGAGGGTGGAGGTGAGCTCCCGCGTGAGTGGAGTCAGCCCGGCTCGCTCGAGCCCGGCATCGCTCAGGGCAAGGAGCGCATCCGCCTCGGGGAGGACGACTCCCCGGCGCGGCCCGAGAGCGCGCACCTGGACCACAAGGAAGGGATCATCCCCCGGCTCGCGGAGCGCGGCCTGGTTGACGAGGTTGAAGAGCGTGCTCTCGTTCTCGGGAAGCACGACGTCGGCGCTCCCGTCCATGTTGCACTTCGGGTGCGTGCCGGCCATGAGGAGGATGCGCGCCGAGAGCCGCTCGAAGAGCGACACCGCGTACTCGAGCGTGTTCATCTCGTAGAGGGGATGCGGAACCTCGACCGCGAAGGGTCCGGAGCGCCCGAGCCGGAACACGTAAGCGCCCCAGAAGCGCTTCGGAAACGCCTCCGGGCTCTCACGGAGGACGAGGTAGTCGCCCCCGTCCTCCGTGTGGAGCCGGAGGACCCCGTAGCCGAGAGCCGCCGCGGCAACGTGGATCGCATCGACCTCGCTCGACATGGCCGCCCCCGAGATGGCCCTGCTCCGGGTCCGGTCCGAGAGGGCGATGAGGGGCTTCACGATCTCCTCGTCGACGAAGAGGAGCGACTCGAGCGTGGCGGGCACGTAGAGGTTCGTGCCGCGGTCGGCGATCCCCGTCTTCCACTCGAAGACCCATTCCTCGAGCGACGCCCTCGTCTCCTCGGAGACGACGCTGCCAGGAGCGCCGGCAGTCCCTGCACTGTCGCGGTCGCGAAGGAGGAGGCGGGCCAGCAGCTTCTTCAGGTCCTCGCGGCTCAGGAAGAGCTCCGCGAACCCGCTGAAGGAAGCGTCCCTCTGGATGTTCCTGCCGCGCGGAGAGCCCCACTCCACCTCGAGTCCGGCAAGGAGGCCGCGCAGCTCCGCCAGCCGGAAGCCGTCCGGGATCCGGTGCCTCACCCAGAGCTTGCTCGGAAGCGCCGTCTCGCCGTCCTCGGGCCTCCGGGATCCGCGCCGGAAGGGATCGTCCGGTGCTGCGCCCGAGTGCGCGCGGATCTGGACGGCTCCCTGTCCCCCGAAGGCCCTGTGGAACTGGTGGAAGAACCCGCGGTGGGAGCTCAGGGCCGCGTGCGACTGCGGGAGCTCGCCCCGGGGCGTGGAGGTCGCGATGGCGAGGGCGGTCGCGTCCAGCAGCTCGAAGAGGAGGGCCGCCGCCTCCGGGGTGGCCCATTCATCGAGGGGCGCCGGCACCTCCACCAGGAGGCCGTCCGGCCTCGAGCGCCGGATGAAGTACGCGCCCCACCCGTTACGGGGCTCCATCTCCCTGGCATGGAGGACGCCGTGCTCGAGCTCGACGAGCTCGTAACGGGCATCGCGGAGCAGAGCCCCGGCCCTGGCGAGATCCTCGTCAACCCCCGAGCGGGCCGCCGAGCGCAGGGCCCGCATGCCCATCGAGAACGCCTCGATCTCCGCCTGCACCGGGCCCGCCGCTGCCTGCTCGCGCCGTCCGTACATCGAGATCTTCTCCTCGCGCAGCCCGTCGAGGAGAGTCCCCGTGCCCGGGACCACCGGCGCCGGGCGACTGATCGCCCCGGCGGGCGCGCCGAGCCGCCACTCCTGGGGGAGGAGCGTCAGCGAGAATCCGACGAGGCTCGCGCAGACCGCGCCCGCGATGGATGCCTGGAGGGTGGTCCTCGTGAGGCGGGCGGGGATCCCCTTGTCGTGCATCTTGAGCGCGATGAGGCTCGGGAGCAGGTATCCGAATCCGAAGAACTCCGAGGCCTGGAGGGCCGGATCGATCCAGAAGATCACGTGGCCCATGCACAGCTTGTAGGCGAAGGAGATGTTGAAGAAGAGGAGGATCTTGCGGGCGCCCTCCACCGTCGATTCCTTGAGCATGGGGAGCCTGAGCACGAGGGATGCGAGGAGGTAGATCGTCCACGCCTCGATGAACGACGTGAGCACCTTGAGCGGCTCGTACCACTGGAGCGCCAGGAGCGAGGGGATGAGGATCCCGTTGAAGTCCCAGGAGTAGTAGAGATTGAGGCGGGAGGCGATGAAGGCGGTGATCACGAGGATCATGTAGGCCTTCGGGCTCGCCAGCATGGAGGAGGCGATGTCCTCGTACATGTACTCCAGGCTGCCGATGTTGAAGTTCGTGAAGAGCATCAGCGGCCCGCGGACGATGAGGTAGGTCACGAAGACCGTGAACACGAGAGGCGGCAGTCCCCGTAGCAGGCCCGGCTTCCAGAACTGGTTCGCGATGAGGGACACGATGATGAGACCGAAGCTGTGGAGGTCGTTCGCGCGGTCGTATCCGAGGAGCCACGTCGCGCACGACGTCCTCGCGAGGTAGGGGAGCAGGTAGCCGTCGAGCGCCACGCGAACGCCGATGCTCGTGAGCACCAGGGCGAAGAACCGATCCCTCCCGAAGAAGTTCGACCACCGGCCCGTGCGGCCTCCCCACGCGGAGAAGCCGAGGACGATGAGGTAGGAGAGGATCCCTTCGCCCCAGATCACGAGCGCGGCCACGGGCTTCACGATCATGAGAGGAACGAGGTACCCGGGCGTCACGAGGCCGGAGAGGGTCCACCCGAAGCGCAAGTTTCCCAGGGCGAGCACGAACACGCCGATCCACACGGTCGTGGTGACCGACTCGGAGAGGCTTCCCTCCGGGAAGATCGGCAGGACGGGCAGGGTCATGGCGCGGCCGGCCTCTCGCTTCGAGCGGCGGTCTCGACGGCCGCGAGCCTCGAGACGATCTCCTTCAGCGGGGCGGGCTTCGTGAGCACGTCCCCCGCGCCGGCGATGAGCGCATCCACCGCGGCGCCTCTCTGATCCAGGCACGTCAGGACGAGGACGGGAATCGTGACCTGGAGGTCATCCTTCAGGGATCGGAGGAAACCGAGCCCGTCGAGCACGGGCATGACGAGGTCGAGCACCACCGCATCGGGACGGTCCGCCTCGATTGCCCGCAGGGCCACGGCTCCGTTCTCGGCCCCGCGCGCCTCGTATCCTTCCATCGACAGGGCGAGGATGAGGAGCTGCCGGTAGACGGCGTCGTCCTCGACGATGAGGACCTTTCGTCCATGGGGCTCGACGATCATCGAAGTGCCTCCGGTCCCATCAGATGAACTTCACGAGGTGGAGCTTGAAGTGAATGCCGATGCCGACTCCGCTCGATGCCTCGAGCATCCCCCCCCAGGACTGGACCCAGCGCGCCGCCGTCTTGATCTTCTGGAACTCCTCCGAGGCGAGCTGCTGCTCGCCGTGGACGTAGCCCTGGAGGAGCTCGTTGGGGATCCCGAAGCCCGTGTTCCGGAACTCGAACGTCACGATGTCCCGCGCCTCGACCACCTTGACGACCACCGCGCTGTCGTCGGCGGCATCCTGGAAAAGGATCTTGAGCAACGCGCCGAAGAGGTCCTTCAGCTTCGAGGATGAAGCGAACACGGAGCTCACGAAGCTGGGCTCCTCGAGCTCGAAGCGGACTCCCCTTCGCTGCGCGGGCTCCCTCGCCTCCTCCATGGCCGCCTGCAGGGGCGACTTGGGGTCGATGGGGAACCTCTCGAGCTCGTCGGAGTCCGCATCGACGGCGAGGTACTGCTGGCATTCGGCGAGCATGTCCGCGGTCTCCTGCACCTTTCGCTGGAGGAGGCGCGCGACCCGCGTCTCCTCGTCGAGCGGCAGTTGACCGCCGTTCAGGAGAGACGCCGAGAGGTCCATGCAGCCCAGGTCGTTCCGGAGGCGCAGCCCGAGGCGCTCCGTGAGACGGCTCTTGAGCTCGTATATCGACGTGAGCGCGGTGGTGTCCACCAGCTCGCAGAGGAGACTCTTCGAGCCCGCCCGCCTCGACGCGACGTCGTCCGAGGAAGACTCCTCGTGGATCGGCCTCAGGTGGAGGAGAAAGCGGCTTCCGGGCGACGAGCGGAACACGACGGGGAAGGAGACGGAGCTGTTCTCGACGATGACGCGCCGGAGGAGCCTCCTCGACTTCGAGATGTCGAAGTCGCTGAGGGCCAGGATCAGGTCCAGGGCGGTCATGTCGAAGGGCGCCAGGTTCTCCTTCCGGAGCCACCCGAGCATCACCTCGTTGATCTGGAGGACCCGCCCGAAGATGTCGTAGACGATGATCCCCGAGTTGAGCCTGTTGATGAGGATGTCGAGGGCGCCCAGCCGGTGCTGCAGGAGGGTCAGGGCGGAGTTGAGCTGCTGGTACGTCTCGTCCTCCTCGACGATTCCGAGCCTGCGCCGCAACGTCTCCTCGGACCTGCCCCCGTCGCGGCGCGTCTGGTGGAGGATCTCGCTAATGCTCGCGCCGTAGTCGCGAAGGATGGACGTGAACTGCGGGATGGCGGCGGACTTCGCGGCATCGATCCCGATGGCCCAGAATCCGAGGAGGTCTCCCTCGAAGATGAGTGGCGCCAGGTACTGCTCCTCCTCGGGGTCCTTCGTCTTGAAGAAGCTCTTCACCTTGATGGGGCCCTTCGTGCTCAGCGCATCGCTGTAGGGCGCGCGCGAGTAGTCCCTGCGCCTCTCCGAGATGTCATCGAACGAGCAGTGAAGCGCCAGGATCTCGCGCAGGGTCCTCCGCGAGGCTTCCACGTCGAGGAATATGAGCCTGTTCAGGTCCAGGGTCTGGTTGATCATGTTCGCGATGAGCGCCCAGGACGGCGCCTGCGACCGCATGTGGATCGGCCAGTACTTCTCACGGAGCTGCGTCGATGTGTCGGAGATCGCACGGCGCATGGAGGCGGCGATCTCCATGGCCTGGGACCTCAGGGTCACGAGGAAGATGGCTCCCTGGGAAATCGTCAGGTCCGCCACCGGAAGCCACCAGCGCGCCCACACGAACACGGCGAGGCTCGCCGCGGCATAGCTCGAGACGATCGCGAGCGCGCACCACGAGGCCGGGCCGGCGCCGAAAGCCCGGTACGCCAGGCTGCTCACCACGGCGATCAGCGTGATCGCGATGAGCCCCGCCCAGTTGGGGATCGGCCGTATCTCGCTCCCGGCAAGGAGCGTGCTCAGGGCGTGCCCCCTGTACTCGAGGAGAGACATGGCGCGCTCCCCGGTGGTCGTTGGAGCGTGCATGCCCGCGCCGGGGATGAAGGGGCGCTCCCCCACGAGGACGCAGGCTCCGTGAACGATCTCCCGGATCAGATCCCCCCGGAGCACTCTCTCGAGCGACAGGTTCGGGAGGCTCCCCTGGCCGCCACGGAAGTCGACGAGGTACTCGATCCCGCCGAGCCGCGGAGAGGCGCGTCTCACCCGCTCGAAGACGCGGACCTCGAGGCTCGCGAGGAGGGACCCGTCGATCTCGCGGTAGCCCCGGTGGGAGCGGTGGATTCCCGCGCCGGGAGGAGAATCGAGGATGCCGAAGGTGAGGTTTCGGGCTGCGAGCGCCGCCGGCAGCGGAGCGAGCGCCATCCTCTCCTCGTGTAGAGGGTCCCTGGCGAGGAACCTCGGGAACACGACGTTGCCCGCGGCCTCGGCGGCATCGTAGAAACGGTAGGCTTCGGCAGGCGGCAGGAACGTGAAGGCGACCTGGCTCGCGCCAAGGCCGTTGAGCGCGCTCAGGAGCCCGATGAGGCTTTCATCGTCGGAGAACAGGCGCGGGTCATCGACCTCGACGAGGAGGATCTCGGGCGGATCCTTCACCCCGTGGCTCCGGTACGTCATGAAGGCGTCGTAGACGGGATCATCGATGACCCGGAACGCCCCTAGCGCGCCGGCCGCCCATATCGTGACTGCCAGGGCTGCGGCCCCGGCATGGCGCGACATCTTCGAGTTGGATGCGAGGAGGCTGGGCGCGGTCAACGATCGGTGTCTCCGATCCGCTCCGGACGGGGAATCCCCCAGGCGCGCTCCGCCGCGACACATCCCCGACAGACCCTGGCCGCTCTTCCGGAGGGCCAAGAAGAATACGGCACGATTCCGCAAACTGCCTCCCGATCGAGTTCTCGGAAAACAACGCGAGTCCGTTCTCCGGAACGATAGGGCGGCGCATCGTATACTTCGCGGGCACCTCGAGCCCTCCGCCGGCCGGGACGACTTCCGGATCGCGGGAAACCCAGGATCTCTCGCATGAGCGCTATCGGCTCCCGGACATCCCCCGCGCATCCATACCCATGGGGTGTAGAGCCTATTCCAGTAGACCCCGCGGCCTCGTTACCGGCGGCTTTGTGTCGCAGGCCAATGCCTCACGCCAGAAAACCTGCCGGTAACCCTTCGGCTCACGCTGCCTACTGGACTAGACTCTTCACTAGCCTGGCGCTGCTCCTCGGTTCGGGCTGCGGAGGGATTCCCGCCTCCTCACGACCCCGGCTCGAGGACGACGAGACCCACGCGGCGTCGAGGCGGGAGGAAGATCTCCGGAAGGCTCAGGATGTGGCAAGAGCCCTCCGCTTGCAGGTCACGGCAGCCGCGGCCGAGAAGGAGAAGCTCGCGGCGGAGCTCGTCGAGCTCCGGTCCGAGGTGCGGGTGGAGCGCCAGAGAGCGGATCAGGTCGCGGCCGAGAAGGCGAAGCTCGAGGACAGAGTCGCCGCGGCGGAAGCCCGCGCCGATGAATCGAAGAAGACCCTCGAGCGGGCTTCCATCCTCCTCGCGCTCGTGGCGAGGGAGATCGCATCGGTGCGACTCCACTGGCGCGAGTTCGAGTCCCGGGTGAGGGAGTCCGGGGTGCGCGAGGAGGACCTCGATGTCCTCGAAAGGAATGCGCTCCTCGGAAGGAAGATCGAGGAGCTCCACTTCGAGCTCCTCCGCGAGAGGAACCTCGTGGCGCCGTACCTGAAGGAGAGAAAGCCGGAAACGCCGGCCCCCGCGCTGGAGATGGATGAGAAGATGCGGGAGCGCAGGTTCAACACCGGCGACGGTGACGACCCGCTCCTCGATGCTGCCCGCTCCCCACACCTGGCGGCGGGGGCGCGCCATGAAAGGGCTGCCGCGCGCCCTCCCGAGACCGCCCGCACCGAAGAGAGCCGGGAGGAATCGAGGTTGAAGACTCTCCTGCGGCAGAAATGGGAGGAGACGACCGCCGGGGACCTCGGGCTCAAGGTCGGCTTTGCCATACTGTGCACCGCCGCGCTGGTCCTGCTGCTCCGGCGGGGCTCCTTGCGCCGCGCGCCCGGTATGCTGCGGGGATGGATCGACTCCGCAGCCGGGGCCTTCTCGCGGCTCGTACACAGGGGCAACACCGGGGACGGCCCGGAGCTCGTCCCGAAGCAGGACATCGAGAAGGTCCTGGGCATTCTCGAGGACGAGGGCAGGAGCCGTGAAGAGAACGGGGAGGACGACCCCGATTCCTCGCCGGCGAGGTCGCTCTTCGAGGGCACGCCTGCGGAGAGGGCCAGGGCGCGCATAGCCGCACGGGCTGCTGCCGCGGCGAACGCCGAGGCGGCGGTGCTCGCCTCGAGCATGGACCCCGGAACGGAGTTCGAGAGCGTGCAGGCCGAGGAGAGAAAGCCGGAGAGCGCATCGAAGGGCACGGAAATCCTGGGCGACAGGGCCGATGCCGGAGCTCCGGACTCCGGCCTTCCGGACAGGGCGGGTGATTCCGGCACGCAGATCATGGACATCGAGATCTCGGGGACCCAGGTCCTCGAGCCCCCACCGCCGAGGACGGCGCCGGAGGCGGCCCTCACGATACCCATGAACCCGCCGGACACGAGCGGGTGGAGAACCCCGCAGGATGCGATGAGCACGGCCGGCGCGGGGATCGGGGCGCAGGAGCCCGCCACGCGGTCGATCGAGGAAGAGGCCGCGAGCACTGCGGAGGAGGCCACGGGAACGGACATCATCGTCGAGGCGTCCATGGATTCATGGACGCTCGATTCCCGCGCGGGCGAGGGCTCCGGACCGGCGGCGGGGACCCAGATGATGAACGACGAAGTCCGGAAGGACTTCCAGCCCACCCAGGTCCTCTCCGACTCGGGCGGCCTCGACATAGGGTCCACGCAGGTGATCTCGCGCTACGAGAAGCTGGCCCCGGAACCGTCGCCGCCGAGCAAGGAAACCAAGGCCCCGAGACGGCAGCCGCCCCCGCCCCAGAAGCCCCGGAAGCCCTCGCGAAAGCACAAGGACGAGGACGAGGACCTGCTGGCCGAGCTCGAGGAGATCATCGGGCACAAGGTGGACGAGAATCCGGCCTGAAGGCCTTCCTCCTTCTGCCCTCCCGCTCCCGTTCCCTCCCCTTCCCGTTCCTTCCCTCGCGCGACGCCATGGCAGGAGACCCGGACCAACGCGGGATGCTCCGTGTCTCCGTGTCTCCGTGTCTCCGTGGTGCTTCCCACTCCCCTTCCTTTTCCCCTCTCCGTCTCCCGGTCCGTAGCGACCCGTCTCCAGCGTTCCGCTGATGGGGGATCTCCGCGGACGCAGCGCCAGGGACCACTGTCGCCATAAACAATCTCCATTAAAAGACTTGTAACTCGATAGTCGCCCCGGGTTCGGCTCTTGACAAAATAATTTGTCAAGACTATCCTGCCGGGCATGCCCGCCGAGCGAGCGGCCTTCACGCACGAGCTGACCGGCGCCGTGACGGCGCTTGTCTCCAGGTACCACGACGAGGAGGCGCCGGGTGGCCGCCCACACCGCGTTGTCGTCGTCGGCCATCCACTGCCAACCGAAACCGCGAGGACAGCTGAGCATGCCCATCAAAAAAGATGAGTCGGGTCGCCGCTACGTGGAAGTCGAAGTCGAAGTCCCGGGGACACCCGAGCAGGTCTGGGAGGCCATTGCCAGTGGACCGGGGATCTCCTCCTGGTTCGTGCCGACCACGGTCGAGAAGGATGCCGACGGCAAGCCCGTGCGCTTCCTCGCGAGCTTCGGGCCGGGCATGGATTCCGTGTCCAGGGTGACTTCCTGGAACCCACCTCACAAGCTCGCTGCGGAAAGCGAGGACCTCGGCCCCGGAGCGCCGCCGATAGCCACGGAGTGGATCGTCGAGGCTCGGGGAGGCGGCACCTGTGTTGTGCGTGTCGTCCATAGCCTCTTCGCGAGCACGGACGACTGGGACAACCAGCTCGAGGGTGTTGAGGGAGGATGGCCGGCGTTCTTCAGGCTCCTCCGCATCTACCTCGCACACTTCGCCGGGCAACCGAGCGCGGCCTTCCAGCTCACGGGCTGGGGGCCGGAACCGAAGAGTGCGGCATGGGCCGCCCTGATGGGCTCTCTGGGTCTCCCGGGGAAGGCCGTCGGAGAAAAAGCCACGGCCAGCACGACGGCGCCTCCCCTGGCCGGCACGGTCGAGCGCGTAGGCGAAGAACTCTGGCCGGAGGAGCTGATTCTCCTCCTCGAGCAGCCGACTCCCGGCATCGCTCACTTCTTCGCGATGCCCATGGGGGGACAGATCCTCCTCTCCGTCCGGATCTACCTCTACGGTCCCCAATCCGATGCCGCGGCGAAGCGGGACGAGCCCGTCTGGCAGGCATGGATCTCGAAGCATTTCCCCGCGACCGGCGGAGGAGCCGGCCCATGCGGGCCGTGACTCCTGACTCGTTTCAAGGACTTCGTTTCTGGCCTTTCAGAACAGTGGCTCTTTCAGAAAGGAGGCTTTCCCATGAGGAAGGCAATGCGGATCGGCGTGTCGGTGGCGGGACTCGCGGGGCTGGCGATGAGCGCGGCGCAGGAAGATCCCCCCCTTCCGAAGCCCACGGACCCGCACGAGTGGCTCCGCCACCTCGAGGGGTCGTGGGAGGGCGACGTCGAGATATGGGTCGACCCCACGAAGCCGGACGTCCAGCTCGAGAAGCCCCAGAAGAGCAAGGCAACCGAGACCACGCGCATGCTGGGCGGCTTCTGGGCGGTTCCCGTGATCAAGGGCGACTTCGCGGGCATGCCCTACGAGGGACAGGGCCAGTTCGGCTACGATCCCGCGAAGGGGAAGTTCATCGGCACCTGGATCGACTCGATGGCACATTACCTCTGGCAGTACGAGGGCTCGCTCGATTCCGCGCGGAAGGTCCTGACCCTGGAAGCGCGGGGTCCCAGGTGCGACGACCCGAACACCACGACCAGGTACCGCGATGCGCACGAGATCATCGACAAGGACACGCGCCGGATCACGTCGTCCTACGAGACGAGGGACGGGAAGTGGCTGACCCTAATGAAGGTGGATCTCAAGCGGAAGAAGGAGGACAGCGCCGCGCTGTCTGCGCCTCGGTAGTACGGGATCGGGTCTTTCGAGGGGCGCCGCTCGGCGGCGCCCCTCTTCCCATCCCGCGAGGACGCCGCGGTCTGCCCCAGTCTGTCATCACCACGGGGTCGTCCCCGTACGCATCCATCACCTGGAGGAGCTTCTTCAGCGGCAGCTCGAACCCGGGCAACTCCGGCGTGACGTAGGTCTCGCCCTCGCCGAGCTTCTTCCACGTCCCCGCATCCCGTGAATAGACGGTCATGCTGCGGCGGAATCGATCGATGATCCAGTACTCGCGGACACCGATCGCCTGGTATTCCCGCCTCGAACCCCTTATCTCCCGGGCGCCTCGATCGGTCGCTCGTTTTCCTCCGGGAAGTCCTCGAGCTCCCCGAGCTCTCCTTCCCATCGCAGGGGCACCCTGTACTGCGTGCACCCTTCGGTATCCGCCTTGAAGATGCTCACCTCCACCTCGCCGCGGGCGAACTCGATGCCGCCGAAGTTGGGCAGCGTGTCGTTCTGTCCGAACTCGCACTCGAGCTCGTGCCCCTCGATGTCGATGGGATCGTCGATGAAGAGTCCGTCGCGGCCCATCTTCTGCTTCCAGCCGCCGTAGGCCTCCGCGGCCAGACCCGACGTGATGATCTCGTACGCGACCACGGGCCTCCCGGTCTTCGCGGCCTCCTCGGAGGTGATGCGGCAGACCGAGCTCATGTGGTAATCGCCGCTCACGACGATGGCCCTGAGCCCTCGCTCCCATGCCTTCACGATTTCGCGCACGAGCTCTCTCCACTCGGGCTCGTTCGGCTCCGAGGTCCATGTGTCGAGGAGGTCGTCGCGGATCTCGTCGCTGAAGCTCGCGGCGAAGTTGGCCCGCTTCGCGACCCTGTAGAAGATCGGCACCGATGAGACCAGCACGTAGTACTTCGATCGGGCCGGGTCGAGGGTCCGGAACCACTCGCGCAGGACCTTCCACTGCTCCTCACCGAGCACCGTGGGGACGCTCACGTCCCTGTTGTTGCGCTGGTCGAGGAGGAACACCGGAAGCCCCTTGAGCCGGAAGGACTGGTAGAGCGAGCGGTCCAGGGACTCGAGCTCCTTGTCCCATCGCCGGGGGCCTCGCAGTATCTGGTGCGCCACGTAGGCGTCCCGGGCGGGCCGGAAGTACGTCTCCCGGTAGATGTGCTCATCGCCCTGCGAGCCCCATCCGTCGCGGATGTCGTGGTCGTCCCAGACCATGGCCGACGGCACGTGCCTGAAGGCCGTGTCGAGGGTCGTCAAGGACCAGCTCCTGCCATAGCACGCGTCGAGAAAGGCGGGGAACGCCGAGGCGCTCACCCTGGGCTTCGGCTGGAACTCCATGGTCCAGGCAGCCATGGGGTGAGCGTGACCGTACTTCGAGTACGACTCGTAGGCGCCCTCGACGTACACCTGGTCCCCGTGACCCACGATGAGGGAGGGCGGCAGGAATCCGGCGGCGGAGCCATCACAGACCGCCCGGAATACCTTGCGGATCTCCTCGAGCGCCGCGAACTTCCCCTCCTTGCGGCCCGGCCGGCTGGTGCCGTCGCCCGGGTTCACGTAGACCGTGCCGTCCTCGAGCCCGAACGGCTGGAGGTCTCCGAAGAAGAGGATGCTGAAGTCCCCGCCCGGCTCGCTCATCTTGCGGGCATCGGGGACGACGACCTCCACGGAACGCGTCGCGCCGCCCTCGCCCGAGAACTCGACCGTCGCCCTTCCCGGAGGAGCCTCGATGGCCGCGGTGTAGTACGGCGGTAGGAGGAGGACGGGCTCCGCCCTCCCGGCAATGGAAGCCCTCGTGAACGCGGCGGAGCCCTTGAGCCAGATGCGGCCGGAGCTGCCGGTGAGCTCGCCGGCCTCGTTCGCCAGCGGACACGCCGCGTGCGCCATACAGGGGAGCGGGTCGTAGTCGAGATCCGCCTTCGCGGGATACCGGGGCAGGTCCGGAGTCACGATCTGCGGAGCCAGATCCCAGGAGCCGCAGGATGTCAGCCCCAGCCATGCAGAAACCCACGCCGCTACACGGCACCCTGCGAAAGAGACGTTCTTCATCCCGGCATTCACCTCCACCGCGCCATTGCGGAGCGCAAACTGTACTCGCTGCCAGGGAAGGACCCTACATCAACTTCAGGTCTTCCAGCTTCAGGCCCCTCTGGATGCGGCAGAGCGTGGGGTCCGCTCCGGCGACGGGCGTCTGCATGAGCTCGGGGCAGACCTTCCAGCTCTCCTCGAAGGGGGGCTTGTCCGGAGGATGCACGTACACCACCTGCTCCGAGACGCACTCGGAGAGCACCGCGTTCACGGGCACCCAGCTCGGGACCGCCCTCTTGTACGCATCTTCGAGCGCGCTGACGAAGGCCGCGGGCTTACCCTCGGCTGCCGGGGCGCTCGCGATGCCGTAGCTCGAGAGCGAGCCCCTGGCCTTCGCCTCGAACCGCGGCACGAGGAGCTCCGGCACGCGGGCGCTCAGGCGTATGAAGTCGCCGGCGCGCCGGACCTGGTCCACCTCGGCGGCCGAGATGACGAACGCATCATCGAAGAGCCGCCCGGCCGCGACTTCCTCGGCCGCCGAGCGGTAGGCCCCGCGCAGCCGCGGGGAGGGCCGGGTGAGCAGGTGGAGCATCACGCGGCCCTTCTTTCCCTGATCGAGGAAGGCCCGCAGGTCGAAGAGGAGATCCTGGAGGAGCGTGATCCACGGGTCCTCGATGCTCACGACGATGTGCACGGCGACCTTCGTCCCCGCCGGCGGAAGGAGCGAG
>Ga0075421_100007259_pt1 | contig 13569 bp, 11 predicted proteins | sample SoiMetdeltSBSDD5_FD_75292 | JGI IMG/M metagenome (GOLD analysis project Ga0075421, IMG submission 75292) | Bulk soil microbial communities from a Populus tree surrounding site in Tennessee, USA - Soil MetaG P. deltoides SBSDD5 | ecosystem: Environmental > Terrestrial > Soil > Tree plantation...
GGCAGAGCGGGCCGCAACCGCCGCAGACGCCGGCAGGCTGGGTGCTCTGGCGCGATCCGGCGGCCCTTACGACCGGTCACTACTGCTCGCGGCTCAGGCGGTGGCCCTCGATCCGTCGCCCGCCTCGGAAAGCGACCTTTTCGCGACTCTGTTGCGCGGCGACGCGGTCGTCGCCACCATGCGCGCGCCGTTCGGAGTGCCTGCCGTCGCCTTGACCCCGGATGGCCGTTCGGTCGTCGCGGTGACCTTCGCCGGGCAGCTGACGCGGTGGCCAGCCGGCGGCGGGCCGCAGGAGCCGTCCTTGTCTCTCGGGTCCTACGCCGGCAAGGTCGCGATGACCGCAGACGGACAGCCCGTCGCCAGCTTCTGGCGGGCAAGCACTAACCTGCCGGCGATCGCCGTGCTCGATCCACGCGACGGCAAGGTGCTGCAGGAAGGGCCTGCGATCGACGTCAACGTTTGGTCCCTGTCGCAGGACCGCCACGTCGTCGTGGCCGGCGGCCCCATGACCGACCTCGTGGCATTTCGTCCCTCCTCTACGTACGTCGTCGTGTGGCGTCTGGGCACGCCTGCGACGCACGCGCAACAGGTGGACATAGGTGAGGCTGCTCTTCAGATCACTGCATGTGGCCTCGAAACCGCGTGTGTGCTGACCAGCAGCCGGCGGCTGGTCCGCATCCGGATTGCCGAGGCCACCGTCGATGGCAGTTATGCGCTGCCACCGGACACTGTGGAGGGACTCATCGGCAGCCCGGACGGAAGGACCTTGGCGATAACCCGGCCGGATGGCATCGTGCGGATCGTTGACGCGCGAACCGGCCGGGAGCTTCGCCAACTGGGCGGCGGGGACCGCGACGTGCGGGTGCTCGCCTTCTCTCCGGACGGAAGCCGTCTCGTCGCGGGAGACTTCACCACGGTGCTGGTGTGGCGCAACGACAGGGCTGGATTGCCTGAGAAGTATGAGGCCCACGATGGGCGAGTGCTGTCCGCCGACTGGTCGGCCGACGGGTCGACGCTGGCCACCGCCGGGGAAGGCGGCACCGTGATCCTGTGGGACACCACCGGACGGCGCCGAGCCGGTGCCGTCCTTACCAACGGACTCGCTGAGGACGCCTCCACGGTGTGGCCGGTACCGGGCGCGATCGTCGTCGGCCAAGCCAACGGTCGGGTCCTGTTTGTCAACCCTGCTGACGGCACCATCCAGACCTCAGGTCCACCCGCAACCGCCCCCATCGTGACCGCTCGCTCCGGGCGAGCCGGAGACCTACTGGTCACCGCCGACAACAACGGAGACACGGCAGTCTGGGACATCCCGGCCCGCCGCCTCCTCGGAGCAGTCGAACTACCCCGAAATTCCCCCGGCTACCTGGCCGATGTCTGGCTCTCCCCGGACGGCACACAGGCGGCCACCATTCGCAGCCACGCCGGACCCATCGTGTTTGACCCGGCCACACGCAAGGTGCTGCGCCAGCTCCCGCCGCTACAATTGCCGGGGTCTGACCCAACGGTAGTCCAGGGATGGACCGCCGACGGCCGTTCCCTGCTCATCGCTGGGCAAAGTCCTACCGGCGGGCGTGAGCTGCTCGTCCTCGACGCCACCACCGGCGCGGTCAAGCTGCGAGTGTCCACAGGAGACGCCACCGTGCTGGAAGCCGCGGCCGACCCGAACGGGCGCTTCATAGCGTTGGCGATGTCCGACGGCACGCTGCGTCTCGCCGACCCTGCCGACGGTCATCTTTTGGCTCCTCCAATGCTGGCCAACGCCGGCCCGATACTCAACGTCTCGATCAGCCCCGACGGCCGCTACATCGCCACCAGCGGCGAACCCCCACGCCTGGTCGTATGGGACACCCGCACCTTCAGGCAGGTGGGGATCGCGCTGCCGCTAGATGTCGACGCCAGGCAAGCCCGCGCCCGGTTCGCCCCCGACGGCCGTCTCATCGTCGCGACCGGCACAACTCTGCGGATCTTCACAATCGATCCGGCGCAGTGGCTTGCCCGGGCTTGCCGCGAGGCGGGGCGCACTCTCACCCCGGCCGAGTTCGAAGAGGTCCTCCCCAACCGGCGATACGCCCCCGCCTGCGCCTGAACCCGCCCAATGTCTGAGGTGGCAGTCCGGCCGCAACCGGATCACAGCCGCTTTGCAGTCCCATGTGGGCACCCTCCGATAGGTCGGCGGGATCACGCCGTCTCAAGGAGGAAGGAACCCATGAACCTATTCCGGTACCCAGCGATTCTCACCACACTCGCGGTCCTGGGCGTAGCCGCGTGCAGCGCGGCGCAGGCCGCGCCGCCGCCGATCGAAGTCGTGCCGTTGAGCGGCCCGAGAGCATCATTCACCGACGATGTGAACATTCAGATCCGCACCAAGCTTGATGGCAAGGACACCCAGGTGATTCAGGCCGCCGACCCATCCCTTGTCGTGACCGCACGGATCACCGTGCAACCCGGGGCGAAGTTTCCCTGGCACACCCACCCCGGACCGGTGATCGTCACGGTCGCCCAGGGCGAACTCACCTACGTCCGCGCCGACGACTGCGTGCACCGCAGGTACGCGACCGGGACGGTCTTCGTCGATCCCGGCGGCGGCACCGTGCACACCGCCTTCAACTCCGCACCCGCAGATGAAGTGACTGTGCTCTATGCGACGTTCTTCAACGCGCCGGCCGAAGGCCCGCTGACCAACCCTGTCGACCCACCCGCGAACTGCACGGTCGCTGTGGGCACGCACGCACACTGACCGCTCAAGACCGGCCGGGGGATCCCACCTCATCAACGGGAGCCCCCGGCGGTCCCGCCGCTCCACACGCCCCTGCGCGGATATCTCCGATGTCGACAGGGTCAACGACGAGCCCACCGTTGCGCAGAGCGCGCCCAGCCCAGTCGTGACCGCCGCCGCGCACCGACAGTGGCACGCCATGGCGACGCGCCGTCGCGACCGCCGCCTGGACGTCCGCGGCGGTGCGAACGCGCACGACTACTGCGGGTTGGTGGTCCACCGCGCCGTTCCAGATGCGGACGGCTTCGGTGTATCCGCGCCCGGACTCCATCACGCGGTCTTCTCCCAGCCGTACCAACAGATCCTCAGCCGCAGCCTTCGCAGATCCGTTGGTCTCATCGTGTTTCATCTTCATCTCCCCAGCGATAGTTGATCGGTTATGTGTTCAGCCAGAAGGGCTACTTCGCCACGAAGGTGGACGAGAGCGCCGACGCCGGCGTCACGGGCGGCAATGCCTGGCTTCCACGGACAGCGATAGATGGATGGAATGACTTGCCTGTCGTGGCGCAGACCCGGGGTAGCGGACGGCGGGAAAGTCACAGGACGCCGGACCTGAGCGCGTGGGCGACGGCGTGCGTGCGGTTACGAAGCCCAAGCCGCCTCGTCACGTCATGCACCACATTCTTGATCGTCTGTACCGAGTAATTCAGCTGGACCGCCACCTCGGCCGTCTCCATGCCCTCCGACAGCAAGCGGAGCACCTCGACCTCCCGACCGGTCAGGCCCGGAGCATCGACTCCGGAGGCGACAAGCACGCTCGTCTCGATCGACTGCAGCCGGTCCAGCAGCAGCCGCTGGACCGCCTCGGGCAGATGCGCCCGCCCGGAGTCGGCCGCGTGGATCGCGTGGACAATGCGATCGAGCCCGGCCTCGCGACGGTTCACCACTGCGGCAAGCCCCAGACGCACCGCCCGTAAGACCTGCCGTTGGCCGATCCGCCCGATCGCCAACACCACCCGTGCTCCCACGGCTGTGGCCCTGATCGCCTGCTCCACCAAGGCCAGAAGATCATCGGTGGCCTCGCGGCGATGACGAGCAGGATTCTGGCATCGTCGCTACGCGACGCGGAAAGGACGGTGACGCTGGTGTACTCCGCGAGCCCGGCCACGACACTCTGGCGTACCACGGGATCGGCGGTGAGGACAGCGACCGGAACAGCGATGCGTTCGCTCATCGTGGGGGCATCTGGTATCTGTCTACGCACGTGCCGAACGCTAGGCACCCGATGTGGAAATCGAGTTACTTATCAGTTGCTGCGATCGCGGCAAGCAGCTCCTCGCGTGAGGGTCCGGGCATCGGGTACTGCGGTGCGCCGCCGGCGGCTTCCATGACCCGGTCGAGCAGACCGGGCTGGCTCAACACCTCCCGGGCGCTGGACACCGGGCCTTGGCCTGATGTCCCGTTCGGACGCGGCGCGTTCGGGCGGTGACGGCCGCGCCGGGTCGCGCTCCAGCACCGTCACGTGATGTCGGTCCTTTGCGAGCAGCATCGCGGTCGTAAGCCCACCAAGGCCGGCGCCCATTATCAGCACGCTCGCCATTGAGTACCCCCAAAGTCGCTGAACCGTCTTCGGGACACTGACACGTCAAACGCGTACCTTCGCAAGATAGTCAATGCTTTACAGCCCTGGGCGTTGCCGAACCCGATGGTGAATTTCCTGTCTCCACACGGCGCTGACACACCGGAACAGGTGCGGGCCATCTATGGCGCGCAACGCTATGACCGTTTGGCCGCGATCAAGGCAAGCTACGACCCCCACAACATGTTCCGCATCAACCACAACATCTTTCCCGCCTCAACCTGACCGGCCACGGATGGGAAACCTTCCTATGGGCAGGGCCTGCCGGCGTGGGCAATGCGGTCTCGCGTCTGTCGTTTGTGGAACACGCCAGAAGGAGGCCCCCGTTGCCCGAAGTACAAACGGTTCTCGGTGGTAAGAGGTGCCGGCGGAACAGACGGCGGTGCCAAGGTTGGTGCCACCCACCGTGTTCATGAGCATCTGGCGCAGATAACGGGTGCCGGGCTGTTCGGTGCCATTGCACGCACCAGGAAGCTGCTTGACCGGGTACCCGTCGATTCCGGTGTAGACACTGGCCGTAGTGTTGGCGGCTGCGGTGCCGGAGATGGCCAGCGAGCCCGCCACTGTCATGATGACGGTTGCGGTCACCGCCAACCCAGCTCTTAGGCCACCGATCAGTCTTCGTCGGAACATGGGTGTTCCTCTCATGTGGATCGTCCCCGCTTTGCGTGCCCACGGGCTGGCGCAAACGCTAGGCAAGCGCTCGATAAAATTCCGATACGGCCTAGTCGAACCGGAATGTCAGGCAGGTCGCACCGCACGGCGCCCGCAGCGCCATCTCCATCGCGGTGGACGTCTTAAGCCGGTGGAAGACCCAGACGACGGGTGCTGGGGTGCGTATCGTGCCGGGGTATGAAGGCTACCGTCCGGGCCCGAGCCGCTGCTGCTGCAATGTTGGTCGCGACTCTGGGCAATCTGGGCGGGGGTTGCTCCCCGGTGTCGGAAGACTCCGCGGTCAGGGTTGGCTCGCCGTCGCCTGCGGGTGGACCGCCGTCATCGGCACCGACGGCAGCCGTAGCACAGCAGGTCACGCTCGCCTTCGCCGGCGATGTGCACTTCACCGGGCGTACCACGAAGCTGCTTGACCACCCTGACACTGCGATTGGGCCGTTCGCCGCGCAGCTGTCGGCCGCCGACATCGCCGTGGTCAACCTGGAGACCGCGATCACCACCCGCGGTACCCCGGAGCCCAAGGAGTTCCACTTCCGAGCACCGGCCAGCGCATACGCCGCGCTGCAGGCGGCCGGGGTGGATATCGCGTCGCTGGGCAACAACCACGCCCTCGACTACGGGCGGGTCGGGCTCGCCGACACCCTGGCCTCGGCGCAGCAGGTGGGGATGGCGGTGATCGGGGCCGGACGCAACGCCGACGACGCGTACGCCGCACACGTGATCACGGTCCATGGGGTGCGGGTGGCCGTACTCGCGATGTCGCAGATCCACACACTGGCCCAGCAGTGGGCGCCGACGGCGACCCGATCCGGCGTCGCTATGGCCCATGACCTCGCCCGCACGGTGCGCGCGGTGCGCGACGCGAAGGCGCAGGCCGATGTGGTAGTCGTATACCTGCACTGGGGTGTCGAGCGGTCCAACTGCCCGAAGGACGAGATGCGCGACCTGGCCGACGCCCTCGCCGACGCCGGAGCCACGATGATCGTCGGCACGCATGCCCACGTCCCTCTGGCCGCAGGCATGATCGGTGATACATACGTGCACTACGGGCTGGGCAACTTCATCTGGTACGTGGGCAACGCCGACACGATTGTGCTCACCGTGACAGTGACCGCAGTACCGGGCTCCGGCACCGCGAAGGTAACCAAAGCCGAGATCAACCCCGGCGTGATCACCTCGACCGGGCAACCGAAGCCGGTGACCGGCGCGGCCGCCAAGCCCGTGCTGGACCGGCTGGCCCAGGCGCAGCGTTGCTCGGAACTACCCCCATTCACACCCTGAACGGGATGATCTATCTGAGCACCATCAATGCCCCGAATTGCAGAAGCGATCCTGCGTCGCCATGTCCGGGGCCGCTGACCGACGTCACCAACCCGGCGATGGGCGTGATGGTGGCGGCGGTCATTGTCTCGGCAGGAGCGGTGACGGCCTGGACAGCAGGACGGCCTATCCGGCGATCATGAACTTGGTCAGCGGCAGGGCGCGGTCGACGATGCGGATGTCGCCGATCCACCCGTAGAAACCCTGCTCGATGATCCGGTCGTAGTGGTAGGCGCCGACAAACCACGGCTCGCCGGAGGTCGCCAGGCCGATCGACGGGCTGGAAGGGTTACGCAAAAGCTCGGCGCCGTCGACGAACACGGTGGTGGTCGATCCGTCGTTGACCACGGCCACGTGGAACCACGGATCGGCGCGCATCTCGTGGCCCCAGTTGGTGGCGATCCCGTCGCGGTTGAGCGGGAACACCGCCCATTGCAATGCCATGCCGTCGGACATACTAAGCGTGGCAAGGGGTTCGGAGAGGTCGCCGCCGGTCTTGCCGGCGTCGCGGCCGACCCCCATCCGGCAGAGGATGCTCATCCAGGCGTGGTTGGTGGCTCGCACATCCGCGGGCAGCTTGACGAACGCTTCGATCGTGTAGCCGGAGCCGAGCGTGGCCGTGTTGAGCGGGGCGCCGTCGGCGGTGCGCAGGTAGGCCCCACGCGCCGGCTGCTTGCCGCCGTTGAAGAACAGGCTGGCGTGGGCGGGCTGGTCCTCATGATGCTGGGTGGTCCAGCGCAACGCCTCCGGCCCGCTGTCGCCGAGGGTGACCCGGACGAGGTGGTTGCCGTGACCGGATTGGTCGAGAATCGGCTCTCCGACGGGGACCGGCGTGCCGTCCTTGTCGCCCTGGTCGAAGCGCCAGTAGCCCAGAGTGCCCGGGATGATCATCTTGGATGCCGGGCGGGGAGCACGAGGGGGTACCGGGTCGAAGCCCGCGAAGCGGGCACGGAAATCGATGTCGACGCTGAACCGGTTGACCGGCCCGGTCAGCTCGATTTCGTTGCGCTCCAGCATGTTTCGCATCGCGGGAGACTGCCCGAGGATCCACGGGGAGAACGTCTCGACGTCGATCGTGTTGCGCGCGAGGTCGAACTGGTAAAGGCGGATCATGCCGCTGCCGCCGTAGTAGCGGTCCTGGTAGTTGGTGATGTGCAGTTGCACGTCATGACCGGCCTTGTTGGGCAGCACAGTGCGTCCGGGCGGCCAGAAGTGCCCGTTGATACACAGGAAGATCTGATCCTGGTCGCTGACGAGCTTGTCCCACAAGCGATTCCCGTGGCTCGACAGTGCCGCGGCGCCGCTGTCGTCGGCGTACACGAATTCGTGTGTGGTCAGGATCGCCGGCGTGCGCCGGTGCTCGCGCAGAACCGACTTCACCCACACCAGCGTGCCTTCGGAGGGCCGCCAGTCGAGGGCGAACAGCAGCCACTCGCGGCCCGCGGCCCGGAACCTGTGATAGGTGTTGTACCCGTCCGGCGTCGAGCCACCGAAGCTGGGAAGAGGACGGAATCGTTGGGGCCCAAAGACATCCAGGTACGCGCTGGGGCCACGCTGGTCGGTGGTCGACGGGTTGATGTCGTGGTTGCCCGCGAGCACGCTGTAGGGTACCCGGTGAAAGTCGAAGATCTTGAAAACCTCACCCGCCTGCGCGAGCTCGGCGGCCGCGGCGTTCTCGACGATATCGCCGAGGTGGGAGGTGAAGACGATGTTCCGCCGCGAGCGGTTGTCGATTATGTAACGCAGCGAGGCGGCAAGCGGCTCGGGGTCGCCGCGGTCCTCATCGAAAAGGTACTGCGTGTCCGGGATGACGGCGATCGTGAAACGCGGATCCTCATGGTCCGCCGCGCCCGCCATGCCCGGGGTGAAACCCCCGACGGCCGCTCCAACGCCGACCAGTCCAGCGCCTTGCAGGAACGCGCGGCGATTCGGGTGATGTGACATGCCCAGATTAAGTCACTGGCACGGCAAACTGCGGCCCATCAGCGGTGGACATGTTCGGGACCTGGAGGAGAAATGCAGCAATGGCCGATGAGTTTCCGGCACGAACCCGGTCTGAGTCGGTGTCATCTTCATTCACGAGGACGCTAGGAGGGTCACCATGACCGAATCCAACCGGGCAAGCCAGACCACCGGCGCCGGCCGGTACGCCGAAGTCAACGGCATCAACCTGTACTACGAGTCCCACGGGGATGGGCAGCCGATGATCCTGCTGCACGGCGGACTCGGATCGAGTGAGATGTTCGGGCCCGTGCTTTCGGCGCTTGCCGAGCACCACCGCGTGATCGCCGTCGACCTGCAGGGGCACGGCCGGACCGCCGACATCGACCGGCCCATCGACATCCGGCTGATGGCCGACGACATCGCCGCGCTCATCGATCACCTCGGCCTCGAAAAGCCCGACGTGGTCGGCTACTCGCTCGGCGGCGGGGTGGCGCTGCAGACCGCGATCCGGCACCCCGAGAAGGTGGGCCGGCTCGTGTCGGCGTCGGCGAACATCCGCCGCGACGCGATCTACCCGGACATGCTGGAGCAGCAGGGCCAGGTGAGCGCGGCCGCCGCCGAGTTCATGAAGGACACGCCGATGTACGAGCTGTACCAGCGGGTCGCGCCGCACCCGGAGCACTTCCCGAAGCTGCTCGACAAGATCGGTGCCGCGATGGCGAACGATTTCGACTACACCGACGAGGTCCGCGGCCTGCGCGTGCCGACGCTGATCGTCGCCGCCGATGCGGACATGGCGCCGCCGAGCCACTATGTGGAGATATTCAAGCTGCTCGACGGCGGCGTGCGCGACGGCGGCTGGATGGGCGAGGGGCGGCCGACGGGCGGGCACGCGCTGGCGATCCTGCCAGGCCTGACCCACTACAACGTCTGCGACTCGCCGCTGTTCGCTGCGGTCACCCTGACTTTCCTGGACCAGCAGGACAGCTAGCCTCGGCCGGCTCGGGCGCCGCGAGCGGAGCCGGCTCGCGGCGCCGCAGGTGGATCGCGCGGCGGACCAGCTGCCTGCCGGCGGCGGGCTAACGCCCGGTGGCGTAGATTTGAGAAATCTCCGTGCCGGTAAGGGTTCGTTCCCAGGCGCGGACATCGTCGATCTCGCCGGTAAGGCGGTCGTTCCAGCCGCCGCCCGACCATGAGGAACCGATGATCAACTGACCGCTGGCGGCCACGCCGGCCGGGACCGCGGTCGTGCCGCTCAGGGCTCCGTTCACGTAGATCTGGCCCTGGCGGGTGGCAGCGTCATAGACACCGGCAAGATGCACCCAGACTCCGGCCACCGCGTTGCCAGAGGAGGTCGCGGTGCTGATGGAGTAGGCGCCGCCGTTGATGTTGTTGAGCAGCACGAAATGCCACCTCCCGTCGGGCTCGTGCCGCAGATAGAAGGCGCTGTAGGCGCCGCCCCGCTGTGCCACCACGGTCTGGTAGGTGCCGCCGACCGCGTCCAGCTTGACCCAGGCCGAAACTGAGAAGTTGCCCACCGTGTTGACGACCGGGCCACCGGTCAGTGCATAGCCGTTGGGGTTGACCACGAAGGTGCTGGTGGTCTGCTGGACGCCCTGGCCGAGGCCGGTGATGTAGGCGTGGGCGTTGCGGCCCGACGCATCGGCGATGGTCGTGTTGAAGGGCGACGTCGCGCCGATCGGCCAGTGGGCGAGCAGGCCATCGTTCGGCGGGGTCACCTTGCGCAGGAAGAAGGTTTGGTTGGGCTGCCCTGGGATGCAGTCGTACTGCTGCAACTGCGCGCCGTCCGATGTGGAGACGCCGGTGACGTCAAGGCATCTGCCGGACAGGTTGGTGACCAGCCGCACCGCGAGTTCGTTGGGATCGTTGGGCGTTGTGCTCAGGCCGCTCACATACTCGATCTGCCAGGACTCGTTGGACTGGCCCGGTGTGCACGTGCTCTGGATGAGCGGTGTGGTGTTGTTCGGATTCGCGCCGTAAACATTGATGCACTTGGCTGTATCGTGCGCCGGGTGCAGGCGTGCGTAGGCGGCACCTCGCTGCTCGATCACGAACTGGGTGTTGAGGTGGCCGGCGACGCAACCTATCTGCTTTACGGACGCACTCTCCAAAGTGGAGCCGCCGTTGGTCCCGTCGTGGATCGCCACGCACTTTCCGGAATGCTTGGCCACCAATTGGTACCGGCTTGTGGTGTCGTAGACGACACTGCCGATGCCGATCGGGCCGACACCGCCCTGCTCCTTGAGCGCCGCCGCCGAGAACACCCCGGTGCCCGCCCAGTATGCTGGTGGATTTCCGCCTATCGGCGGCGTGTAGTTCATCGGCGGGCCGACCGAGGGGAACACCCACGTCCGCTGCTGGAAGCCGCCGCAGCACAGGTAGGCCGCCACGAAGTCGCCCTTGCCGTCGCCGGTGATGTCGCGGATGGCGGGCTCGACCAGTCCGGCGCACCAGTAGTTCGTGCCCCAGCCGGAGTTCCACTGCTGGATGTGCGGGAACCACTTGGGCGTGGGAAGAAGCGACTGCGGCGGGTCGTAGACCCACTCGACCGAGAAGGTGTAGATCCCCATGGCGCAGCCGCCGAAGTCATATGTCGCCACGATGCCGGAGTTTCCGCCGCCGTAGTAGCCGCCGTAGAACTGCGAGCTGCTCCAGCACCACCCACTGGTGTTGTTGGAGTCCCAGATCTCGTGCCCGGGATGGAACTGGTTGGTCGGCACGCCGCCGCTGGTCAGGCTCTCGTGCATGAACATGCGCGTACGGCAGGAGCCGAAGTCCTGGAACTCGGCGACATCCGCGCCAGGGTTCCTGTCGTACTGCCCGATCGCCAGCTTGATCAGATTGAGGTCGGACGGTATGCCCCCCGTCCACGCCACTGGATCGGCGAAGTCGAGCTGTCCACTCACGACGATGCCGGCGAAGACGTGCAGAACCCAGTTGCTTGAGCTGTTTCGATAACCCACGACGAGGTCATCGCGGCCATCGGCGTTCGCATCGCCGGCCAGGACTTGCATCGCGCCGAAGCTCCACCTGCCCTGGTAAGCGGTTCCCGCGACCTTGGAACTCCACACCTCCACTTCGCGCAGGCCGTTGCCGTCCGAGGTCAACGCTTCTCCTACCAGGAGGGTTCACACCGTACCGACAGCATCTGGGTAACCCGCGACGGGCTGCTGGGCAACGTGCACAAGGAGGTGTACTCGTACAACGAGATCGGTGACTTGCAGAAGCTTGTTACCACGGGCAATGGGCAGACCGCCGACACCCAATGCTTCTCGTACGACGCGAAGCGCCGGCTGGCCCAGGCCTTCACCCCCAGCTCCGGGGATTGTGCTTCCGCACCAAGCAGCACCACGCTTGGCGGTCCGGCACCCTATTGGCACACGTGGAAGTACGACACCAGCGGGCAGAGCAGCGAGATCACCGTCGGGAACCGCACCGAGCAGGTGAAGCACGCGACCACGGCCGGGGGTACCGATACCAAGACCGAGTCCTTCTATGCCCCACCGGGCACGGGCAAGCCGCACGTCCTCGACCAGATCAAGGTCACGGACGCCGCCGGCACCCGCTTCTACGACTACGAGTACGACCACAGTGGCAACACCACCAAGCGGCCGACGACCACTGGTGCCACGCAGGACCTGTTCTGGAACCATGACGGCACCCTGGAGAAGGTGGTCGAAGGTACCAAGACCACGAGTTACATCTACGACGCCAACGGCCGCCGTTTGCTGCAGAAGGACAGCACGGGTGTCACCACCGCGTACCTCGGCGACACCGAGGTAAAGCTGGCCGGCGGCGTCAAGACCGCCACGCGGTACTACCATTTCGCGGGCCAGACCATCGGCGTGCGGACCGCCGCGGGCCTGAGGTGGTTGTGTAGCAACAACCAAGGCAGCGCAATGGTGTCGATCGACGCGGCGAACACCGCAACAGTGGATCGGCGCCGTTACACGCCGTTCGGCGAACTGCGCGGTACCCCACCGAGCTGGGCTGGCAACCAGGGATTCGTCGGCGGAACGAACGATCCCACCGGGCTGGTACATCTGGGCGCTCGCGAATATGACACCGCCACCGGCAGATTCGTCTCGGTCGACCCCGTTATGGACCAGGGCGATCCGCAACAGATTCATGGCTACTCCTACGCCAGCAACAATCCGACCACCTTCTCCGATCCCTCGGGGCTGATGCACGCGGCGGACGGTGGAGGCGGCGGCGGAGGTGGCAGCGATGCCACCACCACGGACCAGATCGACGACGGCGAAATCACTCTGCCGCCCGACATCCAAGCCATGCTCGACGAGGCCAAACGGATCCAGAGGATGTCCCTCCTGGACGTCATCCTGCAGGCCGGTGGCGAAATCCTCAAGGAGCTGTTGGGAATCAACGACATCCTCAACTGCTTCCAGAAGGGCGACATCGTCGCCTGCATCTCGATCGTGGCCAACATCATCCCGTGGGCAAAGATCTTCAAACTCCCGAAGCTGGTCAAAGCGATCGAGCGTGCTTGATCGGCGGTGAACGCTTTCTGGGAGAAGCTCAAGTGGGCCAAGCGGGTCTTCGCCCAGGTCGAGGAGTACTACCAGCTCGCCCGGAAGGCAGCCAGGGAGGCCGCGGAGAAGGTCGCAGAGGCCGCGAGGAGAGCCAAGGCAGCGGCGGAAGCGGCTGCCAAAGCGGCCAAGGAACGAGCCGAGGCAGCGGCGAGGAAGGCCGCCAAGGCTGCCGCGGCTACAGCCAAGAAAGCGAAAGAAGTTGGCGAGAAGGCCGCGAAAGTAGGCAAGGAGGCCGCGAAGGAAGCAGCATGGGGGGCGTTCGGTAACGTAGCCGGACAGGCGGCCAACGAGGTGATTTACAGCAACCACGATGATGTTGACCCGATGAACCTGGTGTGGGCCGGCATCGGTGGAGCCGTTGGTGGCGTGGCAGGGAAGAGGGGCGGCGTTGTGGCAGGTGCGGCGACTTCCTCATTCGTGACCAATGGATTGATCCAGTACAACGGCGATGAAGCGTTCAGCGTCACGCAGCTCGCGGTCGCAACGGGAATAGGAACGCTCATTGGTATCGGGAACCGAAAGTTGGACAAGGCCGACCTCAGGGCCGCTCAAGAGTTCCCACCGTTCAGGCCTGATCCGCGGGGAACCGCATTTGCCAGCGCAATTGCAAAGTCGATGGTGATAAGCGTCGATGGGTGTGGGTGGCGTTGGATGCTTTAAGAGGGTTATTCAATCGACGGTCATGAGGTTCGGTAGATCTCTAG
>Ga0075421_100007260_pt1 | contig 13568 bp, 20 predicted proteins | sample SoiMetdeltSBSDD5_FD_75292 | JGI IMG/M metagenome (GOLD analysis project Ga0075421, IMG submission 75292) | Bulk soil microbial communities from a Populus tree surrounding site in Tennessee, USA - Soil MetaG P. deltoides SBSDD5 | ecosystem: Environmental > Terrestrial > Soil > Tree plantation...
CCGGGTGCTCGACACGATCTGGTACGTGCTGCGCACCGGCTGTGCTTGGCGTCTGGTTCCCAATGATCTGGTCCCGTGGCATGCCGCGTACCGCTGCTTTCGTTCCTGGACCCGGCAGGGGGTATGGGCCGACATCCACGACGCGCTACGCGACCAGGTCCGCACCGCCGCCGGCCGCAACCCCGCCCCGACCGCAGCCGTGCTGGACTCACAGACCGTCCAATCATCGGAAGGTGGTGAGCAGATCGGCTGGGATCAAGGCAAGAAAACCCGTGGCCGTAAACGGCATCTGCTGGTCGACAGCAACGGTCTACTGCTGATCTGCTACGTGCACTCGGCTGCGGTCAACGACCGCACCGGCGCCAAACTCGTACTCGGCTGGCTCGACGAACAGTACCCCAGCATCGAGCTGATCTGGCTGGACGGCGGCTACGCCAACACCGTCGACGACCACCTGATCGGCTGGGCCGACCAACACCTCGGCGTCAAGCTGGAAGTCATCAAACGCAGCGACGACGTCAAAGGGTTCCAGGTACTACCCCGCAGGTGGGTGGTCGAAAGAACCCTGGGCTGGATCGGTCGCTGCCGCCGCCTGGCCCGCGACTTCGAACGGCTCACCGCGCACGCCGAGGCCATGGTACACATCGCGATGACAGGGCTGATGCTACGACGGCTGACCGGGCAGGAAACCCACTACCGCAACAACAACCGCCGCCGAGCCACCCAACCAACATCATCAATCCCCGAATAACGTAACGCTCTCTCAGACGTGTGGGGTGCTGGCTGGCTGGGGTTTTGGCCTCGCGCCCGCCGTGAGGTGGCGATGCGGGTTTGCTGGCGGCGGCCGTAGGAGCTCATGCCGCGTGGGTTGTAGGTGGGCAGAATCGTGGCGACGACGAGCAGCACCGAGGCCAGTGCTGAAACTGTGGAATGACACCATCGACGCGCACCGCCACCAGGTCCGCGAGGCGATCCTGTCCACCACCGCCGCCCTGGTGGAGGAGCATGGGCTGCTCGGGGTGACGATGTCGCAGATCGCCGCAGCAGCCCGCACCGGTACGACTCGCTGACCCCTTGGCCACCAACACCGGCCCGGGACCGGCACCGTTGGCCTGGGTCGCCACCTGGGTCGTCGCCATGGTGGCGCTCCTGCACGTGTCGCACTGAGATGGCGGCAGCGGCCGCCGATAACAGCTGCGGTTCGCGCGCCGTCCCTGCTAAATCGTGGTGAGCAGGTCCTGCATCTCGTTGATCTCGGCGGTCTGATCGCTGGCGATCTTCGCCGCGAGTTGCTTGGCCTGCGGGTTCTGGCCCTGCTGCTGCTCGGTGTTGGCCATCTCGACCGCGCCCTGATGGTGGCGGATCATCATCTGTAGGAACATGCGGTCGAAGTCGGTGCCGGAGGCGGATTCTAGGTCGCTCATCTCCTGGTCGCTCATCATGCCTGGGCCGCCGTGGTCCCCGTGGTCCATACCAGGGGAGGGCACCGGCTGCCCCCATTGCCGCAGCCAGCCGGACATGGTGGCGATCTCCGGGTCCTGCGCCTGCTTGATCCGCGTGGCGAGTTGCTTGACCTGCGCGTTGCTGGCCCGCTGCTCGGCCAGCTGCGCCATCTGGATGGCCTGCCGATGATGCGGGATCATCTGCGTGGCGAAGCTGACGTCGGCGCTGTTGAACGTGGCGCTCGGTGACGGCGGCGTCGGCTGCCCGGCGACGGCGCCTCGGTTGTTGCTGCCGCCGCAACTGGAAAGAAGGACGGCGGCGAGCAGTCCAGCGCCGGCGATGGTCAGGTGGCGAAGGAATCGTCGATGCACTGGATGTTCCTCCCGGATGCTATGGCTAGTCCTGACAGGTATCACTCTGATTCGTCGGGCAGGCCCATGTCCGGGAGATTGACAACTTGGGCTGAGTCGGCCACTGCCGGCAGCGCGGACAACGCAACACTTTGGGGCGACGACCCGCGCTGTCCCATCTACGGCCGGGAATTCATCGACCCGGATTATCCGGCCGTGCAACGTTGGGCGACACCACCTTGTGTCATGCGACTTGCCGAGATACCGCTTGCTCGGTCCCACGGCCGGCCTCGCCAGGCGCGGCGGGTGAGATGTTTCGCCTACCACAGGCTTTGGCTAGCGCGAGGTGCGCGACACAGCTGGGGATCACCGCGTGCCCGGCTGGCATGGCCGCCAGCCCCGGGCGATCTGAGCTTCGTGGTCGATCCCCGGATGTCTGGCGGTGGTGCTGCAACAGCAGCCCTGGCACACCACCACCCGGCACCGCCGGACGCCCTCCGCGCCCGCGCTCATGCGGTGGTGGAGCGGAAGCGGCGCAGCCGCAGGCTGTTGGACACCACGAACACCGACGAGAGCGCCATCGCCAACCCGGCGATCATCGGGTTGAGCAAACCCAGGGCGGCTAACGGAAGCGCCGCCACATTGTAGGCGAACGCCCAGAACAAGTTTCCCTTGATCGTGCCCAACGTTTTGCGGGACAGCCGGATCGCATCGACGGCGGCCATCAGGTCCCCGCGCACCAGAGTCAGGTCGGACGCTTCGATGGCCACATCGGTGCCGGTGCCCATCGCCAACCCGAGGTCGGCTTGGGCGAGCGCGGCGGCGTCGTTGACCCCGTCACCGGCCATCGCCACCACTTTGCCTTGTGCCTGGAGCCGTTTGATGACGTCCACCTTGTCCTGCGGCAGGACCTCGGCGATCACCTCGCCGATGCCGACCTCGGCCGCGATCGTGGCGGCGACGGTGGTGTTATCGCCGGTGAGCAGCACCGGAGTCAAACCCAGCGCGCGCAACTGCGCGATGGCTTGCTTGCTGGTGGGTTTGACCGCATCGGCCACCGCGAGCACCGCCCGCACCTTGCCGTCCCAGCCGGCCAGAACCGCGGTGTGCCCCTTGGCTTGCGCCTGCTGCTGGGCGTCGGCCAGCGCAGCCGGTAGCTCGAGCCCGTGCTCGGTCAGCAGCTTGGGACGGCCGACCACGACCTGTTTGCCGTCGACGGTTCCCGTGACCCCGAGACCTTCCACGTTGGAGAATCCGCTCACCTGAGGCAGCCCGCCTTCGGCTTGGGCGGCTTTCGCGATGGCCTGCGCGATCGGGTGCTCGGAGGCAGCTTCGAGGGCTCCGGCGATGCGTAGCACCTCCGCGCGGTCGGCGCCGTCGGCCACCACCGTGTGCAGGGTCATCTGGCCGGTGGTGACGGTGCCGGTCTTGTCCAGCACGATGGTGTCCACGGTCTTGGTGGACTCCAGCACCTCCGGGCCCTTGATCAGGATGCCCATCTGCGCCCCCCGGCCGGTACCCACGAGCAACGCCGTCGGCGTGGCCAGGCCGAGCGCACACGGGCAGGCGATGATCAGCACAGCGACCGCGGCGGTGAACGCTGTCGCGACACCGTTGCCGGTACCGAGCCAGAACCCGAGCGTGGCCACGGAAAGCGCGATGACGATCGGCACGAATACGGCGGAGATCCGGTCGGCGAGTCGCTGCACGGCGGCTTTGCCGGTCTGGGCCTGCTCGACGAGTTTGGCCATCTGCGCCAGCTGGGTGTCCGCACCCACGCGCTCAGCGCGCACGATGAGACGGCCGCTGATGTTGACCGTGGCACCGACGACCCGGTCACCCGGCTTGACGTCCACGGGCACCGATTCGCCGGTGACCATCGAATTGTCCACGGCGGACAGCCCGTCCTCGATGATGCCATCGGTGGCGATCTTCTCGCCGGGGCGTACCACGAACCGGTCACCGGCCACCAGCTGCCCCACCGGGATCCGGGTCTCGGTGCCGCCGCGCAGCACCGCGACGTCTTTGGCGCCGAGTTCGAGCAGCGCCCGCAGCGCGGCACCGGCGCGGCGCTTGGAGCGTGCTTCGAAGAACCGCCCGGCCAGGATGAACATGGTGACCCCGGCGGCGACTTCAAGATAGATGTTGCCGGAACCGTCGGTGCGGGAGATGGCGAAGCTGAACGGATGGGTCATGCCGGGCTGTCCCGCGGTGCCGAAGAACAGAGCCCACAGTGACCAGCCGAAGGCCGCAAGGGTACCCACCGAGATGAGGGTGTCCATGGTGGCTGCACCGTGGCGCAGGTTGGCCCAGGCGGCCTTGTGGAACGGCCACCCGGCGTAGACGATCACGGGTGCGGCCAGGGTGAGCGAGAGCCACTGCCAGTTGGTGAACTGCAACGCTGGGATCATCGCCAGGGCGATCACCGGCACGGCCAGCAGCACCGAGACGATCAGCCTGGTGCGCAGGGTGCTCAGCTCATCGGCCGGTTCGGCCGCCGTCTGCTCCGCAGCGGGTGGCTTGGGCAGAGCTGCGGTGTAGCCGGTGGCCTCCACCGTGGACAACAGATCCTGCGGGGACACCGTCTCCGGGAACGAGACGGTGGCCTTTTCGGTGGCGTAGTTGACTGTGGCGGTGACGCCGTCGAGCTTGTTGAGTTTCTTCTCGATCCGCGCGGCGCAGGAGGCGCAGGTCATCCCGCCGATCGCCAGCTCGATCTGCTGCGTGGCCACCTTCAGCGGCTGCATTGCGGTTGCCATGGTGTCCTCTCTTACTTTTCAGTGTCCGTGCCCGGACGCCGACGGGACCGGCGCTGGGGTGGTGTTGGTTGGTGGGGTGACCCCGTGGGTGGTGGCGGTGAACGCGGCGGTGCGCACGCTGCCTTGGTGCTGGAAGTCCAGGAACAGCCCGTAGCTGCCGGCGCTGGGCACTTCGGCGTAGAAGACGATCTGCGGCCCGGCGGTGCTGGATTCCTCGGGGTGCACATGCAGGTAGGCCAGGTCGCCATCGCGCAGCGCGACCAGGTGCCCGAACGCCCCCAGGTACGGCTGCAAGTCGGTAACCGGCTGCCCGTCTTTGCTGACGGTCAGCGTCAGCTTCGACGACGTGCCCGCGACGAGGTCGCCGTCGAGGGTGACCGTGTAGCCGTCCACCGTTGTGGTGCGGCTCGGCTTCGGCAGCGGACGGGGCTGATAGTCGCCCGGTGCGGTCGCGTCCGCGCCGAGGACCAGGCCCTTGTCGCGGGCGGCGGGCTGGAAGTCGGCGAACACCCGGTACTGCCCGGGTTGGCCGACCTTCAGCGGCACGCTCCACACCCCGCCATCACCGAGTACCGGGTGGACGTGCTGGAAACCGGTCAGGTCGCGGCGCACCACAATCAGGTGCAGATCCTTCTCGTGCGCGGTGGTGTACGCGGTGACCGGATTGCCGTGCGGGCTGATCACTTTGAAGGTGAACGGCGCGGTGTCCGCGGTGGACAGAACCGTAGATGCCAGGTCGAGGCGGTAGCCGTCCTGGGCGATCTGCAAACCACCCGCCCCGGCTGGCGCGGCAGCAGGCGCCGACGTCTCGTGGCCCTGGCTATGGCCATTGCCGGGGTTCATGTCGGCCTCTGCGGAGGCAGGGCCGAAAGTGCCGACCAGACGGCCGGCCCCCAGCGACGCCACGAGGATCAGTAGCAGGCCCAGGCCGAACAGGCTGAGCTTGGCGGGGGCTTTCACCGGCCCGTCACCACCTGATAGCCGGCCTCATCGACCGCTGCGGCCACGGCCGCGTCATCCAGAGGCGCGTCGCTGTCGACGGTGACCGTGCCGGTGGCGAGGTCGACTTTGACGTCGCGGACACCGGCGAGTTTGCCGATCTCAGACGAGACCGCGTTGACGCAGTGGCCGCAGGTCATGCCGGAAACGGTGTAGGCCGCAGTAGTCATGATGGTTCCCTTCACGGGTTAGGACCGCACCAGCCGGGCGATCGCGTCAGACGCTTCCTTGATCTTTTCGTCGGCCTGCGTGCCGCCCTGGGCGGCCGCATCGACGACACACGTGGCCATGTGCTCGTGCAGCAGCTCCAGCGCGAACGACTGCAACGCTTTCGTCGCCGCCGAGACTTGGGTCAGCACATCGATGCAGTAGGTGTCAGCCTCGACCATGCGCTGCAAGCCACGAATCTGGCCCTCGATGCGGCGCAGGCGGGCCAGATCGTCGGCCTTCTTCTCGCCGCCAGTGAACTTGCCCATCACGAGCACCTCCTTCTGCACACAGACCTTACCCCTACCCCCCTGGGGTATCAACTTTGGGAAGTGTGACCTGCGGCATACCCCCTTGGGGTATCGGATGAGGCTGGTTCAGCGTGCTGGCGGGATGCTGGCTTCGTGCCGGCGGGAAGCGCTGGGGCGGGCTTGCCTGCGGCGGCCGTAGGAGGTCATCCCGCGTGGCTTGTAGATGGCCAGGATGGTGGCGATGACGAGCAGCACCATGGCGAGGGCGGAATGCAGCGTCACCGAAGGACTGCGCAGGATCGCCTCATCCTCTCCGGTGAGCGTGGCGCTGGCGGCGATGTCGGCGAGAACGGCGAGGGTTTGCATGTAGAGCAGCAGCACGCCGACGGCGGCGAGGTTGATGACCAGTTTGAAGATCACCCAGTAGTGGCGCAACAGTCCCCAGGCGGTACCCAGTGACTGGATCAGCCCGGTGACAAGTGACGCGACGGCAAGAGGGACCAGTGCCGCCCAGCCCGCCGGTTCGAGTACCAGGTAGACCGCGCGGACGGTGCCACTGTCGCGGCTGGCGGTGGCGGTGATGCCCAGGGCGAGGAAGACCAGGACCGCGCCCAGCCAGCCCACCGAGGTCAGCACGTGGCTGGTCAGCACGAGCTTGCGCCACCCAGGACTCATCGCCATCACCACTGCACGCCCACCGAGGGCGCCGCTGCACCGCCCAGCCCGTGCGACGGCATATGCCGACCTGGGCCATGGCCTTGACCGGACAGCAGCAGCACCACGAACAGCACCACGATCGCCACGGTGACCGCGAAGGAGATCTTCACCCAGCGGGGCATGCCCGCGTTCTCGTCTTCCATAACCCAAGTTTTACGAGACATAGTGTCTCTGTCAAATGCAAAGTGTTTCGACACCGTCGTCTCGTATGCTTCAGGTGTGCCGAAGCTGTGGAACGACACCATCGACGCCCATCGCCATCAGGTGCGTGAGGCGATCCTGTCCACCACCGCCGCCCTCGTGGAGAAGCATGGGCTGCTCGGGGTGACGATGTCGCAGATCGCCGAGCAGACCGGCATCGGCCGGGCCACCTTGTACAAGTACTTTCCAGACGTCGAGGCGATCCTGCGGGCCTGGCATGAGCAGCAGATCCACGCCCACCTGCACGAGCTGTCGGCCGTGGCCGGCCAGCACACCGACCCCGGACAGCGGCTGGCCGCTGTCCTGGAGGCCTTCGCCCTCATCGGCCACCAGTCGCGTGGGCACCGCGACACCCAACTCGCCGCACGCCTGCACGCCGACCAGCAGGTCACCGCCGCCGAACACCACCTGCATGCCATGCTCACCGGCCTGATCAGAGAAGGTGCCGCTGCCGGGGCCATCCGCGACGATGTGCCCCCGGCCGAGCTGGCCAGCTTCTGCCTGCACGCTCTCACCGCCGCCGGCGGCCTCACGTCGAAGGCGGCGGTACGCCGCCTGGTCGGCGTCACCCTGGCCGGGCTGCGCCCCGCCTAACCGGTGCCCCGCCTTGAACAGCCCGGAAACCGCTGTGATGCACGGATCAGGACGGCGGGGGTGGCTGACTACGCAGAGAACTCAGCCGCCGCCGGTATTCCTCGTCACCGATCTCACCCGCGGCGAAGCGGCGCCGCAGAATCTCTTCCGCCTCGGGCTGAGCTGGTACCGAAGATGATGATTGAGGGCGGGTGGTCGAGCGCACCACCCAGACCACGATCGCGACGGCGGCGGCGATGAGCGCCAAGGTTGCCAGTCCCATCCAGAGCATCATGAACATGCCGGTGCCGTGCATCATCGCCTGCCTCCTGCAAGGTCGAGGTTGGGGATGTCAAACCACGCGAAGGGCTGCCACGGCAGGTTGCGCAGCACCACCGCATACAGCAGGAACAACCCGATGTAGACGGCGATGGTCTTGGTGGCGGGCTTCCACACCGGCAGCCGCCGCCCGCCGTAGGCGGCCACCGTCCACGCCACAAGGGCGTACAGGCCGTAGAGCAGGCCGATCAGTGCGGCCAGGTGGTGGCGGGCTGCCTGGATCAGGTTGCCGTGCAGCAGGAACCAGAACATGCGCGTGCCGCCGCAGGTGGGCCCGTTGATCCCGGTCAGTGCATGCCACAGGCACGGCCCGGTCGGGTCGGCTACCCGGTCGGTCGGATTGAATGCCAGCACCCAGACGGCTGCGGCGGCCACGAACAGCCACACCCCGGCCGGTCCGAACCGCCACCACATCGGCTGCCGGTCGGCGGGTTGCGCGGGCGATGTGCTGTTCATGACGTGGTCTCCAACGTGGCCTGGTACCCGGCACCGGCGATCGCTGCCACGATCACCTCAGCCGTCACCCGAGGATCAGCGTGCACGATGGTCTGCCCTTTGCGGACGCTGGTCTGCGAGCGGGTGACGCCGGGGATGTCTTCTTCGAGGGTGTCGTCGATGAGCATGCCACAAGAAGCGCAATGCATCCCGGTAACCGTGAACGTCAACGTGCTCATGATGGTGCCTTCTCGGTGATCGTCAGCTGGCCGGTGTACATCCCCATGCCGCACGAGTAGGCCAGCCGCCCGGATTTGAGGACACCGAGTTCGATGCGGGTGTCGCCGTTGACCGGCAGAATCTTCTCCACACCTCGGCTGGGGATGACGAACGAGCGCACGCATCCCTGCGCCTTCTCCGAACGGACGATGAGGGTGGTGGGTAAACCCGCTGCCACCTCAAGGTTTCCCGGCGTGTAGGCACCTTCGGTGGCGGTGACGATGACGGTCTGCTTGCCCTCGGCCACGGTGACCCGCTCACCGGTCATGGGGGTATCGGCTGCTGCCGCATCACCACCGGACAGGCCGAGAGTGGAGGCGAGCTGGCTTGCCGCCAGCGGCGAGCCGGTCAGCTCCAAGCCGCCGTTGAACGTAAACACCCCCAGCGCCAGCACCAGCAAGCCGGTCGCGACGGCCAGGCGCTTGCGCCAGGCCCCCTGGGCGCGCCGGGCCCGCGCGGCGGCGTAGCCCAGGATGGTGAACAGGGGTGCGGTGCCGGTGACAAACACCGCGAGAATCAGGGCGCCCTGCCACGGCGACCCGGACGCGACCGCCAGCGCCATCACCGACAGCGTCACCCCACACGGGATAAGAATGCTCGACACGCCCAAAACGGCTGGGGCCATGGCCGATTGCGATCGGGCCCGGCCCCGCACCAGCCGGGTCCAGGACGCGGGCGGGGTGAACACCAGGCCGGTGAACCCCCGTACGCCGAGCTGCCCAAGCCCCATCACAATGATCAGAACACCGGCGGCGAGCTGCACCATCGCCCGCACATGCGCCGACAGCTGCACCGCCGTCCCAGCCAAACCCAGTAGCGCGCCGAGAATGGTATGAGACAACAGTTTCCCGGCCAGGAACCCACCTACCGGAGCCAGGTCATCACTGAAACTCGCCGGGGGGACCGGCGTGGGCTTCTTGGGGCGGACCCGTTTACTGACCGTCGCAGCGGGAGCTGCGGTGCCGGTTTGCTGCCGGGAAACGAGGCCGGCCAGCAGGCCGCCCTGCACCGCGGCACACGAGACGCCACCGGCCAAAAGGCCGAGCAGCAGAACAGAAATGAGACTTGTAGACACGCAGAACCTTTCACACGAAGGAGAACCAAGCAGAATTCATCCACGGTTGTGGATTAATCGGGGCAGGTTTCTCCTACGTGCGCGACACGCACAACTGAGCAAGAACCGGGGCAATCGCCGGAACCTCGACCGGGCGCAGCAAGAGTGCGCCGAGGCGGCGTAGCAAGCCGAGCAGCCTCGGTGGCGAGCTCATCAGGATCAGCGCGGCGGCAAAGCTGGCCAGCACGGTGATACACAAACCGGCCATACCCGCAGGCATGCCCGGGGCCTCCTTGTCCGCGGCAGCATGCACCGGCCCGGCTACATGACCGCCAGAGCCGTCGTGGCTCATCGTGGCGGTCATGGTGGTGGCCGCCATCGGGGACATCATCATCCCGTCAGTGCAATTCCACGCCTGCCACAACCCGAACCCGGCCAAAATCAGCGCCACGACCACGGCACGCAGCGGTACTCCCGCTGACCCCGGCAAACTGTGACGCATACCGGCCAGGATACGACACCCAAAGCCTTCGCCATTGGCCATCGCAGCCGGGCCATCCGGCGAGCGCGGCGGACGGAATGGCTGGCATGATACGGCCCGTACATAGGGCAGCTCCACCCGCTGACCATGGATCGAGGGTGGTGTGCGTGACGCTGCTGCTCGCGGCACATGCCACCGGAGTAGATCTTTACCTACCGGGTATGCCACACGTCGAGGTGAAGGCGGTGCGGTACCTGCTCGGTGCTGGCCTACGCCTCGCGGCGGACCGGCCGTAGAGGCGGCCGATCACGGCGATGTTCTCCCGGCCGGTTAGATGGTCATCGACGGCGACGAACTGCCCGGCCAGACCGATGCGGCAGCGTCGCGGCCTGGCCATGGGGTTCAACGAGGCCCCTGGACACCTCGCCGTCGCCGCGACCGCCCACGCCACCGGCTGGCTGGCCGCCCAGTACGGTTTGCGGCCGGTCCCGTTCTACCTCGACCGGCCAGCCCCGCTCGGCTTGACCTTGGAGTCGGCTCCAAGGTTTACCGTCGACCCATGGGCACCAACACGGCAGGGCGGCTTCGCGTCGGCGACCTCGCGGCGGCCGTCGACGTCAGCACCGACACGATCCGCTACTACGAGCGCGCCGGGCTGCTGCCCGCACCGCAGCGAACCCCGGGCGGCTACCGCGCCTACGGCGACGAAGCGATCGACCGGCTGCGGTTCATCCAGGGCGCGCAACGTCTCGGCCTGCGCCTGGACGACATTCGGGATCTGCTCGCCGTGCGCGACACGGGCATGTGCCCGTGCGAGCCCGCCGAGCAGCACCTGCGCCGCCGCCTGGCCGAGCTGGACGCGCAGACGTTCGTCTCGAAGACCTCGCGCAGCGCCTCGGGCGGCAGCCGCAGTGCCCGCCGGAAGCCTGCGGTAGCGGCTGCTGCTGACGCAACCGGATGTGGGTCACCGAGCGCGCCGGTGATCCACCGCGGTTGACAACGAAGCGGCAACTGCCGTTCGTATCGGACTATGGCGATGATAGAGGCAGTAGGCGCTGCGCAGGGTGCGGCGGTGAGACGGAGCGCGGCACTGTTCAACGGCCTCGATGACAAGCCCCGGCTCGCCATCGTCCTTGCGCTGTCCGGCGGCGAGAAGCGGGTCACCGACCTGGTCGAGCTGCTCGGTCTGGCGCAAGGCACCGTATCCGGGCACCTGGCCTGCCTGCGCGACTGCGGCCTGGTGACCGCCCCACCCGAGGGCAAGCAGATGTTCTACTCTTGACCCATCCGCAGCTACTGGACCGGCTCAAGGCCGCCGAAGACCTGCTCGCGCTGGGCGCGTGCCTGCCGTTCGGCAACGGCGGGTAACCCCGTCTCGCAGAGGAGGCCGCGGAATGTGGAACTGTTACGGCATGATGGGCGGCTGGGGTTGGATCAACGCCGCCTTCAGCCTGATCTTCCTCGCCCTCATCATCGGCGGCGTCATCTGGCTGGTCCGCCGCCTCGACACCAACCGCACCACCCCAACCAGCTCCACGGCTGGTAGCGCGGAGGCAATCCTCGCTGAACGCTACGCCCGCGGCGAGATCGACGAACAGGAGTACCAGCAGCGCCTGACCGTTTTACGTGGGCCGCAGTAACCATGCACAACTACGACATGGACCGGCGAACCCTGCTCAAACACCTTGCCGCGCTGGGACTTTTGACATCGACCGGCACGATGCTCTCCGGCTGCGACAGAGACGGCGAGATGCCGATGATGGGCGGCTCCAGCAGCGGCGACCCGATGATGAACGACGGCATGATGGACCCATCCATGATGGGCGACATGGCCACCATCCACGAACTCCTAGCCAACCACGCCAAGATCCGCCGCAGCGTTGACGACATCGACGGCGGCATCCGCTCGGCCACCACCAGCGACGACCCGCACCTGGCCGCCCTGATCGCCGGTCACGTTGCGGGCATGCGTGCCCGGCTTGCCGACAACCGCCCCATCCGCCAAGGCGACCCACTGTTCCGGGAGATCTTCAAACACCACGCCGACATCACCATCAGCGTGGAACAGATACCCGGCGGCGTCCAAGTCACCGAAACCTCGGCGAACCCGCAGGTACAACTGCTCATCCGCCAGCACGCACGAGCGGCCGTGTCCCAGTTCGTCCAGAGCGGCATGAGCCGAGCCATGCAACCCACCCCGCTGCCAGACGGCTACCGCGGCTAACCGCCCATTCACCCGCGAGTCGCGACAGCCCCTGAGCTGACCCTCCCTGGGGCTGGCGCTACCGCATCCCGGCCAGCAGCGCATCGACGAGCAGGGGCACCCGCAGCCTGCTGGCCGCGCCGCGCGACGAACGATAAACCTCACATCCGGCGCCGCACCAGACCGCCTCAGCGAGAATGGAGAAGCTCGAATCCGCCATCATCATCATCACCGCCGCCGGAGTCGCCAGATCTCCGACGTGGTTGCCGAAGACCGCCTCACCCCGGCCGAGCGCGCCGAGCGTGGGGGCTGCATCGCCGGAGCCCTGTCGGTCACCGAATATCGCCAGGGACTCCAGGCTGCCGGGTTTACCGACGTGTCGATCGAGTTCACGCAGCAGGCCGCCGTCGGCATCCACTCCGGGATCATCCGCGGGGTCAAACCCGCTGGCTGACCCTGCGGGCAAGACTCAACAAGACTCATTGCCCGTGGGCGTCGGGTTCCTCGTGCGCGGTGACGGTTCCGGCGGTGCCATCGACGGTCACCATCTGCCCTAGGCGCAGGCGCACGGTGGCGTTGCCGGTGCCGACCACGGCGGGAATGGCGTACTCGCGGGCGACTAGACGAATGACTCCGGGACCGGTCTGTGTGGATGGCGGTCTTGTGGTGTGAGGCAAGGGTCTCCAGGATCGACGTTGCTAACACAACGATGACCATGGAGGCCATGTGCACGCCGATTTGGAGACCCTTGCTGTCGCACTCTATGTGAGAGTCGATGACGAGTTGAAGAGCCGCCCCGAGCTGGCCCCGGCTCGCCCGCCGGGTGGGATCGCGCCGAAGCTGTCCGACGCTGAGCTGGTCACCATGGCAGTGATGCAGGCCCTGCTGATGTTCCGTTCGGAGCGGCGGTGGCTGCGCTACCTGCGCAAGCACCTGCTGGGCCTGTTCCCGTACCAGCTCAAGCAGGCCGGCTACAACAAACGCCTCCGTTCCGCGCTACCGCTGTTCAAACACTGCATCCGGATGCTGGCCAAAGATACCGACTTCTGGTTCGACAACCACTGGGTCCTGGACTCCACCCCGGTCGAGTGCGGCCGGTCGGTACCCACGGTGAAACGCTCGGACGCGGCCGGGTGGGCATCGTACGGCTACTGCGCCTCTCATTCGCGGTTCTTCTGGGGCTGCGGCTGTATCTGGTGTGCACCCCGGCCGGGATGCCGATCCTGTGGGCGCTGGCCGACGCCAAGCTCGGGGAGCGGGAGGTGGTCGAGGCGATG
>Ga0075421_100007263_pt1 | contig 13566 bp, 11 predicted proteins | sample SoiMetdeltSBSDD5_FD_75292 | JGI IMG/M metagenome (GOLD analysis project Ga0075421, IMG submission 75292) | Bulk soil microbial communities from a Populus tree surrounding site in Tennessee, USA - Soil MetaG P. deltoides SBSDD5 | ecosystem: Environmental > Terrestrial > Soil > Tree plantation...
GCTGGTACAGGACATCCCGTCAACGGTGCCGTCCGATCTACGCCACACGATTCAGGAGCCAAAGAACGCCGTCGCGCACGACGTCACGGTGGTGCCCGGCTCGCGGCTCGAGCAGGCGCTGGGGTCGAGGGTCGATGCCGCGCATACATGCCGCGTCAACAGCCGCCATCACCAGTCGGTCGGCCGCGTCGGCGAGGGCCTATCGACCGCGGCGGTTGCCGCTGACGGCATCGTCGAAGCCATCGAACGGCCGTCGGCCACGTTTTGTCTGGGCGTGCAGTGGCATCCGGAGAACTTCTGGCGTACTGGAGAGTTCGCGCCGCTGTTCGAAGCCTTCATCAACGCCGCGCGACATCGTGCAGGTACCGACGACCGACCGTGATCACGGCCGCTTCGCGGGAACCACGAAGATCGCGAAGAACACGAGGAACACGAAGCTCTTAAGGTTTAGCCAATTTGCTCCGTGTTGTTCGTGTTCTAGGGCCCACCGCAAATGCTCGGAGCGGCCGTGATCAGTGGGCCTGAGCAGTTTAGTGCTCGACCACGGCGGACTGAGATCTACCACTCATCCGGCATACCGCGTCGGGACATGCCGATCCGCCAACGGTATTTCGGCGGCAACGGCCTTGAGCAGGATTTGTCCGCAGATGGGTCGAGCGCGGCGCAACCTCCGGGCGGCGGCGCCGAATCGATCAACGTCGGCGTTACCGTGCGCATCAACAATTCGTTTGCGGCTAGGCCGACGAACGGCGACCGAAAAAACGCGGTGCAGTAGCCGTGGCGCGAATTGTAGAAGCGGTCGAACAGAGCTTGCGACACGCTAACGCAGTAAACGGGCCGGTGGAAGAGCGGGACCTCCTCGCCATCACGGCCGCACTTGTGAGGGCCGTCATACAGGGACCCTTGTGACAACACAGCACGGTCATCGTTGCCCTGACCTCCTCCGCGATGTCCCCGAACGGGCATTCGCGTTCGAGGTTCGCACGGCGATGCTCTTCTCCTTCGAGAAATGTGAAGTCCCACCTGTCCTTTGCCATGCGCTGACTCCTGACGGCTGGATTCGATGCCGGATGTCAACGGACGAATTCCTTCCTTCGCCTTCCTCGCGTTCCTCGTGCTCATCGTGACTGCGCCGAAGGCGCCGTGACAGGGAAAGATGGTCCAATCAGCGCTCGAACACCGCCACGCACTCGACGTGCGGCGTGTTCGGAAACAAGTCGAAGGCCTCGAGGGTCGACAGTGTATAGCGCGCATCGAGGAGCCTCATCGCGTCACGCGCCAGCGTTGGCGGATCGCACGACACGTACACGATACGACTAGCGCCTAGCGCCGTCAGCATGGTCAGCGCATCGCTCGACATGCCGGTGCGCGGCGGATCGACGATCACCGTGGCCGCCCGCGACGGTCGATCGATGGACCCGAGATGGGATTCCACGCTCTCGAGCGCGAGCGTCAGGGATGCGCCGAATGGACCGGCGTTGCGGCGCAGGTCGGCGCCGCTCGTCCTGTCACCCTCGACCGCAGTTACGTCATCACGGCCCGAGGCCGCCAGGGTGACCGAGAACAGCCCGACGCCCGCATAGAGGTCGAGCACGGGACCGTCAGGGAGGACAGCGTCGACCACCCGTGCGACCAGCGCCGGCAGGAGAAACCGGTTGGCCTGAAAGAACGACTCCGGTTGCCGCCGCAGCTCGCCGCGCGTTCCGCGTCCCATCGACAGCACGGCGATGGGATCGCCGACGGTCAACTCGCCGGAGACTCGTCTCCGCCCCTTGAGATCACGGACGACGCAGCCGCTGACCGCAGCGGCACGCGTCAGCTCCGGCAACCCTGCTCGCGCCAGCCCGTCGCCGTCTTCGACGTCGATCGCCAAGGCGATCTCAGTGCCGGGAATGTTTTCGGTGAACTCGATCGACGACACGCGAACGCCCCCGCTGGCGGCGTACTCGGCTGCACGTTTCACAGAGTCGAGCGCGACGTCGCGCAGTTGTCGCGTGGATGCCGCATCACAGAGCGTGTGCGTGCCCTCCTTGAAGAAGCCCACCCGACCATGCGCGACGTGAAGCCGGGCGCGCAGCCGGTACTCGAACTCGGCGGAAGCGTTGACGACGACGGGGCGATCGTGGGCGGTGTGGCCGATGCGCGCCAGCGCGTCGATGACGATCTCGCGCTTGAGATCGAGCTGGCGCGGATACGCGAGGTGCGAGAAGACGCAACCCCCGCAGAGCGGATCGGCGAACGCCGGGCGGCGATCCGGCGACGGGTCGAGAATCTCGATCGCCTGAGCAAAAGCCAGGCGCCGATCGGCCTTCTCGATCCGGGCCCGGACCCGCTCCCCCGGCACGCCGCCGCCGACGAGCACGACCTGTCCGTTGTGCCGCGCGATCATGCGACCGCCGGCCACCGGCTTCTCGATCGCGACCTCGATCTCGTCGCCGGCGCGCAGTCCAGAGCTGGCCATCGGTCAACCGTAGCGGATCGTCGGCAGCACCAGCGACTCGCGCACCAGCCGCTGCACCACCGCATCCATCGCCTGCGCGCGCGCCTCCGCCGGCATCCGCGCGCCGAACCCGGCGAGTTCCTGCTCCGCCTCGCGGCGGATTGAAGCGAGGGTGGCCGGATCGATCTCGGCCCGCGCGATCGTCATCAGCTCGTCATCGAGCTCGGCAAGACGATCGAGAACCGCCGCGCGCGTGTCGCCTCGTGCGCCGCGGGACGACGCCGCGAGTTGGTCGAGCGCCGGCAGCAGCGTGGCGAGATGCGCTTCGAGCCGGGCCGGGCCCGGCTGACGACGGCCGATCAGCCGCGCTATGACCCGCTCGACATGAGCGGCCAGCGGCGGCTGCTTTGGCGGCGGCGCCTCCGGTCCAGTCTCACGCACGACGCCAATCGCCCGGCGCCAATCGTCGAACATCGCGAGGATATCGGCCTCGCAGAATTCAATGCGAACCGGACGCCGGCGACGGCCAGGCACGGCCTGCTGCCGATCGCAATAGCGATCGATGCCGCGGCAAGCAATCGTGAATGGCACCCCGAGATCGCTCCACGTCCGCACCCGATCGAAGGCCGGACCAACAATCCTAATCAGGTGGCCGCCATTCTTCTGACAGAGATAGCTCTCGAGCTGGCGGCAGTACTCTCCAGGTTCCACGCTTTATCCCGCCTTGCCGTGCGCGCCCGACCAGATGAGCCGCAGGCCCTGCAGCGTCAGGTCGGGCTCGACCCGCTGGATCACCGTCGTCTCGTGCGAGAGCACGCTCGCCATTCCGCCCGTGGCAATGCAGGTTGCGCGATCGCCCCCCGGCAGCTCCGCACGAATCCTCTGGACGATGCCGTCGACCATCGAGACGTAGCCGAAGAACAGCCCCGCCTGCATCGAAGTCACCGTGGTCTGCCCGATGATCGAGGGCGGCTTCCGCACGTCGACGCGTGGCAGCCGCGCCGCGCGCTGGAAGAGCGCATCGGCGGAAATGCCGATCCCCGGACAGATCACGCCGCCGATGTATTCGCCCGCCGCGGAAATCACGTCGAACGTCGTCGCGGTGCCGAAATCGACCGCGATCACCGGCCGCCGATCCGCACGGCCGAACATTTCGTACGCGGCGACGGCGTTCACCACCCGATCCGCGCCGACGTCGGTAGGCGGCGTATAGAGAATGGGCATTCCGGTGTTGGTCGACGGGTCGACGGTCATCGGAGCGAGTCCGAAGTACCGTTCCGCCATTTCCTCCATGGTGCCGGTCAGCGGAGGGACCACGGACGAAATGATGATCCCGTCGACCTTGGCTTTGTCGAGCTGACGCTCCACGAGCAGGTGCGTCACGAGGATGCCGAGCTCGTCGGCGGTCCGCTCGCGCAACGTCTGCAGCCGCCAGCTCTCGGTCAGCCGATCGCCATCGAACACACCGAGCACGATGTTCGAGTTGCCGACGTCGATCGCTAACAGCATGAACGTGCCCCGATCTCAATCGTCATGGTTTCCATACTACTTGTCCCGCGACGATCCGCTCGACCCCCCCGGCGCCGCGCACCAGCAACGCGCCGGTGTCATCGATGCCGGCCGTGATGCCGTGCAAGCGTCCGCCGCCCGCCTCGCATTCGACGGCAGCGCCGGACGCGGACGGGGACAGAGTACGCCACCGGCCCAGCAACCGAGCGCCGTCACCCGCGGTCAGCGACGGCCACCAGGACGCCAGCGCGCTGAGGATCTCGCCGGCGATCGCTCCGGCGTCAACCGAACGGCCCAGCTCGATTTCGACGCACGACGCGCGATCGGCAATTTCTCGTGGATACGCCGCAGGGGTGAGGTTCACACCGACGCCCAGGACGATGTACTCGACGCCATCGGCAGACGACGAGGCTTCAGCGAGAATGCCCCCGATCTTCCGGCGTGGCGCTGGACCCCGCGCACCGCTCGTGACGACGTCGTTGGGCCATTTGAGCTCGAGCGGCAGGCCGGTCGCCGCTCGCACACCGTCGGCGACCGCGACCCCGGCGGCAAGCGTGACGAACGGCGCCGCCGCTTGAGACCGCAGGACGATCGACATGTAGAGACCCGCACCCGGCGGCGAAAACCAGGTGCGGCCCAGGCGGCCGCGACCCGCGGTTTGCGCGCCCGCGATCACGATGGTGCCTTCGCGCGCGCCGGCCGCGGCCAACGTCGCGGCAATGTCGTTGGTGGAGGTCGCCTCGGCGACGTATGAAATCGACTCGCCGAACGGACCGCGACGCCGCCTGGTTGCGTCGAGCGCCGCGGCCAGCTCCGCCGGCAACGGCTCAGGCATCCGGTTCGATCTCGAGACTCAAATCGGCGGCCGGCGCCGAATGGGTCAGCGCGCCAACCGACACGTAGTCCGCGCCGGTGGCGGCAAGCTCCGGCACCCGCTCGAGCGTCACGCCACCGGAGATCTCGACCTTGGCGCGGCCGGCGATCCGCGCGACCGCGTCACGAATGTCGTCGATCGAGAGGTTGTCGAGCAGGATCACGTCGACGCCCGCGGCGATTGCCGCGTCGACATCCGCCAGGCTCTGCGCCTCGACCTCGATTGGCATTTCCTGGTTGGCCGCCTTCATGCGCCGCACGGCCTCGCCGAGGCCGCCGGCAAGGCGCACGTGGTTGTCCTTGATCAGAATGCCATCGTCCAGGCCGCTGCGGTGGTTGCAGCCACCCCCGGCGCGGACGGCGTACTTTTCGAGCAGACGCAGCGTCGGAGTCGTCTTGCGGGTATCGAGTATCGTGATACGCCCATCGGCGGCCTCGACGAACTTGCGGGTCAGCGTGGCAATCCCCGAGAGCCGCTGGATGAAGTTGAGCGCCGTCCGCTCCGCGGTCAGCATCAGCGCGGCCGATCCGTGAATCTCCGCGGCAATCGTGCCCGCCTCGCAGTGATCGCCGTCATGATGCAACATCCGGATCTGCACCGCCGGGTCGAGCTGTCGAAAGGCCTCGGCCGCGGCATCGAGGCCGGCCAGCACCGATGGCGACTTGACCAGAATCACGCCGCGCGCACGCAGGCTGGGATCCACCGTCGCCTCGGTCGTCACGTCTCCCCATCCGAGGTCCTCGGCCAGCGCACGGCGGACGATGCCGCGATACATGGACGCGTCGAGCGGCTCGAAGGGAATCGATTTCACTCTGTTCTGCGCGGAATGTCCGGCGGCGCGAGTTCGACGTCGACCTGCAGCGCTTCGGAGACCATCGTTTCGACGTGTTGAATCAGTCCGGAGGCCCGCAGATCCCGGTCGACGTCGGGCAGCAGCTCGAGGTCACGCTCGGGTCCGCGAATCACGACCCGGGCAACCGGCGTCTTCAGCGGACGTTGTTCCTCCGACTTCTTCTTGCGAATCTCGCCGAGCACGTGAGCCGCCAGCTGCAGCGTCCTCACGCCGCGGTCATCGGCACCCCCGGCGATCGCGAGAATCTCCGCCTCGGTGGGCCACTTGGCGAGGTGCACCGATCCGGGCTGCCACCACGACCAGATCTCTTCGGTCGCGAACGGGAGGAAGGGTGCGAAGAGGCGGAGAAACACCGAGAGAGAGGCCAGCAGCGTGGCATTGGCGGAGCCAGCCAGCTCAGGGCCATGATCGCCGTAGCGGCGCGCCTTCACCAGCTCGAGGTAATTGTCGCAGAAGAACCAGAACAGGCTCTCGGTGCGCTCGAGGACGCGCGTGTATTGATAGTTCTCGAGATCGTCGGTCGATTCGCGCACCAGTCGCGCGAGATTGGTGAGCAGCCCACGGTCGACGCCGACCGAGACCGGCCCGCGCGGCTCACGGTCCCCCTGAGCTTTGTCGAAGGGGGACAGTGCGAACTTCGACGCGTTCAGTAGCTTGATCGCCAGTCGGCGTCCGACGCGCATCTGGCCGGGATCGAACGCCGTATCCCCTCCGGGCCGGCCGCTTGCCGCCCAGTAGCGAACGCCATCGGATCCGTGTTCTTCGAGCAGCGCCAGCGGCGTCACCACGTTGCCCTTCGACTTCGACATCTTCTTTCGATCGGGATCGAGCACCCAGCCGGAGATTGCCGCGTTCAGCCACGGCAGCGAGTCGTGCTCGTATTCCGACCGCAGCATGGTCGCAAACAGCCACGTGCGGATGATGTCGTGCGCCTGGGGACGCATGTCCAGCGGGAACACCCGCGAAAACAGATCGGGGTCGTCGATCCAGTGACTGACGATTTGCGGCGTCAGCGACGACGTCGCCCAGGTGTCCATCACATCGGGATCGCCGGTGAAGCCGCCGGGCTGATCGCGCTGATCGGCGCGATAGCCGTCGGGGACATCGGAGGATGGATCGATCGGTAAGCGGCTCTCCTCGGGCAGCAGTCGCGCGTCGTAATCGACCGAGCCATCCTGCCGAAGGCGGTACCACACCGGAAACGGCACGCCGAAGAAGCGCTGACGGCTGACGCACCAGTCGCCAGCCAGACCATTGATCCAGTTCTCGAGACGCAATTGCATGTAGGTCGGATGCCAGCCCAGCTCGCGCCCCCGCGCCAGCAGCCGCTCGCGCGCGTCCATGGTCCTGATGAACCACTGACGGCTGGTGACAATCTCGAGCGGTCGATCGCCCTTCTCGTAGAACTTCACGGCATGGGTAATCGGGCGCGGGTCGCCAATGAGGTCGCCGCTCTCACGAAGCTGCTCGACGATTCGCACCCGCGCCTTGGCGGCCGACAGGCCCGCGAGCTGATCGTAGTGGTGCTGCGCGCGCGCGGGATCGACCGCGTCCCATCCCGCCTCGCCCCACACGACCGGCTTGAACGTGCCGTTGGTCTGAATCACGGCGCGGACCGGCAACCCCAGCTCGCGCCACCAAACGACGTCGGTCACGTCGCCGAACGTGCAGATCATGGCCACGCCGCTCCCCTTCTCGGGATCGGCCAAGGCATGCGCCCGTACGGGAACTTTGACCCCGAACAGCGGCGTCACCACTTCGGTGCCGAACAGCGGCTGGTAGCGCGCGTCGTCAGGATGCGCGACCAGGGCGACGCACGCCGGGATCAGCTCGGGCCGGGTGGTGTCGATCTCGATGTAGTGGCGATCGCGTTCGGCGCCGCCGAGCGAGGCCGCGGTCATGAAGCGCACGCGGTGGTAGGCGCCCGGCTGCTCGCGATCCTCGAGCTCGGCTTGCGCAACCGCGGTGCGGAAGTCGACGTCCCAGAGCGTCGGTGCCTCGAGCTGATACGCAAGACCGCGCCCCAGCAGGCGCAGAAAGGATACCTGCGACAGTTTCTGCGCGCGCTTGCCGATGGTGGCGTAGGTCATCGACCAGTCGACCGACAGGCCGAGATGACGCCACAGCTGCTCGAACGCTTTCTCGTCCTCCGCCGTCAGGCGCGCGCACAGCTCGATGAAATTCGGGCGCGACACCGGCACCGGCTGCTTGCCTGGCTTTTCCGGCGGAACGAACGAGGGATCGTAGGGAAGCGAAGGCTCGCAGCGGACGCCGAAGTAGTTCTGGACCCGCCGCTCGGTCGGCAGTCCGTTGTCGTCCCATCCCATCGGATAGAACACCGCTTTGCCGCGCATGCGCTGGAAGCGCGCGATGATGTCGGTGTGGGTATAGGAAAAGACGTGTCCGACGTGAAGCGAGCCGCTAACAGTCGGCGGCGGCGTGTCGATGGAAAACACGTCGGCCCGCTCGCGGCGTCGATCGAACCGATAGAGCGCACCGGCCTCCCAGCGCGCGATCCATTTCTGTTCCAGTCCCTCGAGCGCTGGCTTCTCGGGAACGGTGATGGGATGGTCCTCGGCCGTCGGCATATCCTGCCAATTCTACCTGTCCACCGCAGCCTCGGCGAAAGTGGACTTGAGGACGCGGTTTCACTCCTGGCCCTTGATCCGAGCGATCTCCTCGCGAACCAGCCGTTCGGCGGCATCGAGGACAGCGGCGCGCATCGAATCGTCGCCCATGCGCGCAATCACGCGCCGCGCGATCTCGTCGATCAGTTCGCTTGGAAGCGAATCCAGGCGGATGGCGGCTGACGGCGGCGGTGTGTGCTGCTCGGTCGACAACAGCGTCGAAAAGGCCTGCTGCAGCAGGGTTTCTTCAGAAATCGGTGACGGTGTCGGGGCCTCGGTCACGGGGGACGAAGCCGCCGCCGGAGCCTGACCGACCGCGCTCGGGATCGCCGGTCCGGCACTTTTCGCCGGTTCCCACGGCGCGAGAGGCGGCGTGTCGGACTTGACGGCAATTCGCTCTGGTGGCGTTGGTGCCGGAACGATTCGCGGAATATCGCTCCTGGTTCCGCTCTGCACCCCGGCCGCGGTCGTGGCCTGCTTGCTGGCGAGCGCCGCATCCAGGCGATCGAAATAATCCTCGAGTGAGCCGGCGGCCTCCTCGAACGCCGACCCGGCGTTGGCGTCGGCGGCAGCCCGAATCGATGTCGCCCCGATTGGTGGATGCGATGGCGTCTCGCGCTGCCCGGCCAGCAGATCGCGCACGCGGCTGATCACCATCTGCGGCTCGAATGGCTTCACCAGCACGCCGTCACAGCCGACGGCGCGGGCACGCACCTCGTCGACGGGCTCGAATGCGCCGGTGAGCAGCAGTACCGGGATGTGCGCCAGCTGCGGATCGCCCTTGATGAACGCCGCTACCTCGTAGCCGTCGCGTTCCGGCATCCCGACGTCGGCAAGGACGATGTCGGGACGGTCGGAGCGCACGCGGTCGATCGCCTGCTGGCCATCGCCCACCGCCACGACCTCGACGTCCTCGTCGGCAAACGTCAGCTCGATGACCCGCTGGATCGTCACGCTGTCGTCGGCGAGCAGGAGTTTCGGCGTCACGACACGGGCTCCGTCCTGGACCGAACCTGGCTGGTGATGAAGTCGATGATCTCCTGCATCGGCGTCCCCGGGAGAAAGATACCCTTGACCCCGATACTCTGCAGCTTTGGGATGTCGACGTCGGGAATGATGCCGCCGACCACCACCAGCACATCATCGAGTCCCTTCTCGCGAAGCAATTCCATCACGCGGGGACAAATATGCATGTGTGCGCCCGACAGGATCGACAAGCCAATGACGTCGGCGTCCTCCTGCAAGGCTGCGCCGACGATTTGCTCGGGTGTCTGCCGCAAGCCAGTGTAGATGACTTCCATCCCGGCATCACGCAGCGCGCGCGCGATGACCTTGGCGCCACGATCGTGCCCGTCTAATCCTGGCTTCGCGATTACGACGCGGATCTTTGCCATAAATCAAGGTGCCAAAGGGCCAAGAGTGCCCCGGGTGCTCAAGGTGCCAGAGTGCCAAGGTGCCAGAGTGCACCGTGCACTTTGCCACGTTGGCACCTTGGCACCGTAGCACTTTTTGCACTCAGGCACCGTGGCCCCTTTGCACCTCAGATCAGGGGAACCTCTTCGTACTCACCCCAGACCTCCCGCAGCGCGTCGCACATCTCTCCGACGGTCGCATAGGCGCGCACGCAGTCGAGGAGCGGGTACATGGTGTTGCCGTCGCCGCGGGCGGCTTCACGCAGCGCATCGAGCGAACGGCGGAGGCGATCGCCGTCGCGCGCGCGGCGCAGCGCGTCGAGCCGGGCCATCTGCTTCTCCCCGGTGGTCTCGTCGATGTAGAGGATCGGCACCGGCGGTTCGTCGGCCTGCACGAAATCGTTGACGCCGACGATCACCTTCTCGCGCCGCTCGACGGCCTGCTGGAAGCGGTACGACGCTTCGGCGATCTCTTTCTGAGGGTAGCCTTGCTCGATCGCGGCGACCATGCCCCCCAGACGATCGATGGTCTCGAAGTACTCTCTGGCGCCCTGCTCCATGTCGAGCGTCAGCCGTTCGACGAAGTACGACCCGGCCAGCGGATCCGCGGTATTGATGACGCCGCTCTCGTGGGCGATGATCTGCTGGGTGCGCAACGCCAGCGTGGCCGCTTCCTCGGTCGGCAGCGCCAGTGCCTCGTCGAGCGAATTGGTGTGCAGCGAATTGGTCCCGCCCATCACCGCCGCGAGCGCCTGGAGCGCGGTACGGACGACGTTGTTGTAGGGCTGCTGCGCGGTAAGGGACACGCCGGCGGTCTGGGTGTGGAAGCGCAGTTTCCACGACCGATCGCTCTTGGCGCCGAACCGATCGCGCATCACCTGCGCCCACAACTTGCGCGCGGCGCGGAACTTGGCGATCTCCTCGAAGAAGTCGCTGTGCGAGTTGAAGAAGAACGAGATGCGCGGGGCGAAGTCGTCGACGTCGAGCCCCGCGTCGATCCCGTGCTGCACGTACTCGATGCCGTCGCGCAGCGTAAACGCCAGCTCCTGCAACGCGGTCGAACCCGCCTCGCGAATGTGATAGCCGCTCACCGACACGGTGTTCCAGCGCGGGACCTCTTTCGAGCAGAACGCGAACACGTCGGTGATCAGCCGCATCGACTCGCGCGGCGGATAGATGTACTCCTTCTGCGCGATGAATTCCTTGAGGATGTCGTTCTGAATCGTGCCCGACAGCTGCCGCCAGTCCGCTCCCTGCTGCTCCGCGACGACGAGGTACATCGCGAAAATCATCGGCGCCGGCGAGTTGATCGTCATCGACGTGGTGATGTCGCCGAGACGAATGCCGTCGAACAGGCGCTCCATATCGGCGAGCGACGTGACGTTCACGCCGCATTTCCCCACCTCGCCCAGCGACAACTCATGATCCGGATCGCGGCCCATCAACGTGGGCAAATCGAACGCCACACTCAATCCGGTGCCGCCGGCCGCGAGCAGCGCCTTGTAGCGTGCGTTGGTCTCCTCGGGCGTTCCGAACCCGGCAAACTGGCGCATCGTCCAGAGCTTGCCGCGATAACCGCTCGGATGAATGCCGCGCGTGTAGGGAAAGCTGCCGGGATCGCCGAGGTCGCGGGGATAGTCGAGGCGAGCGATGTCCTCCGGGACGTAGAGGCGATCGATGCGACGGCCGGAAATGGTCGTGAAGTCGGCGGCGCGCTCAGGGGACTTCTGAAGGGCGGGCGCGAGCACGTCGCGCTCCCACCGCTGTTTGGCCGAGCTTGCGGTGGAGTCAGTGGACTCGAGCGGGCGCTGCCGGGTCGTGTCCGCGGTCAACCCTTTCATGGATAGCACATTATAGCCGCTCGTCACGGCGTGGCTTCCTCCCTTCAGCCGGAAGGCCTTCCGCCTGAGGGCGGAAGCCACGTCGTACAAGAAAAACGGCAGCGAGCCACGGTGGCCCGCTGCCGGACTGGACGAAACTTCGAAGCCTTTACGGCTGAACCGCGCAGAGAGCCCAGACGCGGAACTGAACGTTCGAGCGCGAGGTGCCGCTGCCGTTGCGCAGCGAAATCGCCCAGCCGTCGGTCGTTGGCGCCGACAACACCGGCGTCAGGAACACGACGTTGCCGAGGCCGGGTGTCGGATCGCCGCTGCCGGTGCCGATGAGCGGCTCGTGACCGCCGCCGAGCGGCTTCTTGCCGGCGCTGCAATGCACGACCGCGCTCACCGTGGCCCCGCTCGAGACGTTCAGCCAGAAATCGCTGTTCGCCGCGACGGTTTCATAGCCGTCGAGCCCGCCGGCTGGACCCGCCGGTCCCTGAGGACCAGCGGCACCGGCGGGGCCCGGTAGACCAGGCGCTCCTGGGGCACCTGGCGCACCGTCCGCTCCTTGCGGTCCCATCGCACCAGCCGGGCCAGCGGGGCCTGCCGGACCCACCGCACCGGCGTCACCGGCGGGACCGGCCGGACCGGCCGGCCCTTGCGGACCAACGGGACCAACTGCTCCTGCGGCGCCCGCCGGACCTGCCGGGCCTACTGGACCTGCCGGCCCTGCGGCACCTGCCGGGCCTGCAGGACCTGTCGGGCCTGCGGGACCCGCCGGACCTACCGCGCCTGCGGGACCGGTTGGCCCTGCCGGACCTGCGGGGCCCGCCGGACCTGCTGGACCCGCGGGACCTGCGGGTCCAACGCCACCGGCGGCTGCCGACTTCGTCACGTAGAACGTGCCGCGCTCGAAATCGACGTTGCCGCGCGCGACGGTGAACAGATACGTTCCGTCGGCGATCGCACCAGGGAATCGGACGACCACTTCGGTGTTCGACGCGAAGAGCACGCGCATCTGCTGCGTTTCGCAGAACACGGCCAGCGCCTTCTTGCCGAAGTTCATACCACGAAGGGTGACGGTCTCATTGGCGAGATCGACGAACCCCGATAGCACGATGAGCGGCTTACCCCGATCGAACTCCGCATCGGCAACTCGCCGGCTGTGTTCGTCCTGAGCGGCCCGCGCCTCCCCGCTGATGGCTGCAACGGCTATCAGCGTGGCGGCGGCGAGCGCGCGATTGACAGTCTTCATGACTGAACTCCTCCCCCGTGCCGTATGGTTGAGCAATTGGGGGACCATGGAGCTCGGCAATAGCTAACGCGTTTATTGTGAGTAACTTCGAAGCGATTACGACCGTGAAATCATGAGCAAAGTGATTCATTCTGGAACAGTTGCGCCGCCGTTTTTGGATCGTGACGGGCACGCATGACCCTGCCCCTGAGACAAGGCGCGCGCGGCTTGACACCTTCTCATCGGGCGCGTTAGTTTGGCCTGTTTGCGTGCCCGGCGTAGCGGCCACATTGCGGGTGGTCGTGGTAGCGGTTGGCCCGGCAGCGCCACGACAAGGGAGCCTCGATGGAAGGCGGCGGCAGCATTTTCAACGCAATGCTCCAGGAGTTCGACGGAGCAGCGCGGCTGCTGGGACTCGATCCCGGCATCTGGAAGATCCTCACCAATCCCAAACGCCAGATCATCGTGTCGTGCCCGATTCAGATGGACAACGGCGACATCGAGGTCTTCACCGGCTATCGCGTGCAATACAACATCACCCTCGGACCGGCGAAGGGCGGGATCCGGTATCACCCCGACGTCTCGCTCGACGAAGTCACCGCGCTGGCCGCGTGGATGACGTGGAAGTGCGCGGTGGCGCACGTTCCCTTTGGCGGCGGCAAGGGCGGCGTCGTCTGCGATCCCACGCGCATGTCGCGGCGCGAGCTCGAGGCCCTGACGCGGCGCTACGTCGCCGAGATCATCGACGCCATCGGGCCCGAGAAGGACGTGCCCGCGCCCGACGTCAACACCAACGA
>Ga0075421_100007264_pt1 | contig 13565 bp, 7 predicted proteins | sample SoiMetdeltSBSDD5_FD_75292 | JGI IMG/M metagenome (GOLD analysis project Ga0075421, IMG submission 75292) | Bulk soil microbial communities from a Populus tree surrounding site in Tennessee, USA - Soil MetaG P. deltoides SBSDD5 | ecosystem: Environmental > Terrestrial > Soil > Tree plantation...
TTGTTGCCGATTGTGCCCTTTATCTGCATTTCAATCCTGCCGGCGTTGTTGAATGCAAACGGTAAACTATCAACTGTGTTCGTATCCCGTCCATCCCACATTTTACTAAAACGTTCTTCAGAACGAAAAAAAGAGATGCGGAACGATGACAACGTATCATCGTTCAATGTGATGATGTGTTCTGCATCAGGATTTATCTCTTTATAACCAGACTCGTATTCACCAACTTCAATGGACTTAAAACCTTGTTCATCTTTAACCCGGCGCCGGTCTGCTACTTTTGTGTGTATATACCTCACATAAGCATGATATGCTGTTGAACCATCATTGAAAGTGTGATCGGCGGTATAGACCCTGGATTTCTTCTTTTCAGTGTCGATATTCGAAAATAATGTGAGCAGTCCTCCAACAGCATTGCCGGCGCCGCGACTTTTTTTGCCGGTTTGACGGTGATTGACTGAATCCTGCACAATAGTGAACGCGTTGCCGCCGGTTATTGAAATAGATTGCCGCGCTGCGCCAAATTTAAAATTGTGTGTGGTAAGATTTGGATTAATAGTTTCAATGGTAAATGCACAGGCCGGCTCGAGCCATATTTCTCTTTCATTTTCTACTTCGTCATTCAAAATTGAAGAAGCGATGGTGTCACATAAATACCTGAACTGTGAAGGATGAAAAGGATAACGTTTAATGGCTATTTGTCCGGCAGCAGGAATCCGCTGCGCGATTTTATACGATATTGTTTTATCAACTAGTGTAGCACCAGCTTTAATCAACCTGTATCTGACGTTGATTCTTGAAGAAAACAGTAAGTTATATGCATTTACCGGGAGAGACCTGTCAAAAAGCTGTAAAAACACGTAACGTTTCGCTGTATCCGGATTTGGAACCGACGTATTGAATTTCGGTTCAGTTCTGATCGTGAACGATGACATCTTATTCACTTTCACTTCAAATGAAGGCACGCCTTCGTTCCATTTTGCTACAATGGCTTTCATGAAGCTGCTTGTCAATATCTTTTGGTAAAGGGGATCCTTCACGAACACAATCCTGTTGTCGCCGGCTGATCGTTCCCACACGTATTCCACCGGTCTCACTTCAACGTTTGGCACCTCCTGGGCAAATGCGCTTGCGAAGAAGAAAACCGGAATCGATGTTTGTAAAAAAAGATTCATAAAAGCCAGGTTTAGAGAGGAACGGGCCGGCGCTTACAGGTGTTTTTGAAATGCGATCCAAACTTATCGTGAAAAAGTGCCGTGTGCTAATCGATAAATGCGACGGGAATTACAACAGTCTCGGTTTTCACGACTAATCAGTGTCCGTGTATGCTTTTGTGATTTAAAAGCCCTATCTGGTGCGCTTAAAAATGATTTTTACGGAAATCTGCTTAATCTGGGTTCAGAAATTAGTGAAAGGCGCTAAAACCCAGCGGACAGTGAATCGAAAAGCGTATCTTATAATATATAAAGATATGAATTCGACTGATCTCCAACAGGTATTCTTCTCAAACCTTAAAAATGTTATTCCTCCTAACATTTCGATGGTGGACGAGATTGCGGAAATTCTCGATATTGGGTACGACAGTGTTTACAGACGCATACGCGGTGAAAAGCCGATTACTATAGGTGAACTTAAGATCCTGTGCGACCGCTATCAGATATCCCTCGACCAGGTGCTGCAATTAAACAACGATTCTATTGTGTTCCAGGCGCCCGGCATCAACAACGACATTGATTTCAGCGGCTACCTTTCTGGTATTCTCACAGAATTCAAGTTCTTCAACAGTTTTCCGCGTAAAGAGATGTTCTATCTGTGTAAGGACCTTCCTATATGGCACTTCTTTCTGTTCCCTGAGATTGCCGCGTTCAAACTTTTCTGCTGGATGAAAACAATTCAGAACCATCCCGATTACCAGAACCGCACATTTTCTATTTCAGGTTTTCCGTATGATGATTTGTACAAAACCGGTCAGCAGATATTGGCTGAATACAATAAACTTCCCACAGTTGAATTGTGGGGATATGAAACAGTGAACAGCACAATTAACCAGATCCAATACTACCGCGATGCTAAATTATTCACGAAAGAAGAAGATCTGAAACTGGTGCTGCAATCGCTGAACAAAATGCTCGATCATTTAAAAGGCGAGGCAGAAGCGGGTGTTAAGTTTATGCCCAATGTTGCGGCATCACATTCTAAAGTTGCATACAACCTTTATATCAATGAGGTTTTGCTGGGCAACAACACCACTTTGGTAAACCTCGATGATACATTACATTGCTATATCAACTACAATGGACTTAATTATTTCAAAACCCGCGACGTAAGATTTACCGCTAGGTCGATGGGACATTTTAATACGCTCGTTAGCCGTTCCACTCATATCAGCGGAACGGGTGAAAAGTACAGGAATAAATATTTTGGGTTGCTGAAAGAGAGGGTAAGCGCTCTTGATACGGCGTAGCAACCATTTTCACTTCATTGGATGCTCTGATTTCCTTTCGTATCAATTATAAACTGTGCGAGCCGCGCACCCATGTCAATTCCTGTTTCATTGTCCGTCCGAAAATGAATACCACCATAAAATCTTGAATCAGCACATTCTTTCGCCTTGCTTCTGAAAAATTCCGCATCTCCGGGAAAAAAATAAGCAAGAACATTTGCAGCGACCGAAGATGCGGTAGCATGACCGGAAGGATAACCCGGAAAAGGAGGCGTTTCAAACAAAGGAACAAAGGTTGTATCATATTGAAACGGCCTTATTCCCCAATAAGCATACTTGGCATCCATAATAGCTATGGCCGCATCATGAAAGGCCACATGTAGCAATGTATATATGCGCGCACATTCAGGTGCGTTATTATTAATGTGATATTCAAACATTTTTTTACTGGCCATATCTGTCCAATAATCCAGTCCGCTAAGCGCATGCCACCGCAGGGCACATTCATCGGTGGGGAAACTCCTTTTAAATTCCTTTAACTCCTTCATATCCTTGGTAAAATCCGGCGGAGCCGGCGGTCTGAACTGGTCGCCCGATTTCAGCACGAGCGGTTTGAAACCTGCAACAGTAATACCTACCGGGTACTCGCCATGCCATAATTTTGAATCTTTGGGCATACTACCCTCCCATCGTTTGTCGGAGCCGTCTTTTTTTGCTTCTTCAATTACACGGGCCGCCACCAGCTCACCGAGCTTCCATCCTTCTGCTACATCACTGGGATATTGCAGACCCGCATAAACTCTCGTTTGACCTTGTTCCTTTGCGAGTTTCAATAATGAATCGGCCTTTTCGGGAAAAAAATAAGCAAGAACATTTGCCGCCGCTGCTGCACTAACAGCATGTTCGCAGGGATAAGAATACCTGACGGTACTTGTGATAACGGGTTTTATTGAAGCATCCGATTCACCCGGGCGTTTTCTTTGATACCTGTCTTTAGCCTGCCAGGCAATTACAGTGGCATCATAAATGGCCATATTCATCCAGGCCATAGGTGCGCGCACAAACACGTCAAAATTTTCAAAAGTAGTGAGCTGCGAAGCAATTTCATTCCACCGGTAGGCTGGTGAACCTGCATCCCAATATTGTATCCGGTGCAGCATTTTTTCATCGCGCCCAGCGATTTTTGCTTTTATCTCTGATAACTCTTTTTGCGTTTGCGCTTTACCAGGCGGAGCAGAAACCTTTACCTGGCTGACGTCACTGACCACCCAGGTTTTCGATTGAGATGCATCCCTGTGTGACTGCGAAGAAGCATAAAAAACAGAGCATGAGAATAAAATGGTTAAAAATAACTTTGACTTTTTTAGCAACAAACAGATGAGTGTGCACATACCTTAAGGTTTTAGTTGATTGAGATTCCCCTTGTGCATGATGATAAACACAAAAGTATCCCCCTTCGTTCTGGATTAATTTGCTGTGCGGTTCAAAAACTTTATCCTATGGTTCAAATTTTCCTGGTCAGGACAGCGCTATTACTTTGGCCGAAGATTGTTTCCGATATTGTAATGGTGATATACCGTAATGTTGTTTAAATACGCGGTTGAAATGGGCAATGTTCTGAAACCCGCTTTCGAATGCAGCGTCCGCCACAAGATTATCAGATTGTTTTAAAAGACGAGCAGCAGCTTCCAGTCTTTTTTGAAGCAACCACCGGCCGGGCGCCATACCAAAGGTTTCATGGAAAGATCTCTTGAATGACGACAGGCTGCGGTGACAAAGAAGGGCATAGTCATGCAACTGGAGGTTGTAAAGACAATTGGATTCCATTATTTCCTGCAAGTCGTCTTCGCTGGTTGATGCCAAGTGGTTAAAATAAGCGGTTATCTCTCTGTTTTCCTTATTCGTAATGATATGAAGCAATAATTCTCTGAACTTTAGTTCCACGAGTTCTTCCGGCGGCGGTGTTGTTGCAGAAAAATAAGGAAGCACAGATTGATAAAACGCTTCCATTAGAGCAGTTGTTTGTACAGGCAATACCTTTTCACCTGGATCCAAAAACATATTCATTGCGGGGCGGCCTAAATTCTCCCTTGTAAATGTGCGGATGTATTCATCGGGAACATAAAACATCAACGCACAATATGGGTCATCATCAACTCTTTCCACTCCCAGTCCTCCTTTTTTTATAAACACTGTGGAACCGGGTTGCAAGTGCCAGATGCGTTCCCGACTGTAAAGATTATGTCTTCCTACAAGTACATACACAAAAGCATTGTGCTCTGCCCAGAATTCGCCTCTCTTGAAATCAGGCGGGCATTCATTAATGAGGAACAACAGATTCCTGCAGGAGAACTGCCTCAACAACTCCGGGTGCGTTCTTACATGTTCGTAGAAGTTCAGCATGAGGCCGGGTTTATTCCCGGTATTAAAGTTAGAAAAATGGCGGGAAATAAAATTGTTCTCTATTTTCGCTTTCCTGAAGATGAAACGGTATTTATTTTATGCGGCTGACAAATGATAACAAACTGAAAAAACTAATTGTTATAGGAGACCGGGTTCTGATCCGGCTTACCAAGCCGAGCGAAAGGACTGAATCCGGATTATATCTTCCGCCAGGAGTGCAGGAGCGCGAAAAGGTTCAACAGGGATACGTTATAAAAACAGGGCCCGGCTATGCAATCCCCTCGGCGATTGAAGACGAGCCCTGGAAAAATAAGGACGAGCAGGTGAAATACATTCCGTTACAGGCTAGGGAAGGCGATCTCGCTATTTTTTTACTCAGCAATGCTACTGAGGTTGTTTATGAAGGTGACAAGTACTATATAGTTCCACAAAGCGCGATATTAATGCTTGAAAGGGAAGAGGAGATGTAGGCTATGTGGGAGAAATCACTTCACTCTCTCAGATCCAACTCACCAATCCTGGTTCCCAATTCATCACCAAGTGCGAGGCCTATTTCGATTGATGGTCTGTAATGTATTCCACCATACAATCGTGATATGCCAGCTTCGCGGGCCGCATCAAACAAACTGTTATAGCTTCTCGCAGTCCAGCCTTTGAAATCATAAGTATGATCTGTAATGCTTGTGTGGCCAAGAACTTTTTCTGCAGCCTTCATAACCGTTCCTGTGATAAACGCGTGCGCAGCCGGATACTCAGGATGCGGTGGAGTTCCTATGAAAGGCAGCCAGCTATTATCAATTACATTCTGAATGTAAGACACAGGCCTTATTCTGTTGTATGTATATTTTGTTGCGAAACATACTATTGTCGCGTCACGCTCTGCAATGCCGGCCTTCGCTAATGTTTCTGCAGCTACTGCGAGGTCTGCACCTTTATTTTCAAGCGCCTGCAACAACAGTGAGAAATCATGTCCGGGTGGTGTAAATCCTGAATTATTTCCCTGGTCAACCCAGAAGAGTGCAATGTTCTGTTGTTCCTGTGTCAACGACTGAGACACATCATACACTTCCTTTGCCATCAAATAAAAGTCTGATGAAGGATCCTCTGAATATGTGAAAGGAGGAGCATCCGCTATAACATTTACATTAAAAGCACACAAGGGCCTTGCCGATGAAAGAAATGGCAACACCGGCGGATTTACATACGCAGGCGGTGTTGGTACCCAGCCTCCGTCGAACACAGGGTAAACATAGCCAGCATTGGAGGGATTGAAATTGTCGGTGAGCGACCATGCACGCACAGCAGCTGCAACGCTTTGTCCGAATGCCTTTGAACGCTCGAACACAGTGCCGTTGCCGGGCTTCAATTTCTGATAATACGCGTTCTCCAGCGAATCGATCGTGGCAAGATTTGCAGAAGTGAGTCCGCTGTTAAATGATTTTAGTAAAGACGCCATGGCTGCGTTGGCGCTGATCTTCCAGTTGTAGCCTTCATTGTTTTGTTTTTGCGGCATTTGCGGCATCTGGTAAAGGACAGACGACAGACTTTTAGCATTCTTTATGCCTGGTTGAACTGATTCGTATAGTCCGATGCCAAGGTATCCGAAGAACGCGCCGTTTAACGTTGAATTACGTTCAAGTAGTAGTTTCAGTTGCAGCTTGTACCAGTCGAGCGCTACGCTGGCATCGTTAAGGTTTACATCAGATTGTATGCTGGCCGTTTTCCGGTAGTCGGTCTTTTTACAGGAGGAAATGATGACTGCGAGTGCAAGGATTATAACAAACAGCTTGCTTAATTTTAATGTTGTACGCATACCGTTTCAGTTTAAAGTTTATGAATTGCTGTATGGACATAAAGCAACTAAACTGAAAGGTTCGATTGTGGCGGATTGAGTGAAGGAAGCTTATGGTTTATTGAATGGCGGAAATCAGTTAGACTTTCTTTTACCGAAAACAGATCTTAGGATCCGCAGAATATCGGCCCAGAACATCCCAACAATTATAATCAGGAAGAGTACAATAATCCCTGCAATAAATGACATGGCAGCTGTTTAAGCCTAAATCTAGCTGAATACGACTCCGTCAGGGATTAAATTTATTAAACGGCCTCTTTATCGTTATCGTCACCCTTGTGCCAGCCGCTGCACCATGGTCATCAACCAGATCGAAATATTTAACAGGGTATTCATTTGTGCCGTTAAAGTCCGTCAGCCGCTTCGCAGTTATCTCTATTCCCCTGGAAGAGTATAAGTCCTGTTTGAATGAGGCAGCATTTGCTCTGCCGATGCCATTGTCCTGCACCTGGCACACAAGTGAGTGATCTTCCTGCGTGATGGAAATACGCAGCTGCTTTGCACCTTCCCTCCTGCTCAGGCCGTGCCAGAGCGCATTTTCAACAAATGGCTGCAGGATGAGAGGAGGCACTTTTTCATTCTCGGTAATGATATCACCGGTAACAACAGTATAGTCCAATTTCATATTCAACCTCAGCGATTCAATTTGAATATATAGTTCCAGCGCGTGCAATTCCTTGTCGAGTGAAATAACATTGTTTTCTGAGTAATCCAAAACCTGTCTCAGCAATCTTGAAAATTTGCCGATATAGCTTATCGCTTCATTTTTCTTGTCATCCGCTATCAGTGATTGTATTGAGTTAAGCGCATTGTAAATAAAATGAGGATTCATTTGAGCTTTCAGCGCTTTCATTTCCAGTTCAAGCATCTGATGTTGCAGATCTGCCTTTTGTTGAATTTTACTCATCCTGTTCAAATAAATTCTGATTATTACCGATGCGGCCAGTACAATAACCAACAGCCGGAACCACCACGTTTCCCAGAATGGCGACCGGATGGTGAAATTGAAGACGGCCGGCATACTCCATGCTGTGCCTTTGGCCCTTGCCTTTACACTGAAAGAATAGGTGCCGGGAGCAAGCTTCACCAGCGAAATGACTTTATTCGGCGAGGGTGTACTCCAGCCCGTATCCAATGGTGCAAGTTGATAACTGTACTCGAGGTTTTCCGCGTCGTAAAGCGACACGCCGGTAAATTCTATTCCAAGTGTATTCTGTGTGTGATCGAGGCTTAGGCCGACAGGAAGCTGGAAATAACTGAAAACTGAATCCGCATATTCCGACCAGTTGGTTTCTTTCATATTCAGCATAACACTTTCAATTACCACATCGGGCACCAGTTTTTTGAACTGAAGTTTGCTGATGTCAATCTTAACGAGGTCTTTCAATGATGCCAGCCACACATTTTTTAATTTATCGGAGATCATTGTAACAGGCGGTGCCAGCATCACATTTTGCTCTTTGCCCAGCTGGTAGACGTCCCACATGCGGCTGTTAATTTTGTTATGTCGCAGGATGCTTATACCATTGGAGCAGCTTACCCATGTGTTGCCTTCAGCATCAAAAGTTACATACACGATCTTATTGGATGGCAGACCATCTTCAGTAGTAATTACGGACAGCTCTTCAACAGCGTATGTTTTCTCATCAATGCGAAATCGTACGAGTCCCTTACCTGCATTGCTGATCCATACCCAACCTTCGTCATCTTCATAGAAATAAGTAAAGTTTCCCTTCTCGATGATGTCCAGTGCGGACGGAGCCTTGATGATCTGATTTTCGCGGGTTATAAAATAAACCCCCTTTCCAAACACATTAACGATACCTATTCCGTTATGTGTAAAAAGCACCGTTGTAGTTTGGGGAAAACGGTTGCCGTTCCTATCTGTAAATGCTGTAAATCCCTGTTCGTTGCCATAGATCAGCGTAGAGTCATCACAAATAAATATTTTATTGTTGATGCGGTTAACAGTAAGATTGCGGATATAGTCGGTGGATCGTGGAACAAGCAGAGGTGAGTAATCCATCATCTGTGTTCCGTTCCAACAAAGCATTTTGCGTTTACGGGTGATCAGCCAGGTGAATCCCCTGCTATCTTTGTCATATCCCTCTACAATGTCGTGTCTGTAGCTAAAATCATCTTTGTATGATGAGGGCCTTTTAATACGTTCAATTTTATTATCCCTGATAACATGTAAACCCGAAGCATCGGACACAAGAACCTCTTCCCCGCAACCCGGAATTATATTTAGCCGTTTTGTCGTTCTTGTCACCTTAGGTGGGGTAACAACATCGAAAACTTTGCGGGCAACTTTTATCAGACCCTCATAGCTTGTGATCCAAACATTTCCCTGAGCGTCGATCAGTGGGTAACCCGATGTGTTGGAATCATATTCCTGCGCAGATATCTTTTTACTTTTCCCATTCAGCATTTCGTAGGTGAACAGTCCTTTTCCCGAACTGTTCACCCAGAATTTGCCTGAGCTATCTACTGCATAATTAAAAAAACGGTCAATAGGAATGCTGTCGATCAGCAATGTTGCCTGTCCGTTCGATAATTCATAAATCCTGTTGTATACGCCCGCGTACACTTTACCGTTCTTTTTTATGATGCCATTGCAAAAGTTGCTTCTTCCATCGGTTGTATCTTGTAATATCACAGACGCTTCGCCGTTGTTCTTTTTAAAAATAATGGCTTCCCGATAGTTCATGTACAAACCACCATCGCCCTCTCTCATTTCAACACAATCTCTATTATTAAAAGGTGGAAGGATATCCACTTTAACCCATCTATCATGGTTGTTTAAAGCATAAGTGCCTGCTTCAGAAAATGCAACCAACCCATACCCGTCATATTCCCCAAACATCGACACCACTTTGTCGCCCGGACCTGCATCCATGAAAGTTGTAAACCTGTTGCCTTTCAATTGTGCAATACCTCGTGAAGTACCGATCCACAGTCGGTGTTTACTGTCTTCATAAATGATGTATACAACCAGGCCCGCGAGACCTTCCGTGTAACCGTAGTTCCTGAAATTTTTTCCATCGAACCTGCTGATGCCGCTTGCTGTTGCTATCCATAAGAACCCATGTGAATCTTCCATCATTGTAATGATTACATCATTCACCAGGCCGTCGACGGCTGTATAACGCTTAAAAATAAAATCCTGCGCTGGTAAACGTGTTACCAGTGACACCAGCATGCATGTCATTAAAAGCGTCCACGTTTTATGCACGTTTCAGGCTTTAAAATATTGAAGGAAAGCTGCTTTGTTTTGCCTGGAAATTTCGACTTCACTGCCGTCCTGCATGACAGCGGTTCCGCCCTCACCACGCCGGTACATTTTCACATAAGAAAGGTTAATGAGGTAAGAACGGTGTGCACGGAAAAAATAATGATCGGTAAGAAGGTCGTGATATTGTTTTAGCGTGTAACTGCTGAGGATCATTTTATTGTCGAGTAAATGAAACTCGGTGTAATTGCCACTGGCCCGACAGAAAATGATGTTCTGCAACGGCAGCAACACGAAACCATCGGATGTTGGTACGGCGATCTTGTCGGGTATTGCTTTAGGATGTTGTATGGCACTGTCGAGATTGGCAAGTTGTTCACGTGAAGTAAATTTTTGGTCGGGCAAATGCCTCATCGCCTTATCAACTGCTTCTTCTAGTTCGGAAAGAATAATTGGTTTTAGCAGGTAATCGATTGCATTAAAGCGGAAGGCTTTAAGTGCATATTCGTCGTGGGCTGTTATGAAGATGATTTGAAAGTTTATATTTTCGAGTCGTTGAAGGAGATCGAATGCGGTTTGCCCGTGTAATTCGATGTCAAGGAACAGGAGATTCGGTTTGAGCTTGTTGATACCTTCAATTGCCTCATTTACATTGGCAGCCTGACCTACTATGTGTATGTCTTGAAAATTATCTAACAGTAGTTTGCAAAGCAGGTTTCTGCTTTGAAATTCATCATCAACAACAAAAACATTTAGAGGGGTCTGCACAATTAAATTTACGGCATTAATAAGTAATACTTAGTAAATTTTAAAGCAATGCTCTCACGGAAGCGCGGCCAATATGCACAACACGTGAGGTGCCAGGCTTACGTCCCTCGTATTGAATGTTCATTTCGAGGTTCTTCGACAACCTCTTGCTTACATCAAAATTCCATAAATAATTCTTCCCCGGCTGCAGACCATCAAGAATTATATACGAAGACGTACTGTTCGGATTGGGAGTAGCTTCCAATGAAGCAAAAGAAATATTGTTATAAGTGAACTTGCCCAAAATAGAAGTGTTCTCAAGAATATTATACTTCACCTCCGTATTCACAGCGTTTGATGTTGCCTTCTCCTGGCTGCCAAGCGTATTATCCTTCTCTCCATACTTATATCCAACAATCACACGAAAATTGGGCCCACCGGTAAAGCTTACGCGAGGTTCGGCAGATTGCTGTTTGATATAATAATTCCGGTTATCAAATTTTATGCTCGTAGTACTTAACTCATTCACACCCTTCTTACCCGTAACATCCACCAGGAGCCATTTAGTGATGTTGTACCGGCCACGCATGCTCCATTCATAAAGATTCCTGCTCTCATATCCATAAGTAAGCAGCGACTTACTACCATTTCGCACATTATTAATATCAAATCCCCACTTAGAACTAAACCGGTTAAAAGAAAAAGTATTAATGAAAGTTGAATTCAACGTGATCAGCGATGTATCATTCAGCGGCGCCTTGAACGGATTAAACTCAACCAATCCTTTGGCAACTTCTTTTTTGTTTATCTGCAATGCACTCTGCAGATTGATGCGCGATATGAATTTTGAGAAGCCACCGGCCTTTGTAAGATTAATAACCGAGCGGGGATTAAGCCCGATACTATAGTTGAACGTATTGTAATTCGCCTTTACAAATTGGTTAGTAGGTGTAAATATCCTTATGTATTTTGCCTGATCCTGGAAGATGGCCACTTCGAATTCATTGAGCGACTGCACACCGTTACTATCGTAATCATTCCAGGTGTACTCACCCTGTCCGGCCGGCACCTCAAGAAATGCAAAGTCACGCTTCTGCTCCTGCCCCGCTCCTACTTCGTACAATACATTGCCGGACACCAGTCCATTCCATTCATTCACCTGGTACTCTGCACGGCCTAGCAGACTATTATCTGCCTTAATATTCGGCAGAATCTCATTGAACACTTTCAGGTTTCTATAGGTACCATTAAACCGGAACTGGTGATGCTCATTTTTGGTGAGCTCGCTTGTGACCGTTACGTTTTGACTTCTATCCGAACGAAGCAAACCTGTACCCCGCGGATATGAATCCTGTCGTGTAAAATACGTGATCCCCCACCGGTTTAATTTCTCGTCGGATGATTTGATACCGGCAGTAAAGACATCGAATGAAAAACTTTGCGGCGAAACCGAATCAGAAATTTTATTGTGCACCTCATTATGTTCGATTGAATAACCAAGGTTCACCTGGTAATCCTTAAGTTTTTTGAAAGATTTGCTCACTCTTAAATTTGGCCTGAAGAAATATCCGTCTTCGGTTGTTGAATTCATATTCGACAGACTCACAACATTGTTGAACTTCCATCCACCAATATCCTGTATATGTGTAACAGCGTTACGTATGCCCTTAAATCCATCACTCCTGTTATATGTGGTGATCTGGTACCGCAGCGCATTCATTTTTGCATCCTCAAGTCCAATACCTGCAGTAGCAATCTTTTCATCGGCAGGATTTACGCGCAATGCAAGGCCCCAGTCTCTTGTGTATTCAATGTTCCTTAGCCGTTCAAGCGGCTTGAACAAAGCCTCAACATATTCGTAACCAACATCGGTAATTATCTTTTTGCCCTTTGCACGGTTTCCGACGTTCGATGTGTTTTTAAGTGATATCTTACCCGCATAGCCTTTATTATTCGCTTTATCCCTTCGCGAAAATGTATTCACATCGTAATTACTCATCGCGCCTTCTGTGGAAATAGTTGTTGTTTTGGTTATCGCGTAATCAACGCCAACGCTTACCACCTGTTGTTTCTTCGGCGTTACCAGAAAAACTGCCGGCTCATAATTTCCCTGCTTAATACCATTAACCGGAGCGATCCACCGGTACACTTTCCCATTTGCACCATTCAGATCAGGAATGTAATTACCAAACCCTTGTCCCACCTCAAGAAATGAAAGATTATAAATAGCACTGTCCGGGTTGGTAGAAAATATATAAATCGAATCGTACGAAGCACCACCATTGTACACTGTGTCTATTTTCTGGTACAAGATTTTACCTGACGAAAACGTGTCGATTGGCGCAACAGGATAAAATGCCTGCCCGATGTTGTCGCCAATGGTATCAAGAAAACGTTTCTGTGAATTATCCAGGGTCTGATTGATCGGGGAATTCTTCGCGTCGCTATTGCTGAATGCACCAACCTTTAATTTCAGTTTATTACCAAACTGCGTTTCATTATATGCGTACAGGTTCGCATTAAGATAGTTCCTGTCGGAATATTCAAATTCAACCTGTATCCTTTTGTCTTTTGTAACCATTCGCTTCGGCGTAAATGCAATTTCCGCAGTGTTATAGTTGATAACATAATCCTGGTCCTCACCGCGCTGAAGCAATTCACCATCCATGTACACACGTTCGGTGTTTGCCAGCACCACAAAAAAGAATTCATTGTTTGCACCGGTAAGGCGATATGGTCCCTGGTTGCCTTCCTGCGGTTCGATGATGTTTCGTGTGAATTTTCCTTTTGCGATAGAACCACTGACCAGGGAGTTGTTCTTGACATTTTTGCTTATCTGCGATTGTGTTTCAAATGAAATGCCCTGCAGCCTCTTGTAAAAAGAGAGA
>Ga0075421_100007266_pt1 | contig 13564 bp, 16 predicted proteins | sample SoiMetdeltSBSDD5_FD_75292 | JGI IMG/M metagenome (GOLD analysis project Ga0075421, IMG submission 75292) | Bulk soil microbial communities from a Populus tree surrounding site in Tennessee, USA - Soil MetaG P. deltoides SBSDD5 | ecosystem: Environmental > Terrestrial > Soil > Tree plantation...
ATCGTCTTCATGTCGCGGCCGGCCTTGGCCGCGCGCGTCTTCAGATCTTTCATGCCGTTGAGCACCGCTTCGGGCGAGCGGCCCCGCGGGAACCAGCCCTCGCAGAAGTCCACGACGCGCTGGAGAGTGTGACCCGATTCGCCGCCCAGCAGCACGGGCGGGTTCGGCTTCTGCGCCGGCTTCGGCCACGACCAGATCGGGTCGAAGTTCACGAACTCGCCGTGGAACTGGGCCGCCTCCTTGCTCCAGATCTCCTTCATCGCGAGCACCTGCTCGCGCAGCTTCTTGAAGCGCGTCTTGTGCTGGGTGCCGTGGTTCTCCATTTCCTCCACGTTCCAGCCGCCGCCGATGCCGAACTCGAAGCGCCCGCCGGAGAGGTCGTCCAGGCTCGCGACCTCCTTGGCGGTCACGATGGTGTCGCGCTCGATGATGAGGCAGATGCCGGTGCCGACACGGAGCTTCTTGGTCGCGGCCGCCGCCGCCATGAGGGACACGAAGGGATCGTGCGTGTGCGAGTACTCCTTGGGGAGCGGCTCGCCCGAGGGGAAGGGGGTGCGGCGGCTGGTGGGGATGTGCGTGTGCTCGGGCACGAACAGCGACTCGAAGCCGCGGTCCTCCGCCGCCTTTGCCAGCTCGTCGATCCGGATCGCGTAGTCGGTCGCGAAGATGCAGATGCCGATCTTCATGTCGTCTCCCCTCCGTCAGTTGGCGATGAAGCCGTAGAGCCGCGCCGCGTTCTCACACACCACTTTGCGTTGCGTGGCAGGTGGTAGATGTCCGAGCTCCTTGGCGATGAACTCCTGGGAATCGGGCCACACGCCGTCCGGGTGCGGGAAGTCCGAGCCCCACATGATGGTCTCCGGCCCCAGCTCCTCGAGCAGCGCGATGCCGATGCGGTCGCTCTGGTAGGTGGCCTTGCACTGCCGCCGCCAGTACTCGCTGGGCCGCATGGTCAGGTCGAGGTCCTTGAACTGGTCTTCCCACTCGAGATCCATGCGATCGAGGACGTAGGGAATCCAGCCGATACCGCTCTCGCCGATGACGACTTTGACGTTCGGGTAGCGCTCTAGGACGCCCGCGAAGATCACGCTCATGAGCACGTCGGCCATGTGCAGCTGGAAGCCCGTGATGTGGGTGGCGAAGGCCACGCGCTGCACGCGCGGCGGCAGCGCCGACCAGTCCGCGCGCTTGGCGCCGATGGTGTGGAAGTGCACGGGCAGACGCGCGGTGTCGGCGGCGCGCCACACCGGCTCCCAGACCGGATCCCAGAGCCGCGGCATGTCGTGCGAGTTGGCGATCTCGATGCCGCGCGCAATCCCACGTTTGGCGACGCGCTCGATTTCCGCCACCGCCGCGTCGATGGACAGGCTGGGAACGCAGGCGAGCCCGGCGTAGCGGTCGGGATGGGTCTGGCAGAAGTCGGCCAGCCACTCGTTGTAGATCCGCATCATCTCGACGGCGGCCTCGGGGTCCTGGAGCCGGTCGCTCGTGCCGAGAATGCCGTAGAGCACCTCGGCCTGCACGCCGTCGCGCTCCTGGTCGCGCAGGCGGAGGTCGGGGTCGGTGAGGCGGCGGATCCCGCGGCGGCCGTCGGCGTAGAGCCCGGTCGACGCCATCCGGTCGGAGCGGTGGATCTGGCCCGGCACGTACTCGCGCCCCGCGGAGCCCATCCCGTTCACCAGCCCGAACTGGCTGCCCTTCTTCGAGACCCACACCGGCCCCTTGGGCCCGTCCGTCACGAAGGGCATGCGGTCGCGCATCGCCGCGGAGGCGCTGGCGGTGAACAGGTCGGGCGGCAGCCACGGCAGGTCGACGTGGCAATCGGCGGAGATGACGCGATAGTCCATGACGGTCTCCTCACCCTCCGGCGAGCTTGACGGAATGGCCCAGTGCGCGGAGGCGCTCCGCCACGCGATCGCGGTGATCGCCCTGTATCTCGATGACGCCGTCCTTGATGGTGCCGCCGGCGCCGCACAAGCGCTTGAGCTCGGCGGCCAGCGTCTCGAGCGCGGCACCGCGCTCGGCGAGCCCCCGCACCACGGTGACGGTCTTGCCGCCGCGATTGCCCCGATCGCGGAAGATGCGCACGACGCCGTCCTGGGGGAGCCTCGGCGCGCTCGCGGGCGGGGCACCCCGCGGCGGCGCGGGCGGCGCCGGGGCCGGCCGCGCGCGCCCGCCGTCGGTGGAGTACACGAGGCGGTTCCGTGTCATGGCGCGTAGTCTAGCAGCATTCTGGTGTAACCTGGGGCGCGGGGGAGGGGCCTCGACCGACATGAAGATCAGCGACGTGACGCTCACCCTGTTCGGCTGGAGCGATATCCCGGCCACCCAGTACGGCCGCCACACCGGCACCTTCTCGGGGAAGAGCGAGCTGGGGCTGCTGGCACTTCGCACCGATGACGGCGTCGTCGGCCATGCCTTTCTCGGCTCGGCGATGCGCGGCGCGCGCTTCGACGCCGAGTCGCTCATCCATTTCCTGAAGCCGGTGCTGATGGGTCAGGACCCCCTCGAGCGCGAGCGCCTCTGGCAGGCCCTCTGGCAGAAGCACCGCAACACGACTCTCCGCGCCATCGGCGCGGTGGACGTCGCCCTGTGGGACATCGCCGGGAAGGTGGCCGGCCTGCCCATACACCGGCTCCTCGGCTCCTATCGCGATCAGATTCCCGCGTACGCGAGCTCGGCCGTGCTGGCCTCGCCGGAGGCGTATGCCGAGGAGGCCGCCCGCTTCAAGGCGGAAGGCTGGCGGGCGTACAAGATCCATCCCCCCACCGATCCCGTGAAGGACATCGAGGTGTGCCGCGCGGTACGGAGGGCGGTGGGCGACGGCTTCACCGTCATGCTCGACTCGACGTGGGCCTATCAGTACCCGGAAGCGGTGCGGGTGGGGAAGGCGATCGAGGAGCTGGACTTTCACTGGTACGAGGATCCGCTGGCCGACGACGACCTCTATAGCTATGTGAAGCTCAAGCAGCAGCTGCACATTCCCATTCTCGCCACCGAGTACACGCCCGGCGGCTTCACCGCGTTCGCGCCGTGGCTCACGGAGCGGGCGACCGACTACCTCCGGGGGGATCCTGCGGTCAAAGGCGGCATCACACCGCTCGTCAAATCGGCCCATCTCGCGGAAGCGTTCCACATGAACTTCGAGGTGCACCACGGCGGCAACTCGCTCAACAACGTGGCGAACCTCCACGTCATCATGGCTATCCGGAATACAGAGTTTTTCGAGGTGCTGCTTCCTGCGGGCGCGCAGAAGTACGGGCTGGTGGACGACATCGAGGTGGATCGGGCGGGGCTGGTGCACGCGATGAACGGCCCTGGTCTCGGCGCCAACATCGATTTCGCCCTGATCGACAAGCAGAAGATCGCGGTCCTCACGTAAGAGAGGAGAGCCCCATGCGAGGCGGAAACTTCGACCGCACCACCCAGGACGTCGGCAACATCGTCTTCCTCGAGCACGTCAACGTGCGTGTGCCCGATCAGGTCCTCGCCACCCGCTTCTACATCCAGGGGCTCGGGCTGACCCGCGATCCCTACATCATGATCGGGACCGAGAACATGTGGGCCAACGCCGGGCAGTCTCAGTTCCACCTGCCCACCGGGGCGCCCAATGTCTACCCCGGCTACACGGATCTGGTCGTGCCCGACCTCGGCGCCCTCCGCGAGCGGCTGGAAGAGGTGAAGGGGAAGCTCGAGGGCACGAAGTTCTCGTTCCGGAACGACGACAAGCACGTGCTCGTGACGTGCCCCTGGGGCAACCGCTTCCGGTGCTACGCGCCCGCGCCCGAATTCGGCGACGTGACGCTCGGCATCGCCCGCTTCGAGGTCCCGGTGCGGCCCGGCACCGCCGCGGGTATCGCGCGCTTCTACCAGGAGATCTTCCACGCCCCCAGTGTCGTCACCGGCAACGGCGAGGGCAAGGCAGCGCGGGTGCGCATCGGTCAGCTCCGCCAGGAGCTCGTGTTCCAGGAGACCCCCGGCGACATCGCCCCCTACGACGGCCACCACATCGCGGTCTACATCGCCGACTTCTCCGGGCCGCACGCGCGGCTGAAGGAGCGCGGGCTCGTGTCCGAGGAGTCGAGCGACATCCAGTACCGGTTCCAGGAGATCGTGGACCTGGACACCAAGGCGCCGCTCGCCACCATCGAGCACGAGGTGCGCTGCCTCACGCACCCGATGTACTTCCGCCCGCTCGTCAACCGGAATCCCGCCCAGCGCCAGCCCACCTATCAGCGCGGGCGGGATCCGTTCATGCCGGGGATGGTCTAGGCCATGCGGGCCGTGATCGCGTGCGCGCTGGGTATCCTCCTCGTCGGCGCGCCTGCCCTCGCGCAGGCACCCGGGGCGCCCGCGCTGAAGACCGAGGATGACAAGACCCTCTACGCGCTGGGACTGCTCGTGAGCCGGAGCCTCACGAACTTCAACCTCACCGAGGCCGAGCTGGCCACCGTGCTCGCCGGCGTCGGGGACGGCGTGCGCAAGAAGGAGCAGAAGGTCGATCTCCAGACCTACGGGCCCAAGGTGCAGGCCCTTCACGCCGCGCGCGTGGCCGCCTCGTCCGAGGGCGAGAAGAAGGCCGGCGACGCCTTCCTCGTCAAGGCGGCGGGGGAGAAGGGGGCGACCAAGACGCCCTCGGGGCTCGTGATGACCACGGTCAAGCCCGGCACGGGCGCGTCGCCGGCGGCCACCGACACCGTGAAGGTGCACTATCACGGCACCCTCACCGACGGCACCGTGTTCGACAGCTCGGTCGACCGCAAGGAGCCGGCCACCTTCCCGCTCAACCGGGTGATTCCATGCTGGACGGAGGGCGTGCAGAAGATGAAGGTGGGCGGCAAGAGCCGCCTCGTGTGCCCGGCCGCGCTGGCCTACGGCGATCAGGGCGCGCCGCCGAAGATCAAGCCCGGCGCCACGCTGGTGTTCGACGTCGAGCTGATCGAGATCGTCAAGCAGTAGCGGCCGGCCGCGGACGTCCGCAGTGCCGGAGCTGCCCGAGGTCGAGGCCGCGCGGGTGATTGCCCAGCGCGTGGCGGCCGGGCGCCGCATCGTCGCGGCGCACTGCACCGAGGATCCCATCGTGTTCGAAGGCGTGAGCGCCGCGCGCTTCACGCGCGCGCTGAAGGGCTGTCGGGTGACCGCGGTGCGCCGCCGTGGCAAGCACCTCTGGCTGGAGCTCGATCGGCGGCCCTGGCCTACATTCCACTTCGGCATGGCGGGCGGCTTTCACTCCACCGCCATGCGCGGCGTGCGCCTGGTATCGCACGGCAGCGTCGATCGCTTCGCGGACTGGCCCCCGCGCTTCACCAAGCTTCGCCTCACCTTCGAGGACGGCGGCGAGCTGGTGATGACGGACGGGCGCCGGCTGGGTCGCATTCGCCTCCGGGAGGACCCCCTGCGCGAGCCGCCCATCAGCCTGTTGGGGTGGGACGCGCTACACGAGCTGCCACCGCCCGCGCGCTTCCGCGCCGCCCTGCGCGAGCGCACCGCGCCCATCAAGGCGGTGCTGCTGGATCAGGGGTTCGCCGCCGGCGTGGGAAACTGGATCGCCGACGAGGTGCTCTACCAGGCGCGCATCGCGCCCGGCCGCCGCGCCCACACCCTCACCCCCGCGGAGGCGGACCGGCTACGCGCCCGCATCCGCTCCGTCATGAAGACCGCGGTGGGCGCGCGCTCGGACAGCGACGGGTTCCCGCGGACCTGGCTCTTCCATCACCGCTGGGGAAAGAACGCCGACGCCCGCACCGCACGCGGCGAGCGCATCCGCCATACCACCGTGGGCGGTCGCACCACCGCGTGGGTGCCGGGCGTGCAGCGGTGAGTCAGTGGGTTGAGAATCGATCGCGTCTTACCCGCCCGCCTGCCAGCGGCGGACGATCTCGGCAAAGCCGCCCGCGTAGAGCCACATGCCGACCGCCGCCCACCGGGTCAGCGTGGCCAGCGGCAGCAGCCAGATGTTGATCTTCCCGACGTGGAAGTCCGTATGGAGCCGCCGGTTGTTGATCAGCATGATTTGGATGCACCCGATGCCCTGGTTGATCAGGTAGGCGACCGACCCGGCCAGCCAGATGATGAAGGGCGAGGTCTGCATCACCATCCAGAACCCGGCGGCGACGGCGAGCGTCACGACCACGAAGTACCAGAAGCGGTACGGCCGATTGCGCAGACCGACCGGCAGCAGCTTGTGGAAGAAGTTGTTGACGCGGCCTCCCCGCAAGCGCGTGGCGGCAATGGCGTCGGTGGTGGTCCGGCCGATGAAAGTGTCGTAGATGGGGAACTGGGCGTCGTAGAGGGTGACCATGATGAAGAGCAGCATCAGCCAGCCGGCCATCGGGCCGAGGACGCCGCCCGCCACCGTCGCCATCTGCACCGCGACGTCCGCTCCGGCGGGAACCTTGCCGGTCTTGAGGAAGCCCTCGTGCAGGTACGCGTACCCGGCCACGGAATAGAGGTAGACCATGATGATGCCGCCGATGAGTCCCCACCAGAGGAACAGGCTGTAGCCACCCAGCTTGACCCACTGTTGCATCTTGCGACGCTCGCCGGCGTCGCTGGTGTCCCACCGGATCTCCTCGGCGGTGACGTGCTCGGGCGGCCGCAGGGGCCCGGTGACCTGGCCGGCAAACCGGCCCATCGCGAACCCAGCGCCGATCACCCAGAAGCTCACGTACATGATGCTGCCGCCCGGCTGCCCGAAGAGGGCGAGCGCATCGGTCAGCGGCAGCTGAGAGGGGTAGCCGCCCTGCATCACGAAGGTGATGCCGAGCATGCCCAGCAGCACTTCCCAGTAGTGGTGCGGCTTGGCGGCGATGGCGGTGATGGCGAGGACGAGGATGATGTTCGCCCACATGATGAACAGGAAGAACCGTTCCAGGAACTTGTAGGTGCGGTCGGAGAGGTAAAATATGACGAGCACGAGCACCAGCGCGATCACCGCCCAGAGGTATTGCGGAGGCAGCTTGCTGCCGGGGAACAGGCTCTGCGTGGAGATACCGGTGAAGCGCTGCGCGGCGATGACGGCCCCGCCCATCCAGGCCGGCCAGCCGGCCACCAGAATGGTGATGACCGCCCAGTACCACGGCCAGAAGCCTTTCGGGCCCAGGTCCGCGGTCGCGGCGAAGAACGACCGTCCGGTATTCATGCTGTACTTGATGCACTCGTAGACGAGGGCCGCCTCGAGCACGACCGAGATCACCATCAGCCAGTGCATGTGGAACGTGCCGCGGGCGCCGATGTTCGGCAGCAGGTAGGCCTCACCCCCGCCCACCGAGATGCCGAAGTTGATCGCCTGCGGCCCCATCATCGCCATCATGCCGGCCATGGTGAGGGGGAACGGGTCCGGCACCTTGTGCATTGCCCGCGCGTCGCGAGCCGCGGGTGCCGACGTTACGGTCGGGTCAGCCATAGGGGCCTCCTTGTGCAGGGACTGAGGACGAGATCGTGAGAGCGTCGCGGGCTCGGTCCTTCCTGCGAGGCGGCGTAGGCCACTCGGCGGAGGGCGCGTTCGGGCCGAGCGGCGATGGGAAAGGGCGGGGGACGGGGCGGCGTCGCCCGGAATTGCGCTGAGCGCATCAGCGGGGCCTGGTGGTCATTGCCCTGACCCGCACGCGATCCTACGCAGTCGCCCCGCCCCGGTCAAGGCTGTTGCGACGCGGGCCGCCAGTTGCCAACGGTCATGGCCTGCGGTACGGTCAGGCCCGACGCGAGAACCCGGGCCCACCTCCACTTCCTGGGAGGTCCCATGCAGCGGTACATCGCGAAGCGCGCCCTTCAGAGCCTCCTCGCCATCTGGGCGATGAGCCTCATCGTGTTCAGCCTGGTGCGGGTGACCGGCAACCCGCTGGACATGATGCTTCCGTTGGAGGCCACGCCCGAGGACTACGAGCGGGTCTCCAAGCACTGGGGCCTGGATCAGCCGCTGCACACCCAGTACGTCATATTCATGGGGAAGGCGCTCCAGGGCGACTTTGGGCACTCGTGGAAGTGGCCCGGCCACTCCGCCATGGGCCTGGTGGCGTAGCGGCTGCCCGCCACGCTACAGCTCGCCGGGTTCGCCCTTCTCATCAGCATCGTGATCGCGCTACCCATCGGGGTCTTCTCGGCGGTCTGGAAGGGCTCGGCATGGGATTCGGCCGCCAAGATCATCGCCCTCCTCGGCCGCCGCGCAGTGCACGTAGCTCCCGTCCACGAACCAGAGGTGGTGCACGCCGCGCGAGGTCGGCCCGGAGGCGTCGAAGAACGCGATCTTCCGGGGCCTGGCAGGGTCGGCCACGTCCAGGATCTAGAAGCCGGCGGGCGTCAGGCGGCACGCTCGTCTCGTAGGCCACCACCAGCATGTCCCCGACGACCTCAAGGTTGTTCGAGCGCATGCGCTCGTGCGGCAGGTCGCTCTGGAAGATCACCGCCGGTTTTCGTGGATTCGTCACATCGACCGCGGTCAGGGCCTTCGGCGCGGATTCGTGGGCAAGCCACAGGATGCGCCGGCGGTCCCGGGTGAACTGTATGGACATGCCCTCGCCGACATTGCCGAACCCTCCCAGGAGATGCTGGGAGAGGGGGCGCATGTTCCGGGTGTCCCCGCGCGTCATGGCTCGGATCCTCCGGACTAGGCTTGATGCGCGAGCGGGGCGCCCGGAATGGGGCTCCGCGCGTGGAGCACGTAGTCCTTCCGCACGCTGCCGATGTAGAGATCGCGCAGATCGGGCCCGCCGAAGCTCACGTTGGTGGGCCAATCCATGAGCTCGCCGGTGGGGTCCTGGACGATGACCTCGACGGTGCCCTTGGGCGTGATCGCGATCACCTTGTTGGCCCGCACCAGCGTCACCCAGAGATTGCCCTCCTGGTCGAAGGCACAGCCGTCGGTGGCGCCCAGGGTGGCGCGCTGCTCGACGGTGGGGTTCTCGATGGCGGGCCCGCCGAGCGAGGGGCCGTAGCGCTCGCGCGGGCCGAGCGTGCCGTCGGGCCGGATCGGCAGCCGTACGACGTCGCAGCCCTCGGTCTGACACACGTAGAGGTGCCGCTCGTCGGGGTCCATGGCCAGGCCGTTGGTGAAGTGGAAGCCCTCGGCCATGACCTCGGCCTGGCCGTCGGGGCGCACGCGGTAGACGAAGCCGTCGCCCGAGCCCGCGCGGGCCCGCGCGCGATCGTAGGTCGAGTGGCTGCACCAGACATTCCCCGCCCGGTCCACCAACGGGTAATTCGACGCCCGGAGCGGCCGGCCCGCAACCTCGGCACACAACACCTCGATCGCGCCCGTCTTCGTGTCGAGCCGCTGGAGGCAGCCGGGATCCGGAGTGTCGAGGGCGAAATTGGCGATCAGGATGCGCCCCTCGCGATCCATGTTGATGCCGTTGGGCTTGCCCCCGGCCCGGCCGACCCGGCGCAGCGTCCCGTCGGCGAGGATCTCCGCGCAGGCGCTCGATTCGTCCGAGGCCCACACGCGCCCGTCGCGGGCAACCACCACGTCCTCCGGCCGCTTCAGGCCGATGCCGCGCTTCGTCAGCGACGAGAGGGGAATAGTCTGGAGCGGCATCTCAGCGGCCCTCGTAGACTTCGCGGCGCGCCATCGTTCGCTGCAGCGCGAGATAGCCCTCGCGCGTGAGCGGGCGCTTGGCCTTGCCCAGCACTTCGCGCGCGCCTGCCGCGCCGTCGGCCAGCATGTCCACCACCATGCTCGCCAGCATCTTGGCCTGGCCGACATAGGCGAGGTCCGGGTCCGCGATGCGGTAGTCGGCGGCGTGCCCGGTGCCGGCGGCGCCGCCCATGTAGGGGTGCAGGCACGGAATCACCTGGCTCAGATCGCCCATGTCCGTGGAGCCGGTGCGGTGCCCCTGCTCGACGTAGTGCTCGGCGCCCCACAGCGCGACGGCGGTGTCGCGGAAGTAGCCCGTCATCGTCGTGTCGCAGTCCAGCGGGAGATAGCCGGGGAAGGTCTCGATCTCCACGGTGGCTCCCAGCGCCAGGGCGCCCGCCCGCAGCGCGCGGTCCACCTTGGCGTTGGCGTCGAGGATGGCGGGTAGCGTGCGCCCGCGCACGTAGGTCTCGATGCGCGCTTCCGCCGGGATCACGTTCACCTGCGAGCCGCCCGCGGTGAGGATGGGATGCACGCGGATGGTGTCCTCGTCGCGGAACGTCTCGCGCAGGGCATTGATGGCCATCAGCCCGATCTGGGCCGCGTAGAGGGCGTTCACGCCCAGGTGCGGGGCGCCGCCCGCGTGCGCGGCGCGGCCGATGTAGCGCGCGAGCTTGCCCACCCGGCCGTTGTTGGAGAGTGGCACGCTCGCCTTGCCGTCCTCGGCGCGCGGGGTGAGGTGGATCATCATAGCCAGGTCCACGTCGTCGAAGTGGCCGAGGCGCAGCAGCTCGGCCTTGCCGCCCAGCAGCTCGAGCTTGCCCGCCTTGACCTGGCTCACGCGCCACTCGAGATCGCCGCCCTCCTCGGCGGGCACTGCGAAGAACACGGCGCGGCCGCTCAGATGATCGAAGGCCTTGGCGTCGAGCAGCCCCATGGCGGCGCCCAGCATGCCCGCCACCTGCGCGTTGTGGCCGCACGCGTGCGCGGCGCCCGTCAGGGGATCGGCGTCGGGATGCCCGGTGACACGGAGGGCGTCCAGCTCGCCGAGCACGGCGAAGGTGGGGCCGTCGCCGCGCGCGCCCGCCACGTCCGCACGCACGCCGGTGAAGGCCAGTCCCGCGCGCGGCGCCAGGCCGAGGCCCTTGAGCGTGTCCTCGACGAGGCGCGCGGTCTTGACCTCCTTGAAGCCCAGCTCGGGATGCGTCCGGATGGTTTCACCGATGCGAATGATGTCGGCGGCGCGACGATCGATGGCTTCGAGGATGCGGGCCTTGAGCTCTGCGCGGGTCATCCGGGCTCCTTTCGCTCCGGTCCTTATAGCACGCTTGACGCGCGCCCGCGGGGCCGCTACTGTCGCGGAGGACATCGCCTCGCGCCGCCGTCGCCCACCTTCACCCGAGGAGCCGAGCATGGCCGACATCAAGCTGCCCACGCAGGATCGCGTCGACGCCTACTTCAAGGAGCTGAACAACTGGGGCCGCTGGGGCCACGACGACCAGAAGGGCACCGTGAACCTCATCACGCCGGCCAAGCAGGCGCAGGCCCAGTCCCTCATCAAGAAGGGGCGCACGGTCTCCCTCGCGCGTGACATGGGCCCGCAGCCGGTGCTCATGTATCACGCGACGTTTCCCTCCAAGCGCGAGCGGGTGGACGTGGTGCTGGACCGGTTCGACCTCGTCTATCACGGCTTCACCATTACGCACATCGACGCGCTCTGCCACGTGGGCTGGGACGGCGAGATCTACAACGGCCGGCCGTTCGCGGAAAGCCTGAGCGCGGCCGGCGCCACCTGGTGCCCGATCGACGCGCTCTTCGACGGCATCACCACGCGCGGCGTGTTCCTCGACGTCGCCGCCGGGCGCAAGGAGGGCTACGTCACGGTCGGCCAGCCGGTCACGCCGACGGAGCTGGACGCGGTGGCCGCGCGGGCGGGGGTGACCGTCCAGCCCGGCGACGTCGTGGTGGTGCGCAGCGGCAACGAGGCCTTCCTCAAGGCGCACCCCAGCTTCGTGTTCCGCGTGGATCCGCACCCGGGGCTGCACGTGTCGTGCCTCGAGTGGTTCCGCGAGAAAGACATCGCGGCGATCTCCTGGGACATGATGGACGAGCGGCCCAGCGGCTATCCGGGCTTCGGCATGAGCGCGCATCTGGCCATCCCATTCCTGGGCCTCGCCCTCGTGGACAACACGTATCCGGAGCGGCTGGCCAAGGTGTGCGCGGAGGAGGGGCGGAACGAGTTCCTCTTCACCGCGACGCCGCTGCGCATTCTCGGAAGCACGGGCGCGCCCGCGCATCCCATCGCCATCTTCTAGCCGTCGGAGGCATCGCCCATGGACCGCAGCAAGAGCGTGGTGACGCCGGCGCGCTTCGCGTCCGGGATGACGTTCGCGCAGTATCTCGCCCACGTGGGTTCGCCGGAGAACCTCAAGCGCGAAGGCACGGGCGGCGGCACCCGGCCCGACAATTCGGCGGTCATCCGCGAGTGGTACGAGGGCAGCCGCCTGACCGAGACGCAGTCGGCGGCCTGGAAGTGGCTGGTTGCCCAGCCGGGCGGGCCGGCCAAGATCCTCGTGCTCTCGGAAGACTGGTCGTCGGATTGCCGGCGCGACGTGCCGATGCTGGCGCGCGTGGCCGAGGCCACCGGGATGGAGCTGCGCATCTTCGACCGCGACGGCCAGACCTTCGGCAAGAGCGCGGATCCCATGGCAGAGCCGGGGCGGGGAAAGAACGCGGACATCATGGCCGAGTTCATGAACGAGAAGGGCGGGAAGAAGTACCAGTCGATTCCCGTCGTGGTCTTCTACGACAAGGACCTCAAGTATCTCTACCACTACATCGAGCTGCCTGCGATGTACCACAAGGACCGCGTGGTCACGGAGAAGATTCGCGCCCCGCGGCCCGGCGAGACGCCGGCGCAGACGGCCGAGCGAGCGGGGCGGGAGTTCGGCACGTTCCAGAAGGCGCCTTTCTTCCGGATGTGGGCTGGGGCGGGGATCGACGAGATGGCGAGCGCACTGCACGAACGTCTGGTCATGGGGAGCCTGTGATGCCTGAGAGCGAGAACTACAAGAAGGGCCAGGAGATGCGTCGGAAGCTGCTCGGCGACGCCTACGTCGAGCGGGTCGCCAAGGGCGCCTACAACGACCCGATGATGAAGGAGTTCATCGATCTCGCCCAGGAAAGCGTGTTCGGCACCATCTGGACGCGCCCCGGCCTGGACCTGAAGACGCGCACGCTCATCACCGTGGTGTCGGACGCCGCCACCGGGCGGGAGCCGGAGCTGGCAATTCATCTCCGCATGGCGCTGCGCCAGGGCTGGGCGGAGAAGGAGCTGACCGAGGCGATCCTGCACCTCATGGGCTACGTCGGCGCGCCCTTGGTGCGCGACGCGATGCTCGTGGCCCGTCAGACCTTCGCCGACGTGAAGAAGGAAGCCGCGGGCGGTTAACCGGAGCCGCATGACGCTCACGCGCCTGACGCCGATGCTCCATGTCGCCGACGTGGAGCGGAGCCTTGTCTTCTACCGCGATCACCTGGGCTTCACCCTGGTGTCGCCCGAGTCGGCGCTGCGCGATTACGGGTGGGCGCACATCCGCCGCGACGGGGTGGACCTCATGCTGGCGGGCGGTCTCGAGGGCGGGCCCATCCGCCGGCCCGGGGCCACCACCGCGGACTGGCCGGTGATGTTCTACTTCTATCCCGACGATGTCGAGTCGCTCCATCGCGCGCTGGGCTCGCGCGGAGTGGACGTAGGCGGGCTGTGCGTGACCTTCTATCGGATGAAGGAGTTCTCTGTGTTAGATCCCGACGGCCACATGCTCACCTTCGGGCAAGAGACGGACGAGCCGCCCACGCCGGAGCACGACTAGGCTGTCCTGAGTCGAGTTAGTGTTGACACTTCTTCGGCGAAAAGAAGAGGGCCATCAGGCCTATCGTTCCCAGAGTGACAACCCCCTGCAAGGGACCACTTTGGGAGGATCGACCGATGAC
>Ga0075421_100007267_pt1 | contig 13563 bp, 8 predicted proteins | sample SoiMetdeltSBSDD5_FD_75292 | JGI IMG/M metagenome (GOLD analysis project Ga0075421, IMG submission 75292) | Bulk soil microbial communities from a Populus tree surrounding site in Tennessee, USA - Soil MetaG P. deltoides SBSDD5 | ecosystem: Environmental > Terrestrial > Soil > Tree plantation...
GGACGGCCCGCTCAAGCATCGTGCTCGGACACTGAGCGGACTGTTCCCGCTGGTCGTTCCGGTCATCGCCTTTGGGGCGTACCTCGTCTACCGCTCGCTCTCGAGTGATGGCCCGCTGATCGGCACGGCCCAGGGCACAGGCGCGTCGTTCCTCGAGCAACTGCTCGTCCCGCGCCTCGATCTCTACCTGATCAACTTCCTCGTCATCACGCTGGTGCTGAATTTTGCCTGGATTCCGGCATCGCTGATCGGCATCGATGCATTCGTCGAGATGGTGCACCGCCTGCATCGCGTCAGGCGTCGCCCCACGGAATCGGCCAACCCTCGGATGGCCGCGCTCATCGTGTTGCTGTGTCTCACGACGGCGTTTGCCCTGAGCCGCTTCATCACGTACGGCAACTCGCGGTACTACCTCGCGACGATCGCCCTGATTCCAATCGTATTCCTGGTCGCGGTGCACCGGTTGCGAGTTCCGCGCAGCGCGCGTCTCGCAATCGTGGGAGCGTACGGCATCGCCCTGGCGATCTCGAATTTGAGGACAGTGGACCCGCTATCGCGGGCGGTGTACGGGACGTTCCCGTTTGGCCGACACGATCTGTTGCGCATGACGAGCCTGACGGGGGAGTGTTGTGGTGCAGGGCAGGACCAGCTCGCGTACAGCCCTGAGTTCACTGTGCTTCATGACCTCGTGGATGACGCACTGCATGCCCTTTCTCCCGGCGATTCGGTGGCAGTCGTTCTCCCCGATTCGACCTCCTGGTTCCACATCGGGCCGCTCGACGCGCGCACGTCGCGTCGGACCCTCCGGCGCCAGGCCGTCGTTCCTCCGCGTGTGCTCGAGGTGGGTGAGGCGATCGCCTTCTCCGGTCGCGTCGCGCCGGCCTACTACCTTGCACTGCCTAACGGCAACAACCGCAAGACGCTCGGCCGTCTTGGGCGGGTTTACGACGTCGGCCCCGAGCGCCGATTCGAGCGTGGTGGTTATGTACTCTCGACCTACACGCTTTCTCCGCTGGCCCGAGCCCCGTGATCGATGAGGCGTGAGTCTGCGCCTGTGTCCCGGCGCTCGGTCCTGTCATCGCGAGCTGACGCGGCGACGCTGATACGCGCGGCGTCGCTGCTGATTGTCGTTGCCCTGCTCGCGTCGCGGGCGGATTACGTGCCAATGTGGGACGGGCGAGTGTACGCCGACTGCATCGTGGACGCGACCTTGAAGCCGCTCTCACTTGAAGCGCTGCGATGCGGCGGGCATGCGTCGCACGTCTACATCGCCTTCATGGTGCTCGTTCAGTCGATCGCCCCGACGAGCTACCTGCCAATGCTGGCGGCGAACACGATCCTCTTGGTGGCGGCTTCGATTGCGTTCGAGCGGATCCTCCGTCTCGCGTTTCCAAGCGACGACTACAAGGTCGATCGAGCTCTCCTCACCGCCGCGTTTCTGCTGGTGCCCGCGATCCTGGCGTCGGTCGTCCAGCCGGGGATCGACTTCCCCCTCGTGCCCGGGCTGTTGTGGGCCATGGCGTTCCTGCTCGAGCGAAAGCTGCTTGCGGCCACTGCCGTTGGGGTCGCGATGGCGTTCACGAAGGAGACCGGCGTGCTCCTGTTCGGCGTGTTGGTAGCGAGCTACGCACTCTGGTTTCCTCTCCACGAACCTGGCTCCATTCGTTCTCGCCTCCTCGGCGTGCTGCGGCTCGCGCCGCTCGCCTCGCCGTTCGTCGTCTTCGGGTCGTACGTCCTCTACCGATCGCGGGTTGGACCAGCGGGAGGCTCGCTTATCTGGAATGCCACGACCATCGGTGAGCCGTTTCTGCACCACCTTCTCGTCCCCCGCCTGGACCTGTACCTGATCAACTACCTGGTCATTGGGCTCATACTGAGCTTTGCCTGGATACCCACGGCGTTCATAACGCTCGATGGGTTCGTTGGCACGGTCAGAAAGGCCCATCGATTGCCGAAGCGGGCGTTGCCCGGCGCGAAGCGCGACGTCGTCGGCTTCCTGTTGCTCTTCACCGTCGCCACGGCCTATGCCCTGACCCGGTTCGCGACCTTCGGGAACAGCCGGTACCTTGTGACGTTGATGGCGCTCCTGTTGCTGCCCTTCATGGGCGCGCTCGTGCGTCTCGGCCTTCCCGGTGGCCCCCGTCGTGCAGTGCTCGCAACGTTCGCGGTAGCGCTTCTCGTGTCTACCGTTCGCACCGTCGATCCGGTCTCGCGCTGGGTCTACGGGACGTTCCCGGTTGGACGCAACTCGATGCTCCACATGACGGCCATTACGGACGAATGCTGCGGTCTCGGCCGCGATCAGCTCGCGTATAACCTCGAGTTCACGAGCCTCGACGCGCTGACGCAGCGCGCGCTGATGACGGTGCCGGGCATCGACTCGACGACGGCGCTCGTCGTACCGGATTCGACGAACTGGTCCACGATCGGCCCGCTCGACGCTCGTACGCGCCGCCGCACACTCGGCCGACGTGGAACCTCGACTCCAGAAGTGATCGAGCCGCGGGACGTAGTAAGCGGGGCGAGTCGACCGCAGCGGTTGTACTACTTGGCGCTGCCGTACGCCTCGGCGGCGCGAGGCGCCGGAGATCTCGCCCGTTTCTACGAACAGGGAGAGGTACGCCGGTTCGAGAGCAGTGGGTATACGCTTCCGGTGTATCCGTACACGACTCGCGGCGCGCCGCAACCGTGACGGCTCGCGCCAACGAGCAGCGACCACTCGCAGGGAAGTTGGCTCTGGCGGGGATGCTCGCCATCACGCTCGCATTACTCGCCAGTCGCTCCGGGCATGTGCCGTCGTGGGACGGTCGCATCTACGGCGACTGCATCATCGACGCCGCCGAGCGTCATCTGACATTGAGCTCCCTGCGATGCAGCGAGCACATGTCGCACGCGTACATGCTGTACGCGGGACTGATCCAGATGCTCTCGCCGGGCAGCTTTCCGCTGATGCTCCTGGCGAACGCGATTCTCTATCTCATCGCGTGTGCGGGGTTCTACCGACTGACGCAGCTCGCGTTTCCGGGGCCCGAACATGGCGTAGAGCGAGGCTTGCTGACGTCCGTGTTCGCGGCACAGCCGGCAATTCTCGCATCGGTCGTGCAGCCGAACATCGATTTTCCGATGCTTCCGGCATTCCTCTGGGGCACGGTGTTCATAATTCGGCGGCAATGGGTGGCGCTGATCGCGGTCGCGATCGCGCTCGTGTTCACGAAGGAAACGGGTGTCCTGCTGTACGTGACGCTGGTTTTCTCGTACGCGGTGGCTATGGTCCTGCCGAACCCGAAGTCGCCGCGGTCACCGTTTCGAGCGCTCCTGCATCTCACCCCGCTCGCAGTTCCTGTCGGCGTTTTCGCCGCGTATATCGCCTACCGCATCATCGTCCCGCACGAGGCCGTGATCTGGGCCGCGGGAACCACGGAGAAGTCGATCGTCTACCAGTTTCTCGTCCCGCGGATCGATCGCTATTTCGTGAACTACATGGTGATGATCCTCGTGCTCAGCTTCGCGTGGGTCACGGCGGCAGTCGTCGGGATCGATACCCTGACGGCTCTCGTTCGCAGGTACCGTAAGTTGCCGCCGAGGCCGCTGCCTGGCGCGAAGCGTCGCATTGTTCGGTTCCTGATCGTGCTGGGCGTCGTGACGATCTATGCGTTGACGCGATTTTCGAGCTGGGGCAATTCCCGATATTTGCTCCCGGTATTCGCGCTGACACCGTTCCTGCTGTACGCGGCGCTGGTTCGCTTGGGAATCACACCAGTGGTACGGCGGTCGTTCCTGGGCGCGCTCGCCGCCCTGATGCTGCTCTCCACCGTTCGCACCGCGGATCCGATCTCGCGCGCGCTCTACGGCACGTGGGCGTTCGGCGATCATCGATTGCTGCGAATGACGAGAGTCACCGGGGAGTGCTGCGGGGGCGGGCGCGATCAGCTCGTATACAATCTCCAGTTCACGCATCTGGGCGATCTGATGAGCGACGCGACCGCCGCGATGGCGACTGATTCGACCGTGGTGTTCGTCCCGCGGCGCATGCGTTGGGAGACATTGGGGCCCCTGGATGCCAGGACGCACCGCCGGACGATGCGACGCGAGAACGTCATCACGCCGCGCCTGTTCGAGCCTGACACGTTGCAGTACCTGGAGGCACCGCCGGCGGACGCGATGTTGGTCGCGCTCCCGAATGGAGACCCTGCCGCGGCCGGCGATTCACTCGCGAGCTGGTACGACATCGGCCCACCGGTGCGATTGCGCCGCGGCGGGTACTGGCTCATGGCGCACAGGCTTACGTTGCGGGATGGACGTAGCTGATGGTGTCTGCTCATGCGCCCGGACCTAACGCGTATTCCATGACGGCGTTTCCGCCCCTGCCAACCGTAGATCTCGATCACGTGCTCGACCACACGCGGGAGCTCTGGGCATCGTGCGCGGGTCGGCGGCTCTTTCTCACGGGCGGGACTGGTTTCTTCGGTCCATGGCTCGTCGAAACGTTCCTGCACGCGAACGATCAGCTGGGGCTCGGGGCGCAGATGGTGGTGCTGACCCGCGACCCGGACGCAGCGAAGGTGCGGTTTCCCCACGTTGCGCGGCACGCGGCGGTGACGTTCCACCGCGGGGACGTTCGTGGGTTCGAGCCGCCGCCTGGGGAGTTCGATACGGTCGTTCACGGAGCGGCCGAGTCGAGCCAGCAGGATCATATCGGTGACTACGGGCACATGTTCGACACGATCGTCGACGGTACCCGACAGACGCTTGCTCTCGCGCGTTCGTCGGGCGCTCGGCGGTACCTGCTCGTGAGCAGCGGCGCCGTGTATGGCCGGCAACCGCCCGAGGTCAGTCACGTGGCCGAGGACTTTCCGGGTGGGCCGGATTCGTTCCGTGCGACCTCGGCCTACGCCGAAGGGAAGCGAGCGGCGGAAGTGCTGGCGGCCATCGAAGCGGATCGAGGCGGCCTATCCGTGCGTGTGGCGCGGTGCTTCGCGTTCGTCGGACCGCATCTGCCGTTGGATATCCACTTCGCCATTGGCAACTTCATTCGGGATGCGATGCATGGCGGCCCGATCCGCGTTCGCGGTGACGGAACGGCGGTTCGGTCGTATCTGTATACGGCCGACCTGGCCATCTGGCTGTGGACCTTGGCGTTGAGCGAAACAGCGTCCGGTCCCTACAACGTTGGTTCCGACGAGCCGTTGACCATTCGACAGGTTGCGCAAGCCGTCGCAGACACGTGTGCGCCAGGAGTTAGCGTTCAAGTTGAAGGTCAGTCTCGTGAGGTTGGATCGACGGCCCCGTATGTCCCATGCACACGGCGCGCGACGGTCGAGCTTGGCCTCCTACGAATGGTCCTGCTACGGGAGGCGATTCTCCGCACGCGTGACTGGTACGCTCCCGAGCCCTCGACACCACTTCACTCGAGTCCAGACACGAGAAGCGCGTGAATCGTACTCACATTCGGATCGGCGACCGTCGCATTGGGCCTAACGAGCCATGTTATGTCATCGCCGAGGCCGGCATCAACCACAACGGGGACCTCGCCATGGCGAAGGCCCTTGTCGACGCAGCCATCGCCGCGGGTGCTGATGCGGTCAAATTCCAAAAGCGGAAGCTGAGCGAGGTCTATCAGGAAGCCATCCTGGACGAGCCGAGGCTGGGCGAACAAGCACTGCAGTACCTTGTTCCGATCCTCGTCGAATTCGAGTTGGCCGATGCGGACTTCATCGAACTCGAGAAGTACTGCACCGAGGAAGGAATCACGTTCCTGTGCACGCCGTGGGATACGCACAGCGTTGACTTCCTCGAGCAGCTTGGAGTGCCAGCCTACAAGATCGGCTCTCCGGACATGACAAACGTGCTGTTACTCGAGCACGTCGTTCGTACGCGAAAGCCGATCATCGTGTCGACCGGCATGTCGACCGAAGAGGAGATCAGAAAAACGATCGCCTTCTTGGTGGAGCACGAAGCGGAGTGCGCGCTTCTTCATTGTGTCAGCACGTATCCCGCGTCTCCTGAGGAGATCAACCTGCGCTTCATGCGAGCGCTGCAGGAGTGGTCGGGGTGGCCGGTCGGGTATTCCGGGCACGACCCGGGGCTCGCGATTTCTCTCGCCGCTGTGGCGCTCGGCGCCAACATTCTCGAGCGGCACCTGACGCTCGATCGTTCACTTCGAGGCCCCGACCACTCGTCGAGCCTGACCCCGGAGGACCTCGCGGCGCAGGTCGCAGCCGTTCGAGAAGTGGAGAGTTCGCTCGGCGTCGCGCATCGGTGGATGACACGGGGAGAGATTCTGAATCGACGCGCGCTCGGGAAAAGTCTCGTTGCCCGCGTCGATATTCCGGCGGGCACGGTCGTCACCTCCGCGATGGTGGCGAGCAAGTCGCCCGGGATGGGGCTGTCCCCGCAGTTGGTGACTCAGCTCATCGGGCGCCGCCTCGACCGTGACGTTCGTCGAGACGAGCCGTTTTCGGACGACGACCTCGGCGATGCGTTAGGTGGCGGTGCACGAAGGCCGATCGACGTTGGAACACCGTGGGGTATCGTGGCACGGTTTACGGACATCGATGACCTTCTCGCTCGGTTCGAGTCTGACGGTCTGTCCTTTATCGAGTTCCACGTCAGCGACCGGGATTTGGACGTCGGCGTGGACGGGTTCAACCGGCGCCAGCTCGCTCACGAAATGGTCGTGCACGCGCCGGAATACTGTCACGACGCGCTGATCGACCTCTGTGCGCGTGACGACGCGCAACGAACGATGTCGATCGGGCGAATTCAGAAGACCATCGACCTCGCTCGCGACCTCGCGCCGCATTTTCGGCCATCGCCGGCGGGTCCGAAGATCGTAGTCCATGTGGGGGGCATGGCCCCGCGGCTCGACCACTATGATCGTGCGGAAGCGCGTGCCCGGCTGCTCGATTCCATCGAGCAGCTCGATCACGCCGGTGTCGAGCTACTACTGGAGAACCTCCCCCCGTTCCCCTGGTATTTCGGCGGAAAGTGGTTCGGGCACGTCCTCGTCGATACGGATGACACGCTCGAGCTCTGCGAGCTCTCGGGCCTTGGGCTCTGCTTCGACGTGTCTCATGCGGCGCTCGCATGCAACCGGACCGGCGAGAGTCTCGTGCAATTCGCCGCGGCGGTTGCACCCCACGTCCGGCACCTTCACGTGTCGGACGCGGCCGGTACGGGAGGGGAAGGACTGCAGATCGGTGAAGGCGACGTGAACTTCATTGAGCTCATGCCGGTGCTCCTGACCCCGCGTCCAACACTGGTGCCCGAGGTTTGGATGGGGCACCATCTCGGAGGGCGGGGGTTCCGCCTTGGGCTGGACCGCCTCACCGAACTCGTCTGGGCAAGTCGTGTGCTCGGGCGCGGCACCGACGCAACGACTCGGCGCGAGCTCAATAGCTTGACCGTACCGGCCGAGGCCAGCGTGATGACGACACTGCAGGTGATCGACCGAAACCGGATGGGTATTGCATTCATCGTGGACAATCATCACGTCGTCGTTGGCGTCGCGACGGACGGCGACATCCGGTCCGCCATTGTACGCGGAAGCAACCTGCATAGCCCAATCACTGACGTGATGAACCCGCATTTCACGTGCGGGCGCACCGGGATGTCACCGGACGAGATTCGCGGCCGCCTGCCAGGCCGCTCACGAGTCATGCCAATCGTCGATGCACAGGGTCGCTTGGTCGATTACGCATCGGAGCTGCACGTGCCGGACGTTAGGTTTCCGGTCAGTGAACCAGCGACGTCGTGACGCCCTGAGTGGACGCAACGGCGGCCAGCAGGCGTGGCGCGACTCTCGGCATACCGCCAGCAGCACGTGAGATGATCAAACTTTCTGACTACGTGGTCCGCTTCATCGCTGACCTCGGTGTGAAGCACGTCTTCATGGTCACTGGAGGCGGCGCGATGCACCTCAACGACTCGGTCGGCACGTGTGAGCAGATTGAGTACGTGTGCAACTTGCACGAACAGGCCGTTTCCATGGCTGCTGAGACGTATGGGAAACTCAGTGGCCTGGGCGTAGGCTTCGTGACGACGGGCCCCGGCGGCACCAACGCGGTTACCGGTGTCGCAGGCGCGTACTTGGATTCGACGCCGATGATCGTCGTGTCGGGCCAAGTGAAGCGGGCAGACCTCAAGGGAACAACCGGCGTCCGGCAGCTCGGTGTTCAGGAGGTCGACATTGTCAGTATCGTCAGTCCGATCACCAAGTACGCGGTGACGGTGATGGACCCGATGTCGATCCGTTACCACCTCGAACGGGCAGCGTTTCTTGCGCGCTCAGGTCGGCCTGGCCCGGTCTGGATCGACATTCCGCTCGATGTGCAAGGCGCGACGATCGATGACAGTGCGCTCGGCGGATTCGACCCGGCGACACTCGACCCGGCGTCCGGCGATGGCCACCAACTCGTCGCTGACGTCGAGGACGTGATCCGGTCGCTTCGCAGGGCGGAGCGTCCCGTGCTGCTCGTCGGGAATGGAGTGCGGCTCGCTGGGGCCCAGCGCGAACTCGTGGAACTCGTGAATCGTCTCGGAGTGCCCGTTCTGAAGACGTGGTTGGGCCACGACATGCTCCCGGATAATCATCCGCTGGACTGCGGTCGGCCGGGACCGGTGGCGCCACGCGGGGCCAACTTCGCGCTCCAGAACTCCGATTGGATGCTGGCTATCGGCGCGCGACTCGATCTCGTGGTCACCGGGTACGCGCCGGACAAGTTCGCTCGCTGCGCGCACAAGATCATGGTCGACATCGACAGCGCGGAGCTGGCTCGCCTTCGCCCCCACGTCGCGAGCGCCCTTCAGTACGACGCGCGCGAGTTCATCGTCGAAGTCAATCGACAACTGTCGCGTGAAGCGCCCCCGAGTCGCGTCGAGTGGATGGAGCAGTGTCGCAGCTGGAACGCGCGATACCCCGTCGTCCTTCCGGAATACCGAGCGCTTCCGGATCGCGTGAGTACCTACGTGTTGGCAGAGGCACTCTCGGAAGCCACGGAGGAGGGGGAGGTGGTCGTCTCGGGGAGCTCGGGTGCCGGCATCGAGATTTTTCTCCTCGCGTATCGCGTGCGTCCCGGTCAACGCGTGCTGCTCACCACGGCGCTCGGGGCAATGGGCTACGGCCTTCCGGCCGCGATCGGAGCGTGTTTGGCCGCGGACCGGCGGCGCACCGTTCTCGTCGACGGCGATGGCGGAATGCAGCTCAACATCCAGGAACTCGAGACCGTTGCTCGTCTCCAGCTTCCCATCAAGATCTTTGTCTTGAATAACGACGGATACGCGTCGATCCGTACATCGCAGTCGCGGTATTTCGGGCGATTATGTGGGGCGGATGCGTCCAGCGGCGTGACGCTCCCCGACATCAAACGCGTCGCGGAAGCATACGGCATCGCGAGCACTCGCATTGAGAATCAGGTCGACTTGGTCGCGAACATTCGTCGGGTGCTCGAAGCCGATGGTCCGATCGTTTGCGAGATCATGTCACCGCCCGAAGAACCGCGCGCTCCTAGCTTGTCGAGCATGCGGCGCCCCGATGGCAGTATGGTGTCGCGCCCGCTGGAAGACCTGTGGCCGTTCCTCGATCGCGATGAGTTCCGCGCGAACATGATCATCCCGACACTCGACGAGTGACGGTCCCTCAAGCGTCGGTCGCTCCGAGTTCCACGCTCGTTCACGCCTTGATCATCGGGATGGGCTCGATCGGGCAGCGTCACGCGCGGAACCTGCGCCGCCTGCTGGGTGATCGGGTCCGTCTCTCGGCGTACCGTGCTCGGCGGCAATCGCCAATCGTCGGCGAGCGATTGACCGCCCACACGATGAGATCGGTGGAGGAAGAGTACGAGCTCGAGACGTTTCACTCTCTGGACGATGCGCTGGCGTCATCACCTGACGTCGCATTCATCTGTAACCCGACGAGCCTTCATCTCGAGACTGCGATCGCGTGTGCGAGTGCCGGGTGCGACCTGTTCATCGAGAAGCCAATCGCCGACTCGCTGAACGGCCTTGATCGCCTGGTTAGTCTGGTCGAAGCGAAACGCCTGGTCGTCGCCGTTGGTTGCCAGCTCCGATTCCACCCGGCGCTCCGGCTAATGAAGCAACGTCTGGAAGACGCTGTCGGTGCACCGCTCGCTGTTCGAGCAGAGGTTGGCGAGTACCTTCCAGGATGGCATCCGTATGAGGACTACCGTCGTGGCTACGCGGCTCGACGGGATCTTGGCGGTGGAGTGATCCTCACGTTGATTCACGAGATCGACTACCTAACGTGGCTCTTCGGAAACCCGCGACGCGTGTTCGCGGTGGGTGGTCATCTGAGCTCGCTCGAAGTCGATGTCGAGGATGTCGCGAGCATACTGGCGCACCACGAATACGCCGGCAGGACGTTACCCGTGCACCTCCAACTCGATTTCGTCCGGCGACCGCCGCGCCGGACCTGCGCCGTGCTCAGCGAGGCTGGCGGACTCGACGTGGATTTGCGACAGAACCGCCTGACGCACACCGCCGTCGACGGAACGGTCACAACGGTATACGACGATCCGACGTTCGACCGAAACGCGCTGTTCGTCGCCGAGCTCTCGGATTTTCTCAATGCACAGGCGACGCGCAACGCGCCGGAAGTCACCCTCGAAGCCGGAATCGGGGCTCTCCGCGTGGCGCTCGCTGCCCTCGAATCCATACGAACGCAGAGCGTCGTGGAGCTCCGATGACGCGCGAATCCCGCTCCGAGCCACCGACCCCCACGACGCTCTTCGACCTCACGGGTCGTGTCGCCATCATCGCGGGAGGAGCCGGCCTCCTTGGGCCGAAGCACGTCGAGGCGATCGCGGCGGCTGGAGGGGTAGCGGTCGTCGCCGACATTGATATCGACGCCGCCGAGCGCGTCGCCGCGGGGCAGCGAGACCGCTTTGGTGCCGATGTCTGGGCGTGCCGTACCGACATCACCCGCAGCGATGACGTCGAGGCACTCCTCGACGCGGTACTCGAGCGTCACGGTCGCGTCGATGTTCTCGTCAACAACGCGGCGAACAACCCAAAAGTCGAAACGGGAGGGTCCGTCGCGTTCTCGCGGATGGAGAGCTTTCCGCTGGCGCAGTGGCAACGGGACATCGACGTGGGGCTGACCGGCGCGTTCCTCTGCTGCCAGATCATCGGTCGCGAGATGGCCGCCCGAGGGAGGGGCGTCATCGTCAACATTGCGTCCGAGTACGGCGTGATCGCGCCGGATCAGCGGCTGTATCGGGTAGACGGGTTGCCCGACAACCAGCAACCGACGAAGCCGGTGTCATATACCGTCGTCAAGAGTGGGATCATCGGAATGACACGGTATCTTGCGACGTACTGGGCGGACCGGGGCGTGCGTGTCAACTCGCTGACCGTCGGTGGGATCGAGAATGGACAAGACGCGGCGTTCCTCGCGCGGGCTCGCGACAGGATTCCGCTAGGTCGCATGGCGCGGGTTGACGAGTATCAGGGGGCAATGCTGTTCTTGGCTTCCGATGCGTCGAGCTTCATGACCGGGTCGAATCTGGTCATCGATGGTGGAAAGTCGTGCTGGTAGAAGACGGACGTCGCCAGCCCGCCGACCGCGTTGCCCGGGAGATCGACGGTCTGCTCGAGGAGACGGTCGACCATTGCAAGGCACGAGAGCGCGCCGCATTCGACGTGGTCAGCGGTGGTGATCAGTCACCGATCGTGTTGCTCGGTGCCGGACAGCTCGGGCGTCGCACTGTCGCCGCGCTCGAACGAGTCGACCGGCCCCCGATAGCGGTGGCCGACAACAACCCGGCGTTATGGGGAACGACGATCGGCACCGTGCCGATCTGTTCGCCCGCCGAGGCGGCACAGCGATACGGAGAATCGGCGACGTTCGTCGTGAGCATCTGGCGAGCGGGCGGGACTCACCGATACGAGCACTCCCGTCGGCAGCTGCACGAGCTGGGATGTCGGCGGGTGACGTCGATTGCACCGCTCGCGTGGAAGTATGCGGAAGTGATGCTTCCGCACTACACGCTCGATCTCCCCCACCGAGTGCTCGAGCAGGCCGATTCCATTCGCAGCGCGTTCGCTCTATTCACCGATGACCGCTCGCGCGCCGAGTTCATTGCGCAGCTTCGGTTTCGGCTACTGGCCGATTTCGATGGCCTCGCACACCCGGATTCCGATCCGCAGTACTTGGCGCCCGATCTCTTCGTCGAGAGCGATCAGGAACGGGTCGTCGATGCGGGTGCGTTCAATGGGGATTCCCTCCGCGCCTTCCTGTCGACAGGGAGGCCGTTCGCATCCTATGTCGCACTCGAGCCCGACCCCGCGAACTTCGCGGCACTTTCGGACTATCTCACGTCGCTTCCGACGGCGATCGGTCAGCGAGTCGTTCCCCTGCCAGTCGCCGCATTTTCAAGGCGGGTGCGGATGCGGATCGAGGGCACTGGGTCTGCGGCCGCGGCACTCGTTGAGGCGACCGGCGCCCCACGCGACGATGACGTTGAGTGTGTGACGCTGGATGAACTGCTCGCCGATCGCGGCGTGAGCTTCCTCAAACTCGACATTGAGGGAGCAGAACCGGAAGCCCTCAAGGGTGGGGCGTCGCTGATCGCCCGGGACCGGCCTGTGATTGCCGTATGCGTCTACCACTTGCAGGACCACTTGTGGCGACTGCCCAGTTTGATCCGCTCTTTGGTCGACGACTACCGATATCACCTCCGGCCGTACAACGAGGAGGGCTGGGATCTCGTGTGCTACGCTGTACCTCGTGAGCGGTCGAAGCTCCAAGCGATTCGGTCGCATGACTGAACAGAAGCCCGACTCGCGGCAATGCGCCGTCTGCGACGCCTACGCTCCGAGCCTCCTCTTCCGTCAGAGCTTCGAAGCGGTTGACGGCGTGAGCGCGCTGGCGGGCTACGACGTCGTGACCTGTAAGCAGTGCGGCTTTGCGTATGCCGACGGGATTCCGTCACAGGTGGTGTTCGACCGCTACTATCGCGACGCGTCGAAGTACGAATACCACCAGCGCGATGGACAGGAATCGCCGTACGACAGCGCACGGATGGAGGTGATTGCCGATGTGATCGCTCCGTTGATCCCGCGCGCCGACTCCGCGGTCGTCGACATCGGTTGCGCCAGCGGTCGCCTGCTGTACTTGCTCAGGCAGCGTGGCTTTCCGGACGTCACTGGAATCGACCCATCGCCCGGGTGCGTGGCTTCCGCCCGCCGACTGTACGACATCCCCGTTCGCGAGGGCAACTTCGCGGCGTTCCCGGCGATTGACCGGCCGTTCGACGTGGCGATTCTCGTCGGAGTTCTGGAGCACGTTCGCGATCTCGACACAGCCATGTCCCAGGTTGCGTCGATACTCGATGACGGCGGCATTGCCTATGTCGAAGTGCCCGATGCGTGGGAGTTCTGGAGGTATCCCAACGCGCCGTTTCAGGACTTCAGCATCGAGCACATCAACTTCTTCTCGCCGCAGTCGCTATCAAACCTCTTCGCGAGATACGGCTTCTCACCCGTATTCGTCGAGCAGAATGGTCGACAGCAGGCATATCGCACCATGATGTCGAACGTGTCGGC
>Ga0075421_100007269_pt1 | contig 13562 bp, 10 predicted proteins | sample SoiMetdeltSBSDD5_FD_75292 | JGI IMG/M metagenome (GOLD analysis project Ga0075421, IMG submission 75292) | Bulk soil microbial communities from a Populus tree surrounding site in Tennessee, USA - Soil MetaG P. deltoides SBSDD5 | ecosystem: Environmental > Terrestrial > Soil > Tree plantation...
CGGACGAGCGGCAGATCCACCGAAGCGACGGATCAGCGACGCGCTCCCCTACATGCAGCCTCACTGCCTACTGTGGGCTAACATCACTGCTTACTGCTTACTTTCTGCGTACCCCGGACGGCGTAGACCCTGGACCGCGGCGCGCGTCCCATTGCTGGGCGCGCCACGTCGGTACGCAGTACGTACTACGCTGTCAGTAAGTAGTAAGCAGTGATTTCAGTACGTAGTACCCCATTACGCGGCGACAGCAAGCGTAGCCGTGTCGTAGATGAACCGTTCGTGGGTGACCTTGCCGTCGCGCCACGTCTGGAGCGCGACCTGGTCCAGCCGGTACCGCTGTCCATCCGCGGTCGTGTAGTCGAAGATCCAGTTGATCGCGGCGCGATTGCCCTCGACGAGCACCGACGCGGCGCGGAACTTCACCGAGCGGAGCGAACCGAAGAACGCGCGCTCACGCTCGATGTTCGCCGCCAACCCCACCGTCGGGGCATCGAGATTCTCCTGCATGGCGACGTCGTCGCCGTAGTATGTCTGGATCGCCTCGAGCATGCGCCCCTGCTCCACGAGCGCGACGAGGTGGTCCACGTGTGGCTTGATTGACATGGTCGTGACTCCAGTGAGTGTGGATGAAAGTCGTGCGGGCAACGGAAGGCGACGTTAGGCTGCACGCGACGTCGTTCGGTGGCCGGCGGTGGCTGCGACGGGATATTTCGGCCGGCCGAAGCGAATCGTGAGGAGGCGATCGATCGAGAGTGCGCCGCTGCCGTTCACGGCGACGACGGCGCCCAGCCCGATCGCGAGCAGGTGGTACTCGAAGCCTTCGGTGCCACCCGGCAGTGCACCGAACCAGTTCATGAAGAATCCGTTTGCTGCGTGGGTGCTGGCCGCACCGACCATCAGGGCGATGAGGCCGAGCGCGGCGAGTCGTCCGCCGAGACCGAGCACTACCGCCACCGGCGCGACGAGCTCGGTGACGATCGCCAGCGCGGCGAGGATCGTGGGAAAGCCGAGCGTGTCGGTCATCCACCCGAGCGTGCCGCTGAAGCCGTAGCCCCCGAAGTAGCCGAGGGCGTGCTGCAGTCCATGGGGGAAGAGGATGGCGCCGAGCGCGACACGCCCCGCGAGCGCGCCGACGTCGTGACGGGTTGCGATCATTTTGCGATACATGGTCGTGATCCTCGTGAGGAACCGGGTATAATGGCCAAGGCAACTGTTGCCTGAGCAAGTATTGGGACCAATTGCGCTCCCTTAGGACTCTACGTGAAGACTCGGGCTGACTGGACATCAGCGCCGGCGCGCGGCGCGGACACGGGTCGGCGGGCTCGTCACGGACGCCTCACGAGCCACCGCGGAGCGCGGCGCACCACGCTCCGCATTCACGGCCCGCACGATGTCGAGCAACTCGATGAAGCGCTCGAGTTGCGTCTCGTCGAGCGAAGCGACGATCTCCTCGTCCGCAGAGTCCATCTGCGGGTCGAGCATGTCGAGCAGCTTGCGACCAGCGTCGGTCGCGTAGCACAGCACCTGGCGACGGTCCGGGTAGCTGCGCTCCCGACGGATCAGCCCGGCATCCTCGAGCTTGTCGAGGATGCGCGTGATCGTCGTCCCCTCCTCGATCATCCGCTCGCGAATCGAGAGCGTCGGGATCCCGCCGGTCCCGGCCCCGCGAATGATGCGGAGCGCGTTGTACTGCGCGAGGCTCAAGCCCGACGACTCCAGCACCCGCGCGAGCGTGCGATGCACGACGGACGCGGTACGGAGCAGGGCGATCGTCGCCTCCTGCGCGGTGGAGCGAAACGGCTTGCTCTGCCGGATCTCGTTCTGAACCGCGCTGCCGCGGAGTCGACGCGCTGGCTTGGGCTGGGGCATGAGAGGCGAGGGTCAGGTGCCGATAGTTGCTATGATAACTATTGTCGAAGCACTGTCAAGCCCCGGATCGGCCACTCCCCTTGCTCGCCGAGACATCCTTCGAATAGTGCCGCCGCCAGGGCCGGCACTCGAACGCCGACACGACGGCGCGATATCACGAGCCTCGACGAGCTTCGCATGATCACGGCCGACCTGCTCACCCGCATTCCGCTCTTCGCCGGACTCCCCGCGAACGAACGCGCCTCCCTCGCCGCACGCGCGGCCGATGTCCGAATCCAGAAGGACGAGTGGCTCCTCGTCGAGGGACAGAGCGCCGCGTTCTTCGGGCTGCTCGAGGGACGACTCGCGGTCATCAAGGCGATCGGCGGGCGCGATCATCACGTCGCGACGTACGAGCCAGGCGAGTACTTCGGCGAAGTGCCCCTCCTCCTCGGCTCTCCGGCCATTGCCGGCCTTCGCGCACTCGAGCCTTCACGGATGATGCGACTCGAGCCGGCGGACTTTCACGACCTGGTGTCGCATTGCCGGGTGCTGAACGCGGAGATCAGGCGAACGATGGAGCGCCGCGTGAGCCGCCTCCAGCAGGTCGTCGCCGACTCGCAGGCGGTCTCGGCGACCGTCATCGGAACTCACCGCGACGTCGCGTGCGTAGAGCTCCGTGACTTCCTCGCCCGCAACCATGTCGCGTTCGCCTGGCGCGACCTCGATGACGAGGAGTCGCTCAAACGGCTGGTGTACGATGGTATCGTCCCATCGGTCGGTGGCCCGACGACGCCCGAGTGTGTCGCGATCCGGTCATCCCGGCTGCCGCTCGTGATCCTGGCCGATGGTCAGCGCCTCGAGGCACCGGACCTTCGTAAGGTCGCGTCCGCCGTCGGCCTGCAGACCGACCCGCGACGCCACTCCTACGACGTGGTGATCGTTGGTGGTGGTCCGGCGGGTCTCGCCTCGGCTGTGTACGGCGCGTCGGAGGGACTGTCCACGTTGCTCGTCGAGCGAATGGCGTGCGGCGGCCAGGCGGGTACGTCCTCGCGCATCGAGAATTATCTCGGGTTTCCTGGCGGATTGTCGGGTGATGAGCTGAGCTCGCGCGCTCGCCAGCAGGCGCTGCGCTTCAACGCCGAGCTGCTCGTTGCACGCTCGGTGGCGTCCATCGAGCCCGCTGATCCCACGTTAGGCGATGGCGAGGCGGCACATGAGGCACACACGATCGTGCTCGACGACGACACGCGGATCGCGGCGAGCGCGGTCATCATGGCCACAGGAGTCCAGTGGCGCCGCCTCGACACACCGGGCGTCGATCGGCTCACGGGGCGCGGCGTGTATTACGGGGCGGCCACGGCCGAAGCGCTCGCGGTGCGCGGCCGGCACGTCCATCTCGTCGGCGGCGGGAACTCGGCCGGGCAGGCCGCGATGCTCTTTTCGAACTACGCGGAGTCGGTCACCATGCTCGTGCGCGGGCCTTCGCTCGCTGCCAGCATGTCTCAGTACCTCATCGACCAGCTCGCGACCAAGGCCAACGTTACGATTGAGACTGAAGCGGAAGTCGTTGAGGTCGAGGGAGAGAACCGCCTCGAGGCCATCCATGTCGTCTCGGGCCGTTCGCGTGTCCCCGAGCGACGCGAGAGCGATGCGCTGTTCGTGTTCATCGGTGCGAGCGCCGAGACGTCCTGGTTTCCATCGCGGTTGATTCGCGACCAGTGGGGGTACGTGTGCACGGGACGCGACGTGATGGACCTGCTCGAGGAACGGGAGGTGGGTACCTGGCCGCTCGAACGCGACCCGTACCTGCTGGAGACGAGTGTCGCGGGCATCTTCGCTGCGGGCGACGTCCGCCACGGCTCGATCAAGCGCGTCGCGTCGAGCGTGGGGGAGGGAAGCATGGCGATCGCGTTCGTCCATCAGTATCTGGCCGAGCTGCGGTCGCGAACTGCCTCCCGACGCGAGTCGGGAGTTGGTAGTTAGGCAGCGGTAGTCAACGGGGTCAGAGTTGTTGAAACCCGATGCATCGGGTTTCAACAACTCTGACCCCTTGAAATCGGAGGGCCGCGACGATGGTGAGGAAGGGCGAAGCGCAGGATTGTGGACTTGGAGTGATGCCTAACGGGCCGACACGCCACGGCCCCGCCGCGAGACGGCTGTCCGGAGGTCGGCGATCGTCCCCACCGGTCCGTGCACGCCGGCGATCGTCTGAACGTCGAGGCCAAGCCGTTCGATCGCCTTCGCGAACTCCGCTGTCAGCGTGTTCGCCGGACCGGGCTCACCGCGCGTTGGGAGAATGAGCAGGTCTCCCTGGAAGATGAGCTTCTCCTTCGGGAGGTAAGCCATCACGATCTCGTCGACGTGCGACGTCGGACCGATGTCGTGAAGCTCGATTGTCATGTTGCCGTCGGTGAAGACGCGCTTCCGCGTGAACGTCTCCACGACCGGCGCGCGCGGCGCGCGGGACAGCACGTCGGGACGTAACACATGCGTGGCATTCGCCACGTGCGCCACGAACGGCCGATTCTTCGGCGTCGTCACGATCGTTATGCCTTCGGCGATGTAGGGACGCAGCCCGCCGCCGTGGTCGTCGTGGTGATGCGAGAACGTCACGTAGCGCACTGGCTTGCCAGGAACGGTGCGCCGCACGGCTTCGAGTACCGCGGTCGCCGCGGCCTGCGGCGTTGGCGCTTCGAACACGACGACGTAGTCGCGGAAGGCGACGAACATCACGCGATTCCCGCCCGGGAGCTGCTGCAGCAGCCACACGTTCTCGGCCAATTTCCGCACCGGCTCCGCCTCGACGCCCGTGGGGCGGAAATCCTCCGCCTGGCCGTAGCCAGTGGTGGGCGCGGTGAACAGAGAGTCCGGCGGGCGCGAGTCGAACGCGTACGTCAACGTGTCGTCGCGGACGAGCTCCCCGTTCCGCCGCTCGACGAGTCGAGTGGGCACTGGGATGCCCTTCTCGACGCGGTACCCCGTATACTCGTAGCTCGCGAGCTGGTCGCCGTCCACGGCGTCGTCACGGAGCCAGTCGAGCCGCGCGAGTCGTTTCGTGCCGGCGTCGATCCAGAGCGTGTAGAGCCCGTTAGGCTGCGCATAGCTTACACCTTGCAGCCGCTGCCCATCCACCGTCTGTTCGCCAACCCACCGCACGGACTCCGCGCGCCCGCGCACTTCCAGAAGCTCGAACGCAGGCAGTTCACGCCGTGCCGGGTTGGTGGCTACCTGGGCTCCATTGAACTGGACCACGACATCGCCAAGCCCGGCGCGAGTTGGATCGTAGAACCAGGATCGCTGCGGCGTCGTGATCTGCGTACTCGCGAACACGAAGTCGACCGGGTAACGCTGTACCCGGTGCTGCATCAGCCGGTTGTTCTTGAAGTCGATGACGATGTCGGCGAGCGTCGGCTGAGTGACCCACGGCCGCGACAGCGACGTGCTCTGATACGCCATCCAGCGGCGGCCTCGATAGCGAATCGTCAGGTCCTCGACGGCCCTGAGTCGGTCCATTCCGCCATTGGCGGCGATAGCGGAGTCGACGAGGGCGAGGCCGCGTGCGGCGGACGCGATTCCACCCGGCGCAGCGGACGCCTGGGCGCCAGCCGACTGCGGGGGTCTGAGAAAGACGCTCGCACCAAGCACCATCAAGGCGAGGCGAGCGGTCGAGACACGGAGATAGGAGGGCGGCATGGGGGTCCCATCAATAAGGAGGATGGGAATACATCTGAGCCCCGGCCTGATGGCGGCAAGCCGGCGTGGGACGAACCCCGCCGGCCTCGTGAGGAACCCGCTAGAACTTCGCTTTCACACCGGCCGTGATGGTGCGCCCCGGAACGACCGTAACGTTGTCGGGCTCGCCGCGCTGTTGACCCAGGAGGTTGTCGCCACTCATGACGAACGACAGCCCGCGGAAGAGATCGCGCGTGAACGTCGCGCGAAGGCGGGTGACGCCGCTGTACTCGCGCCAGTAGTTGCGCAGCGCACTGCCGACGAGATCCCGGGGGTCGAGGCCACCACTCGTTAGGGAGTCCGCGAGGGCGAGGCGGTCGTAGCCCATCCAGTCGGTCGCGCGCGACACCGACAGCGAGGTGAACCAGCGCCGTTCCGTCCACGACGCGATCAACGCAGCCGTTCGCGCGGGCACGTCGAGCACGCGATCCCCGGCGCGAAGGTCGCCGCTGTACCCAGCGGCGAGACGACGCACTCGACTGTCCACGAGCGAAACCGTGCCGGTCAGCGACAGTCGCCCCAAAGCGCCCCTGCCTTCGATCTCCCAACCGCGGTTGCTGATCTCGCCGACATTCTGCAGCTGGTAGTCGACATACGAGCCGACAGATGTAGATGGCCCACCATCCCATCGCGGCTCCCGGGACGGCTCGGACGGAAGCGCGATCGGGACCGATTGGATCAAGCCGGACGCTCGCTGATCGAACCGCGTGACGGTGAGCCCGAGCGACCGGCCGACGAACAGGTCGGCACCAACCTCCACGCCCGACTGCTGCTCCGGCGCCAGGTCATACGCGATGAACGTCGGTCGCCGTCCGCTCAACGCGAGCTCGCGGATCGCTCCGTCGACCGGGCGAACCGCTTTCCCGTACGCCGCACGGAGCTTGAGCGTCACATCGCCGCGATCACCGACGATGGCTCCGCCGAGCATCGGGAGCGCGGCCACACGCGACGTCCCGCTCAGCGCCTCCATGTGCTCGAGGCGCATGCCCGCCGTGAGGAACAGCCGATTCCGGAGGGACGTGCTCGCCTGCGTCACGATGCCGCTGTTGGCGCGCCAGCCGGTCAGCATGGTTTCTCCCTGAACCACCTGCTCACCAGGGCGCGAGCCGAGTACCGTCGTCGCGACGGGGTTCTGCTCGCGAGCCGCCGAGTGCTCCGCCGAGAACGTCACCGTTGCAGTCGCCGACTCCGGTGCGCCGAAGCGCGCCGTGCTGCTCGCCCGCGCTGTGATTCGATCAGCCCCGCCGCGAGACGCGTCGAGCGCCGAATCCACCGCGGAAGGGATCGGGCCGCTCACCACGCTGGGATTGCGGAGTCGATAGCCGTCGACGCCGAAGACGAAAGCATGCGTCCAGCGATCGTTAGGCGCGAACGAGAGCGTGCTGCCGATCGTGTACTGGCGAACGGACTGCGTTTTCGTCGTATCGGGCACTAACCGCCGGACCGTGCCGTACGTGGATGTCACCTGGCCAGAGTGCGGGCCGGCACCGGCCACCCCCACGTCCCGGGGTGCAGGGTCCGAACCGTCTCTGGGGCCGCCGATGTTCGTCAATTCGGGGAGCGTGCCGGCGAGCGCCGTGAAGGGGGACAGGAGCGGATTGGCCGGCGTCCCGGCGTCCCCGCTGAACAGCCTGGCCGTGCCAGTGAACACGGTGCGCGCGCCGACGATGCGGAAGTCACCCGTGGTCGAAATCGTCCGCGCGAACGCGCCAGGGATGTATGCGCCGAGCGTGGTCAAGCTGGCCGCCAGCCCAGCCGAACGCGTTGATGTTCCCGTGCGGAACGCGAGGCGGTGCTGCTGCGTCAACACGTCCTGCGCGGCGAATTCGCTTCCGGATACTCCCGCAGTGCTCTGGAGCTGAAGCCGTTGGCCGCTCGGGCCCGCGCCATCGTGACGCGTGACGATGTTGATGACGCCGCTGATCGCGTCGGCACCGTACAGTGCCGCACCCTGCGGCCCGCGAATGACTTCGACCCGCTCGATGGTGGACGCGTCGAGCTCCTTGACCAGAAGCGGATTCGCGACTTCGATGCCGTCGATGTAGAGCTTCGGGTAGCTCAGCCCGAACGAACTCGCGCCGCGAACACTGCCGTACCGCGCGGCGAGCGAGGCCGGTGACGACTGCCACATCCACACGCCGGGTACCGCGCCATCCAGAATGTGCTGGAGCGCTGAGCTCTCCTGTCGCGCCAGCTGCTCGCGTGTGACGACGGCAACCGAGATGGGCACCCCTCGCTCTTCCTCCGATCCCGCTGCTGCGGTCACGACGACTCGATCGAGCAGGCTCGCGCGGCGCGGCACGGCCTGATCGTCAGGCACCGCCGACGCTGTACGGCGGGTGGGCGCGAGGACCACCTGATCCTCGCCGGCGACGACGGGCTCGAGTTGAGTCCCGCGAAGCAGGTCGACCAGGACCTGGCCCACAGGCACCGCGCGATACGCCAGGCAGAGCGGGCGATCGAGCGGCAACAGCTCCGCGACATACGAGAGGCGCACCCGCGCCGCCCTGGCGAGTCGCGCGAGGCCCTCGCGAAGCGTGATGTTGTCGCCCTGCAGCGTGACTTCGCGATCGAGTGGCGCCGGCCACTGCGGCTGGGCGATGCGCGTCGAGGCGGTGCCACCATCGGCCCTGCAGGCCGACTGCGCCCGCACCGGCGTGGTCGCCGCCACCATTGCGACGAGCGCTGCCGCGACCGCGCCTAACGACGCGCGCACTGCGCGTGCACCGATGGTCGCCCGCGTCGTCGCGGCGCTACGACGCGCCGTCATCTCGGACGCGAGGCGGGCTTGATGATCGCCGTCCTGCCCCGTCGCTCGACCACGGCACCCCAACCCCACGCCATCCGCTTCAGCCCGCTGTCCGGCGACGCGCCGTCGAACGTTCCCGACCAGTGTTGCGACGCGAACGACGAGTCCACCTGCAGGTCGATCCCATACCACCGGCGAAGCTCAGCGCGGATGGCGGGGATCGAGGCTTCGTTGAACACGAGCCGACCGCGAGTCCACGCGGTGTCCGGCTCGGTCGCGCCGCCGCGCTCGACGAGCGTACGCCCATCGCTCGCGAGGGTGCCAGCGTCGCCGGGACGGAGCAACACCGAATCACCGGTGGCTTGCGCTGCGGCGAGTGACACGAGACCTGACGTCACGGCGACGCGCACGCCCTGTTCGGCCATCGTGCGGACGGTGAACGTCGTACCGAGATCGCGAACGGTCGCCCCGCCCGCGCGCACCACGAACGGCCGTGCCGCGTCATGCAGCACGTCGAAGTACGCCTCGCCTCGCAACTCTACCTCGCGCACGTCGTCCCCGTACCCTGCCGTCACGATGAGTTGGCTCTCCGGCGCCAGTACGACCCGCGTGCCGTCGGGAAGGCGAATCGAATCCCGCTGCCCTACACTCGTCGCGACCGTCTGCGACACCGATGGAGGCGTATACCCGGGTGTTCGCTCAGAGTGCCAGTAAAGACCAACACCGATGGCGAGGACAGCGGCAGCCGCGGCGGGCACGGCGAAGCGCTGCCACCGGCGCGGGGCGGAGACCGGAATAGCGGGTCGGAACGCGGGTCGCCGGCTGTCGATCGAGACGACGTCCGCCACGTCGCGACGCGCGGCCACCCGCCGCAGCGCCGCCTCCACGTCGATGTCGGACGGGGTCGCCCGAGCCAGGCGGCCGGTGGCTCCATCGAGCGCGGCAAGTGCTTCGGCGTGATCGGGATGCGCGTCGAGCCAACGTCGGACAGCCTCGCGCTCCGCAGTGGGGCTCTCGCCCGCAAAGTAGCGGGCAATCGCTTCCCAGTCGGGGGAATCGTCGGTCGAGGCTCGGTTGGGCGTCAGGTCTGCCATCGCAACCCGGGGCACTATAGAGGATGTGGCACTGCATGAGTATATACACTCGAGCGTGCCGGAACCCTTACGGGAGCTATCGGCCATCAGCCGCCTGCGAGCTACCAGCTCAATCCACCAGCTACAGCTCGAGCCACCAGCCACTAGCTCAGCCACCAGCTTTCTCAGTTCCCCCGTTCCCGGTTCCCGATTTGTCAGATCGCGACCTGCTCGAACGCCTCCGTCAGGGCGACACATCGGCGTTCGACGCGATCTTCCGAGCGTGGTACGGGCCGCTCGTCGGGACGGCTGCGCGGATGTTGCGCGACCGGGCCGTGGCGGAGGAGCTCGTTCAGGATGTGATGCTCGAGCTCTGGCGTCGGCGTGAAACGCTCGCGCCGGAGGGATCGCCGCAGGCGTACCTGTTTCAGGCGACGCGGAACCGAGTACTCAATCACCTGCGACACGTGAAGATCGAGCAGCGGAGTGAGCCCGAAGTACAGTCGGAGTCCTCTTCATCGCCTCACGCGGATGCAGCCGTGGTCGAGGAGGAGCTGGACGCCGCCGTGCACCGCGCGGTGCAATCGCTCCCGGATCGCTGCCGAGAGGTGTTCGAGCTCAGCCGCGTGCACGGGCTCAAGTACGCCGAGATCGCGCGGCAACTTGGGATCTCCGTGAAGACGGTCGAGGCGCAGATGGGGAAGGCGCTGCGGACGCTGCGCGAGCAGCTCGCGCCGTGGCTCTGAGGTGTGTCATTCCGAGCCGGGTGCCCGCCTCCGGCGGGCAGATGAAGGATCCTCGGTTTGCTGGTAGAGGAGCCCTCTAACGGGAACGCGAGGATTCCTCATCTGCCCGCTTCGCGGGCACCCGGCTCGGAATGACAACCCGTCAACTGCAGGTGAGCGGGCCACGCGGGAGAGGACGAGTGCAGTTTCGCGTCGTGCCGTTCTCCGTGATCACGACCTTCGCCGTCGCGGAACCGTCGTACGTCACGACCTCGCGCCGTGAGACCGTCGTTGCCGTCTCGCCTGAATACGTCAGGCTCGCCTGAATGGACCGAATCAGCGTGCCCGCCGTCGGATAGCTCTGGCCGTCCGTCGCGATGGGAATGATCACGCCCGCCGTCGTGTCGCCGACGAGTCGCGTCGCCGTGAAGTCCCCTCGGCTCGACGTGCCCATGGTCGACTCCTGGCCGCGCGAGGTTCCATTGATCGTGCGCTGAGTGCTACCCTGCGCGAGACCGGTGACGGTTCGGTCGCTCGAGTTGTTCACGGTCGTCGTCGCGTTCACGATCGTAGCCGTGTCGCCGAGGAGAAGGCCGCCAGGTCCGCGTCCGTCACCCCAGCATGCGCGCCCACCGCGCCCCCTGCCGTCGCGCGTCGACGCGCCATCCGGCGTGTAGGTCACGGTGCCAGTCACGATGGTTTGAACGTTCACGCTATTCGTCGTTGCGGTGTCGAACGCCTCCTGCACCGCACCTGCGGCGTTCTTGTACTGAGCCGACCGTGTGATCGTGAGTCCATTCCGCGTCATGGGGGCACACGTCACGCGTCCAGTGGCCGCATCGACCGTTCCGGTGCACGACAATCCCCCGCCGAACGGGCCCTGATGTCCGAAGCCGCGGCCGAACCCACCGGCGTCACCGACGAGGGCCGCCTGCAGGCCGCCTCCCATGAACGAGGTACGCTCCAACCCGCCTTCGCGTCCGCCGCCGAGCCAGAAACCGGCAGTGGGGACGCTCGCGGCAGGCGTCCCGACGTAGCTGCTCGTTAGGTCTCCGTACCCGACGGGGACGGTCGAGAAGGCACCGCTCAACGCGCTCGGCGAGAGCGACGACTCGCGCGGCGTGGTGAGCTCGCTGCACGCGGCGGCGATGGGCGTGGCAGTCAGGAAGAGACGGGACCACGCGCGGATTCTGCTACGCGACATTGTAGTGTGCTCCGGAAATGGCCGGCCCTTTGCGCGAACCCGTTCACGCGTCGCCGCCGGCGTGGTGTCGAGGTGACACGACTACAACACGCGAAGGTTCGAATACCCTCATCGGTCGGTGAGCACTGTCATCCCGAGCCGTCAGGCGAGGGATGACAACGGGCGTTAGGTGCCTGGGCTCAGATCCGGATGGCGGTGGGCGAGTCCATTGCCGGCGACACGCTGCTCGATGCGCAGCGCGATCTCGCGAAACGCGCGCGTAATATCGTAGCGCGACGTGGTCGCATCGTCCGACCGATCAGTTATCGGGGCATGATGGCCGGCGGCCGCGTCGCTCGCGAGGGCGCGGAGCTCGTCGCGAACCCGCGCGAGGTCGCGCGGCGTGAATGGCGGCGCGGCGCGATGATCTATGTCGTCGGCAATGCGAACGGCGAGCGTGTATAGCCGGGCGGCGCGCACGAAGGCGCGCGGATCCTGCTCTTCCTCACCGAGTCGCTCGAGCTCGGCGGCGCGCGCCGCGACGAACGTGATGTGCGACGGGAGGAACGGGACTGCATCAACCACGGTGCTTACGAATGGAGAAGGGAGTTGTTGCGCGGAGGCCGACGGCTGACGGGGATTCGCGCTGTCTCAATGGAAGAACACGCGACTCACCGGCTGCCCCCTATCCGCTAGCCGGCTTCGAGCGTCGAGCGCACGGCGGCTGCGAGTTTCAGCGAGCGCCATCAGGGTGTCCGACTTCCGTCTGGTGATCGAGAATGTGTCGGGCCCGAAAATCCGGGATGCATGGCGCCATGCGGAATACCCCGCGGCCACGCATGGGTTCCACCAAACATCTACTGCCCGGTCTGCCCGTCGGCCAGCCCCGCCCCTCGGGCCCCCTAACGACGCTCGTGGCCCGGCGAAATAGGGTAGGCGCGTGCTCGCGTGTTGTATCGGTTGAGATCTGGACGCAAGACCGAATTCAAACACGTCGAGGCAGGCATGCCTTCGAGATCATTCGGGCAGCGCACGACTCGCGGCCGGTTCGCGTGGGCTGCGGCCCTCGCGCTCGCAGCTGCCGCGTGTGCCGACTCTACGAGCCCGGGAACGAGTCCTTCCGACATCGATGTCGTCGCCGGCGCCGACCAGAGCGGCCCCGTCGGCAGCGCCTTACCGTCGCCCATCGTCGTCGAGGTCACGAGCTCGACCAACGCTCCGCTCCAGGGCGTTACCGTCGCGTTCTCGATCACGAGCGGGAGCGCCACGACGTCCCCCACGACGGCTGTGACGGATGCGAACGGCCAAGCCTCGACGACCGTTACGCTCGGATCCACAGTCGGCACCGTCGAAGTCACGGGGACGGTGCAGGGTACGTCGCTCGCCGCGCAGACGACCGCCACGGCGACGGACGGCGCCGATGCGGACTGTTCCAGCGCGCCGTCGGATCTGACGGTTGGACAGGTGATCACCGGCATCACGTCCGGATCGTTATGCATCGCCGGAGGCAACGCGGGAGGTGAGTTCGCTCTCGTTCCATTCAACGGCTCGGCGAGTGCGGTCTCCAGCGTCGCGGTCACGGTGGAGGCCTTGGGTATCAGCCCGACGGTAGTGGCCAGCCTCACACCGACCGCAGCCGGCTTCAACCTGCTCGCCGGTACGTCGTTCTCGACGCTGTCGCCGCTGGCCCTCACTCGTGCGCTGGACGCGCAGCTTCGGGCGACAGAGGCGCGAGAGCTCGCACGGCTCATCCCCGGCGCGCGATCCTGGATGGCCAAGCGCGCGACAACCACGCATGCCGCAGGCCTCTCGCTCGCCGCCATCCCGAGCAACCCCACGGTCGGCCAGCTACTCACGCTGAACTCGAACGCCAAGTCGGCGTGCTCGTCGCCCGTGCTCCGAACCGGTCGCGTCGTAGCCGTGAGCTCGAAGGCGGTGATTGTCGCCGACACGACGAACCCTGCCGCCGGGTTCACCGTCGCCGAGTACCAAGGCATGGGCGCGACGTTCGACGACCTCATCGATCCCATGAGCACGCAGACCTTCGGCGCGCCCACCGACATCGATGGCAACAACCGCGTTCTCCTGTTCTTCACTCGCGCCGTCAACGAGCTCACGCCGAGCGGGAGCAGCTCTTACGTGGGCGGCTTCTTCTTCGCGCGCGATCTGTTGCCAGCCACGGGGTCCGCCGACTTCGAAGCATGCCCGGCGAGCAATGGTGGCGAGATGTTCTATCTCATGGTGCCCGA
>Ga0075421_100007270_pt1 | contig 13562 bp, 12 predicted proteins | sample SoiMetdeltSBSDD5_FD_75292 | JGI IMG/M metagenome (GOLD analysis project Ga0075421, IMG submission 75292) | Bulk soil microbial communities from a Populus tree surrounding site in Tennessee, USA - Soil MetaG P. deltoides SBSDD5 | ecosystem: Environmental > Terrestrial > Soil > Tree plantation...
GGCCCCTTTCAGCACGTCGAAGGCAAACAGGGGGATTTTCACCGCTTCCAGGCGGTGGCGAACCACTGGCGACAGACGCCGGGCTTTAAAGAGATGGTCATTCGGCGTATCCCTGATCCAGCAACGCGCCTGTCCGGCATTCGGGCCGGGGAGATCGATATCGGGCAGGTGTTCAGCGACTATCTTACCCAGGCACGCAAGGCCGGTCTACGTCTGCACGAAACGCCCAACGCGGCGTGCTACTGGGTCATGCTCTCCGGCCAGACAACCCCGGACCGCCCGGACTATTGTCCGCAGTGTCCGTGGGTCGGCGATATCAACGACCCGCAGAGCCTGGACAAAGCCCGCAAGGTCCGCCTGGCGTTAAACCTGGCGGTGAACAAGAACGCCATTATCGAGGGTCTCTGGAAAGGCACGGGCTCGGCCACCCCGTTTATGCACTGGTATTACCCTTTCAACAAGGGTTACAGCCAGGAGTGGAAGATCCCGCCCTACGACTTCAAGCGCGCCAAGGAGCTGTTGACCGAAGCCGGCGCTGCCAGTGGCTTCGAGATCGCGGTGAATCCGATGGTCTTTACCTACGCACTCGACGGTCCGGACGTCATGGAGGCCGTGGCGCTCGACTGGGAGAAACTCGGCATCAAGGTCAAGCGCACGCCAGAGGACTTTGGCAACTTCCTGCCCAAGGTGCGGGCGCGCAAGACTGGCCCCACGAGTTGGGTTTATGCCTCGCCCCCCTTCGAAGAACCGGTGCTGGCCTGGCAGCGAGCGATATGGACGAAGGGAGCCTTCAGCCTCGTTGCAGAGCGCCCCGAGTACGACACCATGATCAACACCATCCTCACGGAGCTCGACGCCGAGAAGCGCGCCACCTTGCAGCATGAGATGGCCCAGAAGCTCTACGAGCAGTACCACGGCGTCATGCTCGGCATGAAATCCACCACCTGGGCTCTGAGTAAGAAGGTAGGCGCCTGGTCAACGTTGCTCTCTGTGCCGCTTGAGAACAACTACGAGTATGTGACGCCAGTTTAGCTGTCGGCGGGAGAAGGGGAAGGCCGAGGTCTGTGCGTACCGGATACTGTGGCTATGTCGACTTGCCCCAGGAGCACGCCCAGGTTACGCACCGCACTGTTCGTCATGGCTGGTCCTATGGCAAAGGCAGCGACGGCCAGCCCACCTACAGCTATGGCAAAGGGTACGGTAATGAGACCAGCCAGGGCACTCGTCAGCATCCCACCCAGAGGCATGAGGTTATGGGTCATCCCATAGAAACCCATGACACGGCCTCGCATGTGGTCTGGAACCAGCATCTGGAGAGAGCTCTGGATCGAGATGGCGTAGGTAGTATTGCTCATACCAATGATAAACATGATAACCAGAGCCAGTGTAAAGGACCCAACAAACGCCGAGGTCAGTCCCAAAGCGGCGATGGACAGCCCACTCATGACACCGCCACCGATGATCAGCCATCCTTTGGATCCGACCTGGCTCCGTGAACTCAACCACAGTGTGGTGAGTAACGCGCCGACGCCACCTATGCCCATGAGCAGACCCTGCTCTTTGGCACCGACGTGCAAGACGGCCACAGTGAGCACCGGCATGAGGGTAATATACGCCATGCCGAAGAAGCTATTAAAAAAGGTCATGGCAATGAGGAAAGAGAAGATCGGGTTCTGCCTGATGAACGTCAGACCTTCCCGTATGTTCTGGGCGGCGCTCCCCCGTGCTTGGCGCGTGATCGGCGGAACCTGGAGACGATACATAACGATGGCCATGATGACAAATCCCAGCCCAGCCAGGTAGAAGGTCATAGCCGTGCCGACCCAGGCAATGATGCAGCCGGCCACCGCCGGCATGACGATGCGTGTCCCCTGCCAGAGACAGGAGTTCAAGGCTACGGCGCTGCCTATGACCTTGCGATCGATCAGATGGGGATAGAGAGACTGCCGGGCTGGTTGGTCAAAGGACTCAACCGCACCCGCGCAAAAGGCGATGACGACGATATGCCATACCTGGACGACATTGAGGAGCGTGAGCGTCGCCAGCACGAAGATGAAGATGGCGGTAAGGCCCTGAGTGACGATAACCAAACGACGTTGGTCGCATTTGTCGGCAAAAACCCCGCCAAAGAGGTTCAGACAAATGGCCGGCACACCGTTGGCAAGCCCAACGTATCCCAGAGGCAGAGGGGAACCTGTGAGTTGGTAAACGAGCCAGAACTGGCCAAACCGTAACATTTGGAAGCCGCTGACTGAGGCCAGGAGTCCCAGCCAAAACGCCCGATACGCCGGGTAGTGCAGCGCCGGGGGTAGGCTAAGCGGTAGCCGGCCCCATACGCCCTTCGCCTGAGAATGCGCCATATCACCTGCCTTTTACACGAGCTTTTCACTTTGCCGGGAGACACGTTGTGAGATGAGTGTACCTGGTCTCACAAGCAGAGGCCAGACGTGGTAAGCATGGTTTCTTCATTCTAACACTATGATACAGTGATACAGTAAGGCGTATACGGCGCAAATGATCACACACCGCAACAATGGCTTATTGTACCGGAATTCCTAGGGATTTGTATACCTTCTTGGCTAGCCAAGACCACTCGCACATGCATCGCAGGGGTTTCGATAATGGTGCGCTCATCTGAGAGGGGTACTATGACAGCAACACGCGCAATCCTGTTGAAACGTCTGGAGGCCGAGGCGCTCCAGATACGCCGCAATGTATGGCGGGCCTTGCACGCTGCGGGTAGTGGTCACGTGGGTGGCTCAGCGTCGGCCGCGGACCTCCTGGCCGCGCTCTCTTTCCACACCCTGCATGTGCGTCCGCATGGGCCAGACTGGTCGTATCGTGATCGCTTCGTGTTGTCCAAGGGGCACGCCAATGCGGCACTGGTGGCTGTGCTGGCACAGGCCGAGTTCAGCGAGGATGCCCTGCTCGACCGGTTCTACGGCTACGAGTCGCCGCTAGAGAGGCATCCGGACATCAAGGTAGCAGGGGTAGAAATGAGCACGGGTGGTCTGGGCGGCGCCGTGGCCGAACTCCTGGCTGTGGAACAGCCAACCCGCATGCGGCTGGTCGGCATGACGACTTCGTAGTGGTCGGTCCCACGGTGCCGCTGCGGGCGAAGTATGGTATGAGTGCCGAGGCGATCGCGGCGGCCTGCCGCAGCCTGCTACGCGCCGCGTGAGAGAGAGCATGCCGCGACCAGTCGTCAGCCTTGATGTCCCGTGCTATGATAGGCCCCACTACGAACGACACGGGCAGCGCGGTGTTTGGCACCCGACGCCGCGCCACCGCAAAACACCAATGTTGCGCCGCGTACACGCAAAGGAGCGAAAGCATGGCCCGCGTGCCGTATGTCACACGAGACGAGTTAGATACCGAGGGGCAAGAGATTTACGACCGCATCCGCCGGGACCGCAACGCCCCAGAGGTAGGTCTGCAATTCCGCGCCCTGCTCCATAGTCCCAAAGCTACCGGCTATTTGACCTCGCTGGGGGCACAGTTACGCTTCCAGAGTGCTATGCCAGAGAACTTGAAAGAGCTGGCGATTATCCTGGTGGCCCGTGAGTGGAATAGCGCTCTTGAATGGACGGGCCACGCCGTATTAGCCGCCCGCGCTGGTGTCAGCGCCGAGTCGATCGAAGCGATCCGCACGGGGAAGGCCCCGGCAGGACTCACTGAGCAGGAGCAAGTCATTGCCCGCCTGGTACACCAACTGCTGCGGCACAAAGAGGTGTCAGATGAGCTGTTTGCGGCGGCCCACACGCTGCTGGGCACGCAGGGCGTGGTGGACCTGACTCTGACGTGCAGCTATTATACCGCCGTGTGCCTGGCGCAACTTGTCCTCAAACCTGAGATGGAGCCAGGGCGGGTGTCGACATTGTGACATGTCGACTCTGACTCTGACACAGGCTAGGCCATTGTCCTCGTATCCTATGGGGAAACGTTCTATCCTGTAGGAGCCTCGCTGATGCCTGACGATCACGAGAAAGCTCGCCGTGACTGGCGTATCCCGGCCGAGTTGTGGGAGCGCATCGTGTCCGCGCCCCCACTGTGCACATCGCACCCTTTGGGATGCCATGGTCCCCGCAGCGATGCTTGGAAAGCCATGGATGCCTTCTTCGTGCTCCACACCGGCTGCCAGTGGAACGCGCTGAACGAGACCGGTAGCGAGTCCCACAAAATCAATGAGGGTCACGTTGACAGAAAGCACCTTATCGGAAGTTGGATAAGCACAGAGAGCGACGCGAGCGATGGAAACCACGGAATCATGAGATTGATCTCGCCTTCGAGAAGGAACGACACCTCATGCGCACGCGGGGCGAGAAAGTGCTGGCCTTGATCCCCCTAGACCTCGATGGCTTCTTACACTAGTGGCCGAGCGGCAAAGCCCAACAAGTCCGCTGACCACGGCGTAAGAAATTTTGAAGCCGCCCTATTGTGTGCCTTCAACCACGCGCGTGAAACTTCCACTGTTATCGACATCCAGATTTTCGACGCGAACGCTGGTTGCTTTGCCATCCGCGCCAATCGTGAAATACACACCCGTTGTGCCCACGGCGTTTTCGCCTGCTGTCTTGTAGGTAAAAATGTCGCGGTTGTAATGTTTGAGCGCGAACATCATGTTGTTTGGACCTTCAACAATCGCGAGCCCACCATCGTGTTCGATGACTGCAATGTCGCCAAAGAAATCGTTGGTGTAGGTTCCGATATAGGCATCATGGTGCAACGGGGGTGAAGGTGACGTGGGCGGTTTAGTATAATCCGTGCCGATTTTTATGCCCACTGCGGCGGGATTGGAAAACATTTGCTTGAATAGCGCGAGCCAATCCTGTGTCGGCTTGCCGTACAGCGCGTAATCCATCACCGTTGCACTCAGTCCTTCGGCAACGCCAATCGGATATGCGTTCGTGAGGACGACACTGCCCAGCTGCTCACTCGGCACCATATGGATGGTTGTGGCTGCGCCTAACGCGAAGGCGCCCGAATGCGATAAACGTAAGCGCCCTTGTTGGTCATAGCTCACGTTCATGCCGAGACCATAAAAACTCGGCAGTCCGGTCAGGGGGCTGAATCCCGTTAACATGTGCGGATGATGCGTTTCTGCTAAGGCTTTTTCATCCACCATTTGTCGGCCGTTGACTTGTCCATGGGCGATGTGCAAACGCAGCCATTGCGCCACATCGTTCACGGAGGAACTCACGCCGCCCGCGGGCGATTGCGCGTCGGGGTTGCGTTGCAATTTGTGCACCCACATGCCATCCACCAACACATGCCCTACGGCTTTATTGGCGCGTGCGATAAAATCGCTGTATCGTGAGCTGGTGGCATGCATGCCGAGCGGTTTATACAATTTTTGCTCGCTGGCGTCCGCCCAATCCAAATCATACGCTTTCGCAGCAGCAACCGCCGCTGCGGTCATGCCAAAATTGGTATACGCGTAGTGCGCACGAAAACTACTATCGGGTTTTTGAAAACGCAAACGATACAATACCTGCGCTCGGTCATAGCCCAAATCTTCTAGCAGATCGCCCGCGTGTTCAGGCAAGCCGCTGCGATGCGCGTACAAGTCACGGATGGTGATTTCGCGCGTGACCCACGGATCATACATGGCAAAGGTTGGATCGAGAGCGCTGATTTTCGAGTCCCACGAAATTTTCCCTTCGCTCACCAATGCCGCGACGACGGTTGCGCCAATCGGTTTCGAGACGGACGCGAGTTGAAAGACAGTGTCCGCATCCACTTTTTCGGGCTTGCCTCCTTCGCGTATACCGAACCCTTTGGCGTATACTATCTGATCTTGGAATACAACGGCAATCGCGAGACCCGGCACGACATTTGTGTCAACTTGGTGCTGCGCGAGTTTTTCGATTTCCGCTATCGCTTTACCCACTTGCTCTTTTGTGACTTGCGTTCCTCGTTGCGCCTGCGCGGAGAATGGTGTAAGTAAGACGAAAAGAACCAAATAAAGCACAAAAACTTGTAGTATAGAATGGTAAGCCATTTCCTTTCACTCCTTTCCTTTGACACGTGAAAGACGCCGAGCTCTTCATGCGTGAAACTATCCGGTTGCCTTGTAAATTCGATTTTCATGGGTCGTGGTGCGGTTCTGTCGCGAATTTTACTCATGCACGATTTCAGGTATGATCTCCCTCTGTCACCCAGACTGAACGAGCGAGGCAGAGCATGCATGATCAGCTTCAAGGGCGCCCATTTCCCGCAGGACATCATGCTCATGGGTGTACGGTGGTATGTCGGGAAGTATGCAGTGACAGGATTGACCGGTAGACCTATCGCCGGTTATCGATTCCGTACTGTCATAGCTGTTACCTCACTCCGATCAAGCCCTCCCCTCTCTGTTTTGGTATATTGCAGCCTTTGGTACTGGACAATTGGCCATGGGATTATGGCATACTCGGTCTCGATGCCCTATGGCAGGTGGTGATGATTTCAGATTCTGATCATGTCTGTCTTTATCCCCAGCTACCCAGAATTGCGTCTGCATCCCCAACTATGACGAGCGCTACCGCTATAGCAAGGGGACAGACCGGGCTTTGTAGAGTCGACGGCAAACCAGGTGATCAGCAAGCGTTTCTGTAAGAAGCAGCATATGCAATACACCCTCGGTGTCAGGCTTACCGCACCCGAGGTATGAGGCCAACTATCATTCACGCTAGGCTCTTGATGTGGCGCTGATCTAACCGTTTTGCCTGTTGGCTAAAGACATGCGCTAGCGTATCATAGAGAGGAGGTATTGTTGTCCATGGCGATCTCCCTGGAAAGGGGGTGTCTGCCTGTTGCATAGCTACGCTGAAGGGGATGAGGGGTTGGACTACCTCTACGTCGTGCTCGGCAGGAAGGTACTCTGTGAGTTGCTCTCAGACACTAAGATGGGGATAGAAATTCTTCCCGGAGCAAATCACAGCTTCACGCTGTTGTGGAACCAGGAGTGCCTGCTCAACCTCGTGCAACGGTGGGTGCAGGCGCAGTGGTCTGCTGAATAACAGGAGCATGGATGGTCAGTCGATTGCGTATGCACTACCGTCATTTGCAGCGCGACACGCTGCTGCTCCTCGCGCTCCAGACCTTTTACCGGCTGAGCGGTGTAGTGCTGCTGGCAGTCCTGTCGTGGTGCCTGCCATCAAACGAGATCGGCAAGTACTTTTTTGCCCTCTCCTTTGCGGAGTCGTTTACGCTGCTCGCGGGCTTCTGGCTCGGCCCGGTGTTGATGCGGCGGGTGGCGGCTGACCCGGAGCAGGCCACAACCTATTTCGCTCCGATGCTTGGCTTGCGTCTGGTAAGCAGTCCGCTCTATCTGTGCTGTGTGAGTGTTACTGCCCTAGCATTTACAGGGGCAATATGGTGGGTGGTGGTCATCGTTGCCCTCTTTACGCTCCTTGAAAATTGCTACCTTTCCTTCATCCACCTATCTCTTGCCCTGCACAAGGTGGTCTATAACGTGGTCATTGGCATGGCGGTGCAGGCCATGTTCTTGGCCGTCTTTCTCATTGGCATGTGGTGGGCACCCTCCTTAAACATACTACTAGAAGCCAACCTGCTGCGCGCCTTTGGTCTCGTCGGGGCAGCCATGTTTGTGACGCATCGCTGGCTGTGTCCGCTGCGCCTTGCTTGGGATAGCACGCTCATCAAAGAAGGCACGCCGTTTATCCTGCTCACCCTTCTTGCTATGCTGCGGGGAAGAGTCGATACATTGCTCCTGGGCTTCTTCACCGACTACGACACCGTTGGGCAGTACCAGTTGGCGTTTCGCGTCGTCTTCACTACTTTCTTTGTGCCAACGACGGTTAGCCAGGCGCTCTTTCCCCACCTGGCGGCCTATGGTTTGAGCTGCGAGAACCGTCGCATGCTCGTATATGGGGTCGGAGGTCTCCTCGGACTTGGCCTCCTGAGTATGGGCTTTGTGTTCTTCTGGGCAGCCCCATTAACGGCGCTCGTATATGGCCCGCAGGCCGGGGCGGTGACCCTGCTCCTGCGGCCGCTGACGCTGCTCTTCCCTCTCGGGTTTCTGTCGCTGTTTTTGTCCACTGTCCTCCCAGCGGTGCATCAGGAAGACAAAGTGTTGGTCGCCTCAGCTATTGGGATAGGCGCAAATGTCCTGGCCAACTGTGCCTTCATACCCCTCTGGGGAGCCTGCGGCGCCGTCTCCGCGGTGTTACTGGCGACTTTGATCGAACTGAGCGTGCTGACGTGGTATTTTGGGCATCTATTTGCAACACCCCCTGCGACAGCACAACAGTACGCACCTAACGGCCTGCCCCAGCACATAGCGGGTCTGGAGTGACCAGAGGCCTCGAAGGGGGGAAAAAGCGACATGTACAGGGATCGAACCCTGTAGGAGGGAGCACCATGAAAATACCAGCCCAAGGCGAGAAAGGTAATCTTGTAGGGGCCGCTAAATATAATGTGCATATTATGGAGCACCGGAAGTGAGCAAGCGCATAGCCGTCATCGGAGCTGGACCTTCAGGACTCGTAACGGTCAAAGAGTTACTCGAAGAGGGTCACGAGCCAACTTGCTTCGAAAAAGCGGACGGCCCGGGAGGAGTCTTCCGGTTCGGTGAGAACGACGGTGTGGTCTGGGAGTCGTGCCGACTCACCTCATCCGGGTTGCTCACGGCGTTCTCTGACTTTCCGGTGCCCTCGAACCGGGCTGGCCACATGGCGGTGGGTGAGTACGTTGACTATCTCACGAAGTATTGCGAGGCGTTTGACGTGACTCGCCACATCCATTTCGGCACGAGAGTTGAGTCAGTAGTACAAAACTTAAGTGGCACCTGGACGGTGCGAACGCTCGATGCGCAAGGCGTCCATGAAGAACAGTACGATGCTGTCACGGTGTGTTCTGGTTTGCATCAACATCCACATCTCTTAAGCCTTCCAGGACAGGAGACGTTCACGGGAGCGATTCTGCACGGCGCACAGTATCGCCGACCAGCACAGGTGACAGGCAAGAAAGTACTGATTGTCGGAGCCGGTGAGTCTGGAGCTGACATCGTTGCGGAGGTATCGCAGCACGCTGCGGAAACGGTCCTCTCGCTGAGGCGAGGGGTCGCGGTGCTGGCGCGCAGCATGTTTGGTGAACCGAAGGATTATCAGACCTCACGCATCCACAACAGCGCGGCGCACTGGATCTTTCAGACCCGTAACCCTAAGGACGATAAGAAGCGCAATATCTACCGTGCGATGTTCCTGCCGCTCGTGCTCTTAGACAAATGCTTGCAGATCCTCTTTCGGGTCGTCTGGGAGTTTCTGCCCTTACTGTACTCATCACGTCTCACAGAAATTAGAGCCAATCTACAAACGAGAAAAATCAGCAAGGAACTGCTCAAGGAGTCGGGTGGAACTCTCAACGAGCAGTTTGGGACAAAGACGGACGACTTCGTAAGAGCCATTGCGCTGGGTCGGTGTCGGCGCGTTGCAGCGATCAATAGGTTCGAGGGACCACGTGTCTTCTTCAACGACGGTAGCCATTTTGATCCTGATCTGGTGATCTTCTGTACCGGCTTTGACACGAAGATGCCGTTTCTGAGCGAGGCAATCGCTGGAGCACCGCGCTACCTGCACACATTCAACCCAGAAGTCGGCGCGAGCTTGAGCTTCATCGGTTTCCTGCGACCTGCCTTCGGCGCGATCCCTCCCTTAGCCGAGTTGCAGGCCCGTTGGTTTGCCTTGCTGCAGAGCGGTAAGCTGGAGTTGCCGTCATTAGAGAACATGCAGGCGTCGATCGAGCATTGGACGCGCTTCCGCGCTCACATGTTCAGGGCTGTGTGGGGGCGCCTAGATCACCTGGTTGATCACACATCGTTCTGTGACGAACTGGCGTCTCAGATCGGCTGCAAGCCAACCCGGTGGGCCGTGTGGCAGGAGGGATTGCGTTTCCGTCTGCGATTCTTTGCCGCCCCTTTTGTCGCTGCTCAATACCGGCTCGTCGGACCTCACGCGAAACCCTGGATGACGAGAGAAGTGATTACGCGCCTGCCGATCATGCATCCTCTTCCGGATCTCATCAATCTCTATCTCCGCTGGACGATGTCTCGTGTCCTCCACCGTGTGCTTGGGCCTGAGTTCTCGCCCAAGCTGGAGCTACAAGAAAGGTAAGCGGCAGTGTCCCGCATCTCAGTAATAATACCGACCCTTGATCGTCCCGGCCCTCTCTCGAGGTGTCTCCAGGCGCTCGCGCAGTCGTTCCCGGCGGACGCAGAGACGATTGTGGTCTCGGACGGTGGTTCTGTCGATCTCGGGCAATGGCTCGCTCCGTTCGTCGACCTACTGCGATTACGATATATAGTCGCTCCGAACGGAGGGCCAGCATCTGCACGCAATCACGGTCTCGCTGCGGCCCGAGGTGACATTGTGGCGTTTCTTGACGACGATTGTCGGCCTCGCTCTGGTTGGCTCCTTGCCCTCACTTCCGGTGTCTCCTTGTCGCCGCCGCGAGCGACGGGCGGAACGACGTTCAACGGACTCGGGTCGAACGTGTATGCGGAGGTTGCTCAGCTCATCCTTGATCTCGTTGCTCGGCACGAGCGTGAGACGTACGGCCGAGAGAGTTTCTTTCCGTCAAACAATCTCGCTTTCCCAGCTGAGACGCTGCGCGGGATAGGAGGTTTCGACGAGTCGTTCCGCACCGCGGAAGATCGGGAGCTGTGCCGTCGCTGGCGCCAGTCGGGTTTTGTCCTCGCTCGGGTACCCGAAGCCGTTGTGGACCACGACGCGCACCTCAACTTCATTGGATTCTTGCGCCAGTTCTTTACGTACGGACAGGGCGGAGCACGGTTTCACTTGTCGGATGATACGTCTAGCTTTGGCAAGAGCGTCGCCTTCCATCTCCGGCTTCCCATGTTTGTTGGCCCGGAGTTGGTCCGTAACGGGCCAAGACGTGGGGCCAGACTGCTCGGCCTTTTTGTCTTGTGGGAGGTGGCAAACCTTGCTGGGTTTCTCTCAGCAATCCCGAGACGCTCGGCTACGAGTATGACTCCGATGCCGGCAAGCCAGGGGGAGAGCTCGTTGTGACACCGCGTGTCTCTGTGGTGGTGCCGACGCGAGATCGGCTCGAGAAGCTCCGGTGCGCGCTTGCAGGAGTGGACAGTCAACGCTTCCGAGATTTCGAGATTATCGTTGTGGATGACGGTTCGATTGATGCGACTGCCGCGTGGCTTCACACGCAGTGTTCCAGGATACGGGTCCTGACGATGGAGAGGCCCGGCGGTGCGGCTCGTGCCCGCAACAGTGGCCTCGAGGTCGCGTGCGGCGAGATCATTGCGTTCCTCGACGACGACGACGTCTGGCATCCAGCCTATCTCGAAGCACAAGTTGCACACCTCGACGCCCATCCGATGGCCACGCTGAGCTACACAGATCATGTTGAGATACATCCGAGTGGGCGCTCGTCACGCCCCGACACGCACCCTCTCCTCGCCTATCCGAATTTGTTCGTCCGACTCCTAGCGGAAAGCTTCATCCACACCATGTCCGTTGTTGTCTGTCGCCGCGAGGCGTTTGACCGGTTCGGTCGGTTTGATGAGAGTTTCGACATCGTCCACGACTTGGATTGGTATCGTCGTGTGCTCGTCGGAGGTGGGAGCTTCCTGTATCTTTCCCGTCCTCTTGTCGAACGCAGTGTCCCTGGAGGTTTGGTGACGTCGCACCGTAAATGGTTCCAAGAAGAGCGCACCGCACATGCGCAGGCGTTTGCTGGGAACCTGGCAGATACGAGGCACGCGCGCATGGTTCACACCTACCGTTCGCTCTTTTTTGCTCGCCTCAGCCTCGCAGAGCGAGATTGGAGCTTCGGTGTCGTACGGCTGGCTGAGGCTTTCTGCGCATCTCCCTATTGGACACTACGCATCGCCGCTCTGCGTCTGTTGCGGCGGCGGCGTTTTGCTCATCGAGGCATACCATGATGAAAGACACCGTATCTTCCCTCGACCACATGCTCGCCCTCGCGGTGGCAACGACTCCGGCTCCAAAGCCTGTGTACACTCCAAGTCAGGCGCGGAAGCTCACCCGACGAGGTATTCTGTGGCTTGGACAGACCTGCAACCTGCGCTGTCAGTTTTGTTATTTCCTTGACCGTATCGAAGACGAGAACCATCCTGAGCATCCCTTCATGACGCTTGAAAAGGCGAAGGAGATCTGCCGGACGCTGGTCGAGCACTACGGCAACAACTCGATCGACATCCAGGGCGGTGAGCCGACCCTTTGGCCGTCTATCTACGACCTCGTTGCATACTGTGCAGAGATCGGCCTCTCACCCACGATCATCACGAACGCGCAGGCGCTGGCCAATCGAGAGGTTGTTGCTCGCCACAAGAGCGCAGGCATCCGTGATTTCCTTGTCAGCGTTCAGGGTCTCGGGTCGACCTACGACCAGCTTGTGCGGCGAGAGGGCGCCCATGTCCGGCAACTGAAGGCCCTACGAAACCTACAAGAGGAAGGGGTTCCGTTTCGTTTCAATACGGTCCTTTCCAAACCTGTCATTCCTCAGCTTCCGGACATTGCGCAGTTGGCCGTGCGCACAGGAGCCGAGGTCGTCAATTTCCTCGGCTTCAACCCTTTCAATGATCAGGAGACCGGGAAGCGAAGCGACGAGAACGTCCCACGGTACGCCGAGCTCGGAGAGCCCCTGAACCTTGCTCTGGATATTTTGGCCACAGACGGTGTGGAAGCGAACGTGCGCTATCTGCCCTTCTGTGTGGTTGCTGAGCGCCATCGCGGTTCGGTCTATAACTTCCCTCAGATTCCGTACGATCTTCACGAGAACGACTTCGCGAGTTGGTCATGGACCGATCTGCCAGCACAGCGCCAGCGTGATGCTGCCCTGACTCCGCCTTTTGGCCTCGGACCACGCCTGTGGCTCGGTTCGCTCCGTGGCCCATTACGGCGGCTTGCCGTTCGGATGCCTGGCGTTGGTACCAGGATGCATGCGATCAAACAATGGCTAGAGCGCAGGTGGGCGGATCGGAGTACTTCGGCTTCTCTTGAAGAGAGATACCAAGCGGAAGCCCAGGTCCGAGCCCACTCGTACACTGGCTACAAATACGTTCCAGCGTGTTCGACATGCGACCTGCAGGCCGTGTGTGACGGTTTCCATAGTGATTACTCAGAGCTCTTCGGCTCGGACGAAGCGCGACCGGTCGTGTTGGGAGCGCGTGTGACTAATCCCCAGCACTTCTCCAGACGTCAGCTAAAAAAGATTCATCCCGAGGATCTGATTTGGCTTGAAAGTTGAGTACGAGTAGGTTGACGCTTGCGCGCAGGCCTATGCCGGCGCCCCTAATCGGAGGCGGGGATCGGGGCGGCGCACGTCGCCTCGATCCGTGCTCGCCTACCCCTCGATCCCGAGGAGTTTCGCCGCCGTCCCACCGAGAATCTTGATCCGGTCCTCGTCGCTGAGCCCGGGAATCGCCATGACGTGGTCGACTGGGGCGGTGTTCCACGGGAACGGGTAATCGGTCCCGAGGACCACGTGATCGATCCCCGCCTCGGCGATCAGGTGCCGCATGCCCTCGCCCGTGAACATGATCGAATCGAAATACAGCTGTC
>Ga0075421_100007272_pt1 | contig 13561 bp, 12 predicted proteins | sample SoiMetdeltSBSDD5_FD_75292 | JGI IMG/M metagenome (GOLD analysis project Ga0075421, IMG submission 75292) | Bulk soil microbial communities from a Populus tree surrounding site in Tennessee, USA - Soil MetaG P. deltoides SBSDD5 | ecosystem: Environmental > Terrestrial > Soil > Tree plantation...
TCTGGACGAGCTGATTTTGCAGGTCGCGAAACTTCGCCTGTAGATTCTCCTCGAAGCGATCCATGACGGCATAGCGCGCTGGCACATCACCGAGCTGGGTCCGCAGCGTGACGAGCTCGGTCATCAGGCCCTCTCGTTGCTGCGCCGCCTGGGCGGTTTCGTTGATCATCAATGCGTGCGTCTGCTGGACCGTTGACTCTGTTTCTCTTAACCGCTGGGCCAGTCGTTGCAGTTGGGTTTCAAACTCTCGCTGTTGGAGATCGCGAGTCCGAAAACTCTGTTGCTCGTGCGCCAGATAGTCCTGAATCGCCGCGATCTTCGTGCGCAGGGTTTCTTCGACGTTTTGCAGCAGCGCCGCGGCCGGTTGTAGTTGGCTTTGCTGTTGGCTGAGCTCGGTCTTGATAGAACTGAGCTCAAGCCTGACTCCCGTGGTGGCCTGTTCTATAGCGCCTTCGAAATGAGCCATGCGATCAGCCAAGTTGTTTATTTCAGTGTCGACGTGGCCACGATCAACTTTTAGCTCTTCGGCGGCGCGTACCTCTTGGCGAATCTCATCGGCGAATGCGCGCAATCGAACCCCGACCCGCTCATCCATCTCGTGGTTCAAGCGATCGCGTTCGGTGGCGAAATCAAGAGCCGGCGCCATCGGCATCGTTTCGAGCCGTTCCGAGAGACGTTGCAAGTCGGATCGGAGCGCTCCATGTTCGGCCGCCAGGCGAGCGAGCGAGCTGGTGTTCTGCTCGATTCCATCGCGCAGCTCGTGGGCACTTTTCTGTCCCTTTTCCTCGAGCCTTTGCACGATCGCGTCCGTCGGTACGCAATCGCGTAGCCGCTGGAAAACTTCCACTTTAAGCGCCGCCGATTCTTCTTTGATAAATTCGGCGGCGACCTTCTCGGAACGCTCGATTTCGCTTACCGTGTGCGCTTGAATTGTCTGGCTGGCAAGCTCCACGCGCGCGATGCGGTCCATTAGGGATTGCCAGGCCAGTTTGAGATCGACTATCTCGCTTATGGCGTGATCGAGACCTTCAGGTTTCGCAGGTTTCTGATTTTCCAGTTGTGCCACTCTGGCGACAAGATCGCTGGCAACTTTTTCAGAGCGCGAATACTGACTTTCAACGAGACTTTGACGTGTCCCCCACTCGGCTTCTAGTCTCGCCATTTCATGCTTGAGCAAATCGGGCGCGTAGGCAAACTGCTGAGCCAGCGATTCGAGGCCGCCCATGCGCTCGAAGATGCTTTGCATCGCGGCTTTCAGTTGTTCCAGCTCACTGCTTTGGTTGGCTGCGCCGAAAGGCGCGTTCGGCGAGTTCTGCAGCTCCTGGATCTGCGCCAGTAAACTAGCCTCCAGCTGTTTGAATTTGTCAGCGTGCTGCGCCTCGCTTGCGGCTAAGGCTTGTGCCAGTCCCAGATCCGCGGCCGCTCGCCCGACCAACCAGCCAAACAAAACGTCTTTGCTCGCTCCGGCATTGCCGGGCTGAGCATTTGACGGCTTGTCAGTCCCATCGTCTGTCACAGAATGCGCTCCTCAGCAGATGAATTTTGATCGTCGTTACGCGCCGGCCTCGGTAATTCTCCGGCTCGCTAGAAGCCAATAGTATGCCATCATCGTAGGGCGGAAAAATTCAACAAAACCAAAGGGATTTCTCGATTTGATTTGAGACTCAAAGAACCGCTTTGGTCGCAAATGGACATTTTGGAACCTAAAGCTGTCACGGAAGGAAAACTGAGAACGACAGTCCGTGGAGATCTTTCTTCGCTCGGTACAAACGATTGGCGCTCGAAGCGAAAGCAAGGTCGAGTCGCACAGCACGGAATGAGTGGGACAATGAGCTGCGCAAGCGGTTTATTGCCGATCAAGAGATCCCAATTGTGAGTCCTGACGTTTTTCGCTCAACAATTTTTGTCAGGCCGAAGTCATTTGTTGCCATGTAGCCTCACTCAAACCGGCTGGTCACCCGCGAATTCCGATTTTCATTTGACAAAAAATCGAGCGATCGATCCGTCGGCTGAGTCCAGCAATTGTAATAAAGCCGAGGTTACCGGATGGCAAAAAAACGTCAAACCGTACATCCCAATGCAAAATCTCGTACTACGCTCACCGCCCTTTGCCCGGCCCTGTACACCTTTGTGCTTCAACGACATCGTTTGTCCGCCCATCGTGCTAAGGATTGCTATCTTTTTCCGATGCTTGCACTGATGGCCGATATCTTGCTCGGTGTCTTCGACCTAGGCGTCGGCCCAGCCTTGTTTTTAGTGGGCAATATGTCGGAGCCGACCGAGTCCGAGAAGGGTAGCCGCACATGGCATCTAGAAAAATCTTGCTCGTGGATGATTCCGAGACCGTCTTGCAGATGGAACAGATGATTCTGGCAAAGAGCTCCTACGAGCTAATTCTGGCCCGGAACGGCGAAGAAGGTGTCGCCAAAGCGCTGGCGACCCAGCCGGATCTTATCCTGATGGATGTCGTCATGCCCAAAATGAATGGCTTCGAAGCCGTTAAACAGTTGCGCGAAAACGCCCAAACCCGAAGCGTTCCGATCGTCATGGTAACCAGCAAAGCCGAAGCGGAGAGCATGGAAACCGGCTATCAAACCGGTTGTAGCGATTACATCATCAAGCCCATCGACCACCTCGAGCTGGTGACGAAAGTAAAAAATCTGCTCGGTGAATAGTCGGCGCGCTCGGCGCCCGGAGTCATTGCAGATAAAGCACGGCAAACAGCCCATGGACTTAGGAACTTCGACAACGCAGACAGTATCAGGACAGCGGACAAGATTTTATCTTCATCCCGGGCAGATCTTCGTTTCCGCCGAAAGCTCCGCCGTAACGACGATTCTCGGTTCCTGCGTTGCCGTGTGTCTGTACGACCGACACCTCGAGATCGGCGGGATAAATCATTTTTTGCTTCCCTTCGATAGCGGCGAAGGCCAAGCGGTCGGGCGCTTCGGCGATCGCGCCGTGGGAGCTTTGATCGAGCAGCTGCTTGCGCTCGGCTCCAGGCGAGAGCGCCTGCGCGCAAAGCTTTTTGGCGGCGCCTGCGTCCTTGACGCCTTTCGCGACCGACAAAATCATCTCGGTAGTCAAAATGTTCAGATCGCTCGCGAAATATTAGCCACGGCAGAGATCCCGATCGTTAGCGCGGATGTGGAAGGCCAGAGAGGGCGAAAGTTGATCTTCCACACCGACGATGGTTCGGCGTGGATCAAGTCATTGTAGGAAATCGCTATGGATATCGATCTTGAGGCGATCTTACGCATCTTTAAATCCGAATGTGACGAACACCTAGTCCGCATGGAAGAAGCGCTGATCGTTCTGGAGACTGAACCGGATGACGCCAACTGCCTCGAAGCTATTTTTCGCGGCGCCCATACCATCAAAGGCAACGCGGCCGGCTTGGGCTACGTCAAAGTCGGCGAGTTCGCCCATGCCTTCGAAGAATTGCTCCAACGCTTGCGCAACAAGGTCGCGCTAGTCAACAAGGCAAGAATCACTTTGCTGTTGCACGCCGTGGACGCGCTCCGGCAAATGATCCCCGAGGCGATCGGCGGCGCGGACACGCTCTGCGGCGAGCACCAAGCGTTGCTCGCGCAATTGCTCGATAAAAATGCGCCGGGCGCGGTCGGTGAGATCTCAGCCCTTGCGCCAGAACTGAATCACCAAGCGGCGCGGCGCGGACGGCTCGAAGATCCGCCGATGCGAATGGAGCGCGCCGATACCGTGCGCGTGGACATTCACAAGCTCGATCATATGCTCAATCTCGCCGGTGAGATCGCTGTGGCTCACGGCCGGCTGCGCCAGGCGCTCGATCCTCGGCTCCGACAACTGGCTGACGCGCTCGCAGCTCACTCGCAATTGGAGCGCTTGTCGATGGATCTGCAAGAGCAAATCATGAAGGCGCGCATGGTACCGCTCGGGCCGATCTTTCGCCAATTCCACCGCATGGTGCGCGACATCGCCCAGGCGAGCGGCAAAGCAGCGCGCTTGAGAATTATTGGCGACGACGTGGAAATTGACCTGAGCATGGTGGAAAAACTCAAGGATCCGCTCACGCATATGATCCGCAACGCCTTGGATCACGGCATTGAAATGCCGGATGTCCGTCGCGCTCGCGGCAAAGACGCGGCGGGCTTGATTACGCTCAAAGCGCTGCACGAAGGCGCCAACATCGTGATCGAGCTCAGCGACGATGGCGCTGGTTTAAACCGCGAACGCATCGCCGCGCGCGTGCGCGCTTTGGGCCTTTTTTCCGAGCTCGAGCAACTCGCCGATGCCGAGCTCTACAAATTTATTTTCGAACCTGGTTTTTCAACGGCGGAAAAGATCAGCGATCTATCTGGCCGCGGCGTCGGCATGGACGTGGTCCGGCGCAATATTGAAACCCTGCGTGGTAACATCAGCCTCCACAGCCGGCCAGCCAAAGGAACGACGATCACTATCCGCTTGCCGCTGACGCTTGCGATCATCGAAGGGTTTGGGGTCGGCGTTGGCGAGGAAATTTATGTGCTGCCGCTGCAGGCGGTCCTCGAGTGCATCGAGCTTCCCGAGGAGGCGCAGCGCGATGAGGCCAGCCGCGGTGTGATCAATCTGCGCGGCGATCCCCTGCCCTATATTCGCTTGCGCGACTGGTTCGGATTGGCGAACGAACGCCCGCCGCGAGAAAACGTCGTAGTCATCGAAGTCGACGGCGTCAAAGCGGGACTGGCGGTCGATTTCCTCTATGGCGCTCGGCAAACTGTCATTAAGCCCCTCGGCAAACAATTTCAGGACGTGCCGGCAATCGCAGGCTCCGCCATTCTCGGCAACGGCCGCGTGGCGTTGATCCTCGACGTTTCCGGTTTGATGCGTGAAGTGATCCGATTACAAGCGCGAGGCGCGCCGGCCGATACAAGCTTGCCTTCAGCGGTCGTAACTCAATCCCTGCGCCCGGAGCCAACGCAATATCATTAAATGGAGAGTTCTCATGGCTGAGAAGTTCAATTCGCCGGACGCAATTCAGTATCTAACGTTTCATTTGGCGGACGAAGAATATGCCGTCGGCATCCCGCGCGTCAAAGAAATCATTCCTTATGGCGCGCTCACGAAAGTTCCTCAAACGCCGCCTTCGATTCGCGGCGTAATCAATTTGCGCGGCAGCGTCGTGCCGGTAGTAGATCTGGCTTTGAAGTTCGGCCTCGGCATCCGCGTGGAGACTCATCGAACCTGCATCGTGATCGTCGAAGCACATCTGGACGGAGAACCGACGACGATAGGCGTTATCGCGGATTCGGTCAACCAAGTCATCGAGTTCTCGGCCGACGACATCTTGCCTGCGCCTGTTTTCGGCACTCACGTGAGCATTAATTTTCTCACCGGCATGGGTAAGTCAGGAAGCAAATTCGTGCTCCTATTGGACATCGACAGAGTGCTATCGGCCACGGACTTAGACAATTCCGCGGCGCCATCCGCCGGCGCCACGCATGGCGCCGCAAACGCGATCGATTGATTCAAGAGACCACGCGCGACTGACGTCGGACTTCCCAGCCAAGGAGATGGTTATGTTGAGAGCGATGAGGCAACTCAAGATGAGAAGAAAGCTAACCCTTCTCTCGGGACTGTTCAGCGCCGGCTATGCGGCATTCGGCGCTCTCATGTACCGCGCGTTTTCGGCGCCGGCGTCTCTCGAGCATGCCGTGTCCATCAACATGACGCTACTTTTCGGCGCTCTGATCCTCTTGATCGTAATTTCGTTCGCCTACTATCTCGCTTGGAGTATCGCTCATCCACTCGAGCGATTCGCGGCAAAGCTTGAAGATATCAATATCGGCACCTCCGGACTGATTCGTTGGCAAGAAGCTCAAGATCGTCACGACGAGATCGGCGATGTCGCGCGTTCGTTTAACCGGTTCATCGCCACTCTGGACGACGTGATCGGCCAGGTGCGCTCGCTAACCGATGCGGTTTCCACGGCCTCGTATCAGGTTTCGTCTTCCGCGCAATCGTTGTCGCACGGCACGAGCGAACAGGCAGCTTCCGTAGAAGAAACCAGCGCCAGTCTGGAACAGATGCACGCTTCGATCACGCAAAACGCCGAGAACAGTCGACAGATGGAACGGATGGCTCTCCAAGGAGCGAAAGATGTCGAGCACAGCGGCAAAGCAGTCAGTGAATCTGTCGAGGCGATGAAAATCATCGCCGAAAAAATTTCCATCATCGAGGAGATCGCCTACCAGACCAATCTGCTAGCGCTGAACGCCGCCATCGAAGCGGCGCGAGCCGGCGACCACGGCAAAGGCTTCGCCGTGGTGGCTACGGAAGTAAGAAAGCTTGCCGAAAGAAGTCAAAATGCGGCTCAAGAGATCCGCAGCGTCGCCTCTTCAAGCGTTACGGTCGCCGAGAAGGCTGGCCGTATGCTCAGCGAGCTGGTCCCCGCGATCCACAAAACCGCTGAGTTGGTTCAAGAAGTTGCCACCGCATCCCGAGAACAGTCGGCGGGCGTAGCACAGGTGAACCGCGCCATGAACCAGGTCGATCAGGTAACTCAGAGAAACGCTGCATCCGCAGAGGAACTTTCCGGCACTGCCGCGGGGATGGCCGCTCAAGCGGAACATCTCCAACAACTCATGACTGTGTTTCGAGCAGCAGAGAGAAACCCGTCGATCGGGACGCGAGCGGACTTGCGCCAGCCTGCGCTCGCCGCCGCGCCCGAAGCCCACCAGCCAAGCCGAGCTTCCAGGCGACAGCCGGCGAATCAAATGGGCGCCAACGAACCGCGTCACGGCAGTTTGGCCTCGGCAATTGAAGAGCGGCCGGCAGCCTCGCCGATACGACGAGAATTATGAATCGAGCGCGGATCTAAAAAGACGCAACAGAGTGCGTAAATCTGCCGTCGTCTTGCTCGATCACCGGAAAATAAATTTGCTCGCCATACCCTAGGCCGGGGGACGAGCCATTTCTGTCGCGCCCTCCCTCGGAACGGAACTTGCTCGTAACAACGCGGTTACGGTTTGTCGTCCGCCACAGGATGAAAGAAATCCGTCTGAAGGACACAAATTTCCTTGGGCTGCCATTACCTTCTTGGCACGCGATGAGGAAAAGGCGATGCACGGAACGGCAAATAGACCGGCGCATCACACAATTGGAAGCCGTGGAAAATTATGAACAGAAAAGAGAATAAGATGAGCATGAAGACACAAGTGATCACAACCCTGGCGCTCTTCTTTATTTGCGTCTCCGCCTCGGCGCAGGAAAAGATCGTCGTCGGTGGTTCGGGATCGCTGAACGAAGAGATTGCCGATTTGGCCAAGGCCTACATGGCGAAAAATTCCAGCGATGTCATCGAAGTGCGGCCGGAATCTATGAGCACCGAAGGCGGCATTGAAGGCGTGCGCATCGGCCGATTTCATATTGGGCTGATTTCCCGTCCGCTGACTCAAAGCGAAAAGGGCAAACTGCTCTATCTTCCGATCGCACGCTCGATGACCGGCATCGTGATTCACAAATCGATTGCGGTCGACAACCTGACCGAAGCGCAGATCTGCGATGTTTTCAGCGGCAAGCTCAAATCCTGGAAGGAACTCGGCGCCAACGATGCCAATATCACCGTTCTCACGCGCAAACGTGACGATAACAATACGGAAACCTTTCGCGAGAAAATGGCTTGCTTTAAGGACCTGGTCATCACGCCTCACGCGATCGCCTTAGTGCGTGGAAATGAAGTATTGGCTGCCCTCGATAAACGTCCAGGAACTGTGGGCATCGTAAACCTGGGTTCGAACTACAGAGACTATGAAAACATCAAAGCCGTACCCATCAACAGCATCAGTCCCACGGCCGAAACCGCGCGCACGGAGAAATACCGTTACTTCAGCGAGCGCGGTCTGATTACTCAAGGTGAACCGCATGGCCTCACCAAGCGTTTTATCGAGTTCATGACCACGCCCGAGGGTCGTAAAATTATCGGCTCCCAAGGCGCGATCCCGATCCGATAGTCAGGACTCGGAGTCGCAACGATGAGAAACGCCTTCTCAAAAATCGACGACGGAAGCTGGAGAAACCGACTCACCGTCCGCTTCAGCATCGTGATCGGCTTTGCCTTGCTGGTCATGTCCTGCCTGGCGACGTGGGTCAGCGTCCAACTAGAGCGTGACTCTCTGGTCGAGCATCTCGAAGATCAAGCGATTCGCTTTGCCGATCTTTTCGCAGCCAATGTCGCCGCATCGCTCTTCACTTTCAACCGGGAAAATATCGATACGGTTGTCACTGGATTTGGCACGGATCAAATGATCCGATTTCTCGAGGTGCGGGACTCGTTGGGAAAAATCATTGCGGTTAAAGGATCGCCGAAACAGCCGGGCGAGAGCGTGACGGTAAGCCGTGATGTCAGGTACGCAAAGCAGCCGGTTGGAAAAGTATCTATTTCTCTCTCGACCGAATCCGTTGACGCAGCTGTGCAACAGTATTGGTGGCGCGCCGCTGTTCGGGAGGGTCTGGGGCTCCTGCTCGTCTCCTTGGTGTTGACCGCCTTGGTGCGCCGCGAGGTATCCGAACCGATAGAGCACGTCGCCGACTGCCTGCGCGATATTGCCCACGGGGAAGGCGATCTAACGAAACGGATTGACCATGCGGCGCAAAACGAGATCGGCGCGATGGCGCAGTCGTTCAACGAATTCGCCGACAAGCTGTCGCTCATTATCATTCAGGTCAGGGAAGCGACCGGCGCGGTTTCTGACGCCGCCGCACAGTTATCATCGTCGGCGCAAGAATTGTCGCGCGGTACGAGCGAACAAGCGGCGTCGGTGGAGGAAACCACGGCCAGCCTGGAAGAGATGCATGCTTCGATCACGCAAAACGCCGAGAACTCGCGCCAGATGGAACAAACCGCGATCCAGGGTGCGAAGGACGTGAAGGAGTCGGCGACGGCTGTCGCGGAGTCTGTCGATGCGATGAAAACTATCGCGCAAAAAATTTCTATCGTCGAGGAGATCGCCTACCAGACCAATCTTCTTGCTCTCAATGCCGCGATCGAAGCTGCGCGCGCGGGCGAACACGGCAAGGGTTTTGCGGTGGTCGCGACCGAAGTCAGAAAGCTTGCCGAGCGGAGCCAAACCGCGGCGCAAGAGATCAGCGCGTTAACCGCGTCTAGTGTGCGCGTTGCCGAGCGCTCCGGCAACCTTTTGAGAGAATTGGTCCCTGCCATCCGCAACACCGCCGAGTTGGTTCAAGAAGTGGCGACCGCCTCGAAGGAACAAGCTGCCGGGGTGGCCCAGGTCAACCGCGCGATGATTCAGGTCGATCAAGTGACCCAAAGAAACGCCTCCGCCGCGGAGGAGCTCTCCAGCACCGCTGAGGAAATGACTAATCACGCCGAAAATCTGCAAGAGCTCATGGCGCTTTTCCGCACCGCCGCGCCACGCGTGCTGCGGCCGGCGCCCGCTCCGAAAAAAAACCTGGAGCGTCTGCAGCATCGTGCGGCGCCGGCTCGTTTTAGAGCTGCGCCGAGACGAACGGCGGATTTAGGCACCAATGGAGCGGCCAATCCAGCTTTAAACGACGATCAGGAATACAAACCTTTTTAGCCATCTTTCAAGCCATGAAAGCCATGTCCGAACGTGAGTTCAGCCTGTATCGCAAGCTGATCTACAGCAACACCGGTATTTGTTTGACACCGCCTAAAAAAGCGCTGCTGGAAGCGCGCCTTGGGCGGCGCTTGCGAGAGTTGGGCCTGGAATCATTTCTCGACTACTATCAACGCGTCACGACCGACCCTACCGGCCACGAACTGGTCCAATTGCTGGACCGAATCACAACCAACGAGACGCATTTTTTTAGAGAACCGGGACAATTTGAATTTCTCGAACACGTCCTTTTGCCGGATTGGCGAGCTCAAGCCGAAGCTGGACTGCGGCCGCGTCATTTGCGCGTCTGGAGCGCCGGTTGCGCCACCGGCGAAGAACCCTATTCGCTAGCGATGGCACTCTTAGACCATTTGCCATCCGCGCGTGGCTGGAAGCTGGAGATCATCGGTACTGATCTTTCGTCGCGTGCCGTCGAATCGGCGCAAAAAGCCATCTGGTCGATCGCAAAGGCAAAAGAAATTCCTGACAAGTACCTCAAGCGCTTCATGCTGAAAGGGACCGGCGAGCAAAAGGAGTGCATGAAAGCCGGACCGGAAATTCGCTCGATCGTGCGCTGCCAGAATCTCAATCTGAACGCCGAGCATTATCCGATTCCGGGGATGTTCGATTTGATTTTTTGTCGCAATGTCATGATCTATTTCGATGCTCCGTCGCGCGCCCGCGTCATCGATCGCTTGTTACGCCACCTCGCGCTCACCGGTTACCTATTCGTCGGTCATGCCGAGAGCTTGCACGGAGCAAGCGCGCAACTGCGTCACGTGATCCCGACCGTTTATAATCATACTTCCGCACCGCAAAGCGCCGCCAACCCGCCTTGGCAGGTAGGCGCAACTCGATAACCCGATGGCGCCGCAATCCTTGCATGTTTTGGTAGTCGATGACTCCGCGGTCGTGCGCGAAGTGATGAGCGCAGTCCTATCGCAGGAAAGCGGAATCACGGTCGCCGTTGCGGCCGATCCGTTTATTGCGATGACCAAGATCCAGCAGCAGCGCCCCAACGTAATCATTTTGGATCTAGAAATGCCGCGCATGGACGGGCTTACTTTTCTAAAAAAAATAGTCAGGGAAGATCCCATTCCCGTGGTGATTTGCTCGGCGCTCACCGGACCGGGTACGGCAGTCGGCCTCGAAGCGCTCGAAGAGGGCGCAGTGGAAGTGGTGACGAAACCGCGCCTGGCCGTGAAACAGTTTCTCCATGAGTCCGCGGTCATCCTGATCGATGCGGTACGCGCGGCCGCCACCTCGCGCGCTACACCCCGGCGCATCAATAACCGGCCGCCAACGCCGCGCTTTACTGCCGACGTTGTCCTGCCGCCCTCAGCCAAGCCCGCGCAACGCGCGCCTACCGAAACGGTCGTTGCCATCGGCGCCTCGACCGGCGGCACCGAAGCCTTGCGAATCATTCTCGAGGCCATGCCCAGCGATGCCCCCGGAATCGTTGTCGTCCAGCATATGCCCGAAGGTTTCACCGCCGCCTTTGCCCAACGTTTGAATCAGGGCTGCGCGATCGAGGTCAAAGAAGCCGCTAACGGCGATTTGCTGACTACCGGCCTCGCGCTGATCGCGCCGGGAAACCGCCATGCGCTCCTGCGCCGTGACGACGCGGGCTACGCCGTAGAAGTCATCGATGGCGCTTTGGTGTCTCGCCATCGCCCGAGCGTCGACGTGTTATTTCGCTCGGTCGCTCAGAGCGCCGGCGCCAAAGCGATCGGCGTGATCTTAACGGGCATGGGCAATGACGGCGCCGAAGGCATGCTCGAGATGAAAAATGTCGGCGCCTTCACGATCGCTCAGGACGAGTCGTCATGCGTTGTTTTTGGCATGCCGAAAGAAGCCATAGCGCGCCATGCCGTCGATAAAATCGTCAGCCTGTCGCGCATACCCCATGAGATTTTGAGCGCCGATTTAAAAAAAGATCGGCTCCAAAGCGAATGCCGATGACTCAGAATGGTGCGTGCGCTTAAGAGCGTAAAACGTGATTGAACTTGGTCAAGAAAAGAAGGGAGAATTCGATCGTGAACGAGAGTAAGAAAGTAAGCGTGCTGGCCGTTGACGACTCCAAGACCATGCTCGCGATGATTTCGGCCCAACTGAGGGGCAGTGATTTTGAAGTCGTGGCGACCGCCAGGAGCGGGCTGGAAGCCCTCGAAAAATACCAGCAAATAAAACCCCAACTTGTCCTCCTGGACATCGTGATGCCGGAAATCACTGGGATTGACACGCTGGAGCGTCTGCTGCAGGCCGACACCGGCGCGCGCGTCGTCATGGTCAGCTCGGTGGGAACCGAAGACACCGTGCGCGATTGTCTGAAGAAAGGCGCCAAAAGCTTTTTACAAAAACCGCTGCAAAAAGAGGGCATGCTGAACATTTTGAAAAATGTTTGCCAGCAGACTGGAGTGGAACTATGAGCACGAGATTCTTTGGACAGTACTTGCTGGAAAAAGGGCGCATTACGTCACAGCAACTGCTTGACGCATTGGAAAGTCAAAACGATATCACCGCGCCCATCGGCGCGATGGCCCTGGAGCAAGGCCTGCTAACGCCGGCTCAGATAAGACAAGTGGTCGATCAGCAGAGAAAAAAAAACCAGCAATTCACCGAGACCGTGTGCGACATGGGATTTCTCAAGCAAGCCCAGATCGATGCCATGCTCCAGCACGACGGAGAAACACCTCATCGTCTACTTTTGGGTGAAGCGCTGGTCTTGAAGGGCTTTATTACCCCCGAAACGCTCGATAAAGAGCTCAAGGAATATCACAAGGAATCTGAACGGGTAAGCGCGGAAATCTCGCTCGCCTTCAGCAATCTCGTGCATAAAAACATCGTCAAAACTTTCACGGACTTGATACTGATGATGTTTACCCAGTTTGGCAAGCAAAACATCATTATCGAGCGCTGTGAGACCGGCAAAGAGAAACTAAGGCTGTTTCGCTGGGTGATTTCGCAAAAGATCGCCGGAGAAAACGTCCAGTTCAACTGTGTGCTTTCCGTGCCGCCTAAATTGCTGTTGCAGATGGCTTCGACCATGTTGGATGAAAACGTCAGCACGCCGGACGAGCTCGCCTTGGACGCGACCAAAGAGTTCCTCAATATCGCCAACGGCACGGCGTGCGCCAAACTCTCCGAAGACGGCGTATCTCTGACAATGCTCCCACCGGAAGTCTACGAAACCACGACGACGCCCTACCCATTGCAAACAAAAGACGTCGTCTGTGTTCACCTCGCCGCGCCGGATGCGAAGCTAGAAGTCGCCTTCGAGTTCTGAAGTCAGTGACGCAAGCGGAAGGTCCGCCAGGAGCTTTCCGTTTGCCCAACGCGAAACAGAATCTCACTCGACAATCATGGGAATCTTAGCGATCGTTTTTGCTTGGCGCTCACGATCGTTTGCCAAGCGACCAACCCGGCGTCCCTCAGTTAGCGGCGGGCATCGAAGCACTGTGGCGTCCTGAAGTTTTTCTCCTCGCCCATCGTCTTCATCATGCTTGGCAAAAGCCTGTTCACTGGGGCGCAGATATTCTTTCATCTTCGCGACGACCGAATTTAGTATTCGATCAGACCGCTTCTATTTGAGGCCATCGAAAATCGAACAGTGCGCACATAAACCCCGGCTCGCTATTTTGCCGCGATTAGGCTCGATGGACACAGCGAATTGAGCTCACATCTCTCACATGCAGGCTTGCGCGCGTGGCACACGCGGCGACCGTGAATGATTAGCCGATGCGAAAAGCCGGTCCATTCGTGCGGCGGAAGAATTCGCGCCAGGTCCTTTTCAATCTTTACCGGATCTTGTTGGCGCGTAAGAGCCAGCCGATTGGCCAGCCGTTTACAATGGGTATCGACCGCAATGCCGGGTGCATTAAAGGCATGGCCGAGCATCACGTTGGCGGTTTTTCGACCGACGCCGGCCAAGCCGGTTAATTCTTCCATCGTCGACGGCACGGTGC
>Ga0075421_100007273_pt1 | contig 13561 bp, 15 predicted proteins | sample SoiMetdeltSBSDD5_FD_75292 | JGI IMG/M metagenome (GOLD analysis project Ga0075421, IMG submission 75292) | Bulk soil microbial communities from a Populus tree surrounding site in Tennessee, USA - Soil MetaG P. deltoides SBSDD5 | ecosystem: Environmental > Terrestrial > Soil > Tree plantation...
TGCCGAGGCGGACGCCGCCGTGCCGCGCGCCCGCCTTGGCCGCGGCGAGGGCGGGGGCCGGGATCACGTCCGCCGCCCCACCCGGCTCGGGATGGAACGAGCCGCCGGCGTCGAGGAACCCGGCCAGGACGCCGCGTCGGTCGGTGACGGTCACGGTCGCGCCCGCGCCGTGCGCTTCGAGCACGCGCGCGATGCGCCGGCCCAGGCCGGGCGCGGCGGCGATGGTCGGCCGCTCGGCCAAGATGGCGGCCGCGGCGCGATCGTCGCCGCCCTCGACGAGGGCGGCCGCTTCGTAGGCGGCGGCGCCCGTGTCCCCGTGCTCGCGCGCGAGCCGGGCCAGGCGCCGCACCGCCTCGAACGCCCCGCGGCGCAGGGCCGCATCCATGAGCGTGGGCGGCCGATAGGGGGCGAGGTCCGACGGGGCGAAATCGCCGGACGGAGAGGCGCCGTCCAGCGCCGCCGCCAGCGCCAGCCCCGCGCGCGCCCGGCCGCCGGCGCGGCGCGAGTCGCGGTGGCGCTCGAGGAAGGGCCGCGCCTCCGCCGGCCGAGCGGCGATCAGGCGCTCCGCGGCCTGGGCGAGGTCCGCGTCGGCACGGGCGCGCACGACGAGGAGGACAGCCGTGGCGCCGAGAGCGATCGGAAGAGACCACAGGACGGCGCGAGGGACGATGCGCGCGACGCGAGAAGGGCGGGCGGCCGGTCCTGGATGCTGGATCCCCGCGGCCCCCACCGAACCAGTGTACCGGTTGCGCGCGACTCCCGGCGGTGTCCGCCATTCATGCTACCGTCCGCGCGTGAAGGGCGCCCCCGTCCTCGCCGCTCTCGTCCTCCTCCTGGAAGGTTGCGGCCGCGCCGGCCCCTCGGCCGTCGCGGTTCCCTCTCCCAGCCCGACCGCGGTGCCCACGCCGGCCACCCTCCATCCCGTTTCCGGGGTCGTCTTCTACGACGAGAACGCGAACGGCGTGATCGACGACGGCGAGGACGTCCGCCTCCCCCACGTCGTCCTGACCCTGGGCGGCCGCAGCACGGAGTCGGACGCGGAAGGATCGTTCGCCGCCTCCGCCGTCCCCGCGGGCACGCGCCCGGTGGAGATCCGGCCCGAAAGCCTGCCTCCGCAGTTCCGCGCCGGGCGCGTCCCCACCGTCGCCATCCCGCTGCCCGAAGGGGCGCGCGTGCCCGTCCCCGTCGTCCTGCCCATCGGGTCGAACCAGCCGAACACGTATCTCGCGTTCGGAGACAGCATCACCGCGGGCGACGGCTCGCGCGGGTCGCGGGGCTATCGCAGCGCGCTCCAGTCCCGCCTGCGCGACTACTGGGGGCGGGCCGAAGTCATCGCCGACGGCATCGAATCGACGCGCAGCGACGACGGAAGGGACCGCATCGCGGGCAGCCTGGCCGCGGAGCACCCCGCCTACGTGCTCATCCTCTACGGCACCAACGACTGGAACCTGTCCGCCTGCCACCGCGTGATCACCTGCTTCACCATCGAGAACGCGCGATCGATGATCCGGCAGGCCAAGGCGGCGGGCACGATCCCCGTCCTCTCCACGATCATCCCCGTGAACCCCGCTTACGTGAATCGCCTGGCCGACGAGCGCAACTTCTGGGTGGACGAGACCAACAAGGCGCTCGTTCCCATGGCGCGCGCGGAGGGGGCGATCGTGGCCGACCTCAACGCGGCCATGAAGGCGGAGACGCCGGACCTGCCCGAGCTGTTCACGGACCACGTGCACCCGAACGACCACGGATACTCCGTGATGGCCGACGCGTTCTTCCGCGCCTTGACCCAGCCGGTGGGGACGGCCGCCGCGCGCGACTAGCGGCCGCTGGCCGCGGGTCCGCTGGACGCGGGCTCGTCCGCGTACCGCCAGCGGCCGCGGGAGGTCGGGCGCCGCAGGCACTGGGCGAGGACGCGCAAGTAGCGCGTGCGGGGCCATTCCACGGCGCCGAAGCGCGCCAGATGGTCCGTGTAGACCTGGCAGTCGATGAGCTCGATGCCCCGCCCGCGCAGATCGGAGACGAGGGTGACGAACGCGATCTTGGAGGCGTCGGGCGCGCGCGCGAACATGGACTCGCCGAAGAAGATCGCGCCCAGCGACACGCCGTAGAGCCCGCCCACGAGCTCGTCGCCGCGCCAGGCCTCCGCGGAGTGGGCGAGCCCGAGCCGGAAGAGCCGGATGTAGGCCTCTTTCATCTCGGACGTGATCCAGGTGCCGTCCTGTCCCGGACGCGGCGCCTCCGCGCAGGCCTCGATGACCGAGGGGAACGCGGTGTCCAGGGTGAGACGGTACGGCCGCTTGCGCATGGTCTTGCGCAGGCTGGTCGGCACGCGGAGCTTCTCCGGCTCCAGGACCATGCGGGGGTCCGGCGAGTGCCACAGGATGGGCAGGCCCTCTTCGTACCAGGGGAAGATGCCGCGCGAATACGCGAGCACCAGACGCTCGGGGCTGAGGTCCCCGCCCACGGCAAGGAGACCGTCGTCCGCGAGGTCCGCGGGCGGGAACGAAAGCCGCGCGTCGAGCTTGAAGACCGGCATTGCCCTGCCCGCATGATGATAGCGCCCAGGCCCGGTGGCGGTGAGCCTGAACACGGCGGGCGCGGGGCTAGAATCGCGGCGTGGCCCCCGAGCCCGCGGAAGAGCTGCTCAACGTGTACGACGCGGAGGGCCGCGTGGTGGGCGCGCAGCCGCGACGCGCGGCCAAGGCGTCCGGGCTCGCCGTCGGCGCCGTCAACGTGCTGATCCTCAACGATCGCGGCCAGCTCCTGATGCAGCGCCGCCCCCTGGACAAGGAGAACGGCGGCCGCTGGGACAAGTCCGTGGGCGGGCACGTCAGCGCGGGCGAGGAGTTCGACACCACGGCCGTGCGGGAGGCCGGGGAGGAGCTGTTCGACGATCCCCGCGCCCCGGGCATCCGCCTCGCGCGTGATCGCGCGGAGTTCGACGCCCTGGAGCGGTCGGAGGACCTGACGCGGACCGTGCTTTTCCACCGCGCCTCTTTCCAGCTCAACCTGCGCGACGTGCGGCACGCTCCCGACGGCAGCCGGCGCCACGTCCTCTATCACCTCGCGATCTACCACGGACGCACGGCCGTCCCCATCGAGGACTTCCGGCCCCAGAAGAGCGAGATCGACGAGCTGCGCTACGTCTCCCCGGCCGAGGTGGACCAGATGCTGCTCGAGGCGCGACTCCCTCCAAACATGGCCTTCCTCTGGCTCACGCAGGGGCACGCGCTGCTCAGCCGCAACCGGGCCCCCGGCCGCCGCTGAGACCGGGCCCCGAGGCCGCGGTAAAATCGAGGCGTGGACCCGACGTGGACGGACGTACGGACCGCCCTGGCCGCGCGCGCACCGGCGCAGGTGACGGATCCGCCGTCGTCGCGGGCCGCCGTCGCCCTGATCCTGCGCGACGGCCCCCACGGCATCGAGGTGCTGTTCATCCGCCGCGCCGAGCATCCCCAGGACCCGTGGTCGGGCCAGATGGCGTTCCCGGGCGGGCGCGCGGAACCGGGTGACGCCGACCTGCGCGCCACCGCCGTACGCGAGACCAAGGAGGAGATCGGTGTCGACCTCGAGGCCGCGGCCGAGCCGCTGGGCGGCCTGGACGAGGTGCGGGCCATGGCGCGCCTGCGCCCGATGAACCTCACCATCACGCCGTTCGTGTTCCGCCTGCACGAGCCCTTCGAGCCCGCGCTGAGCGACGAGGTGCGCAGCGTGCACTGGCTGCCCCTGGGCGAGCTGCTGGGCACGGCCCGGCGCTCGACCCTGGACTACGCGCACCAGGGCGAGTCGATGCAGTTTCCCTGCCTCCGCATCGACGAGGTCGTGATCTGGGGGCTCACCTATCGCATGTTCATGAGCTTCCAGGAACGGTTCGGCATCAGCGCGTGAAGGTCGTCCTCACCGTCGCCGGCTCCGACTCCGGCGGAGGGGCGGGCATCCAGGCCGACCTGCGCACGTTCGCCGCCCATGGCGTGCACGGAACCTCGGCCCTCACTGCCGTCACCGCCCAGAACTCGGTCGCGGTCCTGGACTGGGTCGCGCTGGAGCCGCGCATGGTGGTGGCCCAGATGGAGGCGGTGGCCAGCGACATGCAGGTGGCGGCGGTCAAGACCGGGATGCTGGCCACGGCCGCCATCGTGTCCGCGGTGGCGGAAGCCATCGAGCGGCTGGGTCTGCCCAAGGTGGTGGTGGACCCCGTGATGGTCGCGAAGAGCGGCGACCGGCTGCTCGACCGCGACGCGGAGACGGCCTATCGCGAGCGGCTGCTGCCTCTAGCCACCCTCGTCACCCCGAACCTGCCGGAGGCGGAGGCGCTCCTCGGCCGACCGGTGCGCACGCTGGCCGAGATGCGCGAAGCCGCCCGCGCGTTGCGCGCGCTGGGACCGCACGCGGTCGTGGTCAAGGGCGGCCACCTCGAGGGAGACGCGGTGGACGTGTTCTGGGACGGCGACCGCATGGAGGACCTGCCCGCGCCACGGATCGCGACGAAGAACACGCACGGCACCGGCTGCACGTACTCCGCGGCCATCGCGGCCCGCCTTGCTCTCGGTGACCCGCTCCTGGACGCGGTGCGCGGAGCCAAGGCCTACCTGACCGAGGCCATCCGCCGGTCCTATTCGGTCGGCCGCGGTCACGGGCCGGTCGACCACCTCCACCCGCTCACTTCGTCGCGACGGTCGTCCGGCCGCTGAACACGCGGTACGGCCTAGGCGGCGTCGGCGTCGTCCCGGTCCCACATCCTTATGACGGCCAGGAAGAACGACACGACCAGGGGGCCCGCGATGAGGCCCACCGGACCGAAGTACGCGAGGCCGCCGAGGAGGGCGAAGAAGACGACGGCCCCGTGCAGCTCGATGCCGCCACGAATGAGGTAGGGCTTGACGATGTTGTCGATCAGCCCCACGGCCAGGATTCCCCAGAGGACGAGGAAGAGCGCGGAGTAGGGGTGCCCGCCCAGGTACATGATCGCGGCCGAAGCCAGCACCACGGAGCCCGCGCCCACCGCGGGCACCAGGGCCACGATGAGGGTCACGATCGCGAAGAAGAAGGGGTTCGGGACGCGGGCGATGAGATAGCCGACGAGGGCGACGGCGGCCTGGATCGCCGCCGTGGCCACCGAGGAGACGATCACCGCCACCGAGACGCGCCGGAACTCTCCGAGCAGGCGCCGCGTCTGGCCGCGCCCGAGCGGCATCACGTCCTCGAACCAGTCCACGAGCTGCGGCCCGTCCACCAGGAAGAAGAAGAAGGCGATCAGCATCATCACGAGCTGGATGACGACGCCCCAGGTCGTCCGGAGAACGCCGCCCACGGCGGCGGCCGCGCGTCCGCTCTGCTTCTGGGTGAGGTCCTGCAGGTCACCCTGGTCCTGGGGAAGCCGGGCCATGAGCTTCTCCGCGAGCGCGCGCAGCGGGCGGGGCAGGTCGTTGGCCAGTCCCTGCACCCCCTCGCTGCGCAGCGTCGTACGCACATACGTCGCGCCCGCCGCCACGTCGTTGGCGAGCACGACGCCGATGCTGGCCAGGGGCAGCACGACGATGAGCAGGATGGCGGCCGTGGTCAGGCCGGCCGCCACCTGCCGCCGCCCCTTGATCCGCGCGGCCAGGCGCTCGTACCAGGGGTTGATGGCGCCCGCGATCACGGCGGCGATGAACAGGGCGGCCGCGAAGGGCTCGACGATGAGGGCGAGCAGGGCCAGCGAGATGACGGTGAGGACGAGCAGGGTCCAGCGCGCGGCCTGCGGGCTGCGCACGAGCCTCACCTGGCCCGAGTCGTCGGACCCCGACGTCTTGTCCTTCCGGTCGGCTCTGGTCATGAACGGGCGCCCTGAGCTTAGCGCGCCGCGGGCCGGAATGGGCGAGGTGCTACGATGCGGCCATGGTCCGGCTGACCCGCGAGCCGATCGACGTAGGCGACCTCACCCCGACCGCGGCCGAAGATGGCGCGGTCTGCCTCTTCCTCGGCGTCGTCCGCAACGAGAACGGCGGCCGCCCCGTGCGCCACCTCGAGTACGAAGCCTACGAGGAGATGGCGCGGCCGCTGATGGAAGAGATCGAGGCGGAGGCGCGCCGCCGCTGGCCGGTCACGGACGTCCGCATCGTGCATCGCCTGGGCCGGCTCGAGATCGGCGAGGCGAGCGTCGCCATTTCGGTGACCGCGCCGCATCGAGGCGCCGCCTTCGAGGCCTGCCGCCATGCGATCGACACCCTGAAGGCGACCGTGCCCATCTGGAAGAAGGAGTTCTACGTGGATGGGGCGGTCTGGCTCGAGGGTGCCGGCTCCGCACCGGTGGACGTCACCGCGCGAACAACGTGAGCGGGTAGCGCCTCAAGGCACGTCGGGCAGCAGCCGCTCGGCCGCGATGAAGTCGGCCAGGCTGTCCGCCACGACCACGCTGCCCAGTACCGATGGATGGTCGACGTCCAGGAAGTAGTCGGCGGGGGCCAGGCCGTCGACCTGCGCGCGCGCGCGCAGCACCGGCAGGAGATCCAGCGCCGGTATGCCCAGCTGCCGTCCGAACTCGAGCAGCCGGCGTTGCGGGTCGTCCGCACCGCGCGCCACTCCAACCTGGAAGGTGTACGGAAAGATGACCAGGCAGAGCCGTATCTGCCGCCGGCGACACAGGGTGGCCAGCCGATCCAGGTCGCCCCGCGTCACTGCCCAGGCCTCCCGCACGTCCGCGCCTTCCGGGTCGTCCACCAGCCTCCTGACCCCGAACAGCTCCTCACGCATCGCGCCCCCGCGCACGTCCCGGCCGAAGCGTACGGCCAGCGCGGCCTGACGCGCCAGCGCGACCAGCGCGCTGTAGTTGGCGATCCGGTCGATGCGTGAAGAGACGCTGAGCGCGAGCTGCTTGCTCGCCGGGCCGCGCCAGCCACGCCGCGCCTCCACCTCCCCCGCCACGTCGTTCAGCACGAAGCCGAGCACGATGAGGTCGGGTTGGTAGCGGATTCCTTCGCGCTCGAGCCACCGCACCTCTTGCCAGGTGCTGTAGCCGTTCACGCCCCCGTTGACCGTCTCGATCGCGCGCCCGACCCTCCGCTGCAGGCGCTCTGCGGTGAGGTAGGGATAGCTGTCCGCGTGGCTGGGGAGGCGATAGCCGACGGTGACGGAGTCCCCGAGGTACAGGATGCGCGCCGCTCCCGGCCGGCGCGCGTAGTCCAGCTCGGGCCCCCGCAGCCCTTTCGCGTTCACCTGGACGGGCACGCCGTCCCACAGATCCTGGGCGGAGGGTCTCAGCCGCCAGCCAAGCTCCGGATCACGGATGAACAGCGTGGACTTTCGCGGTAGGGGGACCAGCGGGCGGGCGGCGAGGTCGATGGCCGCCAGGGCCAGCACCAGCGCCCCCGTGCGGCCCGCGACGATCAGCCTGGTGCGACCCGTGGGCGGCCGACCCGTGATGGGCTATCCGCCGATCTGGAACATCTGGCGCTCCTCGGTGGAAACGCCTTCGTCCAGGCGATGGCCCGTGGGCTTGAGCGCGACTGCGCGGGCGAGGATGGCCGCCACCGCGTCCACTCCCCCGCCCGTGCGCAGCGCCTTCTTGACGTCGAGCTCGTCGTCGTTGAGCAGGCACAGGTGGAACTTGCCGTCGGCGGTCAGGCGCATGCGGTTGCAGGATCCGCAGTAGGGCTCGCTGACCGGGCTGATGAAGCCGATCACGCCGCCTTTGCCGTCGGCGAAACGGAAGTTCTTCGACTCGTCGGAGGGATGCCCTCCGGGCATGGGGACGAGGCGCCCCAGGGCGTCCTCGATCCGCTGCCTCGTCTCGCGCGTGGGGACGAACTGGGCCAGGGCGACGTGGGCGGTCTCGCCGCCTCCGAGCGGCATCAGCTCGATGAAGCGGACGTGCCAGTTGCGCTCGCGTGCGCGGAGGGCGAGATCGGTCACGTCCTGGTCGTTGTAGTCGCGGGTGACCACGCAGTTGATCTTGATCGGCCGGAGCCCGGCCGCTTCCGCGGCGGCGATGCCGGCCTCGATCTCGTCGATGCTGCCGAACCGCATGATCTTCTTGAGCCGCTCGGGATGGAACGTGTCCACGTGGATGTTGAGGCGGCGCAAGCCGGCCTCGGCCAGGGGCGCGGCCAGGCGCGGGAGCAGCACCGCGTTCGTGGTCATGGCCACGTCCTCGACGCCCGGAGTGGCCGCGATGCGGCGCACGATCTCCACGATGTCCTGGCGCAGCGTGGGCTCGCCGCCGGTGAGGCGGAACTTGTGGAAGCCGACCTGCACGGCCGCCTGCGCGACCGTCTCGATCTCTTCCGCCGTCAGGAGCTCGGGGGACGGCACGAACGAGAGCCCGCGCAGCGGCATGCAGTACACGCACCGCAGGTTGCAGTGGTCGATGACGGAGATCCGGAGGTAGTTGATCTCGCGGCCGAAACGGTCTCGGGGCACGTGATCAGTCTAGGACTGTTTGCGGGGCGGGCCTAATCCCATTACGGTGTCCTCATGCGCGTGCGCGTGCGGCTGTTCGCCTCGCTGCGGGAAGCGGTCGGGAGGGGCGAGGTCGAACTGGACCTGCCGGAAGGGGCGACCGCCGAAGAAGCCTGGCAGCGGCTGGCCGGCGCGCACTCGGCCCTCGGTTCGCGCCGCGCTCGGCTCACCGCCGCCGTGAACCGCCGGTATGCCCCGTTCGACACGGCGCTCCACGAAGGCGACGAGGTCGTGTTCGTGCCGCCGGTCAGCGGAGGCTGACGCCGGCGGTCAGAGCACCCAGGCCAGGACGCGTGCGACGCCCATCTGCGCCGCGCCCCAGGCCACGTACAGGCCGACGCCGAGGCCGACCGTCGCCGCGTGCCCGGCCATCACCATCAGCCCGTCACCTTCGAGCAGCCCGAGGGCGAGGAGCAGGATGGCCGCGGCCGGGAAGAAGTTCGAGAGCGGCAGCGGGATGGGAAGGGCGAGGATCACGGCCGCGCAGGCGAGCGAGAACCCGATGGCGGCGCGGGCGGGGCCGGACGTGACCGGACGGAGGCGTGGACGGACCAGGACGCCGCTCACCCGCCGTACGCGTGCCACCGCGGCCGCGATCGCCTTGAGCGCGGGATACGCGATCTCGCGGCGCTGCAGGAACCCGGGCAGCGACGGCGTGCCGCCCCGCGCGAGGGCGAGGCCGGTCAGGGCGAGGAAGAAGCCGACGGGCGCGGACATTCCGAGGCTCGGAATGGGCAGCACGAAGGGAAAGGCCAGGAAGAGCAGGGCCAGCGCGTAGCCACGGTCCTCCATGGCCGACATCACCCGCGCGATGGGCAGGGCGCGTCCGTCCGCCAGCGCCATCAGGTGCGCGAGGTCATCGGCCAGGCGGGGTCCGGCGGGCGGTTGGGCCGGACTCGGGAGCATATGGAGTGAGACGGCCCTCGGGCGCGGGCGTTACGCCCCGGCCTCGGGGGGGCCATCGTCGGGGCCACCGGTCGCCTCGGGAACGAGGCGGTAGCCGGCTCCTCGCACGGTCAGCAAGTGCCTGGGAAACCGGGAGTTCGGCTCCAGGTAGCGCCGCAGGCGGACGATGAAGTTGTCGACCGCGCGCGTCTGGGTGTCGGCGCTGACATTCCAGACCTTCTCGAGGATCTCTCCCTTGGTCACCACACGGCCGACATTCTGCACGAGGAGCTTCAGGAGCATCGCCTCCAGCAGGGTGAGCTGGTGGGTCTCCTCTCCGGACCGGATCTGGAAGTTCCTGAAGTCGACGGAGGCGCGGCCGATCTGCGCCTTCTCGATGTAGTCGGCCTCGTCGACGTCGCCGCGCGCCCAGTCCCGGCGGCGCAGGAGCCCCTTCACGCGGGCGAGCAGCACGGGCAGGTCGAACGGCTTGGCCAGATAGTCGTCGGCCCCCGCCTCGAGGCCGTGCACGACGTCGGAGGGCAGGCTCTTGGCCGTCAGCATCAGGATCGGCACGAAGTTGCCCGCCTTGCGCGTGCGATCGGCGACGGCGAAGCCGTCGATGCCGGGCAGCATGACGTCGAGGATCACGAGGTCGTAGCCCGGGGGCGCGCCGGGCGCGAGGCGCGCGAGCGCCTCGAAGCCGTCGCCCACCACGTCCACCTCGTAGCCTTCGAGCTCGAAATTGAACCTCATGCCCTGGGCGAGGTTCTTCTCGTCCTCGACGATGAGCAGCCTAGCCATGGACGGCGGACGGCTGATCGGCGCCGGCCGCGTCGGCCGCCGCGCCTTCGATCACCCCGGGCAGCGTGATCGTGAAGGTGGAGCCCTTGTCCGGGCCCGCGCTGACCGCGGACACGGTGCCGCGGTGCCCCTTCACCACCGACTTCACGATGAAGAGGCCGAGGCCGGTGCCGGTGTGGCTCCGGCGCACCTCGCTCCCGATGCGGTAGAAGCGGTTGAAGATGAAGCGCAGGTGGGCCCGGCTCATGCCGACCCCGTGATCGCGGACGCGCAGGAAGGCCTGCCCGTCGCCGTGCGCGCCCACCTCGACTTCGACGCGGGCCTGGCTGGCCTCCTTCGAGTACTTCACCGCGTTGTCGAGCAGGTTGAGGATGGCCGTCTCCAGCGCCTCCGCGTCTCCGCGGAGCTGGAGGCTCTCCGGACCCTCGTAGGTGAAGGCCTCGCGGGGGAGCTGGTGGCGGGTCCGGGTGAGGTCCATGGACCGGCGCACGATCTTGGCGAGGTCCAGGGGCTGCGGGTCCACCACCGGCCGGTCCGTGTACATGGCGGCGTTGAGGACGTTGTTGATGGTGGCGTGCAGGCGGTCGAGGTCCTGGCGCATGGTGCGATAGAACTCCTCGCGCCGGCTCTCCGGCAGCTCGCGCATCTGCAGCGTGTCCAGGTAGAGCTTGAGGGAGGCCACGGGGGTCTTGAGCTCGTGGGTGACTGCGCTGACGAAGTTGCTCTGCCGCTCGTTGAGCCGCACCTCCCGGATGAGGAGCAGGACCATGAGGGTCAGGCCACCGATGAGGAGGAGGAAGAGCAGCGTGCCCAGGAAGTAGATGACCCAGCGCAGGGTGCCCGCCTCGCGGGCGATCCAGTCCGAGCCGGCGAGGATCTGCCAGGCCACGGTGAGGGCCACCGCGACCACGATCAGGCTCACGCCGATCGTGATGTGGATCCACTTCGGCCGCCGGGCCGAGGAGAGCTGGCTCCCGACGTTCATCAGGCCATTCTAGACCCCGGCCGGACTCCGGTTCCTAGAAGAGCTTGTCCGCGTTCTTGACGATGCCGCCCAGGCGCGCCCGACGCCAGAAGCGGCCGAAGCGGAGCAGCCGGAGCTGGCCGGCCAGGCGCGCCCAGAAGGATCGCCCGTGGAGCGCGCGGTTGGCGGTGGACATGAAGCGATGGAACTCCGCGCCGTAGGGATACCACCAGAGGTCGGCCCCGCCTCCGAACTCGCGCGCCACGTATTTCACCTGCACCATCTCGCGCAGCCCCGACAGGCCGTGCGTGCGCCCCATCCCGCTCTGCTTGACGCCACCCCAGGGCGCGGTGGGCTCGCCGTAGCTGTAGACGCAGTCGTTGATGGTCACGACGCCCGCTTGCAGCTCCTGCTCCAGGCGGCGCGCCGTCTCCGGATCGCGCGTCCACCCGCTGGCCGTGAGCCCGTAGTCGCTGTCGTTGGCCAGCCGGATCGCTTCGTCCAGCGACGGCACGGCCATGATGGGCAGCACGGGGCCGAAGGTCTCCTCGCGCATGATGCGCATCGTGTGGTCGACGCCGACGAGGACGGTCGGCGGGTAGAAGGACCCCGGCCCGGCCGGCGCGCGGCCTCCCGCCAGCACCTGCGCCCCGCGCGCAAGAGCGTCCGCGACGTGCTCCTCCACGACCCGCCGCTGGCGCTCCAGCGTCATCGGTCCCACGTCCACCTCTTCCCGGGCCGGGTCTCCGACGCGCAACCGGCGCGTCTCCTCGACGACCTTGGCCGTGAAGGCCTCGGCCACCGGCTGCTCGACGTACACGCGCTCCACGGACGCGCAGGTCTGGCCGGCGTTCACGAAAGCGCCCCAGACGAGACCCCGGGCCGCGCGGTCGAGGTCGGCGTCGCGGCACACCACCGCCGCGTCCTTGCCCCCGAGCTCCAGCACCACCGGGGTCAGGTTCTTCGCCGCCGCCGCCATCACCTTCTTGCCCGTGGCCACGCTGCCCGTGAAGACGATCTTGCTCACGCGCGGGTCTTCGACCAGGCCGGCGGCGAGCCCGTCGTCGACGGCGAGGACGTTGACCACGCCCTCGGGCACGCCCGCCCGCTGGAAGAGGGCCGCGATGCGCAGCCCCACGAGCGTGGTCGCGGGCGCGGGCTTGAGCACGACGGTGTTGCCGGCGATCAGGGCCGCGGCCACGTTGGTGAGGGAGATCGAGAACGGGTAGTTCCAGGGCGTGATGGCGAGGATCACCCCCAGGGGCGCGTAGACCAGACGCGCGTCCTTGTGGGCGAGGAGGAGGGTATGGCTCTGCACCGCGTCGTCGCGCAGCAGCTCCTCGGCGTGGCGCGCCAGGTGGTCCAGCGCCTCCAGGGCCGGGAAGACCTCGACGAGGTGCGCTTCCGCCGCCGGCTTGCCCTGCTCGCGCGTGATCAGGGCGGCGATGTCTTCCGCCTGCTCCACGATGAGGTCGTGCACGCGACGGAGGACGTGGCCCCGCTCCCGGAAGGTCCGCCTGCTCCAGGCCGGAAACGCGCGGCGCGCGGCCTCCACGGCCGCGCCCGCCTGCTCCGCGTCGAGGAGCGTCGTCTCCGCGAAGGGAAGGCCGGTGGCGGGGCTGACGGCGGCGCGGCGTCCGGCGCGGCCTTCGACCTCGCGGTTGGCGACCCAGGAGTGCGCGCGGTCGAGGAGGGCGGGAGCGGCAGCCTCCGCGATCGACATGGCCGCGATTCTAACTCCGCGCGGCCGGCCGCCCGCGAGGGAGAGACACCGATAGAATGAAATCGTGGCCGGGGAGGCGACGGGCGATCAGCGCGAGGCGCTCCGCGAGGCGAACGGCGCCTTCTACCGCGCGGTCGAGGAGCTCGACCTCGCGGCCATGGAGCGCGTGTGGCTCCAGGAGCCGTGGGTCCGCTGCATCCATCCCGGATGGGACCTGCTCGTGGGATGGGAGGCCATCCGGCAGTCGTGGGAGCAGATCTTCTCCGGCACGCGGTGGATCCGCGTCATCCCGACCAGCATCGACATCCAGGTGCTGGGCGAGGTCGGCATGGTGGGCTGCGCGGAGAACATCACCGCCACCAGCGACGGCGACGTCGGCGTGGCCGTGGCCCAGGCCACGAACCTCTTCATCCGTCGGGCGGAGGGCTGGCGGATGTTCCACCATCACTCGTCGCCCGCGCCCGTGCACGTGACGCAGCCGTTCAGCGGCACGGTTCAATAGAAAAAGAAAATCGATCGGCCTGGGTTAGCAGGATAGAGGCTGGGGCCGGGTCGGTCTGCCATCAGAACGAACGTCAACGGCGTTATCGCAGGTGTCCTATCTTGGATTGCAGGAACGCGCGGCCTCGCTTGAATTCCGCCACGTCGCCGCGCGTCAGCGACGCGATCGTCTCCGCCGCCCTTTGCGCCAGATCGGGCTGATCCAGCTCAACCAGCTCTCTGCGCACCTGCTCCAGCTTCTCCCGGAT
>Ga0075421_100007277_pt1 | contig 13556 bp, 12 predicted proteins | sample SoiMetdeltSBSDD5_FD_75292 | JGI IMG/M metagenome (GOLD analysis project Ga0075421, IMG submission 75292) | Bulk soil microbial communities from a Populus tree surrounding site in Tennessee, USA - Soil MetaG P. deltoides SBSDD5 | ecosystem: Environmental > Terrestrial > Soil > Tree plantation...
GTTGCTTGCGTTGTTGAATAGGTGCACGTGCATGTCCCACAGCCCGGGGATCACGAACTTGCTTCGTCCATCTACCACGCGGGCGCCGTTAGGTGTCGCGATGGACCTGCTCGGGCCCAGCGCAACGATTCGCGAACCGGCGACGACGAGGTTGTGGTCGGACAACAGTCGTCCGTCGCGCACGTCGACGACTGTGACGTGTTCGATGACGAGCGAGGTGGGCGTCGCTGGCGTTTGCGCTGCGAGTCGAGGGCACAGCAGCCAACCGGCGACGAGCACCGGAGTAAAGCAGTTCGATGGCATCGTTAGGCCCTCGCGATGGTGCTGACGCCCCTCGTCCTCGTCTCAGCGCACGCGCGTTTACCGGACACGCTCAATACGCTGCCATTCCGTTGAGACGAAATCCAGGTCGGTGTGAACCCCGCCGATCAGCTCGCCGCCACATAGGCAACCTTTGCGGGGACCTGGCGAGCGGAACGCCAGATGATGTCGTTCTAAGAGCCGATCATGCGGGAGGGCGCCGGGTTGCTCGGTCGCTACACCGCCGAGCAGCCCGAGGTCCTCATCGACTACACGCGCCGCGACCGCGCGTTGCAGGAGCAGCACGCGGCGCGCATTCGTTCGCTCTCGACCGTTGAAGCGCAGGCGTTGCCAACTCGGTGCTCCCCGCGCGTCAGGACGGGTGATGACAAGCACCATTGACATATCCTGTGCCCATCGCGACTCTAACATAGACATCTAGGACAGCCCGCACTGGTACCGATGCCCCCTACGGATCGCTTGCACGGGACGCTCGACGCCCTCGTCCTCAAGGCACTCACGTTCGGACCGCGACACGGGTTCGGCATCCTTCGCTGGATCGCGGAACGCACCAGCGACGTCGTCAACGTCGAGGAAGGCTCGCTCTATCCCGCGCTCTATCGAATGGAGCGCGACGGCTGGCTCGACGCGACGTGGGGCGTCACCGACCAGGGACGGCGCGCGAAGTTCTACGCGATCACACCAAAAGGCCGCCGCCACCTCGCGAGCGAAACGCGCGACCTCGAGACGTTCATCTCCGCGATCGCGCCAGTTCTCCTGCCAGCGTGGGCGGCCCGATGAACACGCCACCACGCCGCTCCCGATCGCTGTTCAAGCCGCGTCGTGTCGAAGACGAGGTCGGCGCCGAGTTCGCGTTCCACGTCGACATGGTGATCCAGACGCTCGTCGCCGACGGCATGACGCCAGAGGCCGCGCGCGCCGAAGCCGTGCGACGGTTCGGCGACATGGTCGTCGTCAGCGCGGAATGCCAGCGATTCGGACGACAGCGCGACCGGACTCGGTCGCGTGCCGAGTATCTCGAGGAGCTGCGGCAGGACGTCGCGTTCGCGCTGCGGCAGCTCGGACGCGCTCGCGGTTTCGCCGCGACCGCCACGGCAACGCTGGCACTCGGGATCGGTGCGACGGTCGCCGTCTTCAGCGCACTTTATGCCGTCGCGCTCCGGCCGCTTCCCTTCACCGAACCGGATCGCGTCGTTCAGTTGCTCGCAACTCGTCGCGGTGAGACCGAACAGATCTTCTCGAGTGGTGAGTTCGCAGCGATTCGCGATCGGCGTGACGCCTTCGCGAGCGTCGCTGCCATTACCGGTGGTGGCTTCACGCTCACTGGTATGGGCGTGCCGGAGCTCGTCGGCGGTGCGCTCGTTACCGCCGACTACTTCCGTGTGCTCGGCGTCTCGCCGCTGCTCGGCCGTGGGTTCCTACCGAGCGACGACGTCGAGGGTGCACCTCGCGTGATCCTCATGACCCACGAGCTGTGGACGAACCGGTTCGCGTCGGACACCTCGGTCATCGGCCGCACGATTCGTCTCGACGACGAGCCCAGTACCGTCATAGGCGTTCTGCCGGCGGCGTTCGATGGCGTCGGCACCGAAGACGCGCTCTGGGCACCGCTCCGCCTCACGACTGCGCAGCTGACATCGAACAGTGGGCGATGGCTACGGCTGGTCGCGCGCCTCGCACCCGCCGTCACGCGGGAGCACGGTGCCGACGCCGCCGGGAAGGCGATGCAGGAGCTGGCGGCGCGTACTCCGGGCGCATCACGGACGGTCAGCGCCGTGGTGCGGTCCTATCTCGATGGCATCGCCGGCAAGCCACGCGAGCGCCTGCTCGTATTGTTCGGTGCCGTCATGCTCGTGCTGCTCATCGCGTGTGTGAACGTCGCGAACCTCCTCCTCGCCCGCGGTACCGAGCGCGCGCGGGAGCTCGCCATCCGTGCTGCACTCGGCGCCGGTCGCGGGAGACTCGTTCGGCAACTCCTCGTCGAGACGCTCGTCCTATCGCTCGGCGCCGCGGCCGTCGGCCTTGCCATCGCCTTTGCGCTCATGAAGGGACTCATCGTGCTCGCGCCGGAGAACACGCCACGGCTCGACCAGGCTCGTGTGAATGGCATCGTGCTGCTGTTTTCGTTGGGGCTGGCCGTCGCCAGCAGCATCATGGTCGGGCTCGTCCCCGCACTTCGCGGCGCACGAACGTCGCTGCAATCGACGTTGCGCGAAGGTGGCCGAGGGACGGCGGGGAGCGGACAGCGCGACCGCGTGCGTGCGACGCTCGTTGCGGCCGAGGTGGCACTGGCGATGACGTTGCTGATCGGTGCCGGGTTGCTGATACGCACTGCATGGCATCTGCAGCGCGTGGACCCCGGGTTCCACGCCGATCACGTCATCACAGCCCGCGTGCTGCTCCCGGCAGCACGGTACAGGGACACCGCACAGATCACACGCACGTACACGCAGATCCGGGAAGCGGCGTCCCAGGTGCCTGGCGTTCGGCGCGTGGGGCTCGTGAGCCTCGTGCCATTGACCGGCGGCGTCCTCGGAACGCGCATCACCCCGGAGGGGAAGCAGCTCGATGCCGACGAGCAGATCGCGATCGACATTCGTTATGCGTCGCCGGATTTCTTCGCGGCGATGGGCATGGCGTTGCTCGACGGCCGAGACTTCGTGCGGGAAGACGACGCAACGGCAGTGTCGGTGGCGGTCATCAGCGCGTCGCTCGCCGGGAAGTTGTGGCCGGGCGAGCGTGCGATCGGCAAGCGCATCGATGCAATGGCCGTCGAGAGCGGCAAGCCGAACTGGATGACCGTCGTCGGCGTGGTTCCCGACGTGCGAAGCGAGGCGCTGAATGCCCCTGTGGCGCCGACGCTGTACATGCCGTACACGCAAACACCGGCCGGCATGTGGAACGCGACCGGACGCTCGCTCGTGCTCGTGGCCCGAACGTCGCCAGAACCCGAGGCCGTCGTCAGGTCACTGCAGCAGGCGGTGGCGACCGTGGATCCGCTCCTGCCGCTCGTGGACGTGAGCACGATGGAGCGGCTGCTCGCTGAGTCCACCGCGGGGACGCGCTTCAACATGCTGCTGCTCGTCACGCTTGGCGCGCTCGCGCTCGTGCTCGCGAGCATCGGCGTGTACGGCGTCGTCGCGTACTACGTGAGCCAGCGGACGCGCGAGATCGGCGTCCACATGGCACTCGGCGCGACGCCGCGAGACATCTGGCGCCTGGTGTTGGGCCGAGGGCTGCGGCCGATTCTCTGGGGGCTGGTCGTCGGGGTCGGGCTGTCGTTAGGCGCCGGGCGTGTGCTCCGCGGGCAGCTGTATGGAGTGTCCACTCAGGATCCTGCCACGCTGGCGGCGGTGGTCGGCGTGCTGCTCGGTGTCGCCGTGGTTGCGACGTTCGTCCCGGCAATGCGTGCGATTCGAGTGACACCCGCGCGGGCGCTCGCCGCGGAGTAGGTCGTACCCGTCGAGAAACGTTCAAAGCGGATGCGCCGCGCGCGTCTCTTCAGGCGAGGTCGCGCTCGGCGCGGCGAGCCGCCTGCACGATGGCGCTCTGCTCGGTCTCCGTCACCCGGCCCGCCGCGCGCCATTCCGCGGCCGTGCGCTCCACCGCCGCGATGAACCGGCCGTGGTTCGCGAACGGTGCGCCGACCCACACGACGTCGAGGAACGTCATGCCGTCGTCGCGCTTCGTGTTGGCGACGCCGGAGTCGACGCTGCCGAACACGATCGCCGGCTCCTGCCGCCTAACGTACATGTGATACGGCTGCGATGGCCCCGCCTGCGGGTCGGCGACGAAAAACGGCGCCCACGTCTGGCCGTTCGAGCTGAAATGCAGCGGCTTGCCCGCCACCGGCGTCATCCCTGAGCCGAAGTCGCCCGTCAGCTTGAAGTGCCTGTACAGCGAGACGGTGATGAGCCCCGTCTCGAGCGTGTTGCCAACCGCGGGCGCTTGCACGGCGAAGAGCGTCGGGCCGTAGAAGATCGACTGCACCGACGGGTCGTCGATCGTGCGTTCCGCGCGGAAGCTGAGCGGCATCGCGATCTCGATCCGGTCACCACTGCGCCACTCGCGATCGATCCGGACGTACTCCCCGGGCGCGGTCATGAATCGCTCCATTTCTCCGTTCACCCCCACCACATAGCCGCGCGCCCACGACGGCCTGCGCAGCATGACGGCGAGGCGACCACTGCCCGTCACCTTGATCGTGCTCGCGCCCTCGAACGGATAGCGAGTCTCCTGCTCGATCGTGAATCCCTTCTCGCGCCACTCGAGCGTCGACGGGATGTAGAGATTGACGTAGAGCGTCGCGTCGTCAGCCGATCGGAAGTAGATCGAGTCCTGGTATTTCGTGTGATTCTCCAACCCCGTGCCGCCGCAGCACGTGCCGACGTTGCCGTAGCTTCGCGCCTCACCCGGACGCACGGGGATGAAGTACGTGACCTCCGGACTCGTGGTGCTATCGGAGTCCCGCCGCGAGGCGAGGATCTGATTGAAGAGCCCCTGCTCGTAGTAGTTCATGTACTTCGGGTCGGGCTCGTGGAAGAACAGGTTACGACTCAGCTTGAGCATGTTGTACACGACGCAGGTCTCCGCGTGGTTGCGGTTGTCAGGCTCGGAGTAAAGCGAGCCCGCGATTGCGTCGCGCTTGCGCAGAATCTCGCCGACCCCCACGCCGCCGTGGCTATAGACCCGGTGGGGCACCACCATGTCCCAGAAGTTCTTCGCCGCCGTCTGATACGGACGCTCATCGGTCTGCTCGAAGATGCGGAGGTAGCCGATGAACTGCGGGATGTGCTGGTTCGCGTGACGCCCGTCGAGAATGTCGTTGTTCGCGACCGTCGGGTCCTTCACGTTGCGGTTATCGAAGTATCGCGCAACGGTGAGATACTCCTGCTTGCGCGTGAGTGCGTGCAGGCTGGCGAATGCGTCGTTGGCGCCCCCGTATTCGCCGGCGATGTACATGTTCCACATCCGGTCGAACTGCTCGGGGCGGAGCTTCGATAGGCGGCTGTGCGTCCAGTCGCCGATCTTCGACGCCACGTCCAGCGCTTGGGTGTTCCCCGTCAGCGTGTGCGCGTCGAGCAGGCCGGCGAGGATCTTGTGCAGCGTGTAGTACGGCGCCCAGATGCCTTGATTGCCGCCGTACGTCGCGAACTCCTCGAGCCGCATGAACTGCGTCTCGGGATACGCGGAGAGGAATCCGGGATGACGCCGCCCGTCCGTCGGTCCGACGACGGTGCCGTGACGTCCCTTCCCCGACGAATCGACCGCCCTCGGTCCATCGTTCTCGTCGAAGCGATACCACAACACGGTGCCGCCGCCCACCGTGCCGCCGGGAGACGTCATCAGCGAGCGCACTTCGTCTCGCGTCAACGCGCGATCGAAGATCTGGAACTCGTCGAGCTGCGCGTTCAGATACGACACGTTGCGCTGCGGAAACTGACAGCGGCCGAGCCAGTTGACGGTGGTCTCGCCGAGGTCGGCTGGCGAGAGCGTCATATTCGGGTTGGTCGCGACCGCCTCCCCATCGATGTACAGCGTCGCCGTCGACCCTGCGCGCGTGAGGCTCAAGTGCGTCCACTTGTCGACGCCTAACGCTGCCGGTGCGTCGAGGCGCTGCTCGCCGTTCACACCGCTCGTCGTGATGGCGAAGCGCGGCACCGGCGTGTCGTTTCCGGCACGTACCGTCAGGTACATGCGGGTGAGCGCGGGCTCCGCGAATTCCGCGTTCGGGCGACCGAAGTCGAAGATCGCCGTGCCGTTGGTGAGGGCCGCCAGATCGACGTTCGCTCTCGAATCGGACAGTCGCGCGCGGTCGTACTGCGCCGGGTTGATCCAGAGCGAGATCGTGAAGTCACGGAGCCCACTCACGACGCCCGCGGGGAGCGACACGTGCTCGGCCAGCCCGATGGGTGAGCCGCTGAGCCGCAACGCGCTGCCGAACCTCCCGGTGGCTCGAGGCGTGGGCAGTCGCGCAGCTGCTGCTAACGCGTCCTGGCACTCGGCGAGGCCGCGGACGATGTAGTCCAGCTTCTGCTTGAACACCGCGTCGCCGGTGCCGGCGTACGCCTGCGCCAGCATGCTCATGAAATGGCCGGCGTAATGCCCGCGGAGGTAGCCGGTGCCGTTCTCCCAACTCCCGACGGGCTGTGCGCCTTTCGTGTCGAGCCCCGCGTTGGCGCGGAAAATCGAAAGCACGCGATCGGGGCCGGCGAGCACGTCGGCCTCACCACCATACTCGCGCGCGTAGGCGAGCATGCGGTCGCGCTTTTGGGTGAAGAGGCTTTCGGCGAGTTTCACCTGCGAAAGCGCGAACGGCCGCACCCTCCATCCGGCGCTGGCAGCGCTCGCAACCTGGGCGGTGCCGGGTGTGGCGGCTAGCGCCTCGAGGTGCGGCAGCAGGAGCGCGCCTGCTGCGGCTGTTCCGGCGGTCTTCAGGAAGTCACGCCGATCGGGATGCGTAGGGGTCTCGTGCTCTCGGGACATCGCACGGTCTCCTGGGATGTTTCGTCAGGACACCCTGAAGCTACGGCCGGTCACGCTCGTCCCGTAACGCCTCGAGCTCGGCAATGGCTTCGAGGTCTCGCGGACGACCGGCCGCCCGTTTCGTGCGGATCAACGACTCGAGGTCAATGCACCGATGCTCACGGCCGAACATCGTCACCATCACGGTGTGAGGGACGAGATCCTCGTACGCGCCGCCGCCGGTGATCTCGCCCAGCAGGTCGATGTCACCAAGCGCGGTCGTGAGCGTGAAGTTCAGCCCGCGTCGCAGCGTCATGGCTGACCATTCGAACGGCAACCCAGGTGGAGCGCCTCCCAAGTACGGGCGATAGGGTCGAGCGCGGCTACCAGGTGCTCGAGGTTGACGTCGTCCCGCGCGTACACGACACCGATGTCCTGCGTCAGGCGGCTGAAACGGTGGACGGTCGCGGCAAGGCCGCCGACAATGATGAACGCGACATCGCCGTCGGCCAGCGCGGCCAGCAGGCCGGCGAAATCGGTCATGCGTTAGGCGCCGGTGGGGTTTCGCGCGCGCCGCGCCTCCTCCGCCAGCCGTTGGAGAGCCATCAACGCCAGAACCCGCTCTTCGACCGACCTCCTGAGGTTTTCGCGCAGAAGCGTGCGGTCGATGTCCTTCTTATCAGCCTCGGTCACCGGATCGGGGGCACGCACGAGAGACTCGGGGGGAGGAGGTCGCCTGGGCGTCATGCCATCAAGATAGCCGGGATCGACGTGGGCGTCGAGTCAAGAGGCCGTGTCCCGCATAACGCGCTCGAGCAGGTCCATGACGCCCAGTCGGGGCGCCCAGAGCCGCAGGTGGTCGATATCCAACCGATCACCCTGAATGCGCGCGATGGCCTGCACGTCGCGCCACTGCCGCTCGGACACTTCGCCGCCGCGCCGGTACCACTCGAGCTTTCGCAGCAGCGTGTGCTCCGCGGTGTCCACGTACAGCACCCCGTTAGGCATCTCGACGCGCTGGCGGTTCTGCAACCGTTCTGCCTCGAACGGATCGTCGCCGGCAACGAAGAAATCGACCTTGATCGCGCTGGCGAAGTGAACGGCGTTGAACGACTCGGCTGACGTGACGGCGAAGCGCATGGCGTCGACGTCTACGTAGTAGTCGCGGCCGAACGCCTTCGCGAACGGCGTCACGTGACGGACGAGGAGGGCGACGACCATGTCCACGTCCTGCGTGGATCGCGGCTCACCATGGACGGAGCTCGCGATGGATCCGCCGGTTACCCAAGCGACGCCGAGGGCATCGAGCCGTGCGCCGGTGTCCGTGGCGATCTCGATCGGATCGTGCAAGGCGTCAGCGCTGCGAGACGTTGCGCCGCGCGGCGGACACGCGCGCGGCGAGATCACGGCCCAGCCGCAATTCGGCGCGGAGGTCGCGAATCCCGTCGTCAGTCGCCGTGGGGTGACGCATCTTAAGGCCTTCGATCGAAAGCTGGTCGACCATGCGAGAGAGCCGCGCGACCTGCGCCAGCGTCTCGGCCGGTGAGAGGCGCCGCTGCAGCGCATCCTGAACGGCCTGCGCCGCAGCGGAGGTATCGGCCGGTGTTCCACCGAGACGCGATGGCGGAGTGCCGCGGTCGAGACACCGCGCCGCGCGGCGAGCCTCGCGAATCGCGACCATGCGCCGAGCCGTTTCGGGCTCCAGCACACGGCGACTCCTGATGCCACCGCGCCGTCCGATCTCAGCGAGGTACTTACGTAGGGAAGACACGAGCGTAACGTAAGCGGCTTACGATGTTAAATGCAATGCTTACCGACACATGTGCCGTATGGGTGAGACGGTCGCTGCGGCGCACTTCTCATCATCCGCTCTCAGATCGCCTGACTTCGTACATTGGTCGACATGGGATTTGCGCTCGCGTGGGTGGCCGTGAAAGGCAGACCGGTCTCGGAGATCCTTCGCGAGCTCCGCCTGCGACCCACAGGCGCGCGCTCTCTCGAGGGTGAGGTGCCGTTCGTCGGTGCGTTACTCGACACGGGCTGGTATCTGATCGTCATGCCGGGCGGCGACCGACTCGAGCACTACGAGAAGACCACGCATCCGGTGCTGGCCCCGTCCGTGCTCGCGCGCCTCTCCTCCAACTGCCATGTCGTGACGTGTTCGGTCGAGGAACACGTCATCTTCAGCCAGGCGACCGGGTGGCGGAACGGTGAGCGCGTGTGGACCGTGACCCACGAGCCGCAGACCCTCGATGAAGAGGGAACGCTCCCAGCGGAGTACGCACAGCTACGCGATCGCCTGGTCGCGCAGCAGGAGGCCGAAGGCGGGGCGAGCGCGGACGTGGACTCTCTATTCGAGATCCCGGTCGTACTGGTCCAAACGTTCGTGGGCTATAAGCACGATGAGGTGAACCGGGCTCTCGAGGCGCAGGGCGGGTTCGACGTCCTCGAGTCTGACGCATCGACGACGGCAAAACCATCCTTTCTCGGACGGTTGTTCAAACGGCGTCCAAGTGCCTAATGCGCCTGATAGCGAGAGTACGAGCAGCGACTGGTGACGATCACGCGTCAGGTGCTCGTCCGAACGAGGACACATCGTTAGGCTGACGCATCGGACTCGCCAATCGTACAGCGAACTGCGCGCTCAGGACTGCCCCCGAACCTTCACCGCCACGATGCTGTCCGCGCGGAGGTCGTCGCCAGTGCGCCAGCAATACGCGACCGCGCTGGCAGTCAGGCCACACGCGATATCCTTACCGGCGCTCACGGTGCGGAACCGAAGGCCACCGGCCACCGGAATCGGTGTGTCCGTGTAGCACGCACCGGGTCCAGTCGCGCCGCCCACCTCGCTGGCAGGATGCTCGCCGCCGATCCCCACCATCACGTGATCCCAATTCTCGCGGCGCTCATCGCCTACATGGTTGTCCAGCTCGAGATCGGCGTCTGGGCGTCGCGCATCGCTCTCGCGTGCCGAACGTTGTGTTTCCGAGCTACGGGCACGATGGTCACGCCGAGCCGCTGATCACCACTTTGATCGTTAGGCACAGCCGACTCACCTGACCGCGAGCGCAGGGAGCCAGATGTGAGATCGCGATCGGCATCAGCGTCGACCGCTCCATGCGAAGTCGGCCGGCTGCGCGGGTCCAGCTCCCGCTTCGCCTCGAGCGGCTTCGACCGATCGCCCTCACGCGACACAGTCCATCGCACGCTCGTGGATCGCGCGTGGCGAGCCGCTCCCGCGCACCACGTGTCGCACCGTGACGGCGCCCGCCGACACCCGTCCTTGGTTCGAGGCGCGGCACCGCGACGAGCGCGCACGACCGATTTACGACGTCCGGAGGTTTCCCAGATGATTTCGCTCCCCGGTTTCAAGAAGCCCCAGGTGCCGAATGGCAACGGCCAGCATGTAAATGGTTCTGCGAAATCGGGTTCGGGTGGGAACGACGCGCCACTGCACGCCGCCGCCGCGCTGGAAGCGCTCGTCGAGCGCGCCGAGCGCGCCGCCGAGGCCCTCAAGTCATTCGAATCCACCGCCGACCGCGGCGAACAGTTCGCGGCCATGGAGAAGCGAATCGCCGAGCTCGAGGGTCAGCTCGCCGGGGCAGAAGAGGCCGCAAGGGACTTGAGCACGATCCGGTCACGGTCCGCGGAACAGGCGACGGCGCAGGAACAAGCCGGGGCGGAGATCGCCGCCGCGAGCGCGGAGGCGGCTCGGATCACCGCTTCGATAGCCGACGTGGCGGGCAAGATCGATTCCGTCCTCCAGCTCAGGGAACAGATGGGCCGCGTCGACGAGTTGAATGCGAAGTTCGCGTCGATGAACAACGATGCCAGCGGCCTCCGGTCCCAGGTCCGCGACCTTACCGAGAACATCGCGCGACTGCGCACGGTGCACGACGACGTGGTGCGCGCGCACAAGCACGCCACGATTCGACTCGACGGAATCGACCAGCGCCATCAGACCACGGCGAACAAGATGGACGTGCTCGAGCGGCGTGCGAAGTCGGCTGACGAAGCACTCGACTCGCTCCTCCGCCTCGCGAGCGGCCTACCGGACGTACAGCACCAACTTGGTGTGCTCAAGGCCACCGCCGATCAGGTCTTCCAGAAGTCGGCCGCCCTCGAGACGCATCGTGAGATGGTAGAGCGCGCACTCGGCCAGGCATCGCAGGTGGCCTCGCTCAACGCGCAGCTCACAGCGGCGTTCCGCGGGCAGGAGGATCAGGCGCGCGCACTCGCCGCGCTCGAAAGCAAGCTGGCCGACGTCCAGGCGCTGCATGCCACGGTACTCGCCCGCAGCACCGAGATCTCCACCCAACAGCAGAAGCTCGACGAGGCGGAGCACGATGCTGCGCGCGAGCTCGCGAACCTGCGGGAAGAAATCCGCGCGAGCACCGAGCGCTTCGAGTTCGAGAACCGGAGCCTCGACGCCACCGGCGAGCGCATCGCGGAGTTGCGCGGCATCCTGGGGGAGTGTGAGAGCCGTGTCGCGGCGCTCGACAGCACCGTCCAGGTGGTGTCCGACACCGAGACTCGCTCCCAGGCGTTGGCCTCGCAGGTGATCCACCTCACCGAAGACATCACTCGCATCTCCGCGCAGGCCGAACGACTCCGCGCGGTGCGCGACGACGTGGGAGAGCTCGACGGCAAGTTGCGCGGGCTTGCCGACCGGACGGAACGCGTGGAAACCATGCGACCGACGATCGATGAAGTTGCACGCAGCCTGGCCACGCTGAACGGCACAGGGGAGATGGTGAGCGACGCGTTGGAGCGAGTTCGGATGGCCGTAACGGAGATGGGACGACTGCGCGAGATCCACGCGGAGGCGAGCGCCTGGCTCAGCGACGCCGACGAGCGAGTGCGATCGCTCCGAGGCCGCGTCGACGAGCTGGAGCGCGCGCGTCCGTCCGTTGACGCCTTGCGCCGCGACGTCGAGCGCGTGAACGCTTCGATCGTGGCGATCGACAATCGCGCGTCCTCGCTGGACGACCTCCAGAACCGCCTCGCCGGCATGGAGAACACGGTCGCGCAGCTCGACGAGCGCAGCACCAGCGTCCGTTCGCGGATGGACGCCGCGGAGACACGGTTCGTGGACCTCGCGCGCCAGGCCGGAGAGGCGGAGCGCGTCACCACGACGATCGCGGGGGTCACCACCGCGGTCGACGGTGTGGAACGTCGCATGGACACGATCGATGTGTCCATCGATTCGCTCGAGGAGCGCGCACAACGACTGGACGCGCTTGGCGAGCGGATGCGGGTGCTCGGGCAGGAGATCGAGCAGCGCCAGGGTGCGCTCGAGAAGGCGGCGGAGCACCTCGCCCGCGCGTCGGCCGAGCGTCGGGAAGCGGCCGACACGGCACGGCAGCTGGAGGAGCTCACCCGGGATATGTCGACACACCTCGGCGACGCCGAATCGCGTTCGGAGCGCCTCGCCGAGATCGCGCACCAGCTCGAGGAGCGCGCCGCGTCGCTGGGCGACGTGGATCGGCGTATGACGCACCTGGAGGAGCTGCTCCGGCGGTGCGAGGCCGCGCAGGCATCGGCCTCGCAGGCGCTGGAGCAGATCGTGGGACGGCAGGCCACGGTCGACGCCGTCGAGGCGCAGGTCAAGCGCGTCTTCGGGATGGCCGAGCGCACCGCGAACGACGTTCGCGACATCGCATCGGCGCGCCGTGACATCGAGAGCGCCCGCGCATTGCTCGACGACATGCAGGAACGCCTTGCGAGCACCACCGAAGCGATGAACGACTTCGTGGAGCGGAAGCGACAGATCGAGCAGCTCGAGCAGCGACTCGCTCGCGCCGAAGCGCTCACGCGGGACGTGCGGTCGACGGTGGAACTGATCTCCGCGCAGCGCTCCGTCATCGATCAGGTGCTCGAGCGCTCGGGGTCACTGTCGGTGCAGGCGAAGCAGGCCGAGGGACTGATCGAGGCGTTGCGCGCTCAGTGCATGATGGCGACGACGCTGCACGAATCGATTCGCGCGCAAAGGGACGAGGGCGACAACGGGGAGTGATGGTTTACGAGTCAGTTCAACATCATCAGCCAGGGGAAGGCGCCGAACTTCATCTCGACGATCGCCGGACATCTCATGACGGAGGCTGATGCGCCGCCGAAGCTCGAATTCTACAACTTTCAATCGAAGTGTCTGGGTCGCTAGCTCACAACGTGTGACGGCGATGGATCTCATTTCCCGCTAACGCATCTTCCCTGGTTCATCTTCGTCGGCAAGCCCGGCGAGTCAGCGAGGGCAGTGCTGACGGGAGCCGGCTGGGTGACAATCGTCGTCGGCGCCGAGTGGATCATTCGACGAGCGGAACCTCGCTACTCGGCGCGCAGCGCGCGCGCCGGGTCGATCCGCGTCGCACGCCGGGCCGGCTGATAGGCAGCGACGACTGCAACCGCGAGCAGCAGCGCGCACGCGCCGAGGAGCGCCGCCGGGTCGGTCGGGCTCACCTCGAAGAGGAGGGCGGTCAGCAGCCGGGACGCCGCAAGTGCGCCGGCAACTCCCGCGACCACGCCGACCCCGCACACCGCGAGCGCCTGGCCGAGCACGTCGCGACGCAACCGAGCCGGCGTCGCGCCGAGCGCGGAGCGAATGCCGAGCTCGCGCGTGCGCTCACCTACGGCCGACGCGAGAGCGCCGTAGAGCCCGATGGCGGCGAGGAGCAGCGCGACGAGCGCGAAGCCGGAGAGCAGGGCCGCGCTCGTCCTCGGCTGCGCCATCGGGCCGGCGAGGTAGTCCTCCATCGTTTGCGGGTGCCAGAGGT
>Ga0075421_100007278_pt1 | contig 13556 bp, 7 predicted proteins | sample SoiMetdeltSBSDD5_FD_75292 | JGI IMG/M metagenome (GOLD analysis project Ga0075421, IMG submission 75292) | Bulk soil microbial communities from a Populus tree surrounding site in Tennessee, USA - Soil MetaG P. deltoides SBSDD5 | ecosystem: Environmental > Terrestrial > Soil > Tree plantation...
GCTGCACCGTGAGCGTCTCGGGCTTCACGCTGGCGGCCAGCTCGACCACGTCCTCCCAGCGCCCCTCGATGACGGCCTTGTGAACGCGATTGGGCATGGGCGACGGCCAGCGCGCGACCAGCTTGCGCACCTCGGCGTCGGCGCGCAGGAAGGCCGGGTCGTCGGCCGCGCGCTGCGGCGGCCCGAGGTCCATGCCGCGCAGGCCCTCGACGATGGTGAGCGCGATGGCGCGGTTGGTGACGGGCTGCGGATGGAAGGTGTCGGTGAACTCGTCGAAGCCCGGGATGCCGTCGGGCGCGATGGCCTGCACGGCGGGGAACGGGTCCACGTACGGCACGCCGGCCTCGGCGGCCACCTCGGGCAGGTGGCCGCGCATCGGGTGGCGCAGGTAGGGCCGCTCGTACTCCTCGCGCGCGGCGTCCAGGTCGCCCGCGGCCTCGTGGCACTCGGCCAGGTAGAAGGCCAGGATCTCGTCGTGGTCGTCGGCGTAGCAGGCGCGGACGGCGGACAGCTCCGTGATCGCGCGTTCCCAGTCGCCCGCGCGCTTGGCCAGGAGGCCCTGCTCGTAGTGCGCGCGCCACTCCTCCGTGCGCCCCGGCTGGATCTCGGCCGGGTCCACGTGGAAGCGCAGGTAGAAGTCGGCCCGCAGGTTGCGCACGGGCTGGACGAAGAGCAGCGGCACGCCGCGCTCGCGGCACAGCTCGGCCATGCTGCGCAGGTTGCGGCGGAAGCGGGCATGACCCGCCTCGATGACCTCGGCCGGCAGCGGGTGCTCCATGAGCGGCGGCACGCGGTCGTGCTTGAACTCGACCAGGCGCGTGAACGTGGCGGGCGTGAAGGGCTGGGTAGCGATGCTCATCACGAAGGCCGAGAACGCCGACGGATCCTTGCGCGACTTGACCTCGGGCGGCATCAGGCCGTTCCACGCGTCGCGCACCAGGCCGTAGACGCACAGGCCGGTCAGCAGGCGGCGCGCGTCGGCCCGCAGCGGCGCGGCGTCGTCCTTCATGGCCAGCACGCCCTGCGGCGCCGGCGGGATCAGGTTCTTCTCGCCGCCCTCGGGGTAGACCACCAGCAGGTCGGGCTCATGGTCCAGCACCTCGCGCAGCACCTCGAGGTTCTGGCTGCTCCCCATGCCGCCGCCGCCGCAGTTGATGACGTCGGGCCGGCGGCCCGGGAGCAGCCCGGACAGGTACAGCTGCAGCATGCCGGAGAACGAGGCGTCGGGGTTCTCGAAGCTCTCGCAGCGCACGCCCGAGCCGCCGATGACGAAGACGCGGAACTCGTCCGCGGGCTTGTCGCGCAGGAAGCTGGTGTCGCGGTAGTTGTTCTTGTTGGGCGAGCGGCGCAGCACGGCCCGGCCCTCCGCGTCCGTCTCGGCGCGGAACAGCGGCGGCGTGCCGGCCAGGCCGAGGTACGGGTCGTCGGCCTGCGTCGGGTCGCGCCAGCCCGTCTCGCGCGCGGTCACCTCGACGGCCGACACGACGAGCAGCGCGACCAGCATGCGGCGGAGCAGCAGGGCGAGAGTCATGGGCGGCGTCGCCGAGTATCACGCGGGGCGGCGCGAGCCGCAAGGCGGACACGTGCCTGCCCGGGGTACCGCCCCGCCTCGCCGCTCTGCTAGCATTCCCCCGCCCCGCGCCCGAGGAGCCTCCGGCATGTCGACGCCGCGCACGATCATCGACTTCCTGAGGCTGCGCGCCGCGCAGGACGGCCAGCGGCTGCACGCCCGCTTCGTGCACGCCGACCGCGCGCCCGACGAGCAGACCTACGCCCAGCTCGAGCGCCGCACGCGGCAATTCGCCGAGACGCTGCGCCGCGCCGGCACGCCGCCCCGGCGCGTGGTGCTCGTCATCCTGCAGCACTCGGTCGACATGCTGCCGGCCTTCTACGGCGCGATGTGGCTGGGCGCCATCCCGGCCTTCCTGCCCTTTCCCACGGGCAAGCTGCACATCGGCAAGTACTTCGGCGACCTGCGCGCGCTCATCGAGCGCACGCGCCCGCACGCGCTGGTGACCTACGGCGCGCTGGCCGAGGAGCTGCGCCCGCTGCTCTCCAGCGTGGACGGCGCGCCCACGCTGCTTCTGGCCGAGGCGGTGGGCGCGGACGCTCCCCTGGCGGGCGACCCGCGAGCTGCCGTGGTCGAGGACGTGGCCTGCATCCAGTACAGCTCCGGCAGCACCGGCCTGCAGAAGGGCGCGACGCTCAGCCACCGCGCCATCCTGGCCGAGTGCGAGGGCGTGGGCGAGTTCTTCGGCCTCTCCGCCGCCGACCACTTCGTGACCTGGGTGCCGCTCTACCACGACTGGGGCCTGGTCTGCGACGCGATCCATCCGCTCGTCCTCGGCGCGCCCTTCACGCTCATCTCGCCCATCCACTGGGTGGCGCGGCCGGCCATCGCGCTCGAGGTCATCACGCGCTACCGCGCCACGGTCTACTGGCATCCCAACTTCGCCTTCAACTTCATGACCCAGCGGGTCAAGGAGCCGGAGCTGGCCGGCATCGATCTCTCGTCCCTGCGGCTGTGCGGCAACGGCGCCGAGCCGTGCCTGTACGACAGCCACGAGATGTTCGCCCGGCGCTTCGCGGCCGTGGGCTTCGACCGCCGCGCACTGGGCATCGTGTACGGCATGGCCGAGGTGGTGAACAGCGTCATCGCCGCCGGCGGCAAGGGCGGGCAAGGCGCGAGCGAGCCCATCCGCGTGGACACCATCGACGGCCAGGCGCTGCAGGAGTCGCACCGCGCCGTGCCCGTGGCGGCCGGCCACGCCTCCGCGCGCCGCATGCTGGGCGTGGGGCGCGGGCTCAAGGGCACGGAGTTCAGGATCGTGGACATGGCCGACCCCACGCGCGAGCTTCCGGACCGCGAGGTGGGCGAGATCGCCATCCGCTCGCGCGCCGCCTTCCACGGCTACTACAACAACCCCGAGGCCACAGCGTCCCGCATGTGCGACGGCTGGTACGTCAGCGGCGACATCGGCTACCGCGCGGACGGCATCCTGTTCGTGACCGGCCGCAAGAGCGATCTCATCATCATCGGCGGCGAGAACATCTATCCGCAGGACATCGAGTACATGGTGGCCGAGCACAGCCAGGCCGTGGCCGGGCGCGTGGCGGCCATCGGCGTGGACGACGAGAAGCTCGGCACCCAGCGCCTGATCGTCATCGTCGAGAGCCGCTCCGAGGACCCCGAGGTGCACAAGGACCTCGTGCGCTTCGTGCGCCGCGAGGTGGCCGCCCGCCTGCAGGTGCGCGTGGACCGCGTGTACGTCGCGCCCTACAAGTGGCTGTTCAAGACGTCCAGCGGGAAGATCGCGCGCCTCCCCAACCTCAAGCGCCTGCACGAGCTGGAGAGCGTGACCCCCGAGGTGCCCGAGTGAGCGGCGTCGATCGCGAGCCGCTGCGCGCCCACATGGCGGCGCTCATCGGCGGCGACCGCTCGCTGCTGCCGGCCGACGGGGTCTCCCTCGTGGACGAGGGCATCCTCGACTCCTTCGGGCTGGCGGCGCTCGTGGCGCTGATCGAGTCGCACTACGGCGTCAAGGTGCCGGACGGAGAGATGTCGCTGGCCAACTTCGAGTCGATCGACAGGATCGCCGGCTGGATCGAGGCGCACCGGTGACGCGAGCGGCGCGGTGGAGCTGATCAGCCTCCGCGCGGCGCTGTTCCTGCTCGGCGCCGCGCTGGCCGTCGCGCTGCCCCTGCCGCAGGTCGCGCGCCGCTCGGCGCTTCTGGGCTTCAACCTGGCGTTCCTCTGGACCTTCGACCCGCTCGCGCCGGTGCTCGTCCTCGGCGTCTCGGCGCTCGGCCTGCTGGGCTGCCGCCTGGCGGCGCGCGGCGCGCCGACGGCCGTGCTCCTGCTGCTCGGCCTGCCGTTCCTCGTGCCGCTGTTCCTGCCCAAACTCCCGGCCCTCGCCGGCGGCGAGGCGGACATCGGCAACGTGGTCGGCGCGCGCATGGCCATGTTCATCGGCGCCAGCTACGTCACGCTGCGCAGCCTGCACACCATCATCGACGCGCGCCGGCAACGGCGGGTTCCGTTCTCCGCGCTGGACTACCTGACGTGGAACTCGTTCTTCCCCACCATCGTGGCGGGGCCGATCGAGCGCGCCGACCACTTCGCGCTCACCTTCGGTCGGCTGGGGCGGCCCTCGGGCGACGACCTGCGCGAGGGCACGATCCGCATCTTCCAGGGCCTGGTGAAGAAGGCGGTGCTGGCCACGCTGGCGCTCGAGTGGGCCCGGCCCCTCCAGGCCTTCGCGCTGCAGCCCGCGGGGCTCGGGACGGGCGAGGCCTGGGTGGCGCTGTACGCGATCGCGCTGTACGCGTGGTTCGACTTCGCGGGCTACTCGGACATGGCGATCGGCGCGGCGCGCCTCATGGGCATCCGGCTGGCGGAGAACTTCGACAACCCCTACCTGCGCACGAGCATCGCGGAGTTCTGGAGGGGCTGGCACCTCTCGCTGTCGTTCTGGATCCGCGACTACCTGTTCCTGCCGCTGTGCGGCAAGTCGAAGAGCCGGGTGCGTCCGCACGTGGCGGCGATCGTGAGCATGACGCTGTGCGGCATGTGGCATGCGCCCAACGCGGGCTGGACGCTCTGGGGCCTGTGCCACGGCGTCGGGCTGTCGGTGCACCAGGGCTGGACGGCCTGGCTGCGCAAGCGGTTCAAGCTCAAGAAGTGGCTGGCCGGGAACCCCGCGGTGCAGCTCGTGGCCATCCTGCTCACCTTCCACTTCGTGGCGCTCACCTGGGTGCTGGTCTCGATCGACCCGGGGCGGATGGGGCCGGCCGTGACGTACCTGGGCGTGCTGCTGGGGCGCACAGCGGGGTCGTGACGGCCGCCGCTACGCGATGACCTCGCGGATCAGCTCCACCTCGGCCGGCCCGGTGAGGCGGCGATCGAGGCCGCCGTAGCGGTAGGTGAGCTTGTGATAGTCGAGGCCCATGAGGTGCAGGATCGTGGCGTGCAGCTCCCGGATGTGGTGGCGCCCCTCCACTGCCTCGGCGCCGATCTCGTCGGTGGCGCCGTAGCTGCCCGGCCGCACGCCCGCGCCCGCGAGCCACATCGTGAAGCCCTTCGGATTGTGGTCACGGCCGCTGGCGCACTCGACCTGGCCCGCGCCTTCCTGCTGCGACACCGGCATGCGCCCGAACTCGCCGCCCCAGATGACGAGCGTCTCGTCCAGCAGTCCCGTGCGCTGCAGGTCCGTGAGCAGCGCCGAGATGGGCTTGTCGATCTCCGGACAGTGGATGCCGAGGTTCTCCTCGACGCCCTGGTGCGCGTCCCACGTCTGCTGCTGGTGGCCGCCGCCGTGGTAGATCTGCACGAAGCGCACGCCGCGCTCGAGGAGCCGCCGGGCGATGAGGCACTGCCGCCCGAAGACCGCGGGACCGACGGCCAGCCGGTGCGGGCCCACCGGATCGTTCAGCGCGTACATCTCGCGCGTCGCCTCGGTCTCCTGCGAAAGGTCCAGCGCCTCGGGCGCCGTCTCCTGCATCTGGTAGGCCAGCTCGTAGCTGCCCATGCGCGCGGCCAGCTCCGAGTAGCCGGGGCGCGTGGCCGCGTGGCGGCGATTGAGCGCGTCGAGCGCGTCGATCTGCTCGCGCTGCATGGCGCGCGTCATGCCGGCGCGGAAGCTCATCGGCGCCGGTGACATGTCCAGCAGCGGGTCGCCGGCGGAGCGGAACAGCGTGCCCTGGTAGGCCGCCGGCATGTAGCCGCTGGCCCAGTTGACCGCGCCCGAGATGGGCCCGCCGCGCGGATCGTGCATGACCACGAAGGCGGGCAGGTTCCTGTTCTCGGTGCCCCGCCCGTAGGTCAGCCACGAGCCCAGCGCCGGATGGCCCTGGATGATCTGGCCGCTGTTCATCTGCAGCACCGCCGAGCCGTGCGCGAAGGAATCGGTGTACAGGCTCTTGATCACCGCCAGCTTGTCCATGTGCTGCGACAGCAGCGGCAGCGCGTCGGAGCACCACTGGCCCGACTCGCCGTACTGCGCGAAGTGGCGCTGGCTGCCGAGGATCCTGGAAAGCACCGGCGTGTGGCGCCGGCGATCCAGCTCGACGGTCTGGCCGTGGCGCTTCTGCAGCTCGGGCTTGTAGTCGAACAGGTCCATCTGCGACGGACCGCCGAACATGAACAGGAAGATGCACCGCTTGGCCTTGACCGGAAAGTGCGTGGCTCGCGGAGCCAGCGGGTCGTCGGGGCCGGGCGCGCAGGGGCCGGCCGCGGCGCCCTCCGCGAACATCCCGGCCGCGCCGAGCATGGACAGCAGCGACAGGCCGGTCACGCCCCCGCCCGCGCGCGCCAGGAAGGCGCGGCGCGAGAGCTCGTTGCCGTCGTTGCGCGGGTCTTGCTGGGGCGGGCTGGTCATGCGTCGGGGCTCCGTGAGATCTCCGGCGGGGCCGTCAATCCACGTAGAGGAACTCGTCCAGGTTGAAGAGCATCAGGCACAGCGACTGCAGGGCGATCTGCTCGGGCGTTCCGGGGTCGTCGGCCTGCAGGCTCAGCGGCGTGCCGTCGGCGACGAGGTGCACGTCGGCGAGGCGCAGCGTCTCGCCCCAGGCTCGCACGCCGAACAGTCCCTGCGAGACGGCTCCCTCGGCCGTGGCCTCCAGCAGCGGCGCGCCCTCGCCGTCGAGCGCGCCCTGGCCGTCCAGCCAGACGGACAGCCGCGGGCCGGCCACCTGCAGGCGCAGCTCGTGCCACGTTTCGGGCAGGAGCTCGACCGGCGCCTCGGCCAGCACGGTCGGCACCCCGTCGGCCTGGACCACCAGCCGCAGCTGCCCGGCGCGCGGGTCGAGCACGGCCTCGACGCCGCTGAACGTGTCGCCGTCGACGGCGCCGCGCAGCACGAGCGCGGCCACCTCGCAGCCGGCGCGCAGCGACACGCGGGCCGACACGCTGCCGTCGCCGAAGGCGGGCTCCGCGCGCAGCGCCACCGGCCCCGCCGCGCGGTCCAGCTCCAGGGTCGAGTTGTAGCTGTTGCCCCAGCTGCCACGAAGGTAGGTCCAGCCGTCGCGCGGCCCGAACAGCAGGTCCGCGCCGGAGAGCTGCTGCAGGAAGGCGGTGTCCACCCGCGACGGGAGGCGCGCGCGGAACACGAGGTCGCGGCCGGTCGTGGCGAAGTCGGCGACCTCGCGGCGGAACAGGTCGCGCGCGATGCCCAGCTCCGCCTCGTCCGGCGTGCGTGCGAGGGCGAGCTCGAAGGCGCGCGTGATCTGCGCGTCCGGGTCGTCGCCCGCTTCCCGCTGCACCCGCGCGGCGAAGGCCGCCGCCTGCTCGCCCATGAACTCGCTGTTGAGCAGGATGAGCGCCTGGGAGGCCAGCGTCGTGATCGAGCGCGCCCCCACCGGCAGCGACGTGTTGCCGTAGTCGAGCACCTCGAGCAGGGTCGGCAGCAGCGAGCGCTTCACGAAGCAGTACACGGAACGCGGCTCCCTGCCCGTGTCCGGCTGCATCTCCCAGCCCTGTCCCGGGCGGCTGCCGCCCGCGAGCGCCTCGCGCGAGAGCCGCGGGAAGAAGCCGCGGCCGCCGCGCTCGTCCGACAGGGTGCCGGCCACGGCGAGCACCGAGTCGCGCACGGCCTCGGCCTCGATGCGCCGCAGGCTCTGCCGCCACAGCAGGGTGTTGTCCGGATCCCGCTCGAGGCACGCCGCGTCCTCGGCGCGCGAGGACATGCACCACGTGTTCGAGGTCAGGATGAGCCGGTGCATCGCCTTGAGGCTCCAGCCCCGCTGCACGAACTCGCTGGCCAGCCAGTCCAGGAGCTCCGGATGTGTGGGCGGCGTGCCGGTGTGGCCGAAGTCGTTGGGGGTGGCCACCAGGCCCCGCCCGAAGTGGTGCTGCCAGATGCGGTTGACCATCACCCGCGCGGTGGTCGGGTGCTGCGGGCTCACGATCCACTGCGCCAGCGCCAGGCGGCGGCCGCTGCTCCGGCCGTTCGGTGCCGCCTCGGTCAGCACGGGCCGGGCGGCCTCGTCGCTGGCGGAGAGCACCTGCACGAAGCGCGGCTCGACGCTTTGCGCCGGCGCCGAGGCGCGGCCGCGGATCAGCACGTGCGTGTCCGGAGCGGCGCCGCGCGCCTCCTGCACCGCGAGCGCCCACGTCGCGTTGCCCTCGAAGGACTTGTGCAGCTCCTCGATCTGCAGCTTCAGGTCCGCGACGCGCCGGCCCTCGTCGTGCGACAGCGCTTCCATGATGTCCCGGTCCGTGGGCGGCCCCGCATGGACCGCCGCGGCGATCAGCTCCGCCTGCTCGGGCGTGCGCCGGTCCTCCGCCGTCGCCTGGGCCTCGCGCACGTCGGCGCTCTGCGCGTCGCGCCGCGACTGCGCGGCGCGCTGCCGGCCCAGCGTCATGAGCTGCTTCAGCTCCTCGGAGCACGCCGCGATGCGCCGCGTGCGGTCCTGCTCCCAGGCCTGCACCGTCTCGCGGCTGGAATCCAGCATGCGCAGCGTGGCCGAGTCGCGCGAGAACCGCGGCGTCGCATAGCGGCGCACGTTGTTCAGGAAGGCCAGCGTGGAGTAGTAGTCCTCCTGCGCGAAGGGGTCGAATTTGTGGTCGTGGCAGCGCGCGCAGCCCAGGGTCACGCCCATGAAGCCCTCGGCGATGACGCGCAGCTGGTCGTCCAGCTCGTCGAAGGTGGCCTGCTCGATGTCGTCGGGCTCGCTGTCCCAGACGCCGATGCGGTAGATGCCCGTGGCCGTGATCGAGCCGGCGGTCGCGTCCGGCAGCTCGTCGCCCGCGAGCTGCTCGAGCACGAAGCGGTCGTAGCGCATGTCCCGGTTGAGGGCGTCGATGACCCAGTCGCGGTAGCGCCAGGCGAAGGGCTTCTCCGCGTCGCGCTCGTAGCCGTCGGTCTGCGCCCAGCGCACCACGTCCAGCCAGTGCCGGCCCCAGCGCTCGCCGTACTCCGGCCGGGCCAGCAGGCTGTCGATCAGTCGCGGCCAGGCGTCGGGCAACTCGTCGTTCACGAAGCTCGCCACGTCCGCGGCCGTGGGCGGCAGACCGAGCAGGTCGAAGAAGGCGCGGCGCACGAGCGTGGCGCGGTCCGCGCGCGGGTTGGGCTGCAGGCCCTGCTCCTCCAGCCGGGCGAGGACGAAGGCGTCGATCGGATTGGCCACCCGGTCGGCGGCCGCGACGGACGGCGGCTCGGGCCGCACGACCGGGCGGAACGACCACCACTCCCGGCCGGCGGCGATGTCGGGGCCCTGCGCCTCGCCGTCGTCGTCGGCGGCGACCGCCTCCCCCGATCCGTCCTCCGGCCACGGCGCGCCCAGGCCCACCCACCGGGTGAGCGTCTCGATCTCCTCCGCGCTCAGCTTGTCGTCCGGCGGCATGCTCAGGTCCGCATCCGTCCAGCGCACGGCCTCGATCAGGCGGCTGTCCTCGGGTGCTCCCGGCACGATGGCCGGACCGCGCTCGCCGCCGCGCAGCAGCGCGGCGCGGCCGCTCATGCGCAGGCCGCTCTTCACCTTGTCCAGCTCGGGGCCGTGGCACTCGAAGCAGTTCTGCGCGAGCAGCGGCCGCACCTCGTTCTCGAAGAACAGCAGGACGTCGTGATCCAGGGGCTCGGGCGCGTCGCCGGCCAGGGGCGCAGTCTCGCTGTCGCCCACGGCGGGCGTCTCGTCCGGGTCGTCGCTGCGCCGTCGGGTCTCGATCAGGTCAGCGGGCCATGGCGCGCCCAGCTCCACCCAGCGCTCGATCGCCGCGACGGCCTCCGCGGGCAGCGCCTGCTTGGGAGGCATCGACAGGTCGGGATCGGTGCGGCGGATGGCCGTGACCAGCAGGCTGGTCTCGGGGTCTCCCGGCACGACGGCCGGCCCGCGATCGCCGCCGCGCAGCAGCAGGTCGCGGCCGTTCAGCACGAGCCCGCTGCGGATGCGCGCCGCCAGCGGTCCGTGGCACTTGAAGCAGTTCGCCTGGAGCACCGGGAACACCTGTTCCCGGAACAGCGCCTCGGCCTCCGTGTCGACGCGCGGGAGGCCGGCCGCCAGCGACACCGCGACCACCACAGTCGTGGCGAGCGCGGCGCTGAGTCCTCGGAAGGTCACCATGGAGAGCACGGTCCAGGCATCCGGACGACACCGGGGCGCGCGACACAAGACCGCGCAACCAAAGCGCGCGAGTCTAACACAGGCCGACAGCTCGCGGCCGGCCGCCCCCGGAGGCCCGCGCCCCGCCGACCGCGGCTGTCCGCCGGGGCAGGTCCGGTGCGCGACGGGCGCCGGGCGACGATGCGTGACCGCGCCCGATCGCGTGGCGCGGATCACGACGAGGCCCGCGCGCCAGCGACGCCCGCCCGCGTCACGCACACGGGACGAACTGGCTCCCGCTCCTGTCACCGGCTGTCGTGGGCAGCGCGAGCCTGATCAACCGTTCCGTCGACCGCGCGTGAGGAGCATCCGATCCGCAGTAATCTGGTGCTGGCGGGTCGAATCCTGACCAGGACCTTCCCGCCGATCAGAAGGTGAGCGGAGCCTTGGCCAATTCCGGGAGTGGCCGCGGTGTCCTCGTGGCGCGACGCTCCACGCTCGCGCTCGCGGCCGTCGTCTTTGCGCTGCTCGTCGGTGAAGCGACCTGTCGCGTCCTCGTCGCGCGCGAGAACAGGGGCAGCTGGGACATGGCGATCCGGTCGCCGCGCGACGCCGCCCCTACCCGGCGCGTGGCGCTCATCGACATCCTGCAGTCCTCGGAGGACGAGCGGATCATCTTCGAGCTCAAGCCGCACATGGAGAAGATGCTCTACAAGGATGCCCCGGTGTCGACCAACCGCTTCGGCTTTCGTGGCCCGGACATCGAGCCGACCGAGGGCCTCGACACCATCACCATCGTGGGCCTCGGCGACTCGGTCATGTTCGGCTACGGCGTGCCGGACGGCGCGGACTACATCTCCATGCTGGAGCGCCGGCTGCGCCAGAGGCATCCGCAGAAGTCGTGGCGCTGCATCAACACCGCGGTGCCGGCCTACAACACCGCCATGGAGGTCGAGACGCTCAAGACCAAGGGCCTGCAGTTCGGCCCGGACCTGGTGATCCTGGGGCTCGTCCCCAATGATCTCGTGCTGCCCCCCTACATCCGCGTCGTGACGGACGTGTGGGACCTGCGGCGCTCGTTCCTGCTCGAGCGGGTGGGGTGCTGGCTGAAGGGATTGCCGTCGAGGGCGTCCCTCGGTCGTGACCCGCATCTCCTCCACCGCAAGAGCCCCGAGGGCATGTCGGCCCCGGTGCCCGAGAAGTACGAGGGCCTGCAGGGCTGGCCAGCCTTCCTCGCGGCGCTGGACGAGCTGGACGCGCTCTCGAAGGAGCACGGCTTCGAGGTGGTCTTCTTCACGAACACCGAGGACGAGGCGGCCATGACCATGATCCAGGCCGCGAAGAAGCTGGGCTGGCCGCACGCGCGGCTGCTGCCCGACATCCAGAAGTACCTGAAGCACCACGGCGGCGGCTCGTGGGACGCCGAGCATCCGGAGGCCTACCTCGCGTCGGCGCTCGCCGTGAAGCCGGACGACGGCCACCCTTCGGTGCTGCAGCACCGCATGGCCGCCGACCGCATCCTCGCGGAGCTCGAGCGCTCCGGCGTCCTCGAACGCCTGCTGGAGTAGCTGCCTCAGCCGTCGCGGCGCGCTGATGCGCGCGGCCGGCGGGCCGGCCGCTACTCCAGCCCCGGCACCGCGACGGCGGCGCTGACGATCACGCTGCCCTGCCGCATCACCGCCACGTAGTTGCCTTCGGGGAGGTCGCCCGGGCCTTCCTCGGGATACCGCAGCTTCAGGCCGCCCACGGTGTCCGCCGCGCTGATGGTGTCCACGAGCGCGTAGCCGTCGGGGCCGAAGAGCGCCAGGTCGATGCGGGAACTGACCTCGTCGTTGCCGCTGATGCGCAGCCGGATCACGCCATCGTCGTCCGCGCCCAGCCGGCTCGTGCCCATCAGCGACTCGAAGCGCAGCGGCGACAGGAGCTCCGGCAGCTCGGGCCCCTTCACCGGCGCGGCGCGGCGGAAAGGCACCGGCTCCAGGTCGACCGCCATCCGCCAGTCGGTCTTCTTGGCCAGGAAGCTGCTGAAGGCGCGCGCCGACTTGACCGCCCTGGCCGCGCGCACGAGCAGCCGCTTGTCGATGATCGCGCCCGCCTTGTCATTGGCGAGGCCCAGGCCGACGAGTTGCTCGCCGACCAGCTGGTCGAGTCCGTCGAGCGCGCCGCCGAACGAGGCGGTGGCCTCGCCGCCGACGCCGGCCGCGCCGTTGGTGGCCGCGTCCACGAGCTCCTGGAAGGTGTCGAGCGCCGCGTCGACCTGATCGAGCACGGCCTCGGGATCCGCGCCGCCCTTCAGCGCCTTGCGCGCGTCCTTCAGCGCCGCCTTGAGCGCCTTGAACTGCTGCTTCACGGCGGCGCCGTGCTGCTTGACCAGCTCCTTCCAGCCCGCCTTGGCCTCCTTGGCCGCCTGCGCGGCCGTGAGCGCGTCCGTGCCGGGGTCGGGCGCGCCGGGAATCCCGACGTAGTCCGTCGCGAGCGCGACGGCCTGCAGCGCCTGCACGCGCCAGTTGCCCTCGGGCAGGCCGCTGATGCTGGCCTCGAACGTGCCGTCCTCCAGGGGGCTGACGGTGATCGGCTCGAAGTAGCTGCCGTCGGGGCCCTTGCCGCTGATCTTCACGACGTCGTCGATCAGGGTGAAGCCCGAGATCCGCAGCGAGCCGTCGCCGGGATCATCGCCCTCGCTGTGGCCGACCAGCGCCGTGAGCTGCAGCGGGGGCAGCACGAAGGCCGACTCGGAGCCCTCCGTCGTCGGGACCGAGCCGAAGAAGCCCGGGGCGAAGGAAGGCAGCGGCGTGTCGGGCGCGCGCAGCGCCGCGGGCTGGCCCTGCTTGGACAGCGCCTTCAGCACCGCGAGCGAAGCCTTGCGACCCTTGACGACCGACGCGCGATGCCGCTTCTCGATCGTGGCCAGCCGCTTGTCGAGCACGCCGCCCGTGCCCACGAGGGCGGCCGCCGGAAGCGGCAGGCCGGCCACGGTCAGCGCCGTGTCCACGGCGATCGAGACGTCGGCCAGAACCGTGGAGTTGGTGGCCTCGGCGAGCGCGAAGTCCAGCGACGTCACGACGCCCGCCAGCGCGTCGACGCCGTCGCCGGGCGCCGCCGCCCCCGACGACACGGCGGCCTTGGTCTCCTGGAGCACGGACTTCGCCGGCGCGACCAGGCCCTTCATGGCCTTGCCATGGGCCTTCACCGCCGCGGCGAGCGTCGCCTTCAGCAGCTTCTGCGCCTCCTTCTCGTCCTGGTCGGGCGCGAGGACGAACAGGGCAGAGAGGCCCAGGGCGCTGGCGATCAGCCAATCGATGAGATACGACTTCATGGGGTTCTCCGGGGGCGAGCCTGACGCCCCGCACGCATGCAGTCTGCCCCAAGCTTTGGCGGATGCACGCCGCGTGCGCCTCGGACCCGCCGACGGAACCCGGGGATGCAGGTCCGGCGCGACCCGTTGCCGGGGCCGGAACCGCTACGGAGGCTGCCTTATTGCGTCCGGATGGCGGTCGGGAGCCACAGGCCTCTGCCGT
>Ga0075421_100007282_pt1 | contig 13554 bp, 8 predicted proteins | sample SoiMetdeltSBSDD5_FD_75292 | JGI IMG/M metagenome (GOLD analysis project Ga0075421, IMG submission 75292) | Bulk soil microbial communities from a Populus tree surrounding site in Tennessee, USA - Soil MetaG P. deltoides SBSDD5 | ecosystem: Environmental > Terrestrial > Soil > Tree plantation...
TCAGGACAAACAGTTCGCCGGACCGATCGAGATCGCCGAAGTCAACGGGCCCGATATCAAGTCGGAGAACAGCTTCGATTCGACCACGGTGAAGACCACGCAGCGAACCGGTAAAGCGGATGGGCGCAAGTTCCGCTACAGCTTTCCACCTCACTCCTACACGATGCTGAAGGCGAAGCTGACTTGACCGCATTTTCCCTATTGCTGCAAGCTGACGCAGCTCGCTTGATTCGACTCAACTGGGTCGACATGGTGATCATCGTCATTTACTTCGCGGCGGTGCTGGCGATCGGCTTTTATCTGAAAGGACAAGCTGAGACCGGCGAAGACTTCTTTCTGGCCGGGCGGGAGATGACGGCTTGGATCGCGGGCCTAAGTTTTCTTTCGGCCAATCTGGGATCGCTCGAATTAATGGGATGGGCCGCGGCGGCGTATCAGTACGGCATCCTGGCAGCGCACTGGTATTGGATCGGCGCGATTCCGGCGATGCTTTTCCTGGGAATCGTCATGATGCCGTTCTATTACATCAGCAAGACCCACTCGGTCCCCGGGTATCTGAAGCTGCGCTTTGGCGAGCCAAGCCGCGCTCTTTCGGCGATCACATTCGCGTTCATGACCGTGCTGATGAGCGGAATCAATATGTACTCCATGGCGCTGGTGATGAAGGTAGTGCTTGGTTGGGACATCAATTTTAGCATCTGGGTTTCGTCGATCACGGTTGCGATTTACGTGGCGCTCGGCGGACTGAAGTCGGCCATATTCAATGAAGTGCTGCAATTCGTGCTGATCTGGCTGGGCGCGCTGCTGATCCCGATTCTGGGGCTGATAGAGGTCGGCGGCTGGGACAACCTGCAGGCGCGGATCGCGCAGAATCTCGGTAGCGGCGACTATACGCGTCTTTGGAGCACGCTTGGCTCCTTTACCGACAATCCGATGGGCATCCACTGGACGGGCATCGTGCTGGGACTGGGGTGGGTGATCTCGTTCGGCTACTGGACAACGGACTTCCTCGTGGTCCAGCGAGTTCTCGCAGCCAAAGATCTGCGTGCGGCAAAGATGGCGCCGATCATTGGGGCTGCCTTTAAGATGATGGTGCCATTTATCGTCATCCTGCCGGGTCTACTTGGGCTGGCGCTACTGCCCGTCAAGTTGTCCGGAGAGGCGGCGGCGGTCGCAGCCGGCGGACACAGCTATAACGAAGTGCTGCCGCTGATGCTGGCGCGCTACTGTGGGCCGGGACTGCTCGGACTTGGAATCACTGCGCTGATCGCGGGATTCATGTCGGGCATGGCCGGGAACGTGAGCGCCTTTTCGACGGTCTGGACGTACGATATCTACCGCGCCCTCATCCGAAAGAAGGCGAGCGACAGCCACTATGTCAGCATGGGACGCTGGTGCACGATCATTGGGGTGCTGGTCAGCATCGGCACAGCGTACCTGGTCATGCAGTTCTTGAGCATCATGGACTATGTCCAGGCGCTGTTCAGTTTTTTCATCGCACCGCTCTTTGGCACGGTGATACTAGGCATGCTTTGGGGGCGGGCCACACCAGCGGGCGGCTTCTGGGGATTGCTGCTCGGGACAGTGTCCTCGATCGCGATGTGGGCCTGGGTCAAAATGGATCCGAGCGCCCTTTCGATCATCGCGCTCTCTTCAAACGCCAAGGACATGGCGGAAAATATGTACCGGGCGCTGTGGTCGTGGATCGTGTGCGTAGTCGTTACGGTCGGGGTAAGCCTGATCACCAGACCACTCCCGGAGAAAGAGCTCGTTGGTCTGGTTTACGGATGTACAGAAATTCCGTCCGAGGGCCATTTGCGGCTGTCGGAACGTCCAATGTTTTGGGCGGGCATTGTTTTCGCCGCGTTTGTACTGCTGAACGTTCTTTTCTGGTAGGGGTCATGTTACACGAAAAGCAGCAAATATCGATTTGGTATTTCATCGGCATCCTGGTGCTTATTTACGGCGTGCTGATTTTGGGAGCGGGCGTCGCAGAGTTGTTCGCGCCGCTCGAAAGTCCGCGCGTTCTAGCGGAGCTGCACGTCGGCATTTGGTGGGGCGCGCTACTCGTGATTATCGGCGGAATATACGTGTACTTTTTCCGCCCGGGGAGAGCGGCATGACTTTCGGATTGATCGTCGGGAATCGGGGATTCTTTCCAGATCATCTGGCCAAGACCGGCCGGGAGCAGATGATCTCGGTTCTGAAAAAAGCCGGCCACAGCGTAATCGCACCGGCGCCGGAAGAAACCAAGCACGGGGCGATCGAAACTCGCGAGGAGGCAAAAAAATGCGCGGCGCTGTTCCGCGCCAATCGCGACACGATCGATGGCGTCATTGTTACATTGCCCAATTTCGGGGACGAGAAGGCAATCGCCGAGACGTTGCGCCTGGCCGGTCTCAATACGCCGGTTCTGGTGCATGCGTTTCCTGATACCAGGGGCCAAATGACCATCGCCGACCGGCGCGACAGCTTCTGCGGGAAGATGTCGGCGTGTAATAACCTGCAGCAGTTCGGAATTCCTTACTCGCTGACCACTCTCCACACTGAATCGCCCGCGTCCGACACGTTTCAGAAGGACCTCGATTGGTTTGCAGCCGTGTGCAGGGTGACCAAGGGGCTGCGCAATCTCAGGATCGGCGCCATCGGGGCGCGACCGACCGCGTTCAATACGGTCCGTTATAGCGAGAAGATTCTCGAGGCCAACGGCATCACGGTGGATCCGATCGATCTGTCGGAGATTTTCGGAAGAATCGAGAAGATGAAGGATGACGATCCCGCCCCACAGGCCAAACTCGAAGCAATCCGCGCTTACGTTTCGACTGAGGGCATTCCCGCTGCGGCGCTTTTGAAGATGGCTAAGCTCGGCGCGGTGATCGAGCAATGGATGGCAGCGAACGAGCTCGCGATCAGCGCGGTCCAATGCTGGACGTCGATGGAAGAGTACTTCGGCGTGGTTCCCTGCACGGTGATGAGCATGATGAGCAACGATCTATTCTCGAGCGCTTGCGAAGTCGATATCGCAGGCGTAGTCGGCATGCACGCGCTGCGGCTTGCCTCCGAGACGCCGAGCGCGTTGCTCGACTGGAACAATAACTACGGCGAGAATCCGGATAAGGCAGTCTGCTTCCACTGCAGTAATCTGCCCAAACACTTTTTTGAAAGCGTCCGCATGGATTTCCAGGAGATCATCGCCGGCACGGTAGGCAAGGCGAACACGTTTGGGACCTGCGTTGGCCGCGTCAAAGCTGGTCCCATGAGTTACGCGCGCTTCTCCACCGATGATCTGAGCGGAAAGATTCGCGGCTATGTTGGCGAGGGCGCCTTCACCTCCGATCCTCTCGAAACTTTCGGCGGCGCGGGCGTGGTCGAGATCCCGCGGCTGCAAAGCCTGCTTCGCTACATCTGCGAGAATGGATTCGAGCATCACGTAGCCGCCAGCTTCTCGACGACCGCTCGGGCCGTTCATGAGGCTGCTACGAAGTATCTTGGGTGGCAGGTTTATCAGCATCAATGAGCGTGGTAGCAGGCGTCGACTTCGGCACTCTCAGCGTCCGCGTCTCGATTTTCGACAGCGAGCACGGACGGCTCGGAGCAGGTGTGGCCGAGTATCCTCTCCATCGAAAGCGAGAAGACCCGGACCATGCGACCCAGAGCCATTCCGATCACATGACCGCTCTGGCCGGCGCAATGAAGAAGGCGCTCACGGCTGCGGGCGTCGACGGCGAGCAGATCCAGGCGATCGCGATCGATACCACCGGCTCGAGCGTTGTCCCAGTTGGCGAGGGAATCGTTCCGCTGGACGACTACTATCTCTGGTGCGACCATCGTGCGGCTGGTGAGGCGGCGGCGATCACGGAAACCGCGCGGCGCACGGGACTAGAAGCCATCGAGTGGTGCGGCGGAACCTACTCGTCGGAGTGGGGATTTTCAAAGCTCCTGCACTGGCTCCGGAGGAACCCGGATAAGCGGGATCGCTTTGTGACGGTCCTGGAGCATTGCGACATGGTCGCCGCGACGTTGTGCGGAATCAGCGACCCGGCGCAAATTACACGCAGCATCTGCGCGATGGGTCATAAGTGGATGTGGAACGCCGATCTCCACGGCTTGCCTCCCGAGGATTTCCTGGTGGCGGTCGACCCGCTTCTTGCAGGTATCCGCGCCAAGCTCAACGGAATATATGCAACGTCGGATCAGATCGCCGGGCATCTTGCGCCCGAATGGGCTGCGAAGCTTGTGCTGCGGCCAGGAATTCCAATCCCCGCGGGAGCGTTCGACGCGCACTGGGATGCGATCGGAGCCGGTGTTCGCGCTGGAGATGTCGTCAACGTGGTTGGCACTTCCACCTGCATCATCGCGATAGCAGAGAACGTAAGATTGATTCCCGGTGTGTGCGGTGTCGTACAGGGCTCCGTGCATCCGCGGATGACCGGTATTGAGGCAGGGCTGTCGGCGACCGGTGATATTTTTGACGCCATAGCTCGCAGAGCCGGCTCGACTGTGGAAAAGCTATCGCGACGTCTCGAGGGATACAAAGCAGGACAGACGGGCCTGCTGCGGATGACCTGGGACAACGGCGATCGCACAGTGTTGGTAAATCCCGACCTGGGCGGCATGACGCTGGGATGGAATTTGATGCACACGGCTGAAGACGAGCTCTTCGCCGCGATCGAAGGAACCGCATTCCATACGCGGATCATACTCGAGCGGATGGAAGAGTACGGAGTCCCGATTCATCGCGTGATCAACGGCGGCGGAATCCCGCAGAAGAATGAAACCCTCAATCGGATCTATGCGAATGTGCTGAACAAACCGGTCCTGGTTCCCGATGCCGAGGTTACGAGTCTGGGCTCGGCCATCTTTGCTTTTTTAGCCGCAGGCGCGTTTCGAAGCGTCGAAGAGGCGCAGGACAAACTTTGTCCGAAGTACAGGACAATCGATCCCGATCCTGCGTCGGTGTCTACTTACACCGAATTGTATGGGCTCTATAGACGGCTCTACTGCGGCTTCGGGAAACCCGACGCGCCGGCTACTGGGTTCGGTGATGTCTTGCCAGCCCTGCGTCGCATTGCCGCGAAAGCAAGGACGCAATGACACTCGATGCCCTTCGTAGCGCGGTGCTCGACGCCAATCTCGAGCTGGTGCGCCGCGGACTCGTCCTGTTCACCTGGGGTAACGCCAGCGGCATCGATCGAGAGCGCGGCATGATTGCGATAAAACCGAGCGGCGTCCCTTACGACACGATGAAAGCCGCCGACATCGTTGTGGTCAACCTCGACGGCGAGATCGTGGAAGGCGAGCTCCGGCCGTCTTCCGACCTTCCGACCCACCTCATCTTGTATCGCGAGTTCCGGAGTATCGGCGGCGTCGTCCATACGCACTCCCGCTACGCCACGATATGGGCTCAGGCAGGACAGGAAATACCCTGCTACGGAACAACCCACGCTGACTACTTTCACGGACCTATCCCCGCCACTGAGCCGCTTTCAACCGAAGAGATTGAGACAGACTACGAAGCCAACACCGGCCACGCCATCGTGCGGCGCTTTCGCGGTCTCGATCCACTGTCGAGGCCCGCGGCGCTGGTAGCAGGACATGCCCCATTTACATGGGGAGAATCGGTGGAGAATGCCGCACATAATGCCGTGGTGCTTGAAGAAGTAGCGAGGATGGCGATCGAGACAACCGTCGTGAATGCGGGCGCGCAGCCTATTTCCCAGGCTCTGCTCGACAAACACTTTTACAGGAAGCATGGGCGCAACGCGTATTATGGACAGGAGAAATCCGGACAGTGATGTCCGCCAAGGAGAACGTAATGGCCCAAGTCTGGCTGGTTCACATCGTCATGCTCGCCGCTATCTGGAGCGCTGGTTGTAGTTCAACGAAAGCGCCGGAGCCGGCTTCAGCCCGAAAGCTCACAAGCGTGCCTTGGGGGAAAACGCCGTCCGGCGAACCCGTCGAGCTCTACACCTTGACCAATGCAAAAGGAGCAGAGGCGACAATCGCTACTTTTGGCGGCAGGATTGTGTCTCTTAAAGTTGCAGACCGCGCCCGGAAGATGGATGACGTGACCTTGGGTTTCGACAATCTGGAAGGTTATTTCAGCAGGACTCCGCCACCTAATTTCGGCGCGCTGATCGGTCGTTACGGCAATCGGATCGGCAAGGGACACCTGTCGTTGAACGGGGTCGAGCACAAGCTGGCTACAAATAACGGTCAAAATCATCTGCATGGAGGTGTGCGTGGTTTCGATCAGATGGTCTGGAAGGCGAAAGAGGGCCCCGGACAGAGTCTCGAGCTAAGTTATTTGAGCAAGGATGGCGAGGAGAACTATCCGGGGAACCTGTCGAGCTCGGTGGTCTACACGCTGACAGACGACAACGGCCTTAGAATCGACTATTCCGCCACAACCGACAAAGACACGATCGTCAATCTGACAAACCATGTCTACTTCAATCTATCGGGAGACGGTGACATTCTGGCGCATCAGGTCCTGATCAACGCCGACCGCTTCACGCCTGTGGACAAAGGTCTCATCCCGACAGGCGAATTACGCAGCGTTGAAGGCACCCCGTTTGATTTCCGAACCGCGAAGGCGATCGGCGAAAGAATCGACGCGAAAGATGAGCAGATCGGATATGGGCCGGGTTATGACCACAACTACGTGCTGAACAGCTCAGGAGGCTCCCTGGCAGTAGCGGCGAAGGTGACCGACCCGAAGTCGGGCCGCGTTATGGAAGTGCTGACCACAGAGCCTGGGATGCAATTCTATACCGGCAATTTTCTCGACGGAAGCATTCGCGGGAAAGGTGGCAGGGTCTATGCGCGCCGGTCCGGCTTCTGCATGGAGACGCAACACTTCCCCGATTCGCCCAATAAACCGAACTTTCCATCTGTCGTCCTGAAGCCGGGCGCAAAGTATCAGACTTCCACGGTTTATCGGTTCTCAACGTTACCGTAGTCGCAATCGGGTACGATTGTAAGTTGGGGATTGTAACAGCTTACTTATGAGCCTGGAAAAGGTCGCTGAGCGGTCCGGCGTATCAACCGCCACCGTATCACGTGTCCTTAATAACATCGGCGTGGTAAAGAGCACAACGCGTACGCGTGTGCTCAAGGCGATGAAGGAGCTGAAGTACTATCCGAATGTAAATGCCCGCGCGCTTGCAGGCGGCGTGAGCAAGACTCTGGGCCTAATCGTATCGAACTTGGAGAACCCGTTCTTTCTGGATATTTTCCGCGTCCTGGAGCAGGAGGCGCACGCCCATGGCTACGAAGTTTTGGTTGCAAACACAGACTACGACGCCAACTGGCTGAACTCAAGTGTACGGATCATGCTGGGGCGCCGCGTGGCCGGACTGGCGTTAGTCGTTTCCGAGGTCGACCCCGGGGTGCTCGACGAATTGGAAGAGCGCAAGATCCGCACCGTTGTATATGACGTTGGTTCGTCGAGGCGCAATATGTTAAGCATCAAGGCGAATTACAAGAAAGGCACGCATCGTGTAGCCGAGTACCTTAAGAGCCTGGGACACCGTAAAATCGCCTTCGTAGGCCACCATACGGCGCTCGGTCCGTTGAGCGATCGCAAACAGGCGTTTATCGAAGTCATGCAGCGCTATGCTCCGGAGGTTCAGTTCACAACTGTGGCCGACTCGGATGGTTATGCCGGTGGGCGACGGGCGGCGCGGGAATTGTTCGCGTCGGGATTCAAACCAACCGCAATACTGTGCGTGAACGACTTCATGGCGATCGGCGTCTTGCGCGAGCTCAGAGATCTGGGGCTCGACGTGCCGCGCGATGTTTCCGTCGCCGGCTTCGATAATATTAGTCTCTCCGAGGTCATTTATCCAGCGCTTACGACACTTCACATTCCACGAGATCTGATCGGCAGACAGATTTTTCAAAGTCTGACGATGCAAAAACCCGGACCGCGTGCGCCGGAAGAGATCGTCATCGAACCTGAGCTGATGGTTCGCGAATCGACCGGTCAGGCTCCGAAGCAATAATTCAGCGATCTTTAGAACTCCAACTTCATGCCGAGTTGAATCGACCGCGGTTGATTGCACTGCGTGGAGGTCTGGCCAAACGCCGCGCCTCCGCTCCAATTCGTGTTCGGTTCGCAGAAAACAGTCCTGTTGAAGACGTTGCCGAACTGGACTTCGAGACGGTGCCGGAAACGCTCGCCAAAACGGGTCTCCTTGAACATGCTGACATCTTCGCTCATGGCGGTGACGATGCCGCGAACGGATCCGTCGGCTCTGACGGAGTTGCCGAACCTTAGCGCGCCGGGGTCGGTCCAGGCGGTGGGGTCGAACATGCGATCCACGTTGGGATCGAAGTTATCGAATTCCCGCTTACCGGCGGCGCCCGCGGTGCGATTGGGACGTTTTGTGGTGTTAAAGAGCAGCCCCCCCATGTCGTTGGTCATGGTGATGGTGAGTGGGCGTGGACTCTCGTAACGAAGGATGCCGTTGAGCGTCCACCCTCGAAGCAGCTTAGACTTAAGACCGCTTGAGCCTTTTGCGAATGGCAGTTCCCACGTCCAGGCCGTCACGAACGAATGTGGAACGTCGTCCTCACTGTAGGAACGGTTCTCCACTATTGTCGCGATCGGATTCTGCACCGGCAGGCCGCCGCGCTCCGCGTTCTCCGCCCCGATGTTGATCAGCTTTGACCAGGTGTAGAAAACACGGAACTGGAGTCCTTCGGAGAACCGCTTGTCGAACTTGGCCTGCATCGAGTGGAAGCTGCTCTGGCCGACCGAAAGGACCCGGTAGTTCAGCGCCTGGTATTGCGGGTAAGGACGCAATGCCTGGGCCACGTTGCCGTTGAATCCCGGATACGGGATCGGGATATTTGCAGCTCGGGCAGTCGGCGAGTTGATGTTGGACTGAAGCAGAGCGGCGCCCAGCCCCAGGATGCTGGGATCGTTCATATTGGCTGCCGTTCCAAGGAAGTTCGAGTGCGACGAAAGGCGGGTGCCCCGGTTGGCCACATAAGAGACGTCGACTATCATGTTGTCCGATAGCTGGCGCTGCACGGTCAACGACCAGTTCTGGTAGCGCGGTAGCTTGAATTCATCCTTGGGGACCGCCGTCACGGTGACGCCGTTCGCGAATGCGGGATTGATGAACGGTCCGAATGATACCCTGTCTCGCGGAAAGCCGTTATCCAGGAAGAAGGCAGGATCGAGGCCGTTGGTCGTGTTCGGCGCGTCGGCGATTCCCTGGAAACCTTGCGTCGGATGCGGGCTCGCACTGAACGACTTGCTGTTGTAATAGATACCGTAGCCGCCACGAACAACGCTCTTGTTACCCAATCGGTAAGCGAATCCGACACGGGGTCCCCAGGCGTCTGCCGGGGTCTCGTAAAAATCTCTTCGGCCCTTGCGTAATCCGCCTTCGCCGGCGAAGATCATTGCCCCTAAACGGCCACCCGCGGCTGGATTGGGTTCGTCGGCCGCGAACGTGGCAAACGAATCGTGGCGCTCGTTCCACGGGAACTGGTAGTCGAACCGCAGTCCCAGGGTCAGAGTCAGACGATTGGTGATCTTGTAATCGTCGTTGATGTACGCCGATGTGTAGTTCCCCGTGAATGTGTAGAAGAAGGGAATCGTGAAGCTCGCCTGATGGACTTGGCCCAGAATAAACGATGCGAATGCATCACCGGTGCTCGCGATGCTGTTGCCATTTCCGTCATAACCGCTCGTTCCAAGCCGATTGAAGTTGAAATTGCCACCCGTCGCGACTCCCCATCCCTTGTAGTTGAATTGGTGATGGCGGAACTCGGCGCCGACCTTAATTTGGTGCTTGCCCTTCACCCACGTCAGGTCGTTGGCAAACTGCCAGCGATTGGCGGCTTCGAAGCCGCTCTGTATCCAACCGCTGCCGATCGAGGTAATCGGCGTGTTCCCGGTGAAACTGAAAACCGGGGAGCCGGCGGTATTATCCTGCAATCCGCTGCGGTCCAGGCTTCCCCAGAGCTTGGTCGGCCAGCCTACGCCCCCGTTCAGAGGCTGCCCGCCCATATACCAGCGATCGAAGGAAACCATCCCGTGATGCAGCAGGTTATTTTTGATTACAGTGTCGAACTGCTGGGTCACGTGGTGCGTCACGATGCGCTGGTGGAAGCCCACGCCGAGATAATCTGCATTGTTCGCCGTACCCGCTTCAGTGCGGTCGGGGACGCTGCAGCCCTGCACCTCTCCGCAGTTTCGAATTGCCGGCCGGTACGGCCAGAAGAACGAACTTGCCGTCCGGAACTTATCGTTGAAAACGTGATCGACGCGGATGAGCGGTGTCCTGTAATTACCCACCCAGGTCTGGTCGCCAGCCGCGTTGCCGGCCACGTTGTTATTCAGTCCCTCGCGGTCGGGGCGTGCCATCAGCGGGATGATTTTAGCTGCCACCTGGCTACGGAGGGCATGTGCGGTCGGAATGATATTGCCCGGGAAAGGATCACGGACGATGCCGCCGTTAGGGGCGGTGCGCTCGGTGTTCGGATCGAAGATCTGGCCGGCAAACATCTGGCGGCCTAGCGCGTCTGTGCCCGCCGTGCCACCTGTCAGCAGCCGGCTGAAATCACCCCGCTTGAACGCGTCGATCGGGGTCGAGTTGCCGAAGCCGGGAAGAGTTCCCTGGCGAAGCTTCGTCCAATCCATATTAAAGAAGAAGAATGTTTTGTTGCTGCCGTTGTAGACCTTCGGAATGATCACCGGGCCGCCGATCGTAAAGCCGTAGTTATTGCTCCGCTGAATCGATCTTTTGGCGGGGAAGAAGCCGCGCGCGTTGAGCTTATCGTTAGCGAAATACTCGTACGCCGTGCCGTGGAATTGATTGGTACCCGATTTCGATGTGTACTCCACCGATCCGCCCGTCGTGTGCCCGTATTGAGCCGAGTAAATCGAATTGGTGACCTTCATCTCCTGGATGCTTTCAATCGACGGGCCGCTTTCATGGCTCTGCTGGTGCCGCGCCGACGCTCCAAACGCCGCGCCGTCAAAGTAGTTCTCCATCCCGAATGTCTGCCCTCCGTTCATCCGCGAGTTGAACTGGCTGCCGCGAAACATCGGGTCGCCATTCGGCTTCATGGGGAGGTAGCCCGGCTGCAACAGCAGCATCGACTCGGCCAGGCGAATGTCCGAACCCATCACCACGGGGAGATTTTTGTAGTAATTCTGGTCGACCGTGTTAGTGACCTCGGGCTGTGAGGTATTGATCAGCTCGGAAGCCGCCGACACCTCTATCCTTTCCGTCACCGATCCTAGTTCCATGACCGCGTCCTGCCGGTAGACGCTGCCGCCGATGAGCTGAATGCCGGATCGGACAAATGTCTTGAAGCCCGGAGACTCGACAGTCACCGTATAGGTTCCAAGGGTCAGCAGCGGCGACGTGTACGCTCCCGCGTCATTCGACTTCAACGGAATCTCGACGCCCGTCCCTTCGTTGCGAATCCGCACCGTCGCTCCGACGATCGACGCGCTGTTTGGGTCAGCGATGACGCCCGTGATAGTCGCGCGGTCGGCCCGTTGTCCCCATAACAGGGTCCCTGCGAATAGAAGCGCTACACAACCGCTAAGGAAGCAAGTCGAACTCAGGCGTCTCATCGATACCCCTCCCACGTTGAATGCAAGCGATTACATTCACGTACTGGGATTCTATTAGTCCTTCCAGGAAGTGTCAAGTAAAAAGTGGGCTTGCGAGGTCGAGTTTCGCAGCGCAGAACTCAAGATTATAGATTATGCAGGATTGGGAGCAATTACTTACTTTCCACAAAGATATCTGAGATCGACGAGAGTTGTCTGGGGCTCAACTTGGCGGCTCCTCTGCCGATTGTTGAGGGTCGCTGCCGGAAGAGCCACCGTCTGCAATCGTTTTCAGTATAATCTATGACTGACGTGCGCTTGCGCTGGTCCATCCTACTGATCCTGCTGTGCGGCTGTCTGGCTGCGTTCCAGACCGACGAGCGTTCGCGGCAGCTCGCGACCGGTCGGCTTCTCTTGCGGCAGCAGGCGTGGCAGGCTGCGGCAAACGAATTCGAAAAGGTGTTGAAGGCAGCCCCGAAAGATGCGGATGCGCACATCGGTCTCGGGATTGCGCTTTGGGGCGCAGGCAATCGGGGCGGGGCGCTGGCGTCGTTTCGACGAGCCACCGAAACGAACCCGTCGTCTCCCGAAGCGCGTTTCAACGTCGCGTTGGCGCTGCGTGACTCCGGAGAGTTGGCGAAAGCAATCGCCGAAGCGAGGACCGCATTAAAACTTCGGCCTGCGTACGACGACGCGCAGCTCGCTCTTGGCCTGATGCTCCAGCAACAGGGCGATATAGCCGGCGCGGTTGCCGAGTATAAGCTCGTCCTCAAGCGCAATCCGCGTTCGGCGGAGGCGCACAACTGGCTCGGCGTCGCGCATATGCAGAAGAATCAACTGCCGGACGCTATTGCGGCGTTTCGTCAGGCGACCAAACTGAAGCCGGATTTCGTGCGCGCTTTTAATAACCTGGGATCGACACTGGCCCAGGCAGGCGACCTTCAGGAAGGCATAGACGCTTTCCAGGCGGGGCTGGTTTACGCTCCTGGCGACTTGCAATTAAATCTGAATCTGGGCGCCGCCTTACGCACAAAGGGCGACACCGAGGGCGCCATCCGGCATTTCCAGATTGTCTTGAAGCAGGATCCGGACAATGGTGGTGTCCATCATCAGCTCGGGCTGGCATTGCGCGACCGCGGAGACCTGGATGGCGCTATCCGGGAGTTGGAAACTGCACTGAAGCTCAACCCGGAGTCTCAAGAGAGTTACTACGTTCTTGGGCAGGCGCTGCGCCAGGTCGCGTCCGCGAAACAGCGCCAATTCCTGCGGCAGCCGAGCGCTGAGGCGCAAGATGCGTTGACACGCGCCGGCGATGCGATGGAACGGGGTGACGTTCCAGGGGCCATTCAACTGGCTCGAAAGGCTGTCGCTGCAGACGCTGGCGCCGCTGCGACGCACAGCGCTCTTGGCTTACTGCTGGGCCGGAGCGGCGATCTGAAGGGCGCCGTTGAAAGTTTTTCAAGAGCCGTCGCGCTCGAACCGGCGTTCGGCGAGACGCACTATCATCTCGGCGCTGCTCTGTGGTACGCGGGCGATCGATCCAAGGCCGCCGCAGAGCTCGAAACCGCCGTCGCGCTTAACCCCGCCTCCGGCGAAGCGTACTGTCTGCGCGCGCTCGCCTACCGCGAAGTCGGTGATCTGGACTCCGCACAGCGTAACTGCCAACGAGCCATCGCGGTAAATCCAAAGCTGCCCGTCGCCTACTTCGACCTTGGAGTTCTGTTCCTGCGTCTGAACCGTCTGGAGCAAGCGCTCGGCCAGTTCGAGGCGGGCCTGAATCTCCCTGGCGCGCGAGTAGCGCCCCCGGATCTTGAGCTGGCGATTCGGGAGCTGAGAGCGGCGATCTCCGGGAAGCAGGTCCCCGAGGCGCACATCGTATTGGGCCGTCTGTTGGGACTCGCAGGCGCGGAGCCGAAGCCAGTCATCGCCGAATTCGAAGCGGCCCTGCGGATCAAACCCGACAGCCCCGA
>Ga0075421_100007284_pt1 | contig 13552 bp, 10 predicted proteins | sample SoiMetdeltSBSDD5_FD_75292 | JGI IMG/M metagenome (GOLD analysis project Ga0075421, IMG submission 75292) | Bulk soil microbial communities from a Populus tree surrounding site in Tennessee, USA - Soil MetaG P. deltoides SBSDD5 | ecosystem: Environmental > Terrestrial > Soil > Tree plantation...
CGCGCCGGCAGGCGGGGCTCGCCCTCGTCGCGCCGGTGACCCGGTTGCCCTTCGTCGATCGCGCGATCGCGGTTGGTCGCGGATCGATCCGTGGTCTCGATGCGACGTTCCGGTACGAGAATCGCCGGCTGGACGTTCAGGCGGAGGCGGGACTACTCGAGACGTCACGGACCACGGGCGTGTTGCGCTATCGTCCGAGCGATGACGCACAGCGCCTCCGCGTTGGCGTCGGCTACCATCCGGATCACCATACCACCGTTCGCATCCTGGCCACCGTCGGAAGGGGCAGACCCAGCACGACTCTGCAAGACGGCTTCCAGCTCGACCCCTACGCTCCGATGGATGGGGCCGGTTCGCTGACGGGCAGCCCGATGGCCACGCCTGGTCCGCTGAACAGCCTGCGACTTCCCGCCTACGCCCGCATCGACGTCGGCGTTTCCAGGGACTGGGAGCACCGGGGGGGCATTGGACCGCGTATGACGACGTCGCTCACCGTCAGCAACCTGTTCGACCGTCGCAACGTCCTGGCCTACATCGTCGCGCCGAACGGCAACCGGCCGGTGTTCCTCGTCCCGCGCACCATCCTGCTGCGGGTGCGGTGGGCGCTCGGGGGCCCACCCTAGCGAAGATCTTCGCCCGCCGTCACAAAGGACCGCCTTCGCGCGGTCCTTTTGTGTTAGCGCCGTCGCGTCACTGACTGCCAGGCGAGGAGATCGCTACTATGAGAATCCTGCGAGGCCTGTGTTCCGGCTTGCTGGCCGCAGCCTGCAGTGGAGAAACGCCGTTCACTCCGAACTACACGCCGTCCCCCGTGTTTTCCAACCCCACGGCCATTACCAATGCCCACCTCCCGTTGAGCGGTCTCACTCAGGATATCCTCGTAGGGACTGAGGGCGGCGATTCGGCCAAGGTGGTACGGACGCGAATGCCGGGGACACTGGCGTTCACCTTCGGCGGCCAACAGGTGCAGACCGTGATGGTGGTGGATAGCGCGTTCTCGGCGGGGCAACTGGTGGAGGTCGCCACCGACTACTTCGCGCAATCGGACAACGGCGATGTCTATTATTTCGGCGAGGACGTCGACCTCTACACCAACGGACAGGTTACCAGTCACGAAGGGGCGTGGCGCTTCGGCGTCAACACCACTACGCTCGGCATCCTGCTGCCGGCCTCGCCCAAGGTCGGCGACAAGTTTCGCAGCGAAGATGTTCCGGGCGTCACGCAGGAAAATGACGAGGTCGTTTCGGTGTCCGAGACCGTTACCGTCCCGGCCGGCACGTACCAGAATTGCGTGAAGATCCGGGAAATGATTCCGGGCGAGGCCGACGAGTTCAAGCTGTATGCTCCGGGCACCGGGGTCATCCAGGAAATCCCGGCGGATGGGCAGGTGGCTCTCAAGTCTCACACGTGAGCGACAGGACATGACGCAATCGAACCAATGGGGTAAAACCGGCGTCATGCTCTCGCAGTTGCACTAGTGGGCTTCGAGGATGCGTTCGCCGCCCTGTTCGCGGATCAGGCGGCGCGGCTGTACGGCTACCTCAGCCGCCTGAGCGGCGATGCGGAGCTGGCGGAAGACATCGTACAAGAGTGCTTCGTGAAACTGTACCGGCGCGGGGCGATGCCCGAAGATCCGAAGGCGTGGCTCGTCACGGTGGCGCACAACCTGTGGCGCGACGATCGTCGGCGCGAAACCCGCCGCGGGCGCTTGCTGCTTACGCACGGGGCGGAGCTTCCGAGCGGTGCACTCCCGGCGGCCACGGATGCCGCGACGCTGGCCGCCGAGCGGGTCGAGGCGGTGCGCCGCGCGCTGGGGCGGCTCACGCTGCGTGACCGCCAACTGCTGCTGCTACGTCACGAAGGATATGGTTACCGCGAGATCGCGGACGTTCTCCAGCTCGCGCCCAGCGGCATCGGCACCATGCTGGCGCGGGCCAAGGACGCTTTTCGGAAAGCCTATCATGAGCTCTTCGGCGCATCGACCTGACGGCGAGCTGCGCGCGCTTCTGGACGGCGAGCTCCCGTCTGCCCACGCGGCTGAGGTGCGGCAGCACCTGGCGGCGTGTCCCGCATGTCACGCGAGGCTCACCGAGAGCGAGCAGGCCGACCAGACTACCGCTGGCCTGTTGGGCCTGCTGGAGCCGCCGCCGGCGGCGTCGTTGCAGCTGGACACCGTGTTGCACCGCGCGCGCCGCACGCGTGGGCGACGCACGGCGCTCATCGCCGCCGCGGTAACGCTCATGGTGACGGCCGCGGCGGGCGCGACCGTGGGGCGCCCCTTCGTTCGAACGCTGGCCGCGCGAGTCTGGGCCGCCGTGCATCCCCAGGGGCGGGCGCCGGTCCAGCCTGAGGCACCGTTCGGTGCTCAGACGGGCGTGGCTGTTGTCCCGGGCGATGTCGCGGAGATCGTCTTCGACACCACGCAGACGGGCGGTGTGTTGCGAGTATCGCTGGCCGACACGTCCGAGCTGGCCATCCGATCCAGCGCGCCCGTGATGTATCGCGTCACCCCCGGTGGAGTGAGAGTTCACAACCGGGGGAGCGCGGCGAGCTACGAGGTCATCATCCCCCGGAGTGCTCGCTCTGTGCGCATTGTGATTGCCAACCGAGTGATGTTCGAAAAGACGGGCCTGCGCGTGGTCGCCGCAACTTCTGCGGACTCGGCCGGCCAGTATGTAATGACGATTCAGTAATCAGAGGAGCGCTTCATGGGTTCACGATTCATCATGCTCTCCATTATGTGCCTCGCGGTCCTCAGAAGCCGGACGGCCGAAGCGCAGGAAAGCACTGGCCCGGGCGCCACCATCGCGGGCCAGATCCTCGATTCCCTCTCTCGGAGACCCGTGAGCCTGGCGGAGGTGACGGTACAGGGGACCGCCTTCCGGGCGTCGACCGACCTCAGCGGTCGCTTTGCCATCGGTTCGGTGCCTCAGGGCGCGTATACCCTGGACGTCCGCCGCCTCGGGTACGAACCGATCGCGGTGAGCGTGCGCATCGCCAGCGACACGACGGTCTCACTCGCCCTCACCATGACGCGCCTCGCGTTCCAGCTCTCAGAGATCGCTGTCACACCCGGTACGTTCTCCTTCATGGCAACGGGCACGGCGACTCGACAAACCATGTCGCGCACGGAAATCGAATCCGCACCGCAATTCGGCGAGGACATCTTCCGCGCGGTGAACCGCCTGCCGGGTCTCTCGACTGGAGATTACTCGGCGCACTTCTCCATTCGCGGCGGCCGTCACGATGAAACGCTCATCTTGCTCGACGGGCTCGAGCTGTACGAGCCGTACCACATGAAGGATTTCGCCGAGGGCGCTATCAGTATCATCGACATCGAGACCATCGATGGTGTGGAGCTCCTGACGGGGGGCTTCTCGGCCCGTTACGGCGATCGGCGCAGCGGTGTGTTCAGCCTCACGTCGCGCACGCCGAATGGTGCCGGCACCCGCTACAGCCTCGGGTTGAGCTTCACGAACGCGCGCGCTCTGGCCGAAGGCACATTCGCAAACCAGAGAGGCTCCTGGCTCGTCTCCGCCCGGAGGGGCTATGTGGATCTCGTCCTGGGCATCTTGAACCAAAACGATCTCCCCTCTCCACGGTATTACGACGTCTTCGCCGTGGCTCGCTACGCCCTGCACCCCCGCCACGCGCTGTCGTTCAACGTGCTGCACGCCGGAGACCGCTATACGTTTGACGCGGCCTCCACCACCGGGTTTCAGGACTCCATTCCAACCCGAGAGATTGCTTCCAATGGATACGGGAATTCGTACGCCTGGCTCACGCTGCAATCATTGCTAGGACCACGCCTGACCGTCAGGACTATGGCGTCGGCGGGCCTCGTGACGGCAACGCGAGATGGAACCGAGCGATACGTCAATCGTCCCGAGGCCATCTATTCGGTCACGGGCACCAGGGATTTCCCTGTCTACGGTTTCAAACAGGACTGGACCTGGGAGCAATCCGACCGGATGATCCTGGGATTCGGCTACGACGTACGCGCCCTGAGCGTCGACTACGCCTTGACCAGCCTTGTCGGGCAAAGTCCCGACGATCCCTCCGTCGATACGACGGGCTACTATCCGGTTCGCACGCAGAAGACGAGCCGGCGTTACGGCAGCACGGTCGCGGCGTATCTCAGTAATCGCATCCAGCTGCTCGATCCTCTCACGCTGGAGCTCGGACTGCGCTACGACCGGGCGTCCTACACGAACGACCGGGACCTGAGCCCCCGCGTGAACGCCCTGCTCCGACTGTCCGAGCAGAGCACCTTGCGGGCGGGCTGGGGCTACTACCGCCAACGACAGGGAATCGCCGATCTGGCGGCCTTGGATGGACTGAATCGCTACTTCCCATCGGAGCTCTCGAAGCAGTGGACGCTGGGATTCGAGCACGCGTTTCAAAACGGCGGCACGGTGCGGGTCGAGGGCTACTACAAGACCGGTTCTCGGTTGCGGCCGGACTTTCGGAACTGGAAGGGCGGGCTCAACGTCTTTCCGGAAACGGATGAGGACAGAATTCTCGTCTTTCCGGACGGGACGACGTCGAAGGGAATCGAGCTGTATCACAGCCGGAACATCGGGAACCGGTGGTCGGTGCGGGGAAGCTATGCCCTGGCGTTCACGGATGAACACGCGCTCCGGATCGACGACGTCAATGACGCCACCCCGATCGTGTTCGACCCGGTGCATCCGAGTCCACAGGATCAACGCCACGCCCTGAACCTCGATGGTACCTACCGGCTGGGACAGACTTGGTCGCTGACGGGCGCGTTCGCCTTCCATAGCGGTTGGCCCGCCACCATTGAACACATGGTTCAAGTCACGGGACCCACTGGAGCCCCCGACTTCACATTGAAGCCGAACAAGCTCTACGGGAACCGTTTGCCGGATTACTACCGCCTGGATTTGCGGATTACCCGGCGGAAGACGACCGCGCGTAGTGAGCTGCGCTTTTTCCTCGACGTCGTCAACATCACCAATCACCGCAACGTTCTGGGCTACGACTATTTCACGAGCCCCGATCCGGCTGGCGGCATCCGCCTCGATCGGGATCTGGAGACCTGGTTTACGATCCTGCCGTCGTTGGGTGTGAGCTGGAGCAGGCGATTCTAGGGCTGATCCGGCCTATGGAGGCGATCGTCGCCGAGTAGATTGGTCGTGAGAGGCCGTGGTGCATTCATTAGTGTTCGCGTTGCTCGCAATGGTCGCCCAGGGCGACTCACAGGCCGTGGTGCGGTGGGCCCAGCGCGCGCAGGCGGACTTCGAGCTGTCGCGGCGAGCACGGCTTCCATCAGTAGAGGCGCAACCAGCGAGCAGGTGCGATCCGCTGCTCGGCGCCGAGCTCATCGGCCGCTTTTGTTATTGGGACGATGGATCCGCTTCGAATCCCCCACCCGAACCGTCGTCGATTGGGACATTGCGGCACCGATTGCTCCAGGTGCTCGATTCCGCGGCTGCCATGTTACCCGGGGACGAGTGGATAGCCGGGCAACGCGTTCGCTACCTGGCGGAGGACGGTCAGACTGCGGCGGCATTGAGCGCGGCGCGGGACTGCCGCTCCACCGCCTGGTGGTGCGAGTCACTGGCCGGTTTCGCACTGCACGCGGCGGGAGAATCTCACGCCGCCGATAGCGCGTTCAGCGCGGCACTCGGCGACATGCCCCGCGACGAACGGTGCCGCTGGAATGATCTTTCCTCGCTGCTCGCGGACGGACGGCTGCGACGAGGCTACCGGAAGCAGACCTGCGAAGAACGAGAGGAACTCGAGGCGCGACTGTGGTGGCTCGCCCAGCCGCTGTTGTCGCGGCCCGGCAATGACCGCCGCGTAGAGCACTACGCCCGGCACACGCTGGCGCGAATGTTGGAGCATGCACGGTCCCCCTTTGGCCTGGCGACCGGCGACGATCTTCGCGAACTGATCGTGCGCTATGGTTGGCCCGTCGCGTGGGAGCAGGAACGACCGCGTCCTGGCGAGATGGACCGACAAGTCGTTGGGCACGACCGTCAGCCGACGTATCACTTCTTGCCGGATGAGACCGGCGTCGTGGCCCCGAGCACGCTCGACCCAGAGCGCTCGCGCGAGTTGTACGCGCCGACGTATGCCAAGGCATTCACCATCCTGGAGCCGGAGATCGCGGCGTTCCGCCGAGGCGATTCGACACTCGTCGTCGCCGCCTACGACGTCGCCCAGGACACGCTGTTCCGATCGCGCCCGCTGGCTGCCGCCCTCGTCCTCGCCCGGGGCGAACACGACTCTCTGGTGGTGGAGCAGCGCGGCGTCGCAGGGCCGAGTGGTGTGCTGATTGCCACGGCGCCGTGGGGCGCCAGGCTCGCCAGCCTAGAAATCATCGACGAGCCACGGGCGGCCGGCAGAGGACGGGTCGCCCTCGCGGCACGAGATCCGGACTCCACCCGGGTCGCGCTGTCCGACCTGCTTTTCTTCGAGCCGCCCGATTCGTTGCCAGGCGATCTCGCGGCCGTGTTGCCGTACGTACATACGGCCGCCACCGTACCGCGTGGCAGACGCCTCGGGCTCTATTGGGAGGTCTACGGGCTTCCATCGGGCGAACCAGCGGCGATATCGGTCAGCGTGCAGCAGCGGGGAAAAGGGTTGTTGCGGCGCGCCGCAGAATCGGTCGGCCTGGCGACGACGTCGCCGCCACTCCAGCTCGAGTGGCACGAACGGATGCGGGAGCCGGCCGGGCTGGCTGCCCGATCCCTGGAGGTCGACGTTTCTACGCTGCGGCCGGGCCGGTACCGGATCACCGTGTCGGTGGCACCCACGGGGAGGAAACGCGCGTCTGCCAGCCGCGAGCTCCACATCGTGCGGTCGCGATGATTCCGCCGCACGCGCCTCCAGTGGGTTGCGGACGCAGCGACGCGGTGGTGATATTCTCCGACCCTGCTACGGTCGCCGGCGCGGCGGTATCGTCTAGGGGACTAGGACGGAGCCCTCTCAAGGCTCAAACACGGGTTCGAATCCCGTTACCGCTACTCCCGCGCCCCCATCGTCTAACGGTTAGGACACCACTCTTTCAAGGTGGGAACAGGGGTTCGATTCCCCTTGGGGGCACCTGCCGGGAATCCCGGGAACCGGGGACCCTTTCGCGTCCCTCCGGGTTCTTCAGGTGTTCGGCTGGTGCCGGACACTGCGGGCAATTCCCGGAAGGAGTACTGTCTCATGAATCGCATTGCCCCCCTTACCCTGGCTGGGCTGCTCCTGGTCGGAGCGACCGGAATCGCGGCTGCTCAGGTCCAGCGAGACACGGTCAAGAGGGCCGCGCCGGCCTATCGGCGCACGGTGCCGGATTCGTTGCTGAAACTGGTGAAGGTCACAGAAGACTCGGCGCGCGGTCTGGCGCTGGGCAGAGTGCCAAGCGGCACACTTCAGGCCATCATGCTGCAGCGGCTGCGTGGGAAACTGGTCTGGTCGTTCGTCATTCGTGACCCGGCCAAGGCTGCCAACACGGAGGTCTACATCGACGCCGAGAATGGCAGCTTCTTCGACCCCACCCAGAAGGCGTCGTCGTAATCAATCGGTTCGTGGTAGCCGGGCGGTACTCCGCCGTCCGGCTGCCGCGATCCCTTGCGGTTCGCGGGTCGCCAGATGATTTTCCGCCCCGCGCGCCGATAGCTCAACTGGCAGAGCAACTGACTCTTAATCAGTAGGTTCCAGGTTCGATTCCTGGTCGGCGCATAGACTTACGCGACCGGTGCTGAAAGCTCTCTGAAGGATTTTCCCTGCCCCAGGCTGGTTATCCCGGACGCTCTGAACACAAACGAGAAGCGGTAACTCAACCACGGGCTGAGGATTCGCCCCGCGCGCGCGCCGCCTCGGCATTCGCCGGGGCGTGTTCTTTTCCAGTTGGCTGCTCCAGATTGGCCAGGTGTATGGTGGACCCTCGAGCGCTCTCTTGAAAGGCTTGTTTCCGTGAGACGCCTCCTAGTCGCACTTCTGACCGTGTTGCTCAGGCCAGCACCGGGTGAAGGTCAGCGACCTGCTCGGCCAGCCGCGGGATGGCACATCACCACCTCTCGATCGGAGATGACCGATCAACCGTCAATCACTTTAAGACTTGATGCACTCAAACTGGTTTCGGGGTCACTGTTTGATGTCCGTCCGGCGATCTACGTTCGCTGTCACGAGCAGAAGCTGGATGTATACGTAAACACAGAGACCATCCTCGATGGTGACACGGACGATATGACCGCCGTGCGCATTCGATGGGGCAGCGGCGCGCCTGAGGAGGCAGCCTGGCCACAGTCGACCGACCATGGTGCCGCCTTTGCGCCTGACCCCTGGGTCTTCCTCAAGCAGTTGCTTGCGGTGCCGGACCTGCGCTTTGAGTTCCGCCCCTTTGACGCTGCGCCGAGAGTCGCCAGCTTCAACGCCCGAGGTTTGGGTCTTCACATGACAGAACTCAAGGCTGCCTGCCCGCCCCCTGGCGATTCTTCTTCGGTTCACGACTCGGTAACCGGGCGGGTGGCGCCTGAACTCGGAAAGGTGGCCAGCGACGACCTAGTTTGGTCCATAGGAGCTGTTGACGAAAAGCCCGAGCGGCTGTCGAGCCCCCTGCCCGCGTACCCGCCGCTGTTGATGCAGGCGGGGATCGAAGGGGTGGTGATGGTGCTGGTCGTCATCGACACGATGGGGCGGGTGGAGCCGCGTTCGCTCATGATCACCCAGACCGCCAATCCGGGATTCAACGATTCCGCCAAGCAGACGGTCTTGAAGTCGTTGTTCCGGCCGGCTCGTGTGCACGGCAAGGCCGTGCGCGTGATGATTCAGGTTCCGGTTACCTATACGATCAGGCGCTAGGGTCGGCGTCGGCGTCCGGCACGGGCGCGAGGTTCCCCGTACGGTGTCATTCGTACGCATGGCGCGATCGACGGCGTTTCCTACCTTATGATCGTGTCCGACAAGCACCCTCTGCGCACCACGATCATCGGCGGAACGATCGCGCTCGTGCTCGGGACGTACCTGATCGAGCCCGTCCGTCGATTCTTTATCGGCGCCTGGCACGTGGTGATCGTCGTCGCCGGCGCCGTCTGGTCCGCCCTGACGACGTCGGTCCCGCTGTGGTCGCTCCTCGTCGCCGCGGGGATCGCGGCCGTCATCGCCGCGTGGGCGCGCCGACGAAGGGCGCGGCCCCCGAAGAAGGTCTATGATCCCACGACGCGCACGCTCCGGGACCCTGCGCCTGCCGCGCCGGTGGTGATCCCCCTCGACGCGCTGGCCGACGCGATCATCCGCCAGCTGGCGGTGGCCGACGGCGCGGCGCTCGGCGTCGGCGACCTCGCCGAGGACCTGCACACGTCGCGGCTTCGGGTCGAGCAGGCGCTCGACCGGCTGGCGGAGATCGAGCTCGTGAAGGAGTACCGGCACGTCGTCGACGGCCCACGGTACGGCCTCACGTCCCACGGGCGTGACAGCGCCATCGCGCACGGTTACATCTGAGTCGGCGGCGGGGTTGCAAGCTCGCTGCAAGAACCACCGGGAACGAGGGGCACCTACCGGTAGCGCCGATCCGCGGAAGTGCCCGTACACGCGCGTTGGTGCCCGTTGGTCCCGCTACGCGCCGGGACTCTTAATCAGTAGGTTCCAGGTTCAGCTTCGGCCGCTGTGCGGCCTCGCTGCGCTCGCCCGGCTAAGCCGGGCGCCGGCCTTCGGCCGGACGCGTCGATTCCTGGTCGGCGCATCCAGGTATGCGATGGCGAATTGAGCCCTCCCGCGTCTCTGAAAACCTTCAGTACTTCAGCTGGTGGTCGAGGGCTGCATAGCGGGGGTCAGCCCGTAGCGGGGCCAGTTCATCATCCGCCCGCACGACGGTGAGCCAGATCGTGCGTTCCTCAAACGCCCGCCGCAACCATTCCATACCGCGGTCGATGTCGCCCAGGGCGACGTACGCCCGGGCAATGGCCATCGGGTTGAAGTAGCCCGATGTGCGAGCCGCCAGCATGGAGTCCAGGGTGGCTCGAGCAGCGAGCGAATCTCCACGCGCCAGGATGGCGCGCACGTACGTTCCCGCCGCCTGCCCGCCGTACCGTCGCCAGTTCAACAGCGGTGCCGCGCCACGAAGGTCGCCACGTGCCGCCAAGATCCGGCCGGCAAGCAGGTCCGCGTTGGGGGCTGGTGCTACCTGTCGATATCGGGGAAGAAACGCCGCTGCGCTATCGAGTTGGTGGCTGAAGAGCAGCATGTCGATATAGAGGTAGCCATTGTCGGTGGACAGCGAATCGAGCTCCCACGCTCGGCGCCGTTCAAACAGCGCCTCATCCAACCGCCCCGCTCCCCACAATGCATCACCCAACCTCCCGTGAGCTTCCGCACGGCGGGGATCGAGGGAAATCGCCCGCCGGGCGAGTCGCTCGGCTTCCCGTCCATCGAAATCCAATGCGAGAGCCGCCGAGGAGAGCATGGCGTAGGGAAGCGCCAGCAAAGAATCTCGTGCGATCGCCTGCCGCGCGGCCGCGGCCGCCCGAGCATAGCCTTCTCGCCCGCTGATGTAGCCGTCGGCAAGGTCCACCCACGCTTGGGCCAGACCGGCGAAGGCGGCGGCGAATCCGGAGTCCCGTGCGATGGCGCGCTCAAAGTGGGTCAGGGCGCTCCGAATGGAAGGCTCGTCGAAGGCGTTGCTGCGCGCCAGTACCCCGCGCAGGTATTCGTCATACGCGATCGGGTCGGCCGTAATCGGCCGCGTCAAACGAGTCCGCTCCTCCGGCAGCAGGTGCCCGGCGATCGCCGTTACCACGGCGCCGGCGATGTCGGACTCGACCGTCAGCAAGTTGCTGCCGATGCGGTCGAACACATCACCCCACACTTGGGCCCGGTTCGCCGCCCGAACGAGTGTGGCCCGCAACCGCACCTGGTCGCCCGCGCGTTGCACGCTTCCAGTCAGGAGATAGGCCGCATGGAGCGAGCGGCCGAGCGCGGGAGGATCCAGTAGGGCGTGGCCACGGTACCGCTGCACTTCGAAGCGGGATTTCACTTCCAGCCGCTGCACCTGGCCGAGCCGGATAATGATCTCCTCCGTCAGGCCCTCGGCGAGATAGGCGTCGGCCGTGTCCCGGGACAGGTTGTCGAAATAGAGCACGGCGACACTGTTCGGGGCCGGGGGCAGGCGAGTGCCCTGCGGCCGGCAGGGCGGTGGGGAGCCATCGGGACACTGAGCAGCCAAAGGAACGGCCAGGACCACCGTCACGACCGAAAAGGCGATGAGACGAGGCAGCATCGGCATGAATACAACAGTGCAACGCAGAAAACGCCTACGCCAGCTTTCCACGTTCCTTCTCGCCCCAGTCGGGCGAATGCTACTATTGCCGCCTCGACGACACGGGCAGGATTGGTCCAGTGAGCACACGAGCGAGGTGTTCGATGAATGACGTCATGCAGGCGTCTGTGACTGTGGCCCAGATCGCATTCGTTGTGTTGGCGGCGCAGGCCACTCCGGCGGTTGCCCAGACCGTTCGCGTCGACGCCACACCGGGCCATGCCATCAACGCGTTCGATCCCGATAACGCGCTCGGCAGCTCGATCGACGTCCTCTCGCGCACCGACATCAACCGGGTGTATACGCCACACATCATCCAGGAGGCGCTCTCGGCCGGCTGGGGACCGATCACCTACCGGGTTAACACCGAGCTGCGCATGGCCGCCTGGCATTGGACCGAGAACGGCACGTGGAGCGATGCGGCGCATCGCAGCGGATACTTCACCGGCAGCACCGACCTCAAGGAACCGATTCGCTACATCCTGGCCTACGCGCTGCCGCACCGCGGATTCGCGACCAGCGGCGATCGTCCGGTTGCGGGTCCGAACCTGACCTATTGGAAGAGCAACCCGTATCTGACGCGAGCATTCACGGGCGAGAGTGACAGCCTGCTGCCGCAGTGGGTGGTTGTGGACTTGCAGGCGGAAAAGCCCGTGAGCGCGGTGCGTATCGCATGGGCGAGCCCCTATGCGACGACCTATCAGGTGGAATACTGGGTGGGCACAGACGCACTCGACTTCGACGGCGGACCGAAGGGGGAATGGAAGGTTTTTCCCTCAGGTGCACTGACGAACGCGCAGGGTGGAACTGTCATGTTGAAGGTCACAGATGCCCCGGTCGCGACGCGGTACGTGCGGATTCTGATGACGCAGTCTTCCAACACCTGCGATGAGCATGGACGAGACGACGTGCGGAACTGCGTGGGGTACGCCATCCAGCAGATCGCCGCGGGCACGCTGGATGCGAGCGGCGCGTTTTTCGAGGTGACCAAGAGCCCCGACGAGCGCCGCACCACGTATACGGTTTCGTCTATCGATCCCTGGCATTCGGAGGAAGACGTCAACAACAGCGGGAGCTACCAGCACACGGGCTTCGACCTGTTCTTCACGAGCGGACTGACGAACAACCTGCCGGCCATGATTCCGGTCACCATGCTCTACGGGACGCCCGACGACGCCGCGGCCCAGATCGCCTACATCGAGAAGCGCGGCTATCCCATCGCGTACATCGAGATGGGCGAAGAGCCCGATGGCAAGCACGCCATGCCGGAGGACTATGCGGCGCTGTACCTGCAGTGGGCCCGGGCGTTGCACAAGGTGGACCCCAAGCTCAAGCTCGGAGGACCGATCTTCGAGGGTGTCACCGAAGACATCCGGGTGTGGCCCGACCGGCAAGGGCGCACGTCATGGATGGGCCGCTTTGTCGACTACCTGAAGGCACACGGCCGGCTCTCTGACCTGGCCTTCGTCTCGTTCGAACATTATCCGTTCGAGCCCTGCGACATCACCTGGAAGAGTCTGTACAACGAGCCGCGGCTGATGCAGCACATCCTGCGGGTGTGGCGCGACGACGGCGTGCCGCAGAACGTCCCGCTGATCGTGACGGAGAGTCATCTGTCCTGGTCGCTGACCGGGCCCATGACCACGATCTTTGGCGGGGTGTGGCTGGCGGATAACATCGGCTCATTCTTCGCAGGGGGAGGCGCTGCCTTCTACCACTCACCGATTCAGCCGCAGGGCGTGCAGAGCACCTGTCTGGGTTGGGCGTCGTGGTCGAATTTCGTGTCCGACGAGACTTACGCGATCAAGGGATATACCTCGACCTACTTCGCCGCTCGCATGATCAACCTGGAGTGGGTGCAGCACCGCGCCGGAATCCATCAAATGTTTCCCAGCTCGAGCGATGTCACGGATGCCGAGGGCAATCTGCTGGTGACGTCGTACGCGGTGCATCGTCCCGACGGAAACTGGTCACTGATGCTGGTCAATCGCGACGAAACCAACCCTCACACCGTGCGGGTGGTGTTTGCCGATTCGCAGAGCAAACGCAATACGTCCTTCGCAGGGCCGGTCACTTTCGTGACCTTCGGCAGCGAGCAGTATGTGTGGATCAACGATGGACCGAACAGTCATCCTGATCCCGACCATCCGCCGGTCGCCACTCTGCTGCAGGAGGCGCCGACGACCTTCACCCTTCCGAAAGGCTCGATCAGCGTGTTGCGGGGCAGGGTGGCGGGTCTCAGAGACTGAAACTCAGTTGGTGAGGGTCACCACCATTGTT
>Ga0075421_100007285_pt1 | contig 13552 bp, 9 predicted proteins | sample SoiMetdeltSBSDD5_FD_75292 | JGI IMG/M metagenome (GOLD analysis project Ga0075421, IMG submission 75292) | Bulk soil microbial communities from a Populus tree surrounding site in Tennessee, USA - Soil MetaG P. deltoides SBSDD5 | ecosystem: Environmental > Terrestrial > Soil > Tree plantation...
CACGCGACCGACCGTTGGGCGCCGAATCCATCCAGCGGAACGTCCGCCACCTAACGCCATCTCTCGGGCCGTGACGTCGCGAGACGCCCCAGTCACAGCGGCGACCAGCGCGTCGGCCAGGTCACGCGCGCTGGCGAACCGATCGGCCGGGTCGAGCGCCATCGCGCGGGCGATGCATTGCGCGAGCATCGGCGGGACCAATGGCTGGATCGTGCTGAGCGGCGTCACCGGGTCGATGGCGTGGGAGGCGAGCGCCTGCCTCGTCGTGGCGGGTGCCGGTGGCTTTCCCGCGAGCATCTCGTACAGCACGCACCCAAGACTATAGATGTCGCTGCCGCCATCGAGCTCTCGAACGCCTGACGCCTGCTCGGGGCTCATGTAGGCTGGAGTTCCCACGGTGACGCCAGGCTCGGTGAACCCGGCGCCGCCCGCGGTGCCGGCACTCATCGCTCGCGCAATGCCGAAATCGGCGAGCAACGCCTGCCCGTCGGCAATCAGCAGGTTGGATGGCTTCACATCACGATGAACGACCCCGCGCGCATGCGCGTACTGAAGCGCCGACGCGACATCTCGGCCGATCGCCACCGCTTCGTCCGGTGTCAGCGGCCCGGTGCGGTCGAGACGTGCACGGAGTGACTCGCCCTCGATGTACGGCATGACGAAGAACACGCGCCCTCCGACTTCACCCGAGTCGTAGAGCGGGACGATGTGCGGATGCCGAAGCGATGCCGTGAGTCGAATCTCGGCCAGGAAGCGATCGGCGCCGACGGTCGCCAGCGTCGGCCGCATCACCTTCACGGCGACATCGCGCTGGTGCTTGAGATCGTGCGCAAGGAAGACGACTGCCATCCCGCCGGCGCCGATCTCGCGCTCCACGCGAAACCGTTCGCCGATCACCGGCGGCAGCTCGAACGGCGCATCGTCGAGCAGCGACGGGAACACCTGCGCCGCCAAACGATCGAGGATGATGTCTGGTTGCTCACACTCGGCGAGCAGCGACTCGATCTTCTCGAGCTTCGTCACGTCGTCGCCGCATGCGTTGGCGACGAATACCGCGCGCTGCTCCCGAGGGAGCTCGAGCGCCGCATCCAGCAGCGGTTCGAGTGTCTCCCAGTCGGCCGGTGGGGTCAGCGGCCGAAGTGTCTCGTCGTCGGACATTGGCGAATCACTCAGCGAGCGCTCGCCGGAGGAGTATCCGCGCCTTCGCCCAATCGCGCTCGACGGTTCGCGTCGTCACACCGAGCGCTTCGGCGATCTCTTCCTCGGACAGCCCGCCAAAGAACCGGCATTCGGCGACTCGCGCGAGCCGTGGATTGAGCTGCGCGAGCCGATCGAGTGCATCGTTGACCTCGAGCAGCATTTCCGGTGCATCGTCCGCCGCGATCGCATCGGCGGCCAGCGAGACCGGCACACGTCCGCTGCCGCGCTTCCGGGCCGCACGCGCTTTTGCGCGGTCAATGAGAATGTGGCGCATCGCGACGGCGGCGAGCGCGAGAAAGTGCGCGCGGTCGCGCCAACCCGCGTCCGACTGGTTGACGAGCTTGAGATACACCTCGTTCACGAGAGCCGTCGTTGCCAGCGTTGGATCGCCGTTGTGGGGACGGCCACGCTTGATCAGGTGGCGATGTGCAATCGTCCGGAGCTCGGCGTAGACGAGCGGCACGATGCGGTCGAGAGACTCGCGCTGCCCGCTTCGCAGCGCGGCCAACACATCACCCTCCGTCGCTGCGGTTGCCATGCTTTCTCCTCGTGCCCCTTCGGTATTGACGGACCCGTCGCGCCGTTTCGCTACGGGATGAGGCAGAGACTCGCTTCAGCACCACCGCGGTCACGCCCAAACATGCCACGACCGCCGCAGTCCAGTAAGAGGCGGATGTCGGCGCTGAACACGAGTTCTCGTGATCCCAAATGAGGGCGCGCAGTCGACCGACGCGCGCCAACGCGGGAGAGACGATGGACATATCAAATCGACATCGACGCCTGCTGGCCGCGCTGTTCGCAGCGTTGGCTTCGGCGTGCAGTGGTGACGGACCCACCGGACCTCAGAGCGGCACCCTTCGCGTGTCGGCTCCGACCTCCGGCGGCGATTTCGACCTCGACGGCTACGAGATTGTCGTGAGCGGCTCGGACGTGCGGCGGATGGTCTTTGCGAACGGTACCGCCGACGTCCGCAACGTCAGCGCGGGCGTCCATACCATATGGTTGGAAAAGCTCGCTCCGAACTGCACGGTGACCGGCACATACCCGCTGATGGTGAACGTGAAAGCCGGTCAGACGATCGAGGTCGCGTTCGAGGTCGTCTGCGCCGTTACGGGCATCGCGGTAACGACACGTACCACCGGCGTCGATACGCCGGATAGCTATCAGGTGATAGTGGCGGGACGGCCTTCGGTGTCCATCCAAATGAACGGCTCGGTCTTGGTGAGCCGGCTCGAGCCAGGGTCATACACCGTCGCACTCGTCACCTTCGGGAACAACTGCAGCGTCGCGGGAGGCAGCGAGGTCACGGTCGACGTTTCGGCGCGCAGCGTGACTCCCCTCCTCTTCGACGTCACCTGTGCACGTGCGATTCGACCGGAAAAGATCGCCTTCGCCGTCGATACGTTCGTCGGAGGCTCGAACGAACGATGGATCGCGCTGATCAACCCGGATGGATCGGGCATGACAAAGCTCGTACCCGGCGACTCGCCCGCATGGTCGCCCGACGGGACCCGATTCGTGTACTCCACGACGCAGTGCATCACGGACTATTACTACGACGAGAATTGCGCCGGCGGTCTCGTCATGATGGACCCGGAGATCGGGAAGCTCACGACACTCCTCGGGGGGGACGGCGGATTCACTCCGACGTGGGGGCCCACCGGCGACGTGATCGCGTTTTCGCGCTGGAACGGCGTCGGCCTTTGGCCCGATCGTCTCTACACGCTCGGCCTGAGCGCATCGGCACCGGTCGAACTACGTCCCGCGGTCAACGCGCTCACCGATCCCGACTGGTCACCGGACGGTCGGCGCATCGCGTTCGCGTGCGGCTTCGGGCAGGTCATCTCGCTCTCGGACTCCAGCTGGGACGTGTGCGTCGCCAACAGCGATGGTACGGGACAGGTGCGCCTGACGACCGACGTCGCTCCGGAGTTCGGTCCCGCGTGGAGCCCGGATGGGACGCGGATCGCGTTCAGCAGGAACGCGGCAATCTTCGTCGTGACACTCGGGGATAGCACCATGACGCGACTGACGGAGGGAACCGATCCGTCGTGGTCGCGGGACGGGACGAAGCTCGTCTTCGCCGGCTATGACGGCCTTTTCATCATCGACGCCGACGGGTCCAACCGAACGCGTCTCACGACTGGCCCTCACCACGCGCCCGTCTGGCGGCCGACGCGTTAGGTAGTCGAGGAAGGAGGACTGATTCCTCCTCCATCTCGAGGCAGGAAGCCAGGTCGAGATCCTGGTAGAAGATTTCAGCTATTCCGGCCCCCGAACATCGAGCTGAACGGTCCGGGCACCCATACCACTGCTGGTCCGGGCGGGAACTTCTGACTCGGTGGGTCTTCTCGGCACCGGCGGACGGCTACTACACGGTGCTGGTCGGGCTCCTCAACGAGTCCGGAATCGATTACAGGATCACCGTGCGGTGATCGTTGGTCGCGGCTGCTGGCGGGGGTGGGCGCGCTGGCGCTACCATTCCGCGGATGGCGACCACGGACGATCCGACCTCCGTCGATGACGGCCGCGACGTCACCGCGCTCCTCCTCGAGATGCGCGCTGGCGACCGTGACGCGCTCGATCGCGTCTTCCCGATCATCTACGGCGAGCTCCACCGGATCGCCCACTCCCAGCTCATCCGCGAGCGCGACGGACACACGCTGAGCCCGACGGCGCTCGTCCACGAGGCGTACTTCAAGCTCGTCGACGTCACCCGCGTCGAGTGGCGCGACCGCACGCACTTTCTCTCCATGGCGGCCCGCGCGATGCGGCGCATCCTCATCGACTATGCGCGGCAGCACGGCCGGCTCAGGCGCGGGGGCGACCGCCAGCGTGTCACGCTCGACGAGGGACTCATTGCCGCCGAGCGGCAGGCGGATACCCTGCTGGCGCTCGATCTCGCGCTCGAGCAGCTCGGCCAGCTCAACGAGCGCCTGGCGCAGCTCGTCGAATGCCGCTTCTTCGGCGGGCTCACGGAAGAGGACACGGCGGCAGTGCTCGGGGTCAGCGTTCGGACCGTGCGACGCGACTGGGTAAAGGCCCGGGGCTGGCTCGAGCGCGCGCTGTCCGAAAGCTCCGCCTAACGGTCAGCCGTCTGCGTCATGGAGAGCCCGTCCGCGGAGCGCTGGCGACGCATCGAAGCGTTGATGGACGGCGCGCTCGACCTGCCGCGTGCCGAACGCCAGGCATTCTTGAGCACGGCCACCGGCGGCGACGACGCGTTGGTCGCCGAAGTCATCGCCCTCATCGATGCCGGCGAGCACCCGCGAATTCTCGCGGGTGAGTCGGCCGTTGCCCTCGCGGCCGATCTGGTAGGACGGATCGCTGAGGCGTCGCCCTCGATCGCCGAACGGGTCGCGCAGCGCATTGGCCCGTTCCGACTCATCGCCGAGCTTGGGCAGGGTGGCATGGGGACGGTCTACCTGGCCGAACGCGACGCGCACTTTGCGCAGCGCGTCGCGGTCAAGCTCATCCGACGTGGACTGCACCTCGACCGCGAGCTCGTGCGGCGGTTCGTAGACGAGCGGCAGATGCTCGCGTCGCTCGAGCACCCCGGCATCGCTCGGCTCCTCGATGGCGGCGTCACGGACGACGGGCTACCCTGGTTCGCGATGGAGCTGGTGGACGGTGAGCCCGTGGATCGGTTCTGCGACGGGCGCCGGCTGTCGATCGACGAGCGTCTCGAGCTCTTTCGCACGATTGCGGCGGCCGTGCACTACGCGCACCAGCGGGGCATCATTCATCGGGACCTCAAGCCGTCGAACATCCTCGTCAGGGCCGACGGCACCGTGAAGCTCCTCGACTTCGGGGTGGCGAAGTTGCTGGCGCCTAACGATGACGTGACAGGCCCGCTCACGCGGACCGGCGCCCGGCTGCTCACACCGGAGTTCGCGAGCCCGGAGCAGATCCGCGGCGACCCGGTCACGCCGGCGAGCGACGTCTATGCGCTGGGGGTCCTGCTCTATGAGCTGTTGACGGGCCGTCGCCCGTATCGGGTCACAGGACGCACGCCACACGATCTGGAGCGCGCGGTGCTCGAGCAGGAGCCCACGCCGCCCTCGGCGACCGCGCTCGAGGAGCCGTCATCCTCGGAGAGCTCGCTCGCGCCGGCGGCGGAGCGCGCGCGGCTCCGCAGGACGACTCCCGATGCACTGCGGGAACGTCTGCAGGGCGGGCTCGATGCCATCGTGCTGCAGGCGCTGGCGAAGGTGCCGGGGGATCGCTACGCATCCGTCGATGCGTTCGCCGATGACATCCGGCGGCTGCTGCACGGCGAGGCCGTGAGCGCACGAACGACACGTCCTCCGCGTCGCCGACGCCCGCCGGTCGGCGCACTCGTGGGAATTCTGGCGGCGTTAGGCGTCGGGACGATCGCGTATGTCGCCTCCAGACGGTCGGGCGAGGGGACCACAGCCGACGGGAACGGGGACATCCCCGTCCTCGCCGTCGGGCTCATCACCGACTACCGGCAACCTGGAACCACCGGTGTTGCGCGGTCGCTCGCCGACCTGTTGGCGACGAACCTCGCCCGCGTGCCCGCGATGCGCACCGTGAGCACCGCGCGGCTGTACGAGCTCATGGCCCAGCGCGGCGCGACGAACACCGCGGATGCCGGCGCCTACACCACGGCGGCGCGCGGCGCCGGTGCGACGGCGATGGTCGATGGCTCGCTCTACAGCACCGATGACGGCGGGCTTCGCCTCGATCTCCGGTGGGTGGATCTCGCGACCGGCGAGGTCCGGCTGGCGCGGACGATCACGGGCCGCAGCCTGTTCGTGCTCGTTGACAGCGGCACCGCGGGGATCGCCGCACAGCTTGGCGCGCGTAACCCGGGCGGGTCGGTCGCGGACGTGACATCGCGGTCCGAGGTCGCGTACCGGTTCTATGTGGAAGGGATGCGCGCCTACTACCGTGGCGACGCGCGGGCGGCGCGGGAGCACTTCGAGACGTCCGTCGCCGAGGACTCCAACTTCGCGATGGCGCACTACTACCTCGCGTATTCGACGCCGAACCCTGTCCGCTCGCGGAATCACCTCGACCACGCGCTCCGTCTCGCCGGCCGGGCGAGCGAGCGCGAACGGCTCTTCATCGAGACAGCGTACCTGTTGACGTTTGCCGATCCGAGAGCAGTCGCGAAGGCCGATTCGCTCGCGGCTCGCTACCCGCACGAGCCCGAGGGACGTCTGCTCGCGGCCCAGGCAAAGCTCATCTCCGGCGACCGCGCCGGCGCGCTTCGGTTGCTTCGCGACCTGACCGCGTCGGATTCTGCGGTTCCGCCTGACGCGACCGCCCGCTGTACGGTATGCGAGGCGCGCAGCCTGTACACCGCGGCGCTGATCTTTGCCGACTCGCTCGACGCCGGCGTGCGCGAGCTGCGACGCTGGACGACGGCGGAGCCGAATCGCGTGACCGGGTGGGTCGCGTTGAGCACGATGCTCGAAGTGCGTGGCGACACGAGCGGTGCACGCGAAGCCTACCGCCGGGCGGTTGCGATCGACCCGTCGCTGCAAGGTTCCGCCCACTACTACGCGCACCATTCCTTGCGCCGGGGCAACTATGAGCGAACGGACGAGGCTCTCAACGAGATCATTCGCATGGGTGCGCCGGAGCGTCAGGCGGAAGCGTACTGGTTTCTCGCCATCTCCCTGCGCGAGCAGGGTCGATTCGCCGAGGCTATGCGCGCGGTAGAGATGCATCATGCGCTGATCACTTCGCTGAATCCGGAGGTGCCTCGCGGGCAGTTCCTTCTGCCACCGGCCCAGGCGTTGTTCGAGGTCGGACGCCATCGCGAATCGATTGTCTTTTTCGATTCCGTGGGCCGGGCGTACGACGGATGGCCCACCTCGTTCCAGGCGCGCTACCGCACGTGGTCGCTGGGACTCTCCGCCAACCCACTCGCCGCGCTTGGCGACACCGCGGAGCTGGCGGCGCGTGTCGATTCGGCGAGCAAATACGGCGCGATGAGCTTGCTCGCGCGCGATCAGCGCATGCACCACTACATCCGCGGGCTGATCCACGTGAAGCGCGGCAACCGCGACGCCGCGATCGCCGAATTTCGTCAGGCCATCACGGACCCTGGGTACGGCTACACCCGCATCGACTTCGAGCTCGGTCGCGCGCTGCTCGAGGTGGGCCGGGCGAGAGAAGCCGTCGCGGTGCTTCAGCCAGCGATACGCGAGTTCGAGGCGACGGCACTCTACGTCACACGAACCGAGATGCGGGAGCTACTCGCGCGCGCGTGGGACGCAGCCGGTGTGCGCGACAGTGCCGTGGTGCACTACCGCGCTGTCGCGAACGCGTGGCGGCGCGCCGACCCCGTACTCCGCCCGCGCCTCGAGGCCGTGCAGGCGCGCCTCGCCGCATTGGCGCCGAGGTAGCAGTGTCCGGTTTTCGTGGCTGGTGACGCCTACCGTCACACAACCACTTCAGGATTCTGCCATGTGCACGCATAGCACAACCCGCCGCCGATACCTCGCCGGCGTCCTCGCACTCATCTTCGCCAGCGCGTGTCTACCGGGCTCGAGGAGCGGCGGCATGAACGCCACCCTCGGCCCCTCGCACCTCGAGCGACTCTACTTCGGCCGCAACATCGCCGACACGGCCGTGGTGAGCGACTCGGCGTGGGCTGCCTTCGTCCGCGACGTATTGACGCCGCGCTTCCCGGAAGGTGCAACCGTGTGGGAGGCGTCCGGGCAGTGGCGTGCACCTAACGGCACGCTGGTACGGGAGCCGAGCTACGTCGTGGAGCTACTGCATCCGGTCACGCCGGAGTCAGAAACGCAGGTGCAACGCGTGATCGACGCGTACAAGACCCGGTTCGCCCAACAGGCCGTGTTGCGGATGGTCACCGACGTGCGGGCGATGTTTTGAGCCGACGTTCATTTGCGCGCCGAGTCGGCAGGCGGTCGAGGTGGTAGGCTCGCTGGATCGATCGACTCGTCCTCGAGTCGTATGCGGAGCTCTCCATCCTGGCGGCGCAGGAGCGACGTATAGGACAACGTCATTGGCGGAGCACCGGCTGCGGGACCCCAGACGAACTGGCCGGCGACGACCACGGCATCGGGTCCCAGTGGCTCGAACGACAGGTTACGCCACTCGAACGACGCCGGCGGCGACCAATTAGCCCCACTGTACTGCCCCACGACTGAATCGTACGGCGTGAACTCCTTCCGGCCGTTCCCAAGCAGGTACGAGCCCGTCCGATCATAACGAGCGGCGATCGCCTGGCGGTTGCCGGCGAGCAGGTCACGGGCGTACGCGTCCATGAACGCACGCGCCTCGGCGACCACGTCTGCGCCGGACGACGCGTCCGTTCGAGTGGCGCCGCGCTGTGATTGGCGATCACAGGCCGCAAGCGAAACACTCGCGTGCGCGCAAAGGACCAGCGCCAGTGCAGTGCGTGGCATCCGGAACGGTCGGAGTCGGTGCATGGATGGTCTTCCTGAGCGTTACGACGCAGCCCGCCTCGCCGGCGTCCGCTCGGCCGCCCGGCACATGATGGAGCTCATGAGCAGATAACCATCCGACCACGCCTCGCGCACCGCCGGCGTGAACGCCGGCCCGAGCTCGGCGGCGAAGACCTCGATGAGCGCGGCACCAGCCGGCCCGTAGTGGTCGCGCGTCACACCGTACGCGGCATGCCGTTGCCCGAGGAGGACGGCACTGCGGACGAACCGGCGCGGCTCGCGTTGCAGCCCCACGAGCTCTTCGATCATCCCGGCAAACTTCTCGTACTGTTTCGTCATGTCGATCCCTGCGAAGAGCACGCGCAGCTCGGGATGACGCTCGAACAGCACTTCGTAGAACACCCGCGCGATCTCTTCGCGGCGGCCGGCGACCGCGTTCCAGCTGTCGGCCAGCAGTCCGACTTGCTCGGGAGTCATCGTGCACCGATCCCTGCTGAAGGGCGAGTGCCGCCGGTCTGGCGACCGGCTACTTCGCTATCGTTAGGCGCGGACGTCTCATGCGGTGCCGACAGCTGGGTCGGTTGGGCCCCGAGGATCCAGAGGGCCGCGAGAAGAACCGTGATCGCGGCGAGCACGAGCACTACTCTGCGCCACACCTGGTCGCGTGCCCCGGTGGTGGTCGACACGGAGTTAGTGATGCCAACACCCCAGTCAGTATCCGTCGCACCGCCACCGGCCGGTGTTGTCTCGAGCGGTTCGGCGACGCGCGGCAATGTCGGCGTGTCGCCGGGCCACGGCTCCTCGGGAGCGTTCCCCGCATCCCAGCCGGCCCGAAGCCGCTCGGCGAAAGCGACGACCGCACGATCCGGCGGAAGCTCCAGCTCCTCCTCGATCAGCACCTCGTAGATGCTCGCGAGCTCAATGGCGCCGACGCGGTCGCCGGACGCTGCCAGCGCCCGCATGAGACCGACCGTTAGGCGCGCATTGAGCGGGTCCTGTCCGGCGAGTTTGCGCCACCATCGGACCGCGTCCGCGTGATCGCCGCGCGCGTCGGCATCGCGGGCGAGTCGCTCCAAGGCGATGGCGTACTCGAACGCGATTTCGGCTCGTGTGTGCTCCGCCCATTTCGTGAACGCCGGCGCGTCGATGAGCGGGAATCCGTCGAGGAACGGGCCGTAGTACTGGCCCACCGCGTCGGCGAGCCGTTCCTCCCGGATCATGCTCGCGAAGCGATCCACATCGCTATCCACTAGGAACGACTCGAGATGGATCACCCGTTCGCCGACGAGAACGTCAGCCGGTCCCAACTCCGACCGAATCGCTGCCAGGGTGTGCTCCAGTCGACTCGACGCCTCCACCTCCTCGCGTCCGTCCCACAAGAGGGCCTCCAGTCGTTCGCGCGCCACCCCTCGGTCACCCGCGTGGGCGAGCAGTGCCAGGCACGCGAGGGCGTGAGGCGACAGACGGTCGCTGCGAAGCGGGCGTCCGTCGCCGCGAATCGTTAGGCCTCCGAGCGTGGAGATCTCGAAGCAACTCGCGTGACGAAGCGCCGCGGTGAACTCCGCCATGGTTGCGAACCGCTCCTCCGGCACCTTGGCGAGCGCGTGACGAAGGGCGCGATCGACGGCGGCCGGCACCTCGGGACGAGCCGCGAGCACGGACGGGATCGTATCGCGAGCCTCCAGCGCCTGACGGCCTTCACTGCGGAACGGCGCGGAACCGACGAGCATCTCGTACAACACGCACGCGAGCGAGTACAGGTCGGCTCGTCCGTCGAGCTCGCGCTCGCCCTCCATCTCCTCGGGACTCATGTACGCCAGCGTGCCCACGGCGAAGCCGGGGTCAGTGCGCGCCACGGACCGCGCCTCATCGAGGGCGTAGGCGACGCCGAAATCGGACACGAACGCGTGGCCGCTCGCTGAGAGGAGAATGTTTTCCGGTTTGATGTCGCGATGGACCACGCGCCGCGCGTGCGCGTACTCGAGCGCCGAGGCGACCTCGCCCGCGATGCGGAGCGCTTCATCCACCGAGAGCCGTGTCTCGCGGCGAAGTCGCTCGCGAAGCGACTCACCCTCGACGAACGGCATGGTGAAGAACACGCGCCCGTCCGTCTCTCCGGAATCGAAGAGTGGCAGGATGTGCGGGTGGTTGAGCCGGGCGGTCGTCCGGATCTCGCCGAGGAAACGATCGTGGGTGACCGTAGCGTCGAGCTGCGGGCGCAGGACCTTCAGCGCGACCGACCGGTCATGTTTCAGATCGGTCGCGAGGAATACGACCGCGGATCCACCGCGGCCCACTTCGCGCAGAACGGCGTACTGATCCGCGACCGCGGCGGCAAGCTCTTTGGCGAGCTCTGTCGCCTCATCGCTCACTACGTACCCCCGGTGCCATAGCCGTTGAATGGTGGGTCGTTGGGGTGCCGGAGGCAAGCGCCGACGACCGGGTGAGCGGACCTGAAACCTGGCCATTGACACGCCGTAGTGCTTGATGCTAGATAAGCAGCACAATGCTGCTTTTCCAGCACTCGACTCCGATGGCCGACTCCTCACTCCGCCCAAAAGTGTCGTCTCCTGCCGCCAAGCTCACGCGTCGCGAGCGCCAGATCATGGACATCCTCTACCGCGATGGCGAGGCGACGGTGGCCGACGTCGTCGCGCAGCTGCCGGACCCGCCCAGCTATTCCGCGGTGCGCGCAACCATGAACGTGCTCGAGGAGAAGGGGCACGTACGCCACCGCCAGGACGGGCCGCGCTACGTCTACTTGCCTGCGGTGTCGCGCGACCGCGCGCGCCGGGCCGCCATCAATCACCTGCTACAGACGTTCTTCGACGGGTCCGCCGAGAGCGCGGTCGTCGCGCTGCTGCAAATGTCTGACAGCACGATTTCGTCGTCCGACTTCGAACGACTCGCCGCCGAGGTCCGCAAGGCCCGCCAGGAGGGACGCTAGCCATGAGCACGATCGTCACCGCCATCTCGCCGGTCCTCGACGCCCTTGCCCGCGTCCCGTTCATCACCGGCGCGCTGACGAAAGGCACCCTCCTGGTGCTGATCGCCGTCGGCCTAACGCGGATCCTCGGCCGCGCTCCCGCGGCGGCACGGCATCTCGTCTGGAGTCTCTCCGTCATCGGCCTTCTTCTCCTTCCCGCAACGTCCCTGATCCCGTGGCGCCTCGAGGTCACGGGTCTCGCCACGGTGCGCGACGCATTCGATCCGGCGCCCGCACGCGCGCCAGCTGCCACTCAACCACGCCTCGACGACGTGCGTCAGACGTCAGCCGATCGCGAGATCGCGTCTCCCGCGCCATCGGTCAGCGTCGACGCCGCCGGCGTTACTGAGACTTCGACTGGCTTTGGCCTCGACGCTGCGCCTGTCGTGTCGAGTGACGTCAGTTGGCTGCGCGATCCAGCCGTGGTGTTGATCGTCGCATGGCTTGTCGGGGCGCTCTGGATGTTCGGTCGCCTCGTTGTCGGCGTGGCGAATGTCCGGCGGATGGTCCGCGAGTCCGTGCCTGCGGTGGGAGCAGAGTGGGACGCGCTCGTCGAGAGTGCGCGGCGCTCGATCGGAGCGCGCTCTCCGGCGCGGCTCCTGATCAGCCCCCGCGCGGCGATGCCGTTCACATCCGGTCTCGCCCGGCCCGTCATCGTCCTCCCGGTGTCAGCCGAGGACTGGACGCCCGATCGACGTCGTTCCGTTCTCGCTCACGAGCTCGCCCACGTGCGTCGTCGCGACCTGCTGACGAACGCCGTGGTGCAGTTGGCGTGTGTCGTTTACTGGTTCCATCCGCTCGTCAGGCTCGCCGCTCGGCGCGTACGTATCGAGGCCGAACGTTCCTGTGACGCGCTCGTGGTCGCTGCAGGAACGCGCGCGTCCGACTATGCAGGAGACCTTTTGGAGATTGCTCGCACAATGCGCTCATCAGCAACCGCCGCCGTGGCGTTGGCCGTGGCCCGGCGGTCCGACTTCGAGGGCCGACTCCTCGCGATCCTCGCGCCCGACTGTGGACGAAATCTCCTCACGGCGGCACGTGCGGCGCTGATCGCACTGTCGTTCGCGGCACCCGCCGTTGCCATCGGCGCCGCGGTGCCGGCGACCCGCGGCGAGCCTAACGCCGGCGCGGTGAGCCCCGCCGGTCGCCACACCATGTCTGAGGTCGCCGACACGGGCGTCACGCAGGTAGTGCCGGCGAAACGAGTCGCAACTGTCGCGCCGCCAGCCGGCGAGAGCGCGGTCGCTCAAGTCGCGGCAGAATCGGTGCAGCAGGCGCGCGGTCGTGACACCGCGGTGCCGGCACTCCTCTCCGTCCTGGGCGATGAGCACGCGGCCGTGCGCCTCGCCGCCATCGAGTCGCTCGGACAGCAGGGCGACCCGCGCGCCATCGACGCACTCGTGCAGACGTTGCGAAACGACACCGACGCGCGCGTTCGTGAAGCCGCGGCCGAAGCGCTCGGAAACATCGACAATCCACGCGCGGTCGCGGGGCTCATCGCCGCTCTCGGATCGGAGAAGGTCGCCGCGGTGCGCGCGAAGGTCGCCTGGGCACTTGGCGAGATCGACGATCCGCGCGCCGTCGAAGCCCTCGGCGCGGCCGTGCGCGATCCGGAAGTGGAGGTGAGGCGTCAGGTCGTGTGGGCACTCGGAGAGCTCGAGTCTCCTAGCGCAGTTCCAATGCTTATCCCCGCGCTTCGCGATTCAGACGTCGAGACCCGGAAGCACGCGGCCGAGGCGCTCGGGAACCTCGAGAGCGCGGATGCCATCGATGCGCTCGCGGCCGCGACGAAGGATGCGAACGCGGAGGTTCGGCAACACGCAGTCTCGGCCCTTGGCGAGATCGGCAACAAGCGTGCGTTGCCGGCACTGACAGCGGCGGTGAGCGATGCGGAAGTCGAAGTACGCCGCGAGGCGATTTCGGCCGTCGCCAACCTAGAGGACCTCGAGTCGGCGCC
>Ga0075421_100007290_pt1 | contig 13546 bp, 10 predicted proteins | sample SoiMetdeltSBSDD5_FD_75292 | JGI IMG/M metagenome (GOLD analysis project Ga0075421, IMG submission 75292) | Bulk soil microbial communities from a Populus tree surrounding site in Tennessee, USA - Soil MetaG P. deltoides SBSDD5 | ecosystem: Environmental > Terrestrial > Soil > Tree plantation...
AGCACCACGGCCAGCGAGAGCTGGAGGATGACCAAGCCGTTGCCTAACGTCGTGTGGCTGGACGTCGAGGCGCGGGCGTCGCGGAGAGAGCCGATGAGGTTGCCGCGCACCGCACGCATCGCCGGGAGCAGGCCGAACGCGAGCCCTGCGATGATCGTCATCGCCGCCGTGAACGACATCACGGTCGCATCGAAGCGGATCTCTTGCACCCGTCGCACCGATTCGGGCACGAGCACTCCGAGCACTCGGCTCCCAGCGACCCCGAGGGCCAGCCCGAGCGCGCCACCGGTGAGCGCGAGCAGTCCGTTCTCGGTGACGAGTTGGCGGACGATGCGGGCTCGGCGCGCGCCGAGCGCCGCACGAACCGCGATCTCGCGCTCCCGCGCGGCGCCACGAACGAGGAGCAGATTCGCGAGGTTGACGCAGCCGATGAGCAGGACGATGGCGACCGCACCGGTGAGGGCGAGGAGCGGGCGCCTCACGCTCCCGGTCAGCTGCTCGTGGAGCGGGATGAGCCACGCGCCGACGTCGGCGTTCGTGCTCGGGTATTCACGGGCGACGCGCTCGGCGATGCGCGCGAGATCGGCTTGCGCAGCGGCGACCGAGACGCCGGGTCGCATTCTCCCGATCACGCGGAGGACGACGCATCCGCGGCCGCATCGACTGTCCGCCGGGCGGCGCATCGCCCGATAGAGATCCGGTGCGGCCGCCTGGATCGGCGCGCGGAAGCCCGGCTCGAGAACGCCGATGACCGTCCAGGGCGTCCCGTTCAGGGTGATGCGTCGGCCCAGGATGGACGAGTCGGCGCCGAACCGGCGGCGCCAGAGCGCGTCGCTCAGGACGACCACGGGTTCGGTGCCAGGATCATCGTCCTGCATCGTCAGCGCACGGCCGAACGCGGGCTTGGCGCGAAGGACGTCGAAGAAATTGCCGGAGACGATGAGACCCCCAACTGTCTCGGGCTCGCCGTCGCCCGTTAGGTCGGGGCCCCAGCCTTGGTACGCCGCCATGCCGGCGAAGGTGCGGTTCTGATCGCGCCAGTCGGCGAAGTCAGGAGGCGTGAGCCACTCCGGGGTCTCGCGGCCGCGGGCGCGATAGTCGCTCCAGACCTGGACGAGCTGGTCGGGGTTCGTGTACGGGAGCGGGCGAAGGACGACCGAGCGAAGGACGCTGAAGATCGCGGTGTTCGCGCCAATGCCGATGGCGAGCGTCAGGAGCGCGACGATCGTGAATCCGGGGGAGCGCGTGAGGCCGCGCAGGCCGACGATGACATCCTGTCGCAGTTCGTCGAGCCAGTCGTGATACTGGCGCTCGCGCACAGTCGATTCGCGGATCGAGCGTACTTCGTCCTCGATCGCCTCGCGGTCCCCGAAGGCCTCGAGCGCCGCCCGACGCGCGGCTTCGGGCGTCATCCCCTGCGCCTCGAACTCGCGTGCGCGGAGGTCGAGGTGGAGCTCGAGCTCGCGGTTGACGTCGCGCGAGACCCGGTGGGCGCGGTTCGGAAGGCGGAAAGTTCGCTTCATCGGATTCTCCTACGCCCGCACGGCGTCGAGGGCGATCGTCATGACGCGCGAGTATTCCCGCCACCGCGCGGCCTCCTGCTTGAGCTGCTTTCGGCCAGCGGGCGTTAGGCGATAGAACTTCGCCTCGCGATTGGTCTCCGTGAGGCCCCATTCCTCCTCGAGCAGTCCCTTGCGCTCGAGGCGGTGGAGGGCGGGGTAGAGGGCGCCTTCCTGGACCGCGAGCACCTCGCTCGTCGTCTGTCGGATCCACCGCCCGATGGCGTAGCCGTGCAGTGGCCCCCAGCTCAGCGCCTTGAGGATCAGGATGTCGAGGGAGCCAGTGAACAGATCGGAGCCGGGCATCGTCAGGTGCTCGCGGGTCGAGGTGTTCTACATATAAGTCACTTAGGGGTAGTTGGAAAAGGGGTAGCACCGATGCGGTCACCCGGAGGGGTGGCGCGGGCACGTGCGACTTGACACGATCCGTGTACGCGGTCTAGGTTCCCCCTAGACTTTCAGTGGAAACTCTAGTGGCACCCACCGCCGACCAGCTCGCCCTCGTCAAAGGCACGCTCGACGTGCTCGTGCTCAAAGCCCTCTCCTGGGGCTCAATGCATGGCTTCGAGATCACCACCTGGCTCGAGGACAATTCGGGGGGCACGCTCGAGGTCGATGACAGCGCCCTTTACCACGCCCTTCATCGCATGGAGGAGCGCGGGCTCATCGCTGCCGACTGGGGTGTCACCGAGAACAATCGCCGCGCGCGCTATTACAGCGTGACGTCTGCCGGCCGCTCGCATCTCCGGACGGAGACGACGCGGTGGCTCCGCTACTCACAGATGGTCAGCGGCATCCTCACGGCCGCCGCGCGAACGACGTGACCCACAGGTAGTCACGTCGTCATCGCCGCCGTTTCGCGTCATGCTCCCCTCCCGCGCCCGCCACTTCTTCCGGCTCGCCATTCGCCGTCCCGCCCTCACGGAGCAGGATGTGGATGCCGAGATCGCGTTCCATCTGGAGGCGCGTGCCGCGCAGCTCATCGCGCGCGGTATGTCACCCGACGCCGCGGCCGCGGAGGCGTGGAGGCGGTTCGGGGATGTCGAGATGGCGCGTCACACCCTAACGAGCTCGGCCACGCGCCGGGAGACACGCATGCAGCTTCGAGAGATCCTCGGCAATGTCGGCCAGGACCTGCGCTACGCCGCCCGCGGGATGCGGAAGAACCCCGGGTTCACCGCGGCAGTCGTCCTGACACTCGCCCTCGGCACCGGTGCGAACGCCACCATGTTCGGCGTCGTGGATCGGTTACTACTCCAGCCGCCAGCGCATCTCCGCGCGCCGAACGAGGTGAACCGCGTCTACCTCACGGCGAACGGCGACAACTTTGGCATGTCCATCGGTACCAACCAGTCGTATCGGCGATACCAGGACCTGAGGACGCACGTTCGTACCGCGTCGTACGTTGCCGCGAGTTACGAAACGGAGCTCGTGTTCGGTACCGGTGAAGCTGCGCGCGAGGAGTCTGTCGGACTGGTGAGCGCCAGCTTCTGGCCCATGTTCGGAGTGCAGCCTGCGCTCGGTCGGTTCTTCACCGATGCCGAGGATCAGCTCCCGCAAGGCACGGCGGTCGCCGTCATCGGCTACGGTTACTGGCAGTCCCACTTCGGAGGAGCACGTGACGTCCTCGGAAAGCCCATCCGGATCGGCCGCTCAGACTACACGATCATCGGCGTCACGCCGCCTGGGTTCAGCGGCATTGCGCTCCGCTCCGTCGCTGCATTCCTGCCAATCACGGCGGGCGGCGCCGACATCTTCACGGAGATCGGCGTAGACGACCGGTGGCGCGAATCGTACCGCGTGGGGTGGCTGCAGACGCTCGTCCGGCGCAAGCCTAACGTGAGCGTCGAGGTGGCCGCGGCCGATTTCACGAATGCGTATCGCCTGAGCCTCGAGACGCAGCGGCCCACCGAGCCGCCCGGCCGGGTTCCGCGCGCCGATTCGTTGCGAGCGCGGGCAGAGCTCGCGTCTGTCATTCAGGACCGCGGCCCGCGGCGTAGCCAGGAGGCGACCGTCGCTGTCTGGCTCGTAGGCGTATCGCTCCTCGTGCTGCTCATGGCCTGCGCGAACGTCGCGAACCTGCTCGTCGCGCGCGCCATCCGACGGCGCCGCGAGATCGCGGTGCGACTGGCGGTCGGTGTCTCGCGCGGTCGGCTGTTGGCACAGCTCCTGTCCGAGAGCACCCTGCTCGCCATCGTCGGCGGTGCTGTCGGCGTTCTCGTCGCGCAGTGGGGCGGCGGAATCCTTCGCGCCGTGCTGCTGCCGGACGTCGACTGGACGAGCACCGTGCTCGATCTGCGCGTCGTCGCTGTGACCGTGTTCCTTGCGATCGTCGCTGGACTGCTGACCGGCCTCGCTCCGATGCGTCAGCTCTCGCGGGCGGATGTGGTCTCGGATCTCCGCACCGGTGGACGCGGGGTGAGCCTTCGCGGCTCGCGTCTGCGCCGTGGACTGCTTGTGCTACAGGGGGCCATCTCGGTCGTGCTCCTGGTCGGGGCCGGGCTGTTCGTGCGCAGCTTCCACAACGTGCGGTCGCTCGACCTCGGCTTCCAGCCGGAGCACGTACTGCTCGCGGAGCTCTCCGCACGAGGCGCTCCGATCGATTCCGCACGACGGATCGAGCTGATGGAGCGGCTTCGCGAACGGGCACTGACTGTTCCAGGCGTGCAGCATGCCGCACACACGTTGACGATCCCGTTCAGTCTCGAGTGGAATCAGTACCTCGTCGTGCCCGGCATCGACACTGCGTCGCTGCGCGACCTCTTCTACATCAACCCCGTCGGCCCCGACTACTTCGAGACGATGGGCACGCCACTGGTGCGTGGACGAGGCATCACCGACGCCGACCGCGTCGGCAGCCAGCCGGTGGCGATCCTGAGTCAGGCCGCCGTCAAGCGGATCTGGCCCTCGGAGGATCCGCTCGGCAAGTGTGTGAAGCTGCAGGCCGACGGCCCTTGCCACGTGGTCGTGGGGATTGTCGGCGACATCCGCGTCGAGTTCAACGAAGGGCCGGGTCGTCACGTGTATGTTGCAGCCACGCAAGTCCCGGCGCCGGACTCGCGCATCTTCGTGCGCACGCGCAATGAGGCAGCCACTCAGGCGGAAGTCGTGCGCCGCGCGCTTCAGGAAGTGGTGCCGGGCGCCGCGTATGTGAGCACGCGGCCGCTCGATGGCATCGTGGCGCCAGAGATGCGTTCGTGGCGACTGGGCGCCACGATGTTCACGATCTTCGGTCTGCTCGCGCTCGTCGTCGCGGCCATCGGGCTGTATAGCGTCGTGGCGTACGATGTCTCGCAGCGGACGCGTGAGCTGGGTGTCCGCGTCGCACTCGGCGCGAGCGCGGGGGCGGTGCTGCGCCTCGTGGTGAGTGAGGGCGTGCGCGTCGTGGCGTTGGGGCTTGCGCTCGGTGCGATCGTGGCGCTCGCGTTCGCACGCAAGGTGGGTCCGATGCTTTACGACGTCTCGGCGAAGGATCCGCTGACGTATGCGGGGGTGGTCGGCGTGCTGCTCGTCGTGGCGGTGGTGGCGAGTCTCGCGCCGGCGGTCCGTGCCGCGCGCGTCGACCCGAACGTTGCGTTGCGCGCGGACTGACCGGGTTACCCGATGATCACCTTGTCCAGGACCCCGAACGCTCGCAGGAGGCCAATCACAGTCCATCCGGCCGTCGCGGCGGCCGCAGTGCCGATCCACCACCAGCGCCGTCGGGACTCACGCAAGGCTCCGCCCCAGGCCATGGCCGCCCAGAGTAGGCCTTCGATGAGAAACCAGGGCTCGTTGAAGAAGAGCGCTTGCAGGTCCGCTTCCCTACGGTCGATGCGCCGCCAGAATGGATAGCTGATCGTGAGTGCACCGCTCAGGCTCGCAATGCGCTGCACGATGCCGATCAGTGCATGTGATGCGCAAAGGACTGCGATGATCCAGCACAGGGCGAGCAGAAGAGGACGGGCTCGGCGGCTGTCCCACGCGTTCACCAGCATGACAGGCAGGACTGCCGCGACGAACAACATCACGCCGGCGACGGCGTTGATCCAACGAAACTGCTCGAACGATACGGGTGTGCCCAGCATCCCGAGCGTCCCACCGGCGGCGTAGTACCATCGATACAACCCGTACCCGAACGCCCAGACAGCAGCGAGCCGGCTCGCTCGAATGAGGAGGCGCGCGTCGGCTGCAGGGGTTGTACGAGCACCCGTCGCGGTACGGTGAGAAAAGCGTGCGCTTACCGCTGGCGCTCCGTCGTGTCGGCTCGGAGGATCGCCACGAACCGCGGCTCGTGCCGCAGCGGATCCAGCCCGAACTCTCGGAGCAGGTGAAGCTGGAAGTGGAGATGCCGCGGCCTTGCAAACCGCTCGAGGATGGCGAGGGCTCGCTCGCGCTGGCCGGTCTCGGCGTACATCCACGCCAGATAGACCGCCTCATGAAGGCTCGGACGCAGTGTATCGGCGTCGGCTATGGCGCGTGCGATCAATGAGTCCGCGGCGCGGCGATCGTGACGGCGCCGGGCGACGGTCGCCAATCCCGTCCACCCCCAAACGCGCTCCGGCCCCTGGCCCAGACCCAAGACGGCCGCGAAATCATCGTCGGCTTCCGTGAGTCGGCCCAGCTGGACTAGCACCATCCCACGCGCCTGCCGAGCCAGGATAGTGGTGGGATTGCTTCGCACAGCGCTATCCGCCCAGGTGATCGCCGTATCGGGGTCGCGCTGCCACATGTAGTGAAGCGCGAGGAACGCAAGGGCGTTCGGGTGCGTTGGCCGAATGGCGGTAGCCCGTCGGTACGCGATCAACGCGCTGTCGGCGTCGAGGAGGTCCTCGTAGTGGGTCCCGAGGTTATACCAAGCATCTGCCGAGTTCGAGTCGAGCGCGATGGCGCGGTGGAGCGCGCGAATCACGCCGTACCGTGTGTGCGGCTCGATGAGGTAGAGCGTGGTGGCGCGCGCGATCCACGCGGTGGCGCTCATGCTGTCCGCTTCCAGGGCCCGCTCGCCGGCGCGAACGGTGTACTCCACGATTTGCGCGCGTGGGATTCCGGGAACCTCGAACCGCCAATTCTGTGCGAACATGAGGGCCCGCGTCAGGTCCGCCCACGCATCGACGTAGTCCGAGTCTCGCGCGATCGCGCGCTGCAGGAGGGCGACGGCCCGCGCGACCGACGCCTCCGTGCGCCGCTCGATCTCGGCATGGGCCTGGCGATACAGCACCAGTGCCAGCGTATCGCGTGTGCCGCCCGCGCGGCTCGGCTCCACGCCGGGCGCGTGACGCGTCGCCAACGCCCACCCGGCCACCGCGGCCAGCGCAACCGTGACGACCGCAAGAGTGACGACACGTGGACGAAGCGCGCGACGAGGGACGGCCCCGGTCGCACTCCCGGCTGGCCGACGCGATCTCCCACCCGAGTCGGCGCCCGTCGCGAACGCGCCGGCGACCGCTGCGGCAAACTCTCCGGCGGTCGCGTACCGGTCCGCAGCGACAGGCACCAATGCGTGCGCGATCACCGCATCGACGGACGGTGGGACGGTGGCACGGATCCGTGTGATCGACGGGATGGATGCGGAGCGCTTCCGCGCCGCGAGCGCCTCGGTGGTTGCTCCCGTGAACGGTGGCTCACCGGCGAGCATCTCGTAGACGACACACGCGAGACTGTACACGTCGGTCCGTCCGTCCACGCGGCTGTCTCCCATCGTCTGCTCGGGAGACATGTACGTGGGCGTGCCGAGCGTGAGACCGGTTTGCGTTAGGCGACGGTTGGTGTCCGCCGCCGCCACCGCGCCCGACGAATCGCCGGCGTTCGGCAGGGCCCGTGCGATCCCGAAGTCAGCCACGAGCGCGTGGGCTCGCCCGTCACGGGCGTACGCGGCCAGCAGAATGTTGGCCGGCTTGATGTCTCGATGAACGATGCCGTTCCGGTGCGCGTAGTCGAGCGCATCCGCGACCTGGCGCGTGATCTCGACGACCGTCTCGATCGCGAGCTGCCCTTCGCGCTCGATCTTCTGACGGAGCGACTCACCATCGACATACGGCGTGACGTAGTAGAGCCAGCCGGCTGACTCCCCGCTGTCGAAGAGGGAGAGAATGTGGGGATGCTGCAGTGCGGCCGTGACGGTGACTTCGCGCTGGAATCGCTCGACGCCCATCGCGGCGGTCACGTCGGGGCGCAGCACCTTGAGCGCGACGGCGCGGCCGTGGCGCAGGTCACGCGCGAGATACACGGTTGCCATTCCGCCGGCGCCGATCTTCCGCTCGATGCGGTATCGATCGGCGAGGCTCGATTGCAGGGCCCCCGTGGGGTCGACCATGGCGCAAACTTCGCACCCGCCGACGCCGCCTGCCAGTCGGTTGCGATGTCAACCTCCGGCCTACTGCTCCTGCCCCGGAGGTGTTCTTAGTTCACGGTCGGTAACGGTGGGCCGTCGCACACGAGTACGATCTCCCCGCCGAGGGTAAGGTGGAGAGGCGGCATCCAACGACGATGCGCCAATCACCTATAGTCGGTCCTTTCACTCCTGTCTGTAGGAGTTGACCCTGACTTCGGTAGAGGATTCGCCGACTCGCGCTGTGCTTACCGAATCCCGGCGGCGGCCGTCCTACGACGCACGGCCCCCGAACGCGATGATGTAGCCATCCGGGTCCTCGACGTAGAAGTCCTTCGTGCCCCATGCTGTCGGCATCAGTGGTCGCAGAATCGTGACGCCATTCGCGACGCACTGGTCGTAGAACACTTCGATGCCGTCCACACCCGCTGCTGCATCGAGATGCTCGTGCTCGCGCCGGTCCTCCCGTTCGGCGTGGTTTTTCGGCGCCTCCTTCAGGTGAAGCTCGAGCCCGTCCCGTTCCCCGATCGCGTAGAACCCGTCCCAGGGTTCGCCAAACGTGAAGCCCAGCTTCTGGTAGAATGGGATCGATCGCGCCAAGTCATCCACCAGGAATTGCGGAGCGAACGCGGTCAGCCGTGCTTGCGTCTCGAGGTCGGACATTCGTCTACGCCTTCGTGCTAGGGTGGCCTGGCGCTCGAGGTTCCGATTCGGAGTGCTCAGGGTGTTCGCGTGCTACGCAGGGGGCATTACCTCGAGGCGCTTTGCCTCTGCCATCGGCACGATTTCATCGACGAGCTTGGACAAGAGATCGTCGAGGTCGCGATACCGGAGCGTGGGCTTGATGACATTCTGCTCACGTTGAAGGGAGGAGAACGTCGCCCATTCCTTCCCCGTGCGATTGATGACCGGGACGACGGGCACCGACAGAAAGCGCGGAACGATCGCTTCCAGCTCCGACTGAATACTGCGTGGTTCACTCAGATCGGCGATGATGAAGCGAGACAACGCCGCGAACCCCACGACCGACTCTACGAGATCGCGCGATTCGGGTCGCCGATACGTGAACAGCTCGGCGATGTACCTGTTAGGATGCCGGGCGAGGTGTTCCTGAATCGCCTCGAGGATCTTGAGCCGCCTTCCGATGAAGCGCCCGAGGATGAGCACGCGACGGCGCGTCAGCTCGGACATGATCTCACCGAAGTTGAGCCCATCCAGCTCCCGTGCTCGCTGCACCGTGTTGCGGACGCTGACTTCGTGGTCCTTGCGCGCTGCCTTCTGGTGCTTCGCGACCGCCGCTGAGCTGGCACGTGGGAAGAGAACAGCCTGCGCCGAGGGCATGTAGACCATGTAGAGGCCCCAATCGAACAGGTCCTGCTCCTTCCCGCGTTCCATCGCGTGCACGCGCGCGCGCCCAACAGCCTCGTCCAGGGAGAGGCCGACGGCGAGCGATTCATAGAGGCGTTCGCAGAACTCGATGGTGCTGTTCGAGAGGACGGCACCGTTGACACCGATGAGCGCGGCAACGCCGGCTTGCAGCAACGGCTCCACCACCGGCCAGTGACCGCTGTTGCACGCGCTCAGGACCACGAGTCGCGTGTTCGCGGCACGCATGGCGTTCGCCAGGTCCTCCATGTAGTACCGCGGTGCCGTGCTCGGAGCAGATTCGGTTGGCATCTCCTGGATCAGGTAGGTACGGCCGTCTGATCCGAAGTCGCAATGTCCCGCATAGTGGAAGATTGCCGAGCTGGTCGACCAGTCCTCGCCGAACGCGTCGGCCGCGATCGTGAAGCGCATCGACAGGTACTTCGCAACCGGTTTGAGCGCGGTTCGAAGCAGGTCGTATTCCTTCCAAACCTCCCAGCCGTCCAGGCTGCCCTGCCAGAACGCGCCGATGAAGTCGAGCGTTTGCTTGCCGGTGACCGGCGCGAGCGACGTCATCGGCTGCGCTGGCATCCGCACCATCGAAATGGTCGGTTCCAGCAGGAGGAACCCGGAGAGGGCATCGCTCTCGATGCGGTCCGGCCGGTACACGTACTCCCAGGGGAGGTCGATCAGCGTCTTGTCGAACGCCAGGCGGATTCGCAGACCGCGGTTCCGGCGTCGCACGCAATCGGCCAGGCTCTCGGCCAGCAGATTGAACACGGGTGGCGGCAGCAACACATCGGCGAGTCGCTTGCCGAGCTCCGTTGCCTCCGCCTGTGTGATGAGCCCGCGCCCGCTGCTACCACGCAGGTCCGTACGGAAGCTGGAACGGATGCCGTCGGCTTCGGACGCGGGGAACTCGATGGTGACCGGGCGGCTGAGTTGTCCTGCGGGTGACGTGTCGACAGTAATCTCGATGTTGCGCGCGTTCTTTCGTCGCGCACGGATTACGAAGTCTGCGTACTCGATGGCTCCGCCGACGCCGGGACGTGCCTTTCGTGTCGAGCTGCGTTTCGTCTTTCGTGGACGCGAACGAGTAGCCATGCGCAGTCTCCTTGTCGATCGATTACTGCCTAACGCGACGCGTCCGACCGCCGGCCAAACAGACGACGGACCAGGTTGACCAGCGACTCCCAGATCGCGCGAGCGATCAGCGGCAGAATCTTTACCGGCTTTGCGGTAGCAAACGCTGCCTGCGTCGCGGTCGGCGCCACGCGTGTACTGCTCGCCGGCGAGGGTGGCGGGACTGCGACGCTTGCCGCAGGGATAGCCGGCGCACCGCCGACGTCGGCGGCCGGCGCCGAGGCGGCGGGCCCAGTTCCAGCGGGCGTCTCGAGCGTGGCCCGCACGCAGTCGGCGAACTGCCGAAACATCTGCTTGTTCACCGATTCGATCATCCCGCGGCCAAACTGCGCGATCTTCCCGACAATGTCGAGGTCGGCAGTTACCCGGACTTCCGTCTGCCCACCCTCGAGCGGCACGACCGCGCTCGTGATCGACACCTTCGCCGACCCTCCGCCGGCACTCTCGCGTCCCTCGCCAACCATCCGAACGACCCGCGCGGCATCATCGCGCTCCGTGATCACGACTTTCCCACTGTAAGCGGCCACGACGGGGCCGACCTTGACCTTCACTTTCCCAAGGAAAGTCGACTCGTCCTGCACTGACGTGAGCTCCGCGCCAGGCAAGCAGGCCACGACCTGGCGAGGGTCGATCAGATATGACCAGACACGGTCGGCCGGTGCCTGGAGCTGGAACGTCTCCTCCGTCTTGAGCGGCACAGGGGCCTCAGGTGTGGTGTTCCGATGGAACGCTCGAACGCCCAATGGTCGGTGCTTCACCGGCGTCGCAACGCCGCTCACACCCACGACCGCACCGTCCATCGGGAGGTTATTGACACTCGCGTGCCGCTGGTCACTTTAGCGCCCTGGGCAATCGCGTCAAGCAGGTCCCTTTCCGCGCGTCGGAGGCGTGAATGATTCCGTCCTCGTTCGACTACGTCGCCCCCTCATCGCTCGATGAAGCCATCGCCGTCCTCGGCGAGCATGCGGGCGATGCGAAAGTGCTTTCCGGGGGGCAGAGCCTCATCCCGATGCTCAAGTTGCGACTCGCAGCACCCACGGTGCTCGTCGACATCAACCGGATTCCGGGGCTCGACTACATCGAAGAACGCGATGGCGCCCTGCACATTGGCGCGCTCACTCGCGAGCACGCCCTCGAGGCGTCCACCGTGGTGCGCGCGAAATACCCGATCCTGCTCGACACCGCGCGCGTGATCGCGGACCCCATCGTGCGCAACAGTGCGACCGTGTGTGGCAACGTCGCGCACGGGGATCCGGGGAACGACCACCCGGCGACGATGATCGCCCTCGGTGCGTCCTTCGTCGCGCGTGGACCTAACGGGACGCGAAGCATTCCGGCGCGCGAGTTTTTCCAGGGGCTCTTCACGACGGCGCTGTCAGAGGACGAAATCGTCACGGAGATCGTCATCCCCGCGCCGCCACCGCGGTCCGGCGGCGCGTACTTCAAGCTCGAGCGCAAAGTCGGGGACTACGCGACCGCCGCCGTCGCCGTTCAGCTGACACTCGGTGCCGGGAACGACTGTGCGCGTGTCGGGATCGGCCTGACGAATGTCGGCTCGACGCCGATCGCAGCTACGCAGGCCGAATCGTTCCTCGTGAACAAACCCCTCGACGACAGGACGATCGCGCAGGCAGCCCAACTCGCCGCGGATGCGGCCGATCCGTTCGAGGACCGCCGCGGCACCGCGGATTACAAGCGGGACGTCATCCGCGTGCTCACCGCGCGCGCGATCCGTCTCGCCGCCCAGCGCGCCCAGGGCACGGCACCCACCGCCGGGAGGGCCTGAGCATGTCGACACACAAGATCACCGTGACCGTCAACGGCCAGCAGCACTCGGCCGAGGTCGAGTCGAGGCTGCTGCTCGTCCACTTCATTCGTGAGAACCTGCGACTGACGGGGACGCACATCGGGTGCGACACGACACACTGCGGTGCGTGCACCGTGCTGCTCGACGAGCGCCCGGTGAAGTCGTGCACGCTGTTCGCCGTTCAGGCGAACGGCCGTGCCGTGCGGACGGTCGAAGGGTTGGAGCAGAACGGCCAACTCCACCCGGTGCAGGCGGGCTTCAAGGAGGAGCACGGGCTGCAGTGCGGCTACTGCACACCGGGGATGATGATGACGGCCACGGCCCTGCTCGAGGGGAATACGAACCCGAGCGAGCTGGAGATCCGCGAGGCCATCTCCGGCAACCTGTGCCGCTGCACGGGTTACGTGAACATTGTGAAAGCGATCCAGCACGCGGCGAAGGAGATGCGCGGCGCGGCCGCCGTCCCGTCGCAAGCGGCCAACGAAGCCGACGCCACCGTCCACGCCTAACAAACGGGGGGAACATGCAACAGCAGCGCACGAGCCCCGAAGTCGGCGGGATGGGGCACTCGATCAAGCGGAAAGAAGACGGACGCTTCCTTCGCGGCAAGGGCAACTACGTCGATGACGTCGTCCTGCCGGACATGCTCTACATGGACATCGTCCGCAGCCCGTACCCGCACGCGAAGATCCTGAAAATCGACAGCACAACCGCGCTTGCCACCCCGGGCGTGCTCGCCGTCATCACCGGGCGAGATCTCGAGAAGTACAACCTGCACATGATGCCCACGCTCATGAGCGACACCCAGATGGTGTTGCCCACCGATCGCGTGGTGTATCAGTCGCAGGAGGTCGCCGCGGTCATCGCGACGAGTCGGTACGCAGCGGCTGACGGCGTGGCGGCGGTGGAGGTGGAGTACGAGCCGCTCGACGTAGTCGTCGACCCCTACAAGGCCATCGAGCCGGGCGCGACGCTCGTACGTCCCGACCGAAAGAACACGAACCACATCTGGCACTGGGAGGCGGGGAACAAGGACGCCACCGACAAGGTGTTCGCCGAGGCGGACCTGAAAGTGGCGGAGCACCTGTACATCCCCCGCATTCACGTCGCGTCCATCGAGACGTGCGGGTGCGTGGCCAGCTACGACAAGGCCAACGAGAAGCTCACGGTCTATATGACGACGCAGGCGCCGCACGCCGTGCGGACCGTCGTGGCGCTCGTTGCCGGACACGTGGGACTTTCCGAGGAGCGCATCCGCATCATCTCCCCCGATATCGGCGGTGGGTTTGGCGGGAAGGTGCCGGTGTACCCGGGGTACGTGGTCGCGATCGCGGTCTCGTTCCTGTTAGGCAAGCCGATCAA
>Ga0075421_100007294_pt1 | contig 13543 bp, 16 predicted proteins | sample SoiMetdeltSBSDD5_FD_75292 | JGI IMG/M metagenome (GOLD analysis project Ga0075421, IMG submission 75292) | Bulk soil microbial communities from a Populus tree surrounding site in Tennessee, USA - Soil MetaG P. deltoides SBSDD5 | ecosystem: Environmental > Terrestrial > Soil > Tree plantation...
ACGAACTCCCGGATGTCGGCGCCCGCGGAGAAGGCGCGCTCACCGGCGCCGGTCACGACGACGACCTTCACGCCCTCGTCGACGGCCACGGCGTCGAAGCAGCGGGTGAGGTCACGGCGCATCGCCTCGTTCATGGCGTTGTGCACGTCGGGACGATTCAGGGTGACGGTCGCCACGTGCTCCGCCACGGCATAGGTGATCGCCTGGTAGTCGCTCATCGGATGACCTTCCGGTTTCGCAGATCCGCGAGCTCGCTGTCGTCGTAGCCCGCGCATCGGAGGACCTCGTTCGTGTGCTGGCCGAGCGTCGGCGCCGGCCCGACGTCCTGCGTCTTCGTCTGGGCGAACAGCAGCGGCGAAGCAGGCAGCGTCAGCGTTCCAACTTCGGGGTGCTCGTACGTGCGCGCCATCGCGTGGTGCTGTGTCAGCGGATGGCGCCGGAACTCCTCGATGGTGTGCACGGGCCCGGCCGGGATGTCGGCCGCATGGAGCGCCTCCAGCCAGGCGTCGCGCCGGCGCGACCGGAAGCGCGCCTCCATGATCGGCAGCAGCACCTCGCGGTTGTCGAGCCGGAGCATCCACGAGGCAAAGCGGGGGTCGTGGGCCAGCTCGGCCATGTCGAGGACCTGACAGAGCTTGACCCAGAACGACTGGTTGCCGCAGGCGAGGAACAGCCATTCGCCATCGGCGGCCTGGTAGAGACGATAGGTCGGGTTGTCGCGGAAGACGGAGGGCTTGCCCGGATAGTTCACGAAGTTGCCCGCCTGCAGCGCGGCCACGGCGTGGAAGAGCGAGGTCTCGACCTTCTGGGCCACGCCCGTGCGCTCGCGCACGAAGAGCGCAGCGAGCACGCCCTGCGCCGTGAGCGCCGCCGCGTAATAGTCGACGACGGCGATCCGTAGATATTGCGGCGGGCCACCGAAGCCCTGGAGGGCCATGATCCCGGCCATGCCCTGGAGCACCGGATCGAAGCCCGGGCGATCGACGTACGGACCGGTGGAGCCGAAGGCCGTGGTCGAGCAGTAGATGAGTCGTGGATTGAGCTCGCGCAGGGTCGCCTCGCCCACGCCGAGCCGCTCGGCGACACCGGGGCGCATGTTCTCCATCACCACGTCGGCATCGCGCGCCAGCCGCTGCACGACGGCCAGCCCGTCGGACGTCTTGAGGTTCACGCAGACGGATCGCTTGCCGCGATTCCACGCGTGAAAGCCCGGCAGCTCGCGGAACGAGTCGCCGTCGAGCGACTCGATCTTCAGGACGTCGGCACCCATGTCGGCGAGCATCGTCGCCGCGTAGGAGCCGGCGATGTAGCTGGTGAGGTCGACGACGCGGACACCGTCGAGAGGCGGGCGGAGGTCAGCCACCTCGGGTCAGTGGGCGACGCGCCGGACGATCAGCTCGCGGTGGTGATCGGCGTCGCCGTACAGTGGCTCGAGCGCCTTGGCGCGCTTGAAGTACAGATGGAGATCGTACTCCCAGGTGAATCCGATGCCGCCGTGCACCTGAATGGCATCGCCGCACACCTTCCGCGAGGCGTCGCTCACATAGGCCTTCGCGACGGAGGCCGCCAGCGGCCCGTCCTCGCCGTCGTTCTGCAGCGCCCACGCCGCGTAGTAGACGGCGGCGAAGGAGTTTTCCACGTCGAGCAGCATGTCGGCGCACTTGTGGCGAATGGCCTGGAAGGAGCCGATGGGCTGACCGAACTGCTCGCGCACCTTCGCGTAGTCGACGGCCATGTCCAGGCACCGCCGCGCGGCGCCGAGCATCTCGGCGGCGGCACCCACGGCGCCCCGCTGCAGCAGAAAGTCGAAGGCGCCGCTCGCGGGCAGGCGGGCCTCCGCGGCCACGGCCGCGCCGTCGAGGGTCACCGTCGACAGGCGGAGGCCGGGATCCATGCTGGTGAGCGGCGTCACGGTCACGCCGGGCGCCGAGGGCTCCACGGCGAACACGGCCGGCGCCGTGCCCGCCAGCGCGGGCACCAGGATGACGTCGGCGACGTGGGCCCACGGTACGAACTGCTTGACGCCGGTGAGCATCACCTTGCCGCCGCGCTCTTCCGCGCGCGTCTGGAGACGGCCCGCATCCCAGTCCAGCTCGCGCTCCATCAACGCCACCGACGCGCGCGCGCTGCCGCCGGCGACGGCGGGCAGCCAGCGGCTCTTCTGGGCGGCGGTGCCGAAGCGATCGAGCGCCATGGCCGCGAGGACGGTCGGCAGATAGGGCGACGGGCAGGCGGCCCGACCGAGCTCCTCCTGGAGGATGGCCGTCTCCACCAGACCGAGCGCGCTGCCCCCGGCCTCCTCGGGCAGCGCGAGACCCAGCCAGCCGAGCTGTGCCATCTCCTTCCAGAGGGTTTCGCTGTCGCCGCGCGGGTCGTCCCACAGGGCGCGCACCTGGGCCGGCTTCATGTGCTCGTCGAGGAACGCGCGCGCGGAGTTCTTCAGCAGCTGCTGGTCGGGGCTGAACGAGAAATCCACGCTCGCCTCCTTATGACTTCACGCGATCCGCGCGGATCTCCTTGGGGAGACCGAGCACGCGCTCGCCGATGACGTTCTTCTGGATCTCCGACGAGCCCGAGTAGATCGTGCCCGCGCGCGCCCACAGGAAGGCATACGCCCAGCTCGAGCGAACTCCGGACGACGAGTCGACGTCGAGACTGGATTCCTCCAGCCCGCCGTCGGTGACCTGCCCGTACGGACCGAGAATCTCGAGGCACAGCTCGTAGTAGCGCTTTTCGAACTCGCTGTACGACAGCTTGGTGATCGACGAGGCGGCACCCGGCGAATCGCCCTTCTGCAGCATCGAGAGCACGCGAAGCGCGGCGTAGCGCTGAACCTCCATCTCGGCGTAGACGCGCCCCAGCTTGGTGCGCACGACGGGATCCTCCAGCAGCGCCTTGCCGCCGCGCCGGAGCTTCCTGGCCGCCTCCACGAGCCGGTCGAAGGCCGAGGCGTAACGCGTGACCCGCGCGATCGAGTTGCCGCCGCGCTCGAAGCCGAGCGTCGTCTGCGCGATCTCCCAGCCCTGCCCGAGGCGTCCGAGCAGATCGGACTTCTCGACGCGGGCGTTGGTCATGAAGACCTCGTTGAACTCGGCACTGCCGGTGATCTGCTTGAGCGGGCGCACTTCCACCCCGGGCTGGCGCATGTTGAGCAGGAAGCACGAGATGCCCTTGTGCTTGGCGACGGACGGATCGGTTCGCGCCAGCAAGATGCCCCAGTCTGAGATGTGACCGCCGCTCGTCCAGATCTTCTGGCCGTTCACCTCGAAGTAGCTGCCGTTGTCCTCCGCGCGCGTGCGCAGGCTCGCCAGGTCGGAGCCGGAGTTCGGCTCCGAGTAGAGCTGGCACCAGATCTCCTCGGCCGCCAGGATCTTCTTCAGATAGCGCTGCTTCTGCGCGTCGGTGCCGTGGATGATGATGGTCGGCCCGATGAAGCCGATGCCGAGGCCGTTGATCGGCGCCGGCGCGTTGGCGCGCGCCATCTCGTCGGCCACGATGGCCATCTTCATCGGCGAGGCGCCCTGTCCGCCGTATTCCTTCGGCCATCCCATGCCGACGTAGCCCGCCTCGAACATCCGACGGTGCCACGCGCGGCGCTCGTCGAGCGTCTTCAGCTCGGTGCGCGGGACGTTGCCTTCGAGCCACGTGCGCGTCTGATCACGGAACGCGCGGTCTTCCGGGGACAGATTCAGATCCATCACGGCCTCCTGGAATGCCCGGTTCTAACACGCGCGCCCGGGTGAAGCAACGCCGCCACCCCACCGTGCCTCACACTCGTGAGCGGGGATTCGAGGCGCGGTCCGGCTGGGCGGGGATCCGAGGCGCGGCCCGGCTGAGCGGGGATTCGAGGCGCGGCCCGGCTCAGCCGGGCCGCGACGAGCGCCGGGGGGTCTGGGGGGCCATGTCGGGGCCCCCCAGTTGGTAGATCGCCGTGTGCAGGATGTGGGCGACCGGGCGTGCGGAGTCGCCGGCGACGATGACGAGATCGACCTCGACGAACTCGCGGCCTTTCTTCTCGAACACCGATCGCACCTTGCCGCGCGTGGCGAGCCGATCGCCGACGCGCGCGCCACCGAGATGGCGCACGACGCTGCCGACGTGGATCCACGGACCCATGGCCACGTTGCGGTCCAGGGCACGGTTGGCCAGCTCCAGATAAAAGCCCGGATGCACGACGGCGTCGGCGCCGCGATAGAGGGCGAGGGGGTCCTCGACCTTGGCGAGATAGTCGGCGGCCCGGGCGGCGTCGTAGTGGGCGTGCGGCGTGCCGAGCGTCCCCACCGACGACAGATGCGCGCGCGTCGCCGCCGGCCGCGGGTCCGGCAGCGCGGCCACCGGATACACGGCGACGTTGACCGGCGTGGGGCGGCCGGCCGGAATGGTCGCCGACAGCGTCGCGCATTCCGGGGTGGCCGCGGTGCCGGCGCTGAGCATCATGGTGACGCCGGTGGCGTCGCGCGCGGTGACGGCGCCACGAACGACCACCTCCTCACCGTCGAGCACCGGCTTGACGAACCGCACGCTCGCGGTGCCGCGCATGAGCCACGCGGGGCCGAAGGCCGCTGCCAGCGGCTGGGTCATGTAGGCGTAGACCATGACGCCGGGGACGAGCGCGCCCCGGAAGCCATAGCGGCGGGCGGTGTCGTCATCGTGGATGGCGTTCTCGCCCGTCGACGAGACGTTGCGTGCCTTCACGCGGTACACGGGCAGCGAGTCCGTCACCCGCGGGAGTGTACGCGCCGCTCGCGACCGCGGTCAATGTGGGTATAATCGCGTTCGTGCGCGCGCTCGTCATCGTCCTCGCCGTCGTCGCCGTGCTCGTGGTCGGAGTGCTCGTGTGGGCGGTCGGCGTGAACAACCAGCTGGTCACCCTCGATCAGAACGTCAACGAGAAGTGGGCGCAGGTCCAGAACGTCTATCAGCGGCGCGCCGATCTCATCCCCAATCTCGTCGAGACGGTCAAGGGGTTCGCGGCGCAGGAGCGAGCCGTGCTGACGGAGGTGACCCAGGCGCGCGCCAACGCCACCAGCATCCGCCTGACGCCGGAGGCGCTCAACGACCCGCAGGCGATGGCGAAGTTTCAGGCCGCCCAGAACCAGCTGTCGGGGGCTCTGAGCCGACTGCTGGTGACCGTGGAGCGCTATCCGGAGCTGAAGTCGAACGCGAACTTCCTGGCCCTCCAGACGCAGCTCGAGGGAACCGAGAACCGGATCACCGTCGAGCGCCAGCGGTACAACGAGGCGGTGCGCGAGTACAACACGCGCCTCCGTCTGTTCCCCGCCAGCGTCATCGCGGGCGTCATGGGTTTTCGGCCGAAGGCGTTCTTCGAAGCGGCACCCGGCAGCGAGACGCCGCCCAAAGTGAAGTTCTAGCCTGCTCCTTGCGCTGTTTCTTGCCCTCGCCCTGACCCTTCCGCCGGCGCCGGCCGGCCGCGTGAACGATTACGCCGGCCTGCTCTCCGCCTCCGACCGCGAACGGCTCGAATCGCGCCTGGCCGAGCGCGAGCGCGCGACGGGGGCGCAGGTGGTGGTCGCCGTCTTTCGCTCGCTCGAGGGCGAGAATCTCGAGGATGTGTCCATCCGGTTGGCGCAGCAGTGGCGCATCGGGCAGAAGGCGCTCGACAACGGCGTCATCCTGCTCGTGTTCCTCGAGGACCGGAAGGTCCGACTCGAGGTCGGCTACGGCCTGGAGCCGGTGATCCCGGACATCGTCGCCGGCGCGCTGATCCGCGACACGCTGGCGCCGCGGTTCCGGGAGGGGCGCTACGCAGCGGGGATCGAGGCGGCCACCGAGGCGATCTACGCGCGGATCTCGGGTCAGCCGGTCGGTACGCCCGCGCCGGGCGCGCGCGGCCGGCCCGGGCCGACCGGCGTCGATCCCGCAACGGGCCTCCTGATGCTCCTCATCTTCGGAGTCTTCGGCGTCGCCATCCTCAGCGCCATGCGAAACGCTTCCCGCCGTGGCTACACCGCCGGCCGGGGTGGCTGGCATTCGCCGCCGCCGATCTTCTGGGGCGGCGGACGCGGGTGGTCGGGCCGTGGTGGCGGCGGCTTCTCGGGCGGTGGCGGACGGTTCGGCGGTGGTGGAGCGAGCGGGAGCTGGTGATGTCCCGGCATCCCGGCTGGGCCCGGCGGCTCTTCACCCGGGCGGACCTCGACGCGATCGTGGCCGCCGTGAACGCGGCCGAGGAGCGCACGGCGGCGGAGATCCGCGTGCACCTCGAGCCGCGAGTGGCGCTCGGACGACGGCAGGCGACGGCCGACGCGCTGCCGCGAGCGCGCGAGGTCTTCGTCGCGCTGAAGATGCACGAGACGGCGCTGCGCGGCGGCGTGCTCATCTACCTGGCCGTCGAGGACCGCAAGCTGGCGATCGTGGGCGACGAGGCGATTCACGCGCGGGTGGACCCGGGCTACTGGGAGACGATCCGGGACCACATGGTGGAGCGGCTGCGCGACGGCGCCGCGCGCGACGCCGTCGTGCAGGCGGTGCAGGACGTCGGCGCCGTGCTGGCGCGCGAGTTCCCGCGGCGTCCCGACGACGTCGACGAGCTGCCCGACGACGTCAGCTTCGGCCGCTGAGCCCTCTCGTCGGCACACCGCGTGCAAATCGGTGTGTCATGCCCGAATCTGACGGCGTGCTTCGTGGAATGACGGCGGGGCTCGTGGCCGCCGGCGTCATGTCCGCGGTTCGGCTGATCGCGCATCGCGCCGGACTCATCGACCGCATGGTGCCGCAGGTGCTCCAGGAGCGTGCCGCCGGCGCCGCGGGCATCGACGTGCCGGGCAGCGCGCATCAGCTCGCCGCCGAAGCGCTCCACCACGGCGTGAGCCTGGCCGCCGGCGCCGCGCTCGGCGCCCTCACCGCGACGCCGAGCGTGAGCATCGGCGTCGTCTATGGCCTCGCGATCTGGGTCGTCGACGCGCTCGGATTGCTGCCCGCGCTGCGCGTGCAGCGAGTCGGCGGTCGCGGCGTCGATGCCGTGGCGCACGGTATCTTCGGCGCTGCGCTGGCTTTCGCGATGCGCGAGCTGGCCTCGCAGCCGCGACTCACGCCGAAGCCGGCGGCCGTCCCGTTGCGAGCTCGTGTAGGATGAAGCGGTGATGACGCGCGTCGCCCTGGCCATCGCCGTGGCCGCCGCGATGCTCGCCCCGCACCTCGCCATGGCGCAGGCGGCGAGCCCGACCGAGACGCAGCTCCAGATCGAGCGGCGGCAGCGGCGAGCGATTGTCCGCCCGACTCCCCCCGCGGAGACGGTCGAGCGCGACGTGCAGGCCGCCGCGGCGGAAGTCGAGCAGCGCCAGCGGCACGACGCGGCGGTTCGTGAGCTGCGCCGGCCGCTGCGGCCCGATCTCGACTACGACGTCAAGAGCGGTATCCAGTCGCAGCGTCTGAACGAGGTGTTGCAGTCGCGATAGCGCTTCGGAGGGGGCCTCGGTGGTCCCCTCCGATGCCTCCCTCAGGACAGGATTGCGGCGGCGGAGCCGCCGCTCGAACCGCATATGCTACGCTCCGACTTCCGATGAACCGCGACGAGATACCGACTCCAGCGTTGCTCTTGGACCTCGATCGCTTTGAGCGAAATGTCGCCCGCATGGCGGAGCATGTGCGGCGGGCGGGGAAGGCGCTGCGGCCGCATGCGAAGACGCATCGGTGCCCGGAGATTGCGCGCCGGCAGGTGGCAGCGGGGGCGCTGGGCGTGGCGTGCGCGAAGCTGGGCGAGGCCGAGGTGATGGCGCGGGCCGGGATTCGCGGGCTGCTGATCACCACCGAGGTCGTGGCCCCCAGCGCCGTGCGGCGCCTGATGCGGCTCGTGGCCGAGGCGCCGGACACGATGGTCGTCGTCGATCATCCCGAGAACGTCGAGACGCTGGCGCGCGCGGCCTCGGACGATCAGGTCGTCGTCAACGTGCTGGTCGACATCGACGTGGGCGGCCGGCGGACCGGGGCGCAGGCCGGTGACCCGGCCGTCAGCCTGGGCCGCCTGGCGACGTCGAAGTCGTCGCTCCGGCTGCGCGGGCTGCAAGGGTATGCCGGCCACTGTGCCCACGTGATCGGCTGGGAGGCGCGGCGGCGGGCCTCGCTCGAGGCCATGGCGCCGCTGATGGAGACACGCCGCCGATTCGAGGCGGCCGGCCTGCCGGTCGAGATCGTGGCCGGTGGCTCGACGGGGACGCACGACATCGACGTGGAGCTGCCCGGACTGACCGAGCTGCAGAGCGGCTCCTACTGCGTGATGGACGTCGACTACCGGCGCGTGGGCGGTCGGCGGGGCGACGCACTCACGGAGTTCGAGATGGCGCTGACGGTGGTGGCCACCGTGGTGAGCGTGCCCACGGCAGATCGCGCCATGGTCGATGCCGGCCTCAAGGCGTTTTCCACCGACAAGCCGTTTCCGCCGGAGCCCGTGGAGCGGCCCGGTGTCACATACGGGTTCGCCGGCGACGAGCACGGTCGGCTGACGGTCGTCGATCCGCAGCGACCGGTGCGACTCGGCGAGCGCATCGAGTTCTTCCCGCCGCACTGCGATCCCACCTTCAATCTCTACGACCGCGTCTGGTGCGTGCGCGCCGGCAAGGTCGAGGCGGTCTGGGACATCGCCGCCCGCGGGCGCTCCGACTGACGCGTCGCCGGAAGATGGAACGGCGGCGACTTGGCCGGACGGACATGGACGTGAGTCCGCTCGGCTTCGGCGGCAGCGAGATCGGATACGAGTCCGTGAGTCAGACGACGGTCACCCGGCTCCTGAATGCGGCCCTCGATGCGGGCCTCAACGTGATCGACACTGCCGAGTGCTACGTCGACAGCGAGGCGTTGATCGGGGCGGCCGTCGGCAGCCGGCGTCGTGAGCTATTCGTCTTCACGAAGTGCGGCCATCCCCGGGGCTTCGGCGCCGGCGACTGGCGGCCGGCGTCACTGCTCGCCTCGGTCGAGCGCAGTCTCGAGCGCCTGCGCACCGACGCGGTCGATCTCGTGCAGCTGCACTCCTGCAGCGAGGCCGAGCTCCGCCGAGGGGCCGTCATCGAGGCGCTCGACACGGCGCGGGCGCGAGGGATGACGCGCTACATCGGGTACAGCGGCGATGGCGCGGCCGCGCGCTACGCTGTCGAGACCGGGCGCTTCGACACGCTGCAGATCTCGATCAGCATTGCCGATCAGGAGGCACTCGACGGCGCGCTCCCCCTGGCGCGCCGTCGTGGCCTCGGCGTGATCGCGAAGCGCCCGCTCGCCAACGCCGCCTGGCGCACCGGCACCCGGCCGCGCAACGGGTATCACCACGAGTACTGGCGCCGTCTGCGCGAGCTGGATTACGACTTCCTGCGTGCGCCGGTGACCGAGTCCATCGCCACCGCGCTGCGCTTCACCCTGTCGGTCGACGGCGTCCACACCGCCATCGTCGGCACCACCAACCCGGAGCGCTGGGCGCAGAACGCCGCGCTGCTGGCCCGCGGACCGCTGCCGAAGCGGGAGATCGAGGCCATTCGCCGCCGCTGGCGCGACGTGGCCCGCGCCGGCTGGACGGGCCAGACGTGAGCGCGGCTCACGGCGACTCGGGGATGCGCGACGGCGGCAACGCGGCGCGCAGCGCACGGGCGCGCGGTCGGTCCGACAGCATCCAGTAGGGCAGGTCGCTCGGCGCCGGCTCCTCCACGACCCGCTCCAGCTCACGCTCCGCGTCGGCGTAGCGCCGGGTGGCGATGTAGAGCCGCGCCAGCTCGAGGCGGGTGCCCGTGCGGCGCGGATCCGCCTCGAGCGCCTTGCGGAAGTGCTCCTCGGCCCGGCCACGATCGCCGCCGAGCACCCCGGGCAGCTCGGCCGCCAGCCCGCCCGCCAGCGTATGGCCCTCGACGGACGCGGGATTGAGGCTCAGGATCGTGGCCGCCTCCTCGCGGAGCGTGCGCAGCACGGCCACGGCGCGCGTGATGCCGCGCGTGCCGGCCCAGCGCGCGCTGTTCAGCGCGTACCACACGTGCGCCTGCTCGCTCCGCGGCGCGATGGCCACCGCGCGTCGCCCGACCTCGCGCCCGCGCTCGTAGGCGTCGAGCCGCTCCCGGTCGTTGCGGGCGTGGAACTCGCCGATGAGAAACCAGGCACGGGCAAGCGCGGTGAGGACCTCGGCCGTCGGCTCGCGCTCGGCGGCGGCCTGCAGCAGGTCGCGCGCGCGGGTGAGGCGCGTCAGGTCCTCGTGGTAGGCGATGAAGAGGCCGCGCGCCGTGTCGACCGGCGAGTCGGCCATGACCGCGCCCGCGACGGCCGTGGCCAGCAGCGCGAGCGCCCCGGTGAGGCGGGTCAGCGCCGTGCGCTCACCCGAGCGTCCCGAAGACCGCGCACACGTCGTCCGCCGTGCGCGCGGCGAAGAGGGCCGGCCGCGTGCGCGCGGCGTTGGGCAGGCCCTCGGAGTACCAGGCGAGGTGCTTCTTCAGCTGCACCAGCGCCAGCCGCTCGGGCAGGTAGGCGCGGACGAGGGCGACGTGGCGACGGATCATGCCCGCGCGCTCGTCGCGCGAGGCCTCGCGGCCGGTGAAGACCCACGGCCGTCCGAGCGCACCGCGGCCGATCATGACGGCCGCGCAGCCGGTGGCCGCCACCATGGCGCGGGCGTCCTCGACGGAGCGGACATCGCCGTTGCCGGTGATGGGCAGCCGCACGGCGGCCACGACGGCGGCGATGATGTCCCACGGCGCGCGGCCGGTGAACTGCTGCGAGCGCGTGCGCGGGTGCACGGTGATGCCGTCGACGCCCTCGGCCTCGGCGAGTCGCGCGATCTCGACGGCGTTCACGGTGCGGTCGTCCCAGCCGCCGCGGATCTTGATGGTGAACGGCACCGAGATCGCCTTGCGCAGCGTCCGGAAGATCATGGCCGCGCCGAGCGGGTCGCGCATCAGCGCCGAGCCCTGCCCCTTGGCGACGATCTTCGCCACCGGGCAGCCCATGTTGAGATCGATGCCGTCGGCGCCGGCGGCCTCCAGCCGACGCGCGGCCTCCGCCAGCACGTCGGCGTCGCTGCCGAGCAGCTGCATGGCGAGCGGCCGCTCCTCGGGAAGATAGCGCGCCAGTGTCTCGGTCTTGGCGTTGCCCATCACGAGGGCACGGGCGTCGATCTCCTCGCTGGTGAGCGGCCCCGCGCCCGCCTCGCGGCAGACGAGCCGGAACGGCGCGTTGCTGACGCCGGCCATCGGAGCGAGACGCAGATCGAGCGGGCTCATCGGCTCATTCTATCCCGGCCGAGCACGCGCACTGTCACCAGCGCCGCCAGCAGCGGGGGCGCGAAGTAGACGAGCAGCACGCCCACGCCCTCGAGGTGCACGCCGCGCAGCCCCGCCACCATCGGGTCCAGCAGCCGCGGCGACAAGAACAGCGCGACGATCCACAGGTAGCCGACGACGGCGTACACGACGAGTCCGGCGGCGGCGTGCAGGACGCCGATCCCGCCCGGCACCCGCCAGAGCGCGTACGCCACGACGGCGACGCCGAGGGCGATGGCGAGAACGAACAGCATGGCCGCCGCCGCTCTGGTCTCAGGCCATCTTCTTGTAGAGCCGTCCGCCCTTCATGATCACGCGCAGGTTGTCCTGCGCCTGGAACGCGCGCAGGTTCTTGAGCGGGTTGCCCTGCACGACGATGAGGTCGGCGTACTTGCCGGGCTCGACGCTGCCGATCTTGTCGGCCATGCGGAACAGCTCGGCATTGACCTTCGTGGCCGACAGCAGCACCTCCATCGGCTTCATGATCTGGCCCTTGAGCTCGAACTCCACGGCACGCTGGGTGGCCATGTCGCCGAGCAGATCGGACCCCGAGCCGATCTTGCAGCCGGCCTTGTACGCGTAGGTGAGCCCCTGCACCGACTGCTGACGCGCCATGTCGATCTTGGCGATCTGGTGGTCGCCGATCCCGTAGCGCTTGCCCTCGCGATAGATCGCTTCGTAGGTCACCATCGTCGGCACCAGGAAGGCATCGGCGTCCTTGATGGCCTTGGCGGCCGTCTCGCGGATGAGGTTGCCGTGCTCGATGGACCGCACGCCGGCCTCGATGGCGCGGCGCACGGCGGTGTCCGAGTAGGCGTGCGAGAGCACGTACTTGCCGACCGCCTGCGCTTCCTCGACGGCGGCCCGCATCTCGGCCACCGTGAACTGCGTCGTGTCGAGCTCGTCGGAGGGCGACATGGCGCCGCCGGAGGCCATGATCTTGATCTGGTCGACGTCGCGCCGGATGTTCTCGCGTGCCGCCCGCCGCACCTCGTCGGGCCCATCGGCGATGAAACCGATCATGCCGACGCAGCAGTCGATGGGATCGGTCCACTCCGATCGGCGGCGCTTGTCCCCATGGCCGCCCGTCTGCGAGATGTACCGGCCGGACACGAGGAGTCGCGGCCCGGGAAAGTGGCCCTCCTCCAGCGCCATGCGGAATCCGTAGTCGGCGCCGCCGGCGTCGCGCACGGTGGTGAAGCCCTGCAGCAGGCACTCCTCGGCGCGCTTCATTGCACGCGCGGCGATGTACGACGGCGGGTAATACCGGTGCTGATCGGTGATGTTCTCGGTGACCGCGCAGATGTGCACGTGGGCGTCGGTGAGGCCCGGCATCAGCGTGGCGCCCTTGCAGTCGATCGTCGTCACCGGGCCGGGCAGGGCGCCCGCGTGGCCTTTCGGCGCGACGTCCTTGATGCGGTCGTCTTCGACCACCACCGCCGCGCCCTCGACGGGATCGGCGCCCGTGCAATCGATCAGAAACGCGTTCGTGAAGACGGTGATCGCCATTGTAGCGGGCTCCGCGAGCCAGGCTCGCTCCGTGGGTGGCCTGTCCTAGATGGTCAGTGGCTCCGTGCGCATCAGGGTGCCGTCAGCTCTTGCGTCGTACATCGCAGTGCACGCGCTCAGCGGGCAACGATTTTCGCGTCGTACATTGACATTTTCTCGTCGGCGCGCGGCGTCCATTCGATGGTCTGGGCGACGCCGTAGAGATCGTGCTGCTGCCAGAGGAATACCCACGGCGCCTCGGCCTGCACGAGACGCTGTAGCTCGGCGTAGGCCTCGGCGCGCGCTTTCGGATCGAGCAGGGTGCCGGCGCGCGCGATCTTCTCGTCGATCGTCTTGTTGTTGCCGTACGACGAGTACGTCTGGTCGGCGAGGAACAGCGGCGGCATCGTGCCCTGACCGTGCAGCGCTGGCCCCCACCCGAGAAAGAACATGTCGCCGGTGTTCCGGTTCTTGATCTTGTCGAGGTGCGTGCCCCATTCGTTCACGACCACGTTCGTCTTGATGCCGAGGCGCTGCAGCTGCGCGCCGATCGCCAGTGACACGTCCTTGTCCAGCGGATATCGTCCGGACGGCGTGTCGAGCGTGAGACTCAGCGTCTTGGGATCGACACCGGCCTCCTTGAACAGCGCCTGCGCGCGTGCGGGATCGTGCCTGAGACACTCGACGGGCGCGTAGTCGACGTTGGTAGCGCCAGCGGTCCGCACATCCGGGTGGCGCGGCCCTTGAGCACCTGCTTGATCAGCTCGTCGACGTCGAGGGCGTGGTTCATCGCGCGGCGGACGCGGACGTCC